>Ga0209253_10003950_pt1 | contig 12959 bp, 11 predicted proteins | sample FrelakmetBRP12BR_FD_187145 | JGI IMG/M metagenome (GOLD analysis project Ga0209253, IMG submission 187145) | Freshwater lake sediment microbial communities from the University of Notre Dame, USA, for methane emissions studies - BRP12 BR (SPAdes)... | ecosystem: Environmental > Aquatic >...
GCCCGATGGCGCGACGGTCAGCGGCAGGGTCGCCGGCGTCGACGCGAGCGGCGCGCTGGTGCTGGCCGACGGACCGCGCCGCGCGCGCTTCCTCGCCGGCGAGATCACGCTGCGCCGGGCGTGACGATCCTCGCGTCGAGCCGCGAGCCGTTGAACATCCGCGGCGAGCGCACGTATCCGCTCGCGCCGCTGACGGCACCCGCACCTGCGCCGACGCTGCATGCGGACGCGATCGCGGCGTATTCCGCCGTGCAGCTGTTCGCCGACCGCGCCGCGGCTGCGCAACCGTCGTTCCGGATCACCGACGACAACGCCCGCGCCGTGGCCGAGATCTGTCATCGACTCGACGGCATTCCGCTGGCGCTCGAACTCGCGGCCGCGCGCCTGCGCTCGATGCCGGTGGATCGGATCGCGGAGCGCCTGTCCGACCGCTTCCGCCTGCTGACGACCGGCGACCGCACGGCGCTGCCGCGCCAGCAGACGCTGCGCGCGCTCATCGACTGGAGCTACGACCTGCTCGACGAGCGCGAGCGCATGCTGTTCCGCCGGCTGGCGGTGTTCGCGGGGGGCTTCACGCTCGACGCTGCGGAAAACGTCGGCGCGGAGGGCGACGTGGACGAGGCCGACGTGCTCGACCTGCTGGCGCGGCTCGTCGAGAAATCGCTGGTCACGCTCGACGCCGCGGGCGAACGGTATCGGATGCTCGAGACGGTGCGGCAGTACGCGCTGGAGCGGCTCGAGGCGTCCGGCGAGGCGGACGCAACGCGGAACCGGCACCTTGCGTTCTACGTCGCGCTGGCGGAGCGAGCGAGACCGGAGCTGGTCGGTCCCGATCAACGCGCGTGGCTTGCGAGGCTCGACCTCGAACGGGAGAACATCCTCAGCGCGCACGCATGGTGTGAACACGCCGCGGACGGTGGCCAGCTCGGCCTTCAGCTCGTGCGCGCGATCCGCACCTACTGCCTTTACCGGGGCATGCTCGGAATCGGCCTCCGCGCGACCATCGAAGCACTCGCACGGCCCGGTGCACAGGCACGCAACCTGATCCGATGCCGGGTGCTTTCGGACGCCGGCGAGTTTGCGACAAGCACAGGACGACACGCCGACGCTCTGCAATACCTGACGGAGAGTCTCGCGATCGCGCGCGATTTGGGCAATCGCTCGAGGGTCGCCGTGACTCTGCAGCCGCTTGGACGGACATATGCAGCACTTGGAGAACTTGACGCCGCTCGGGCGAACCTGCAGGAAGCCCTTGCGCTCGCGCGCGTCAGCGGCGACAAGCGCGAGGTCGCCGCCGCATTGAGTTCAGTCGCCCAGCTGGAAAGGCAACAGCGAAACCTTGCGGCAGCGGCGACGCTCTGCGAGGAATGTCTGACTATGGTGCGTGCGCTCGGAGACAGCCAGAGCATTGCGATCACGCTGCTCAATCTCGCGATGATCGCGATACTGCTCGACTCGCGAGCGCGCGCACGAGAGATTGTCCGGGAAGCTGCCACAATCGTCCTCGAAACAGGATCGCGACTCGTTGGGCAGAGTCTGCTCGACGTGACGGCGGGTCTCGCGGCCGCAAACGGCTGTTGGGTGACGGCGACACGATTTCTCGGCGCCGCCGAACGCGAGGCCGAAACCTCGGGTCTGAGGCGTGATCGTGCAGACGACGCGTTCCTTGCCGAGCAAATGGCGAAAGTTCGAGAAGCGATCGGAGACGACGAGTTCAAGCGGGCGGAAGCAGCCGGTCGCGGAATCTCCTATGAACAGGCTCTTGAGGAAGCGCAGGCCTGGCTGGGGGAATCCGGATCGGATCCCCTCGAGCCTGGCCGGTCCTGACTGCCGGCAACCCGGCGGGCGTCCCGGAGCGGTTGCCCCAGCCTCTTCGTGTCAGGGATCATTGATGATGGCCGGGTCCAGCTTGAACGTTTTCCTCAGCGTGGGGTGGTATACGCTGATCGAATAGTTCATCGTGAACGGCTTGTCGTTGGCATTCTCGACGATGAATCGGTACTTCGAGTTCTTGGGATTTGAGATCTGGGATGCCCACGCCTGCACGGAATCCGCTTTGGGCTGAATGCTGTCGCTGGTGAACTCGTAACCCTTCGCCTCCAGTTTCCAGACGATCTCGACCTTCCTTTCGCCCTGCTTCAACTTCAACTCGGCGTAGTCAACGACGACGACCGGGGCGCCCAGAGCGGGGTCTCCGGACACGTACACGACCAGATCGCAGGATTGTCCGGGACAGTCCTGACGTGCGGCTGTCAGGTTTCGCACCTCCTGCGGCGCGCATCCCGATACGACCAGGGCCAGCGCTACGAACCATAGATCCGTTTTCTTCATTTTTCGTCCCCTCGACTGTTGTACCAGCTTGGCGCGACTTCAATTTCGGCGCTCAAGGTATGCGGCGCAGTGATACCCGGAAATGCCCAGCGCGCGGCCGCGTGCGCCTCTGTGCAATAGTATTCTCGACGGACGGTGTCGTTGCCAAGCACGTCCTGGCTGGGCTGCCACAGGTGCCCAGGCCCGGCGTCCCGCCGCACTCCATCGCGGCTCCACCAGCGCCTGCTCAATCTCTGCAAACGTGCTCGCGAGCTCCGTAATGTCCAGCTGCATGCCGAGCTGGCGCGCGATCTGCGACACCGAGAACATGCCGCGGATGCGGATCTCGCCGCCCGGCAGCGTCTCGGCCACGAGCTCGTGGTGGCGCCCCGCATGCTTCAGCGAGGCGACGATGTGCCCGACCTTCGCGGAGCGGACGTCCTCGAACCTCAGCGCGACGATCTCCTCGGCCGGCCGCATCACGTCGCCCATCAGCAGCTCGTGGCGCTTGACGCCGTGCGCGTGGCCCGCGCGCATCGGCCGCTCACCGAGGAGGTCCGTCGTCGTGATGAGTCCGAGCATGCGGCCCTCCGGCGACGTGACGAACAGCGAGCGCACACCGCGCGTGATCATGTAGTCGTTGGCCACGGCGAGCGACGCCGACGGCTCGATCGTCGCCGCCTGCACGTGCGCGAAGTCGGTCATGACGTCGACGGCGGGCGAATCGAGCGTCACCCGGACCGTCGCGGGCCGCGTCAGCGCGCATGCGCCGGACAGCGCGGGTGCGAACGAACCGAGCGGAAGGTAATCGCGCATGAGCACGCTCCTTGGCGGCCTGGGAGCCGTGGCGCGGCCCCTGATCGCAGTGGGGGACTAGTCTAATCCCGGAATTGGCCCCGTGGCGCACCCGCCGGAAGCGGGTTCCCCCGCGGTATTCTTGCGCATCGCGGCACGCCCGCCTTCCTTGCCCGAGACGCCGATGACGATCAACGTAACCCGACACCGGACGGGCAGGGTGCGGCACGTCGCGCAGGTTCGCGCCCACAGGATCCCGGTCGAGGACATCGCCGTGACGGTCGAGCGCGACGACGCGGACGAGCGCAAGGGCACGTACCGGCTCCGGACGGCGCTGTCGCTGTCCGGTCCGCTGACGCCCGCCCAGCGGGAGGAACTGCTGGCCGTCGCCGGCAAGTGTCCGGTGCACAAGCTGATGACGCAAGTAACGACCGAGATCGTCACCGAGCTGGCCACCGACGGGAGCTGACGCCCATGCCGATCGAGCAAATGCTGCCGGCGCGTGTGAAGGACCTGGGCGGCGGCTTCACCGTGCGCCGGCTCCTGCCAGCGTTCCCGCGCCAGGGCGTGGGTCCGATCGTGTTCTTCGATCACTTCGGGCCGGTGACCACGCGCCCGGAAGACCGCCACGACGTGCGGCCGCACCCGCATATCGGACTCGCGACGGTCACGTACCTGTTCGAGGGCGCGATGCTGCACCGGGACAGCCTGGGATGCGTCCAGCGCATCGAACCCGGTGCGATCAACTGGATGACCGCCGGACGCGGCATCGTGCACTCGGAACGCCGGCCGCCCGACCTGGCCGCGACGACGTACACGGCGCACGGACTGCAACTGTGGGCGGCGCTGCCTGTCGCTTTCGAGGAGGTCGAGCCCAGCTTCGTCCATACGTCGGGGGACGCGATTCCCGCCTGGACGCAGCAAGGCGCCGACCTGCGCCTGCTGATCGGCGAGGCGTTCGGTCGGCGCTCCCCGGTGGCGACGTTCGCACCGACGCTCTACCTCGACGTCGCCGCCGGTCCGGGTGCCGCGCTCGACCTGCCGGTGTTCGACGACACCTTCGAGCGCGCGGTCTACGGCGTCGACGAGCCCCTCGCCGTCGACGGCGCGGAATTGCCCGCGCACACGATGGCCATCCTCGCGCCGGGCGCGCCGGCGACGGTCGTCGCGCCGCGCGGCGGCCGCTTCGTCGTCGTCGGCGGCGCACCGCTCGACAGGCCGCGCTTCATGTGGTGGAACTTCGTGTCGTCGCGTCGCGAACGCATCGAGCGCGCGAAGGTCGACTGGACGAGCCAGCGCATGGGCACCATCCCCGGCGAGCACGAGTGGATTCCACTGCCCTAGGTTGCCGTTGCGCACGCAGCGCGTCCAGCCGGCCGCCGCCGTGGCGTTGCATCAAGGATCGTTCAGGATTGCGGGATCCAGCCGGTGGGCCGCACCCGTCGCCTTGTGGTAGACCTTCACGTCGTAGTAAAGCGTCGCGGCAGCGTCGTTCGTATTCTTCACCTTGTACTGCGTCGCGTTGCTGTTCTGGAACCGGATCTGGGCGTCCCACGCAGCCTGCGTCGTGGTCTGCTTGCCGGCGGTCGGAGCCCCGACATGCGGTTTGATGCTGTCCGCGCGAAACTCGAAGTCCGGCGCGTTCACCAACTTCCAGGTGATCATGACGTTCCGCTTGCTCTTCTCCATCTTGAGCTCATTGGCGCTCACGCCGATGGTCGGGGACGCGGGATTGCCCGTCACCGTAACGGACACGTCGCACGACGCGCCCGGACAATCGACGCGCTGCGCACCGGCGGACCGGAGGCCCGGCCCCGCGACCGCAAAGCCGACGACGATCACCGCGGTTGCGATGGTGCGCAGAGCGGACTTGATGTTCATTCGCGATACTCCCCGTTGGTTCAGGCCTGATGTGCCCGCGTCGCGCAGCGTCCCCTCATCCTGTCTCCGCAGGACGCTCGCCCCGTCAGGCGTTCGCGGTTCTTCGTGCAATCCATTGCCGCGCACCCGGATTGTCGGCATTCGGACGGAAATAGCAAGGACCCCGGACGCGAGGACAATGGTGCCTGCGCCGGCGCCGCGCTACCATGCGCGCCGAGCACTTGGGCGCGCTGCCGCAGCCTCCCGGTCATCCGCCGCCGCCCTCCCCTTCCAGCACACCAGCCGATTCCAATGAGCGCCAACCAAGTCACCGACCTCCTGGCCGCCCTCCACACGTTCGAGCACGGCAAGGTCGTTGCCGCGCACCAGGCGGTCGCGCTGGTTCGCGACGGCGACACGCTCGCGACGACGGGCTTCGTCGGCATCGGGTTTGCCGAAAACATCGCCGTCGCCCTAGAGGCGCGGTTCCTGGCCGCGGTTAAGGACGACCCCAACGGGATCGGCAGCCCCCGCAACCTGACGCTCGTCTATGCGGCCGGGCAGGGCGACGGCAAGGACCGCGGGCTCAATCACCTCGGGCACGCCGGCCTCGTGAAGCGGGTCGTCGGCGGCCACTGGGGGCTGGTTCCGAAGCTGCAGGCGCTCGCCGTGGGCAACCAGATCGAGGCGTACAACCTGCCTCAGGGCGTGATCACGCATCTCTTTCGCGACATCGCGGCGGGCAAGCCCGGCCACCTGTCGCGCATCGGACTGGGCACGTTCGTCGATCCGCGCTTCGGCGGCGGCAAGATCAACGCCCGCACGACCGAGGACCTGGTCACGCTGATGCCGCTCCTCGACGCGGAGTACCTCTTCTACCGCGCGTTCCCGATCAACGTCGGCATCGTGCGCGGCACGACGGCCGACCCGGACGGCAACATCACGATGGAGCGCGAGGCGCTGACGCTCGAAGGGCTCGCGATCGCGATGGCGGCGCGCAATTCCGGAGGCGTCGTGATCGCGCAGGTCGAGCGCATCGCCGACCGCGGCTCGCTGAATCCGCGGCAGGTGAAGATCCCGGGCATCCTCGTCGACTGCGTCGTCGTCGCCGAAAAGCCCGAGTACCACATGCAGACATTCATCGAGCCCTACAGCGCGGCGTTCTCGGGCGAGATCCGCGTGCCGGCGTCGCACGCGCCGACGATGGCGATGTCCGAGCGCAAGATCATCGCGCGGCGCGCAGCGCTCGAGCTCAAACCCAACAGCGTCGTGAACCTCGGCATCGGCATGCCGGAAGGCATCGCGAACGTCGCCGCCGAGGAAAAGATCATCGACCTGCTGACGCTGACCGCGGAGCCCGGCGTGGTCGGCGGCATCCCGGCGGGCGGGCTCAACTTCGGCGCGGCGATCAACACGCAGGCGATCATCGACCAGCCGTACCAGTTCGACTTCTACGACGGCGGCGGCCTCGACCTCGCGTTCCTGGGGCTCGCGCAGGCCGACCGCGAGGGCAACCTCAACGTGTCGAAGTTCGGGCCGCGGCTGGCGGGGGCCGGCGGCTTCATCAACATCAGCCAGAGCGCGAAGTCGGTGGTCTTCGTCGGCACGTTCACCGCCGGGCAGCTGGTGGTCGCCGTGGCGGGCGGCAAGCTCGCGGTCATGAGCGAGGGCAAGGCGAAGAAGTTCGTGCCGGAGGTCGAGCACCGCACGTATTCCGGCAGCTACGCGTGGAAGCGCCGGCAGTCCGCGCTCTACGTGACCGAGCGCTGCGTGTTCCGCCTGTGCGAGGAGGGCCTGGAGCTCACCGAGGTCGCGCCCGGCATCGATATCGAGCGCGACATCCTCGCGCAGATGGGTTTCCGCCCGGTGATCCGCACTGATCCGCGCCTCATGGACGCGGCGATCTTCGCGGACGGCCCGATGAACCTCCGCGAGCGGCTGCTGGCGGTCCCGCTCGCGCGCCGGCTCACCTACGCGGCCGAGCAGAACATCTTCTTCATCAATTTCGAGCGCCTTGCCATCCGCTCGCGGCGCGACATCGACGACGTACGCGCCGAGATCGACCGCAAGCTGCTGCCGCTCGGTCGCAAGGTCTACGCGATCGTCAACTACGACAACTTCGAGATCGCGCCCGAGCTGGTCGACGCGTGGACCGAGATGGTGAAGGCGCTCGTCGAGCGCTACTACTGGGGCGTCACGCGCTACACGACGTCCAATTTTCTGCGCATGAAACTCGGCGACGCACTCGCGCAGCGCGGCGTCGCGCCGCACATCTACGAATCGGCCGAGGAGGCGCACCACCACCTTCGCGCATTCACGGCGCCGTATAGCGACACCGAATAGCGGACGCAGGCCTCACCTGGCTCCCGCGACGCGACGGCCGTTTTCAGCTTCGTTTCAGGATTGGCGCGCACAATGACGCGCCCCGCGGAATCTTCCGCCCGCGCGCCGCCCACGTTGGCGGCCGATTCTCGTTCGTCGTACGCTACCCCAATGCGCATACTTCTGGTCGAGGACGATCCGGCGCTCGGGTCGGCCGTTCGCGATTACCTGGTCCGCGACGGCCACGTGCTCGACTGGGTCGAGCGGATGGCGGCCGCGCGCGCCTGCCTGCCCGGCCAATACTCGGCAGTCGTGCTCGACCTGGGCCTCCCCGACGGCGAGGGCCTCGCGCTGCTTCCGGCGATCCGGCAGGCGCCCGAACCCCCGGCCGTGCTGATCCTGACCGCGCGCGATCGCCTGTCGGATCGTGTGCGCGGCCTCGATGCCGGCGCGGACGACTATCTCCTCAAGCCGTTCGAGCTGCCGGAACTCGCGGCGCGCCTGCGCGCCGTGGTGCGCCGGCGCGCGGGCCGCCATGCGCCGCACATCGAGCTCGGCTCGCTCACGATCGACCCGGTCGGGCGTACCGTGTCGCGCGACGGGCGCGCGGTGGAGCTCACCGCCCATGAATACGCGCTGGTCGTCGCCTTTGCCGAGCATCCCAGCCACGTGCTGAGCCGGCAGCAGCTCGAGGACACGATCTACGCATTCGACAAGGGTGCCGGCAGCAACGTCGTCGAAGTCTACGTCTCCCGGTTGCGCCGGAAATTCGGCCGCGGCGCGATCCGGACCGTGCGCGGGCTGGGCTACCAGTGGGGCGCCGTCGTCAGCGAGAACGGCGAGGACACCGAATGACGCTGCGCGGCGCCGGTTCGGTCACCCGGGCGCTCACGAAGAGCCTCGTGGTCGGGCTGACGCTGCTCTGGCTGCTGGGCGTGCTCGCCAGCGGCGCGGTCCTCAAGCGGCTGATCGACGAAAAATCCGACGACGAGCTGCAGGAGAGCGCCGCGATCCTCATGTCTCTCGTCCGGCACAACGACGACCTGCTGGTGACGGCGGCAGTTCTGGGCGAGATCAAGGCACCGACGACACACGGCGCGGCGCACGACCGCTTCGTCTACCAGATCCGCGACGCGTCCGGCAACGTGCTGCTGCAATCGCACAATGCGCCGGCCGCCATCCATGACATCTCGCCGCAGGAGGGGTTCGTCGACGCGGGGGATTGGCGCGTCGTGACCGTCGCCGACACCGCCAGCGGACGCGTGCTGCAGCTCGCCGATCCGCTTGCGGAACGCCGCGAAGCGCTGGTCACGTCGCTGCTGTGGCTCACGGTTCCGCTCGCGGTGTTGCTCGCATTCGCCGTGTACATCGTCTTTCGCGCGTCGCGCACGCTGGTCCGGCAGGTGCAGCGCACGGCGACAGCCGTGTCGCGGCAGGATCCGCAGGCGCTCGGCATGCTGCCGCTCGATGGCGTCGTCACGGAAATGAAGCCGGCCGTCGAGGCGACGAACCGGCTGATGGCGCGGCTCGCCGACGCCCTCGAAGCCGAGCGCAGCTTCACGTACAACAGCGCGCACGAGCTGCGCACGCCGATCGCCGCCGCGCTGGCGCAGGCGCAGCTCGTCGCCGAGATGGCGAAGGGCACGGCGCTGCAGCCCAAGGCGGAGGCGACCGTCGATTCGCTGCGTCGCCTGGGCAGGCTCGCGGAACGCCTGCTCGCGCTGGCGCGCGCGGAAGGCAGCGCGCCGCTGACCGACCAGTGGGTCGACCTCGCCCAGGTCGCGCAGCTGACGGTCGACGAGTTCCGGCACGACGTGCGCCTGCAGGGTCGCCGGCTCGTTGCCGAAGCGTCGCGCGCCCGCATCCGCGGCGATCTCGATGCGGTCGGACTCGCGGTGCGCAATCTGGTCGAGAACGCGCTGGTCCATGGCGCCGGCGGGACGACGATCCGCATCGCCTGCAGCCAGTCCACGCGCGCGGCGGCGATCTCCGTGATCGACGACGGCCCCGGCGTCGCCGCCGGCGAACTGCCGTCGCTGCTGAAGCGCTTCGCCCGCGGCGCGAACGCGCGGGGCAGCGGCGCCGGGCTCGGCCTTCCGATCGTGGACACGCTGGCACGGCGCATGGGCGCAAAGCTCGTGCTGCGCAGCCCGCCCGAAGGACAGTCCACCGGCCTCGACGCGCGGCTGGTGTGGGAGCGCGCGCCGTGATTGCTGTCGTCCCGCGTGCGTTCCGCTACGGGACCGCCCCGTCGGTGGCGGCCGCCGTGCTGCCGTAGAATCGGTCACGACCCGCCCCCTTGGCACGATAGAGCGCCGCATCAGCGCGCTGGATCCAGGCGTCGACGTTTACGATCTCGCGGCTTGCCTCCGCCGCCCCGATACTCACCGTGCACTCGAGCCCGGGCGCGAGCACGAAGGTCGTCGCGGCGAGCGTGCGGCGGATCCGCGCGGCGACTTCCTCGGCGCCGCGCAGGTCGGTCTCCGGCAGGATCACCAGGAACTCGTCGCCACCGTAGCGCGCGGGAGTATCGGTCGTGCGGCAGCATTCGCGCAACACGTCGGCGACCCCGCGCAGCACGGCGTCGCCGCCGGGATGCCCAAAGCGGTCGTTGATCCTCTTGAAATAGTCGATGTCGAGCACGATCAGCGCGACGGGCCGACCCGTGCGGAAGTGCCGCGCGAGCTCGGACTCAGCGCTCGCCAATCCCTGCCGGCGGTTCGCGAGCCCCGTCAGGACGTCGGTGCGCCCCAACTCCTCGAGGCGACGGTTCTGCTCGGCAACCCGCCGCGCGAGGCCGAATGCGATGCTGCTGATGGCGACGGGATAGACGACCAGCAGCGGCATGCACGCGACGATCACCGCCATCGGCGTCGCGAGTCTGACTGGGAAGCCCAGCAGCGCGGAGGTCACCGCGCAGCCGACGACGATGCAGACCAGCGCGCGCGCCAGCAGGCGCTCGCCACCGACGCTGACCTTGTCGATCGCGAGCATCGTCGCAAGAAGGACGCTCGGCAGCAGGTTGAACTGCATCACCGCGATCCACATGCCGCCCAGCGCGGAATCCGCCAGCAGGTTGCGGACCTCGACCTGCTTGGGGTTCGTGCTGCGCGACGACAGCAACAGCGCGACGTGCGGCCAGACGAGGCCGTTGAAGGCCAGCAGCAGCCACCAGCCCAGCGGGGCTTCGTGCAGACGCAGCACCGACGCCACGCACAGCGCACCCAGGCCGAGCCCCAGCGTGCGCATCCGATGCAGCCGTCGGACGAACCGCCGCTCGCGCGCGATCCCGGCATCCGGCGCGGGCTGCCGGCCGGCCTTGCGGTCGTCGAGGGAAAGGGATTTGTGACTCATCGTAGGTTCGCAGCCGAACTCGAGGACGCTGCGGCGGCCCGCACTCGCGTGCGAGCGCTCGATCGTCGTCGCGCAGGCACGGGCCGGACTGTCGCAATTTGGGGCAGGTGTTGCCCGACAGGGTCAGGCCTGCCCCCGCTGCGGCGCCCGGACCGTCAATGTTCTCATGCAAATGCAATTGCCCTGCCAGCGTCGCATGCGCGGGCGCGTGCTCGCCGATTGCGCGTTGCACGCCCATCGACGCCGGATTCGGCGTATAATGCGCCGGCGGCCCTTGTTCCAGTCCCCTTGCCGCAGTCGATTCCGACCTCCGCAGTACTTCCGTTTGGCTGTGACTGGCCGCTCCCGCGTGGGAGCGAATGGCCGAGCACCCATACGAAAGCAATCATGTCCTTCTCGTCTCTCGGGCTGTCCGATGCGCTCCTGCGTGCGGTCACCGAACAGGGTTACACCGTCCCCACGCCGATCCAGGCGCAAGCGATACCTGCCGTCCTCGCCGGAGGCGACCTGCTGGCCGGCGCCCAGACCGGCACGGGCAAGACCGCCGGCTTCGTGCTGCCCATGCTGCAGCGGCTGTCCACGCAGCCGTCGCCGTACGCCAGCGGGTCGCGCAAGCCGCTGCGCGCGCTGATCCTCGTGCCGACGCGCGAACTCGCCGCGCAGGTCGAAGCGTCGATCAAGACGTACGGCAAGCATCTCAAGCTCACGTCGATGGTGCTGTTCGGCGGCGTCGGCCTCGGGCCGCAGACCGCGCAGCTGAAGCGCGGCATCGACATCCTCGTCGCGACTCCCGGCCGCCTCCTCGACCACCACGGACAGGGCCACGTCGACTTCTCGCGCATCGAGATCTTCGTGCTCGACGAGGCAGACCGCATGCTCGACATGGGGTTCATCCCCGACGTCAAGCGCGTGCTCGCGCTTCTCCCCAAGCAGCGCCAGAACCTGCTGTTCTCGGCCACGTTCTCCGCCGAGATCAAGGCGCTCGCCGACAAGCTGCTGAACAAGCCGCGCACCATCGAGGTGACGCCGCCCAACTCGACCGTCGACGCGATCGCGCAGCGCGTGCACCCGGTCAACCGCGAAGAGAAGGCGAAGGTGCTCGCGTACCTCGTGGGCCACCATCGCTGGCGACAGGTGCTCGTGTTCACGCGCACGAAGCATGGCGCCGACAAGCTCGTGAAGTCGCTGCACGCGGACGGCATCGGCGCCGTCGCGCTGCACGGCAACAAGAGTCAGAACGCGCGCACGCGCGCGCTCGCGGACTTCAAGGCCGGCGCGGTCGAGGTGATGGTCGCCACCGACATCGCCGCGCGCGGCATCGACATCGACATGCTGCCGCACGTCGTCAACTACGACCTGCCCAACGTGCCCGAGGATTACATTCACCGGATCGGCCGCACCGGACGCGCGGGCGCCGAAGGCGAGGCGATCTCGCTGGTGTGCGTCGACGAGCACGTGTTCCTGCGCGACATCGAGCGCCTCATCAAGCGTGCGATTCCGCAGACCGTGATTTCCGGCTTCGAGCCGGATCCCAACGCGGTCGCGCAGACCGTGTTCACGCAGCGCGGACGCGGCCAGGGGCAAGGCGGCCGCGCCGGCGCGCAGCCGCCGCGCGCGCATGCGCGCGGCACTTCCGCGAATGCGCATGATCGCCGCCCGGGCACTGCCTCGGCGCAGCCTGCGCAACACGCGCGCAAGCCGGGCCAGGCGGCCGCGCAACCGCACGCGCAGAGGCAGGGCCGGACGCACTCCGCGCCGCAAGGACAACCGCGTGGCAGCGCGCAGCCGCACGCACGCGGTGCCGCACCTGGCAATACGGGCGGCGGCAGCCACGCACGCGTTCACGTGCGCACCGGCTCGAGTACCGGCACCGGCACCGGTACCGTGGGCCACGCGCTGAATCAGGCGCGCGCGGCCGCGCCGCGCAGTCCCGCAGCCACGCCGGCGCTCTTGCATCCGCGCGCGAAGTCGCGGACCTAGAGGACACGCCCGTTGAAGACCCCGAAGCGGCTCGAGCCGCTCGTCCACGAGGGCCTCATCGATTCGGTGCTGCGGCAGTTGATGAGCGGGAAGGAAGCCACCGTCTATGCCGTCAGGTGCGGCGGCGACGTCCGCTGCGCGAAGGTCTACAAGGACGCGAACAAGCGCAACTTCCGCCAGGCGGCGCTGTACCAGGAAGGGCGCAAGACCAAGAACAGTCGCCAGGCGCGCGCGATGGAAAAGGGCACGCGCTTCGGGCGCCGCGCGCAGGAGGAAGCGTGGCAGAGCGTCGAAGTCGACACGCTCTACCGCCTCGCGGCGGCCGGCGTGCGCGTGCC
>Ga0209253_10003951_pt1 | contig 12959 bp, 12 predicted proteins | sample FrelakmetBRP12BR_FD_187145 | JGI IMG/M metagenome (GOLD analysis project Ga0209253, IMG submission 187145) | Freshwater lake sediment microbial communities from the University of Notre Dame, USA, for methane emissions studies - BRP12 BR (SPAdes)... | ecosystem: Environmental > Aquatic >...
ATCGAGCTGCGGCAGATCCAGCTTGAGCGCCCGCGCCAGCAGCGGTGCGGTGATGATGAAGATGACCAGCAGCACCAGCATCACGTCCACCAGCGGCGTCACGTTGATCTCCGCCATCGGCTGGGCGGGGGCGTGGCCGCGCTCGAAGCCGCCGAAAGCCATCTGCTCAGCTCTCGTCGCCCGGCCGCGCGCCGAGCGTCAGGTAGGCATGCAGGTCGTGCGCGAAGCCGTCGAGCTCGGCAAGCAGCTTGCGGTTCACCCGCGTGAACGCGTTGTAGCCGAGCACGGCCGGCACGGCGACGACGAGGCCGAAGGCGGTCATCAGCAGCGCCTCGCCGACCGGGCCGGCCACCTTGTCGATGGCGATGGTGCCGCTGGCGGCAATGCCGATCAGCGCGTGATAGATGCCCCAGACGGTGCCGAACAGGCCAACGAACGGTGCGGTGGCACCGACCGAGGCGAGCAGCGTCTGACCCGATTCGAGCTTTGCTGCCGCTTCATTGATCCGCTGGCGCAGCGAGCGCGTGATCAGCTCCGAGCGGTCGATGCGCGCCGCCATGCTCGACTCATCGAGCCGCCGCGCGGCCGCCTGCTGCGCCGAGGCGGCCAGCGGCACGAAGATCGACTCGGTGTCGGCTGGACGAAAGGCGGCAATGGCCTCGTCCATCGATCGGGCGGCCCAGAACTGGTCGAGGGCGCGCGAGGCGCGGCGCATGCGCAGCCATGCCCACAGCTTCAACAGGATGAGGAACCAGCTGGCCACCGACATGGCAAGCAGCACCCACGCGGTGGCACGGATCACGCCGTCGGCCTGTGCCCAGTAGTGGGCGATGCTGCTGTCCATGGAGCTACTTCAGTCCGAGCACGTCGTGCATGTCAAACAGCCCGCGCGGCTGGCCGGCGACGAAGCGCGCCGCGCGCAGGCTGCCGAGCGCATATGGCATGCGGCTGCCGGCGCGGTGGGTGATCTCGATCCGCTCGCCGGTGCCGGCGAACATCACCGTGTGATCGCCGACGATGTCGCCGCCGCGCACCGCGGCGAAGCCGATCGTGCCCGGCTTGCGCTCTCCGGTGACGCCCTCGCGCGCGTACACGGCGAGTTCCTTCAGCGATTTGCCCTGCGCCGCGGCGACCACCTCGCCCATCTTCAGTGCGGTGCCCGACGGCGCGTCGACCTTGTGTTTGTGGTGCGCCTCGATGATCTCGATGTCGTAGCCCGAGGCGAGGATCGCCGCCGCCACTTCCAGCAGCCTGAAGGTCGCGTTGACGCCGACGCTCATGTTGGGCGCGAAAACAATGCCGATCGATTCGGAAGCGGCGCGGATCGCCGCCTTGCCGGCATCGTCGAAACCGGTGGTGCCGATCACCATCTTCACGCCGCGTTTGTGGCAGGCGGCGAGGTGTGCAGCCGTGCCCTCGGGTCGGGTGAAGTCGATCAGCACCTCGGCGCTGGCGAGTCGATCGAGATCGGCGCCGATCGCCACGCCCGTGCGACGGCCGAGGAAATCGCCGCAGTCGCGGCCGAGTTCCGGACTGTCGGCGCGGTCGAGCGCAACGGCAATCTCCATGACCGGGTCGGCAAACGCCGCTTCGATCAGCATGCGGCCCATGCGGCCGCTGGCGCCGGCGATGGCGAGCTTGATTCCCATGGTCTTCTCAGAAACCTACCGGTGGGATCGTCGGGGCGATGACCTCGACCTCGGTCTTCGGATCGACGTCGCGTGTCCTCAGCGCCTCGGCTGGCCCGGGTGGCGGCTTGGGCAGCGCCTTCGGACTGCGGCCGAGGATCAGGTTGTCAGCGAGCGCTTCGGACGGCATCTCGTCGGAGTCGAAGCGCTCGACGCGGCCGTCCCTGAAGAAGACGGTCAGCCGGCGCGACTGCACTTCCGAGCCCTTGCCGCGCTTCAGGAGGTACACGTAGTCCCAGCGGTCCTGGTGAAACACGCTGACCAGCGCCGGCGTGCCCATCAGGAACCGCACCTGGTCGCGCGTCATGCCGGTGGCGAGCTGCTCGACCATTTCCCTCGTCACCACGTTGCCCTGCTGCACGTCGGGACGGTAGGGCTGCAGGATCGGCGGCGTCCACCGGCGCACGGACTCGCAGGCGACCAGCAGCGGCAGCAGGGCTGCGGCGAAGGCAAGTCGAAACGGCAGGCGCAAAGACATCACGGCGAAGCGGGCTGGAGGCGGATCGGAGGGGGTCGGACGCTATGATACCGATGCGCTCCTGACGTGCTGTGCTTCTGCAACCCGACTCTGCAATGCCGACCCGCCAGCAAAGCTCCTCGACCGAACTGAAGGCCAGTGGCCTGAAGGCGACCCTGCCGCGGATGAAGATCCTCGAGATCTTCCAGCGTTCCTCGCACGAGGGGGTGCGGCACCTGAGCGCCGAAGACGTCTACAAGGCGCTGCTCGCGGTGCAACTCGACGTCGGGCTGGCTACGGTCTACCGCGTGCTGACGCAGTTCGAACAGGCCGGCCTGCTGACGCGCAGCAACTTCGAGGCCGGGCGCGCGGTGTTCGAGCTGAACGAAGGCGCGCACCACGACCACCTCGTCTGCCTGACCTGCGGCCGCGTCGAGGAGTTCGTCGACGTCGAGATCGAGCAGCGGCAGAAGCGCATTGCGGCCGACAAGGGGTTTGCGCTGCGCGACCACGCGCTGGCGCTGTACGGCGAGTGCATCAAGGAAGACTGCCCGCATCGGCCGAAGGGCTGAGGCCGGCGGCCCGGCACGCGGCTTTCCGGTCTCGATGACACCGCCGGATGCGAGCAGGAAATCTCTGCCGGCTGCGCAGCGGCCGGACGTTGCGGCCCGCCGCCGGGAGATCGTCTCCGACATCCGGCACGACCTGAAGAACGCACACTTCGCGGCCGCCTCCGGCCTGCGCCAGCTCGACGAGCTTGTGCAAGACCAGCGGCTGAAGGCCGTGCTCGCCGGCCTCGAGGCGGCGATCGGCGAGGTCAGGTTGCACTCGGAGCGGAGCCTCGAACTGCTGGCGCTGGGCATCGACGACATCGAGCCTTCTCCGGAACCAATGGCGCTCGAGCCGGTGCTGCGCGAAGTCGAGATGGCCAGGCGGGCTGCCGCCGAACAGGCGGGTATCAAGCTGCGCACCTTGCCGAGCGGCGCGGTGGCAGCGATCGATCGGCATCTTCTGACGCGTTGTGTCGGCAATCTGGTGACCAACGCGATTGAGCATAGCGGCGCTACTAAGGTATCGATCGGCGTGCGTCGACGCGGCGCCGGATGCGGCATCGAGGTGCGCGACAACGGCCGCGGCGTCGACCCCGAAGCAGTGCGCGGACTCGATGGGCGGCGCTGGGCCGAGGGCACCGGCCGCGGCCTCGGCCTGTGGATCGCATCGAGGTTCGCCGCGCTCCTCGGCGGCGAACTCGAGGTCCGCGCACAGGCGGGTCGAGGCAGTTGCTTCAGGGTCATGCTGCCCGGCCCGGTGTCTTGGGCGCCAGGCTCGCCGCAAGGCGCGCGTCCGAATTGCGTCCGACTCGACGGCAGGATCGTTGTCCTGCTCGAAGACGACGCCAGTCAGCTGCAGGCGACACGCTTGACCTTCGAGCGGCGTGGCGCGACGGTCATCGCGTCCCGCAACCAGATCGAACTCTGGAACGAGATCGAGCAATTGTCGCGGCCGCCTGACTTGTGTGTCCTGGATTTCGTTCTCGGGCGGACCGGACTTTCGGGAACGGATGGCGCACGGGTCATGAGCGCCAGCGCAATCTCGTGGCTGAAGAAGCGGTTCGGGGCGTGGACAAAGGTCGTCATTCTCACGGCCAACCGCGCCCACCCGCAACTTGCGGGAATCGGTGAAACACCGATCTTCGAGAAGCCGCTGAATGACCGAACGATCGATGCGATCGTCGCTCTCTTGCAGGCGACGCCCGAAGGCAGGAAGAGCTGAAGTCAGCCGGTACGCCGTCCAGATGCCCAATTCGAAGTCACGCGAGCAAGTGCGGCATCGACCCGGCGGCGTGCGTCCGGTCAGCCCCGAGGCGGATGTGGACACCCTCATGCGCCGAGTGGCGCCGCGGCGTGCCGTGCAAGAGGCGTGCCCCTATGATCGCCAACGGATTTCCTCTGAAGATCGATCCATGGCGGAAACGGCGGTAGCGATCAAACTCAATGAGCTGGTGAAGCAGCTGGAAGCGCTCGCCGAGGGCAATTTCGGAGACGACCAAGCTGGCTTTGAGATGGTGCTTTCGATGCTCGCGTCGGCGTGTAGCGAAGCGACCTTCGGCGGCGGCGGAGTCATCGACAACGCCACCGACTTGGGCGCCAGGGCGAGCAGAGCGCTACTTCGTTTCCCTGTGACGATGTCGTCCGAAGCCCTGGCGCGTGCACTATGGGACGTTGCGCGATTCAATGGGGTTCGGCGAATTCACACAAGCCTCGTACTGGAGCTAGCGCGCCGCTTGGAGGATGTCGGTCGCCTCATTGGCAACGCTGACTGGGTACGCAGGGCTCACTTGGCCACATCGAACGCACACTACTTCTCCGGAAGCTATGCCGTCGCGGTGGAAGAGGCTTGGACGGCAATGAAGTTGGCCAGGGCAAGCGGCTATCGGCTTGGAGTTGCCGGTGCTTGGAACAGTTTGGGAAATGCGCTGGCGGGCGCGGGGCTGTATCAGGCGGCAACGCGGTGTTATGAGTACACGCTTACTACGACAGACCTGATTTCGGTCTCCGAAGCGCAAAACGATGTTCGTGCAGCGGCACTAAATAACTTGGCGATGTCGGGTGCTTGCCTCGGCGATTTCCGACGGGGCCTCGAAGCCGCCGAACAGGCGAGGTCTGCTCGAACAGGCGATTCATCGACACGGGCTGCCGCCTCCAGCACTACTGGAGGCCTCTACCATGTCTACTTGCTTCTAGAAACCGGAAACGTTCAGCGCGCACGGGAACTCTGCACCGAGTTGCAGAGGGTTTCGCTTAAGACAGGCAGCGACACGTTTGCCGCAGAGGTGCTTCTTGTCGACGGTCTCTGTCGTGTTTTTGAGGGTGATCCAGAGATCGGTCTGACAAGTGTCCGTCGAGCGCTTGAGGCGCAGCGTCGTTTGTTGTCAGAGTTGCGGCCTGCACTTCGGTTTGCGATACGTGCCCACGACTTGGCAGGAGAGATTCCTGCAGCGGACATGTATCGACGGGAGCTCGCCCTTCATAACCGTCTGGTGCAGCAGGAGGGCATGCTTGAACAGCACCGGGCGCACCTGCGCCGGCTGCAGGCCGAGGAAGGCACGTCGCCGGTGACGCTGGAGCGCAAGGCGGCGATGGTCGAGCGGCTGGCGATCACCACCGAGATGCGCGCGGACCCGAGCGGGCTTCGCGTCTTCCGCGTCGGCTGCCTGTCGCGGTTGCTGGCGCAGGAACTCGGCTGGTCCGATCCCGACGCCGAGGCGCTCGAGGTGGCGGCGCGCCTGCACGACATCGGCAAGATCAGCGTCGCCGACGACATCGTCGCTGCGCGCCGGCCGCTGACGGCGGACGAGACGCAAGCGATGCGTGCCCACTGCCAAGCCGGCGCCGAGCTGCTTCGGCAGACGGATCTGGAGAATGCGCGCCTCGCCGCCGACGTCGCCGCCTATCACCACGAGGCGTGGGATGGCTCGGGGTACCCGCACGGCATCGGCGGCACGGCGATCCCGCTTGCGGCGCGGATCGTGGCGATCGCCGACGCCTTCGATGCAATGATCGGGGACAGGCCGTATCAGCCGTCGCTCGGCATCGAGGAGGCGCTGGCGCAGCTTCAGGCGGGCGCGGGCAGCCGCTACGACCCTGGGCTCGTGCCGCACTTCACCACGCTCGTTCGCGGCCTCCTCGACAGCATCGACAACCTCGAGGACTACCTGGCCGAGCCTGCTGGCCGCTCGCCGTTCATGCAAGTCCACCGGCAGCTGGCGCAACGTCTCGCTCAGCAGGGGCCGTAGCCGGCGCAGCCCTTCCTCTTCCTTGCCGACGCCGCACTCGGCCCATGGCGCGGTCAACGGCGAAGCATGTTCCGGGCCGCTATTGCAGTGTCCGGGTAGTCGGCAAAGACGCCGTCGACACCGGCCGCGAAGAACATCTCGATCTCTCGCTGTGGCTGGCCGCGCAGGTTGGCGGGCAGGAACGCATCCTCGTTGCGCATGGTCCAGGCGTGCACTGCCAGACCGAGGGTGTGCGCGTCGCCGACCAGCGAGGTCGGCGCGCCGATCGTTCCATCGGCGCCGCGGGGGAAGACCAGCGCCTTGGCCACGCCGATGCCCTGCACATGCGTGGCGAGTTCACGCAGTTCACTCGCCGATGGGGCCCGCCCCAGCAACATCACCAGCGGCGCATCGGAGAACTCTGCAAAGCGGCGAAGCGCCTGCAGTTCGAAGCTCTGCACGAAGACCGGCAGCGGACCGCGCACGCTGGCTGCCTTGAGCGCGTCGGCCAGCCGCTTTTCCGGCGCCAGTCCCAGCGAGGCAAAATGAGCGGCGTGCTTCAGTTCCGGATAGACGCCAACGCGGCGCCCGCCTGATACGTTGGCCCGGGCAGCCAGCGCGATCACCTCTTCCAGCGTGGCGATGCCGAACCGGCCGTCGAGCGCGGCGTTGCCCGGCCGTTCGCGGGGGAACCGCTCGGTGGCGCGCAGGCTCCGGATTTCGTCAATCTTGAAGTCCTCGCTGAACCAGCCGGTCACGCTGCGCCCGTCGATCGTCTGCGTCCGCCGGCGCTCGGCGAACTGCGGGCGGCTGGCCACGTCGGTGGTCAGCGACAGCTCGTTCTCGTGCCGCGCGATCAGCACGCCGTCACGGGTGACCACCAGATCGGGTTCGATGTAATCGGCACCTTGCTCGATCGCCAGTTCATAGGCGGCCAACGTATGCTCGGGACGGTAGCCGCTGGCGCCGCGATGGGCGATCACGATCGGCGGCGTCCCGTTCAATGTCGGATGGGGCCAGCGCGACTGCGGCAGCGCGGGCGGAGCGGCCAAGGTTGCCGCGGATGCGACCAGCAGGCGCCGGCGTGCCGCGTCGCAGCCCGCCGTCATGAGGCGAGCATCTCGCGCGCGTGCTTGCGCGTGGTGTCGGTGATCTGCACGCCGCCGAGCATGCGGGCCACCTCGTCGATGCGCGCCTTGCGGTCGAGTTGCGCGATTCTGCACACTGGGCGCCCGTCGTCTGCCTGCACTTTGCTGACCAGCAGGTGCTGGTCGCCGCGGGCCGCGACCTGCGGCAGGTGGGTGACGCAAAGCACCTGCCGGTCGCCGCCGAGCTGCTTCAGCAGCCGGCCCACCGTCTCGGCCACCGCGCCGCCGATGCCCGCATCGACTTCGTCGAAGATCAGGGTGGCCACCGGAGTCGCCGTGGCGGCGATCACCGCGATCGCCAGGCTGATTCGAGCCAGTTCGCCACCGGAAGCCACCTTGGCGAGCGGTCTGGGACTGACGCCAGCGTGACCAGCAACGAGGAACTCGGCGCGCTGCCCGCCGCTCGCCGAAGGCTCGCAGGAGGAAAGCTCGACCTCGAAGCGGCCGCCTGCCATCGACAGGTCCTGCATCGCGCGCGTCACTTCGCGCGCCATGTCCTTGGCGGCTTCGCCCCGCTGCCTGCCGAGCACCGCCGCCGCGCGGTCGTATTCGGCGCGCGCGGTCGACTCGCGCGCGCGCAAAGCGTCGAGATCGCCGGCCGCGGCCAGGGCCGCCAGCTTCTCGCGCGACGACTCCAGCAGGGCGGCCAGTTCCTCCGGCGCGCAGCGAAACTTGCGTGCCGCGGCGTGCAGTTCGGCCACCCGCGCCTCCGCCTCGGCCAGCCGCGCCTGGTCGAGATCGGCGCTGTCCAGGTAGCGGTTCAGCGTCCGTGCGGCATCGTCGAGCTGCGCCCGCGCCCCGGCCAACGCCTCGAGGGCCGGCTGCAGCCGGGCGTCGAAGTCGCTGAGCTTGGCCAGCTGCTCGGCGGCGCGATCGATGCGCGAAAGCGCCGAGTCCTCGGCATCGGCCAGCATGTCGACCGCCGCCTGCGAGCCTTCGAGGAGGCCGGCGCCGTGCGCCAGCCGGCGATGCTCGGCCTCGACTTCGGCCCACTCGCCGGGCCGCGGCGCCACCGGCGAGAGCTCTTCGACGATCCAGCGCAGCCGGTCCTGTTCGGCGCGCGCGGCGCCGGCCATGGCCCGCGCTTCGTCAAGCGCCTTCACTGCCTGCCGCCATGCTGCATGTGCCGCCGCGACCGCCCGCGCCGGCGTCGCCAGCCCGCCGTGCGCATCGAGCAGCGCCAGTTGCGCCGCCGGCCGCAGCAATGACTGGTGCGCGTGTTGCCCGTGCACGTCGAGCAGCAGATCGCCGAGCGCGCGCAGCTGCGCCAGCGTGACGGCGGTGCCGTTGATGAAGGCGCGGCTGCGGCCGCCGGCGTCGACGACCCGGCGCAGCAGCGCCGTGTTGCCGTCGCCCTGCAGGTCGTTGTGGGCGAGCCAGGCGGCGGCTTCGGAGCCGACGCGGAACTCGGCGCTGACCTCGGCGCGCGCGGCGCCCTCGCGCACGACGTCGGCCTCGGCGCGCTCGCCAAGCGCCAGCTGCAGCGCGTCGATCAGGATCGACTTGCCGGCGCCGGTCTCGCCGGTCAGCGCGGTGAAGCCGGGCGAAAAATCGAGCGCCAGCTCGTCGACGATCACGAAGTCGCGGACCGCGAGCGACAGCAGCATGGCGACGGCGGCGGGCGGCGGAAGCGGTCGGACTCGGCGACAACTAGGCGCGCCCGTGCGCGTCGGTCGGCATCACGTTCCACTGCAGCTTGCCGCGCAGCGTGGCGAAGTAGTTGTAGCCGATCGGGTGCAGCAGGGTGACCACGTCGGCGCTGCGTCGCGCGCGAACCACGTCACCGGGGGCAAGCTGCGTGAACGTCTGCATGTCGAAGTGCGCACTGGCCTCGCGCACGTCGGTGAGCTCGAACTCGATCACCCGGTCGTCGGGCAGGGTGATCGGCCGGTGCGACAGCGTCTGCGGTGCTACCGGCACCAGCACCAGCCCGCCGAGGGCGGGATGCAGGATCGGACCGCTGGCCGACAGGGCGTAGGCGGTCGAGCCGGTCGGGGTGGCGAGGATCACGCCGTCGGCGCGCTGGTTGTACATCGTGACGCCGTCGACGCGCACGGTGAACTCGACCATGCCGCCCGAGACGCCGCGCGAGATGACCACGTCGTTGACCGCCCGCGCCCGATAGATGACCTCGCCGCGGCGGCGCACCTCGGCCTCGAGCATCGCGCGCCGGTCCGTTTCGAACTGGCCGCTCAGCATGGCCGGCAGCACGTCCGGGATCTGCTCGACCGCGATGTCGGTGATGAAGCCCAGGCGACCGTGATTGATGCCGATCAGCGGCACGCCGAAGGACGACAGCTCGCGGGCGATACCGAGCATGGTGCCGTCGCCGCCGAGCACGACGGCCACGTCGGCCTGGCGTCCGATCGCCTGCAGCGCGAATCCCGTATAGGGTTGCAGTTCGAGCACTTCCAGCGTCGAACTGTCGAACATCACCTGCAGGCCGGCAGCCTCGACGATGCCTGCGATCTGGCGCAGCGCCGCAGTCAGCGAATGGCGACTGCCTTCGACCCGCGGTTTGCCGAAGATTGCGACGTTCTTGAAAGCCTGCGCCATGGCGAAAATGTAGCAGGATGGCCTTGCTGGAAAGCCAATTGCACCCAAAATAGGCCGAAGCTCAGGTGCCCCCACAATTTTCGTAACATAGGCCCATGCTCGACGACCGTGCCCGACTGCTGCTCAAGACGCTGATCGAGCGCTACATCGCCGACGGTCAGCCGGTCGGCTCGCGCGTGCTCGCCAGGATGTCGGGACTCGAGGTCTCGCCGGCCACCATCCGCAACGTGATGGCCGATCTCGAGGACATGGGCTTCATCGCCAGCCCGCACACCTCGGCCGGCCGCGTGCCGACGCCGCGCGGCTATCGCCTGTTCGTCGACGCGCTGCTGACGGTCCGACCGATCGAGCAGCAGCAGGCCGAGCTGATCAAGGGCCAGCTGCGCATCGGCGAGCCGCAGCGGGCGTTGCAGGCCGCGGCGCAGCTCCTGGGCAGCCTGACGCACTTCGCCGGCGTGGTGCTGACGCCGCGCCGCGCGAGCAGTTTCCGCCAGGTCGAGTTCCTGCGCCTGTCGGACAAGCGGGTGCTGCTGATCATCGTCACCCCCGAGGGAGACGTGCAGAACCGCATCCTGGTCACCGAGCAGCCGTACAGCGCGGCGCAACTGGTCGAGGCAGCGAATGTCTTCAACCAGCATTTCGCCGGCCTGAGCTTCGATCAGGCGCGTGCTCGGCTGCACCGCGATGTGGCCGACCTGCGCACCGAGATTGCCGCGCTGATGGAAGCGGCGGTGGCGGCCGGCGAGCAGGCCGCCGAGGACGATGACGCGGTGGTCGTTTCCGGCGAACGCAACCTGCTCGAGGTGACCGACCTGGCCGCCAACCTCGACAAGCTGCGCGCGCTGTTCGATCTGTTCGAGCACAAGACGCGGCTGATGCAGCTGCTGGAGATCTCGGGGCGGGCGCAGGGAGTGCAGATCTACATCGGCGGCGAATCGAAGACGGTGCCGCTCGACGAGACGAGCATGGTGGTGGCACCCTACGAGGTCGACGGCAAGGTGGTCGGCACGCTCGGCGTGATCGGCCCCACCCGCATGGCCTACGAGCGCGTGATCCCGATCGTCGACATCACGGCAAGGCTGCTGTCCGCGGCGCTGTCGCGGGAGTGATCAACAAGATGCCTTTCGACCGCGAACCCGAATACGCGCACGGCACGCTGGCCCGCACCGCCGTGCTGCTGGTCAATCTCGGCACGCCGGAGGCGCCCGAGCCGGGCGCCGTGCGCCGCTATCTGAAGCAGTTCCTGTCGGACCCGCGCGTGGTCGAGATTCCGCGCGCCGTGTGGCTGCCGATCCTGCACGGCATCATCCTGACCGTGCGGCCGAAGAAGTCGGCTGCCAAGTACGCGGCAATCTGGACCGACAAGGGCTCGCCGCTGCTTTTTCACTCGGTCGAGCAGGCGCTGCTGCTGCGCGGCTACCTCGGCGAGCGCGGGCTCGATGTCGACGTGCGGCTGGCGATGCGCTACGGCGAGCCGTCGATTCCCCGCGTGCTTGGCGAGCTGCACGCGGCCAATGTCGACCGCATCCTGTTGCTGCCGATGTATCCGCAGTATTCGGCCAGCACCACCGCCACCGTTTTCGACGCCGTCAACGCGGAACTCGCGCGCTGCCGCAACGTGCCGGAACTGCGCACGGTCAAGCACTTCCACGACCACCCGGGCTACATCGAGGCGCTGAAGAAATCGGTGCTCGCGCACTGGGCCAGGCACGGCCGGCTCAGCGACGCCGGCGGCAAGCTGGTGATGAGCTTTCATGGCGTGCCGCGGCGCACTCTCGATCTCGGTGATCCCTACCATTGCGAGTGCCGCAAGACCGGCCGGCTGCTGGCCGAATCGCTTGGGCTCGCCAAGGACGAGTACGTCGTCACCTTCCAGTCGCGCTTCGGCAAGGCCGAATGGCTACAGCCGTACACCGCGCCGACGCTGCATCTGCTGGCCAGCCAGGGCGTGCAACGGGTCGACGTGATCTGCCCCGGCTTCGTCGCCGACTGCCTGGAAACCCTGGAAGAAATCAGCATCGAAGGCCGGCAGGAGTTCCTCACCGCCGGCGGCAAGGTCTTCCACTACATCGACTGCCTGAACGAGTCGCCCGCCTTCATCGAGGCGCTGGCCGATCTCGCTGCCGGTCACCTGCAGGGCTGGCCGGTCGCGCGCGACACACGCGCCGCGCGCGAGGCTGCCGCGGCGAAAGGCGCGGTTGAGGCGAAGCTCGCCGGCGCACCGCGCTGAGCTGGGACCAGTTGTCTGGGAATCCGGCGCGCAGGCTCGCGCCGTGAGCGGCCGCCGGAGTTGCTCGGCTCGCCACTTCGCCCAGATCTGCCTCCGTTCAACCCGGCTGATGCGTAATCGGCTGGGCTGAGATCGGCGGGAAAAGCGCTATGGCCAGCGGTCGGACGACGCATCAGCGCAACACGATCCGTTCACGGGCTTGAAATCCTCCCGATCGTCCCCAAAGTGCCCCGAGTCATGGACGAATTGGGCAGGAACGGGGGACAAATGAGCGCACCGGAGCAGGAACCGGTCGGAGCACCGGCGGAACCGGCGCAAGGCGGGCAAGCTGCGCAGGGCCGCACGGCGGCCGCGGATGAAACTGCGGCGCTGGGCTCGGCGAGTGTGGCCGACGTCGAAGCGGAGTTGCAGGCCGCCTTGGCCAAGGCGAGCGAGAACTACGAGCTTTACCTGCGCGCGGTGGCCGAGGCGGAGAACACCCGCCGGCGGGCGCAGGAAGACATCGCCAAGGCGCACAAGTACGGCATCGAGTCGTTTGCCGAGGCGCTGGTGCCGGTCGTCGACAGCCTCGAGAAGGCGCTCCAGGTGCAGAACGCCAGCCAGGAGACGATGCGCGAGGGGGTCGAACTGACGCTGCGCCAGCTGCGGGCGGCGTTCGAAAAGGGCCGGCTGGCCGAGATCGACCCGGTCGGGCAGAAGTTCGACCCGCATTACCACCAGGCGATCTCGATGGTTCCGGCCGCGGCCGCCGGTGGCGTGCCGGCGAACCATGTGGTCAGCGTGCTGCAGAAGGGCTGGCGGATCGCCGACCGGGTACTGCGGCCGGCGCTGGTCACCGTGGCGTCGGCTTGAAGTTCGGCGTCGCCACACACACATTAGAAGACATCAGGCGCTGCGGCGCCGGCAGACATTCCACTGGGGGATAGCAATGGGCAAGATCATCGGCATCGACCTGGGCACGACCAACTCGTGCGTGGCCATCCTTGAGGGTGGCCAGCCCAAGGTCATCGAGAACAGCGAGGGCGCGCGCACCACGCCGTCGATCGTCGCCTACATGGAAGACGGCGAGATCCTGGTCGGCGCGCCGGCCAAGCGGCAGGCGGTG
>Ga0209253_10003952_pt1 | contig 12957 bp, 10 predicted proteins | sample FrelakmetBRP12BR_FD_187145 | JGI IMG/M metagenome (GOLD analysis project Ga0209253, IMG submission 187145) | Freshwater lake sediment microbial communities from the University of Notre Dame, USA, for methane emissions studies - BRP12 BR (SPAdes)... | ecosystem: Environmental > Aquatic >...
GTGACCTTTAAGTATGGATTGGGGGAGAAATTCATCAATGTCATCAAAGTGATCAAGATGCTCGGTATGCATAGGAAAGAGCTGATCAATGTCAAAGGCGTGAAGGTCTCACCGATCGAAGTAGTGGCAGCCTGCCTGCCGGACCCAGCTTCATTGGGTGATAAGATGAGCGGCAAAACCTGTGTGGGTACCTGGGTGACAGGTATGAAAAGCAGCAAGAGACGCGAAGTCTATATCTACCAGGCAACGGATAACCAGGAAAGCATGAGAAGCTACGGCTGCCAGGCGGTTTCCCTACAGACTGCCAAAGGACCGGTGATTGTGATGGAACTTTTAGCAGAGGGAATCTGGAACGGCAAAGGTGTTTTCGGACCAGAAGCGTTTGATCCACATCCATTCTTAAAGCGAATGCCAGAATATAACTTTAATTATAAAATACAGGAAAAGAAAATCGTATAGATAGAGGTTTTGTAAACTGATATAAATATATTATGCACGGTCGATGAAAACTGAGAGGAGATGAAGAGCATGAATAAAAGATCCAGTTGGTTCACGATATTAGCGATTTTGGTCATGATTGGGTTGTTGTCCGCGGGATGTGCAACAGAAACTGAAGCTCCCGCGGTCGAACAGCCGGTGCCAGAGACAGAAGAAACTGCTCCGGCAGAAGACCCTGCCCCCACCGAAGCAGCCGAAAAGAGTCAGATCACGATCGTCCTTGCGGAAGATCCACCAACCTTTAATGGAGCTATTAATCAAAGTGGATTTGATATCCTTGTGATGGAGCTGACTATGTTAGGGTTGGCAGACGTGGATGAGGTAGGAAATGCTTTCCCAGAATTGGCAGTAGAATTACCGACTGTGGATAATGGGGGGGTAGTCATCGATGAAGAAAATGGAACCATGGATGTGACCTGGAAGCTACGGCAGGATATTAATTGGGAAGATGGCGCACCAGTCACCGCAGAGGATGTTGTCTTTACCTATGATGCAGTTACGGACGAGGAAACAGGCTATTGGATACCGGGGATCGATTATGTGGATAGCGTGGAAAAAATCGATGATTATACGGCTGTGGTGCATTACAATGCGATCTATCCAGGTTACCTGACCCAATTCGGAGGATACCTGATGGTCATCTGGCCTGCACATTACTGCGACGCTGAACAGGGATTTGCCGCTTGGGATTGTGGTTTAGATCCCCTGAGCAACGGACCCTACGTACTTAAAGAATGGGTACAGAATGATCATTTGACCTTTGAGCGTAATCCCAATTATTACGAAGCGGGAAAACCAACGATTGATGAGATTGTAGCTAAAATCATTCCGGACGAAGCTGTACGCAAACAAATGCTGATCAATGGGGATGCTGACCTGGATATGTGGACGCCAGAGAATATAGTTTTTGAGTTACAAGATGAGCCGAATGTCGAAGTCAGCTTGAGCACGGTTGACCGTTGGGTAATGAGGATTTTCTTTAATCTTGCTGCTAAGGGCACAACTGACCCTGTTGTATCACCCCATCCGATAAACTCAGATCTTCGTGTACGCCAGGCGATTCAGATGGCCATTGATACGCAAACGATAGCAGATACATTTTGGTTCGGCTATGCCAAGCAGGTGTGGACTGAGTTCTTCCGACCACCCTATAATGTATGTGACATACCTAAGCCAGTCTACGATCCGGAAGCAGCAAAAGCCTTGTTAGAGGAAGCCGGCTGGATTGACCAGGATGGGGATGGTGTGCGTGAATGCCATGGTTGTACTACCGGTGCGGAAGAGGGTTACAAAATGGAGATGGAGTTCATCACCTATTCTGAGTACGGAGAAACCCTCGATTTGACCCAGGAATATATTGCCGAACAGCTTGGAGAGCTCGGTATCAAGCTGACCATTTCAAGGGTTGAGGGGACCGTCCTTTGGGAGTCTACAGAAAACGGTGGAATCGAACAATCTGGTAACTTTGATTTCGATATCTGGGATGATGGTTATTCCGGTAGTGATCCGACTGATTTCCTGTGGGGCTACTATACTACTGCGGCAGCAGAGCCCGATTGGGGTCTTAACTATGGGAGATATATGAACCCAAAAATTGATGACCTGGTCGACCAGTCATACACCCTGGATGAAGATCTGCGTAAAGACGTGTTCTGCCAGATGGCAACCATCCTCAATCGAGACTTACCGGAATTATTGCTATTCACGACAGTGGATGCGAATGCCCATTCAACACGGTTACAAGGTGTTCAGTCGAATGCCAATGAAATTGTCACCTGGAATTCAGCTGATTGGACGCTTAAATAGCTGTTGAGGTTGAAGAAGTAATAAGGACAGAAATAAGTGGGCCACTATGTAGTCAGAAGGCTGCTGCAGGCAATCCCACTGATGTTCATCATCAGTATTTTCTTGTATGCATTGGTCAACCTGGCACCTGGTGGTCCACTGGCAGGAAGGGGAACCTCCAAACGTTTAAATCCTGAGCAAATAGCAATCCTGAAACGCCAATTTGGCTTGGACAAACCTGTTTGTGTAAGATATGTTTACTGGCTGATTGGTAATGATTGGACAAAGATGGTTGAAGAAATTCCAGCGCCTGGCGTTGGAATTTCTTCAACCATCATAAAATGCATAGATCCTCGCACTTATTTGCTTACAGAAAGTCAAGGTATTGGAAAAGGAGTTTTACGTGGTGATTTTGGAAACTCCTATCGCACGCGAAAACCAGTCCTCGATTCTATCAAGACCGCATTTAAAAATTCGGCATATCTGATGTCGATCACTTTGACCATTGTAGCCATCATTGCCATACCTGTGGGTGTGATTTCGGCTGTCAAGCAGTACTCGATCTTTGACATCATTGTTACAACGCTATCTTTCATTGGACAGGCAATCCCAGAGTTTTGGCTGGGTCTGATTTTAATATTAATATTCTATGTATGGCTGAAAAACCCTCTAACGGGAGATCCCCTTTTGCCACCTGGCGGAATGTACACGCAGGGTATGACTTTCTCACTCATCGATTGGACCAAGCACTTGATCCTTCCCGTGACCATGGGTGTAGTAGGGTGGGTTACCTGGTACTCGCGCTTTTTACGCTCAAGCATGCTGGATGTCATCCATCAGGATTATGTCCGCACGGCACGCGCAAAAGGATTAACCCTGAATAAAGTGTATTTCAAGCATGCGCTGCGCAATGCGCTATTACCGCTGGTAACTATCTTTGCGCTGGACCTACCCTATATATTTGCTGGTTCTCTGTATGTAGAGATCCTATTTTCATGGCCTGGCATGGGTCGTTTATACTACCAGGCTGCAATCGACCGTGATTACCCGATGCTGATGGCAATCCTGACGATAATAACATTAGTAGTTATCTTTTCGAATTTATTGGCTGATATCATATACGCAAAACTAGATCCCCGCATCCATTATGACTAATGCACCGCCACAAATAGGAAAAGAATTAACCATGCGCCAGTTAGTCTGGAGACGCTTCCGCAGGCATCCAGGTGCAATCATGGGTTGTATTGTGCTGAGCTGCATCGTTCTGGCATGCACACTCGCATTTCTATCACCTTATGATCCATATAAATCAAATTTAAGTGAACGATACCAATCACCATCCCTGGAACATCCGATGGGGACGGATGCATTGGGACGAGATTTAATGACGCGTGTCCTCTATGGTGGAAGGGTCTCGTTGGCGGTGGGATTCTCAGTGATGGTGATCACATTGGTAATTGGCGTGCCGGTTGGGGCAATTGCTGGCTATTTTGGTGGCAGGATTGATAATATTCTAATGCGCATAACGGATGCAGCGTTAGCATTGCCATCTCTCTTAGTGCTGATCTTATTAGGTGCAATCCTACGGGAGGTAGATGCACCATTCTTAAAGAGTAACCCAGTGCTGACCATCGCTTTTGTCATTGGAATCCTGGCATGGATGTTCACGGCACGCCTGGTGCGAGCTTCATACCTGACAATCCGGGAAATGGATTTTGTTTCAGCCACACGCGCCCTGGGTGGTTCGAATTTTCGCATTATTGTGTTGCACATCTTTCCCAATGCCATCGGACCAGTGATTGTTGAAGCGACACTGGAGATAGCTTATGCCATATTGGAAGAATCGGGACTAAGTTACCTGGGATTTGGTATCCAGCCCCCCACACCATCTTGGGGTAACTTGCTCAGTAACGCCCAGGAATACCTGGTGAAATATCCATGGCTGGCCATTTTTCCGGGTTTAATGATCTTCCTATCCGTGATATCGATCAATTATATAGGCGATGGACTGCGCGACGCCTTTGACCCGCATAAAGTACTGACGAAAATGGGTGAAGTGTAATGGAAACAGTACTGCGGGTATTATCCGATGATGAATGCAGCCGGATACATGAAGAGACGCTGAAGATATTATCCGAAACGGGTGTTCGTATCGATACTAAAAAGGGGCGCTGTTTTCTTAAGCAAGCGGGCGCAGTAGCAGATGAGAACACCCATGTCGTTCGGATCCCGCGCAATTTAGTGGAGGAATGCCTCAGGCAAGCCCCGAGAGATTTTCATCTTGGGGCGAGACGGTCGGATCAATCCATACCTATGAACCGTGGATCATGTGGTATCGTCCTGGATGGCGGGGCAATCTATACCTATGACGCCATAGCAGGGGTGCGCCGACCTGCAACCAAGGATGACTGGTATATGGTAACCCGCCTGGGTGACTGCCTGGACGATATCGATGTTTACTGGAGCGTAATCGATGGTTGTTGGGAGCATACACCCTGGGATACGGTGGCATACTGGAAAGCCATCTTCCAGAATTTTTCCAAGCATGTGCAAGAATCAACTGCGACCGTAGAGCAAAGCCAGTGGATGATGGAAGTATTCAGGGTTGTATTTGGCAGCCAGGAGGAATTCAAGAAAGCCCTGCCGGTGTCTTTCATCCTTTGCCCTGCATCCCCTCTCATCTTCGAAGCTGAGTACACCGATGCTTACCTGGAAACACTGGATTGGGGTATCCCGGTGGCGGTCATGACCATGCCACTTTACGGTTTATCAGGACCTGCTTCATTGGTCTCTGAATTGATATTGGCAAATTGCGAGACGATCGCCATGCTATGCCTGATCCAGTCTGCAGCACCTGGTACTCCATTTATTTATGCAGCCTCGCCAGGGATTACAGATATGCGCTCAGGTAGGTATGGAGGAGGAGAAGCAGAGCATGCCTTGCTAGGTGCAGCAGTGACCGAGATTGCCAGGATGTACCAGCTGCCGGTGGAGGCGACGGTGGGTGGATCCGATCAGCACGTGCCGTCCATCCAATCAGGCTATGAACGGGGGGTAAATTTTACATTACCCATTATTAAACGCCCAGATCTTCTGGTGGCACCTGGTTTACTGGGTGGCGCGACTACATTTAGCCCAGAACAATTGATCATCGACCTGGAAATCATCCGGCGGTGCAAGCGTTTGAGCCTTGGAATTGGTAGCGGTGCAGAAAAATGGTTGGGAGAGGTGATTGAAGCACTAGGTCCGGGTGGTAATTACTTAACCGATCGTTCCACTCGAATAGCTGCACGCTCTGGGGAAGTATATTACAGCAAACTGGGGATACATGGCTCATACGAGCAATGGGTTAAGGCAGGTTCAACTGACTTATTGGGAGAGGCTCGGGAGACGATAAAAGAGCTGATTAAATTAAAACCTAGCTTACCTTTACCAGGACTGGTTGAGAAGGAATTAGAATACCTGGAAAAACGGGCAAAGAGCATTCGTTAGGATATTAAGAATATGAATAATATAATTACACAACAAGTATTTATACTCTCTAAAACGATCATAATACATAATAGGAGAATTGCCGCATGACAGCCACATACCCACCCTTAGAACCATTACGAACTACATATCGTTTACGATTTCTCACCGACAAACAATTGGATGATTTACAAAGCGCCACCCTGGAGATCATGGAAAAGACTGGGGTCCGTTTCCCATCAAAAAAAGCGCTGACCATTTTTGCAGAGCATGGAGCTCAAGTAGATTGGGATTCCCAAATCGTGAAGTTAAAAGCAGACCTGGTTTTTAAAGCCTTAGCCAGTGTGCCCAGATTCTTCTTATTAGGTGCTCGCAACCCTTCATTTGACTTGCAACTAGCGGAAGGGGTGACCTATTTCACCACGGACGGATGTGGCGTGGAAACGATCGACTTTGATACGCGGGAGCGCCGCCCATCAAGAAAAGACGATGTAGGTAACATGGCAAAAATTGCCGACTATTTACCATCGATTGGTTTTATCTGGCCGATGGTCAGCGCCCAAGACCATGGTGAGACTGCTCCGCTGCACGAGATAGATGCATGCTGGAATAATTCGGTCAAGCATGTGCAGAGTGAAACTGTGATGGGTGAAATACCATGCCGGTATGCGGTTGAGATGGCAACCGTGATCGCAGGGAGCAGGGAAGAGCTACGTCGTCGACCACCATTTTCGCTGGTGGTATGCACCATTGCTCCCCTGGTGCAGGACACCGCTGGCATCGAAGGTTCTTTGATCCTGGCGGAAGCGGGATTACCGGTTGGATTCCTGGCCATGCCAACCCTGGGCACAACCGCACCAGCTACCCTGGCAGGGGCGTTTGCGATGGGGGATGCAGAGATCATCAGCGCAGCAGTGTTGATGCAGCTGCATGCACCAGGTGCACCTGTTTTTCACTCGCTGATGCAAGCCTGGGCGGACCCACGAAATGGCGGATATGTGAGTTATTCGCTGGACAGCAGGACGCGCTATGCGCCGGTAGAAATGGCACATCACTGGGGAATGGCTTCCTTGGGGGCGTGCTATGGGACAGATTCTCACGAAGCAGGGACGTGGCAGGGTGCAGCAGAAGTAGCGCTGGACCCATATATGGCAGGCTTAGCATGTGCAGATATTGTTACGGGAATGGGGCTTTCTGAGACTTATACCCTGCTTTACCCGGAGCAGATTATCATGGATGAAGACCTGTACCAACGGGCGCGCTATCAGCTGATGAACTTAGAGGTGAATGAAGAAACCCTGGCGCTTGATACAGTGCATGCGGTTGGACCTGGCGGGCACTACCTGGGCCAGAGACATACCCGCAACCATATTCGTGAATCGCTGGTGCGCGGCATCACCCATCAGATCGGAGCGGATGGAAAATATCGCGACCCACGTGAAGTGGCAATTGAAAAGGTTAATTGGATCCGTAAAAATCACTTTCCGGAACCGCTAGAGGCAAAGAAGCAGGCTGAGATAAGACGCATCTTAACGGCAGCGGATAAGGAAATCTGCAAGGGATGATTGATGATCAGTGAAACCCCAAAACTACAACCCATAGTCCCGGAATATCACGTGCGCATCCTGGAGGATGAGCAGTTAGATAAGCTTCAAACTGCCACCCTCGAGATATTGGAGCAGGTGGGAGTCCATTGCCCATCGGAGAAAGCTCTTCATATTTATGCAGAACATGGCGGTTGGGTCGATTTCACGCACCAGGTGGTGAAGCTACCCAGGCAGGTTGTCATGGAAGCCATGTCACATGCTCCACGGTTTTACACCATGGGTGCACGCGACCCATCGTTTGACTTGAAATTAGATGGAACAGCATTCTATTGCGCCACAGATGGTTGCGGGGTGGAAACCATCGATTTCATCACACGGCAAAGAAGGCCGTCGAATAAAGATGATGTAGCAAGAATGGCACAGGTGACTGATTACTTGAGCGCGATCGGTTTCTATTGGCCGATCGTCAGCGCACAGGATCACCCGAAGACAGCACCATTACATGAACTCGATGCATCATTCAACAATACAGTAAAACACGTCCAATCTGAAACCGTGATGGGAGAATGGACGGCTCACTATGCGATTGAAATGGCAGATGTAATCGCTGGCGATGAACGGACAAGGCGGCAGCGTCCACCACTTTCACTGCTGGTTTGCAGTATCGCTCCCCTGGCACAAGACCGCGATGGACTGGAATCAGCTTTATTATTTGCAGAGGCTGATCTACCGGTTGGATTCATGTCGATGGTAAATACAGGCTCCACTGCCCCAGCAACCATCGCAGGCACATTAGTGACTGGGGACGCAGAAATTATCTCCGCCTTGGTATTAATACAAATGGCACACCCGGGTGCGCCAGTCTTTCACTCTTTAATGCCGGGAATCATGCACCCGCGTACGGGCGATTATCAGAGCAGTACTTTTGAGGGATCATTGCTGTACCCGCTGGGTGCAGAGATGGCACACCGGTGGGGTGTGCCAACCCTGGCAGGTGTCTTTGGGACGGATGCCTTGGTACCTGGCTGGCAATCAGCGGCAGAAGCAGAATCATCGCTGCTCTTGTGCGCAATGGTTGGAGCGGAAACAGGGAGCGGATTAGGCCTGGTCGAGTCTTGCATGCTACTGTATCCGGAAGCGGTATTATTGGATGCGGATGTTTATCATCGGGTACGGAATGAAGCTGCCGGGCTAGATACCAGTCCGGAGGCCTTGGCACTTGAGGTAATTAAAGAGGTAGGTCCACGCGGTCACTTTCTGGCGCACAGGCATACACGCACAAACCTGCGTCGACGCCAATTTTCTGATCTGACTGGTCAGCCTAGACTTGGAGGCGGCTATCGCGATCCACTTGAGGTTGCACGGGAAAAGGCAAATTGGATTCTTGAGAACCATCACCCACAACCATTGGATGAGGCTCAACAAGAAGAGCTGACCAGGATCCTGAAAGCAGCCGATCGAGTATAGGGAAATTTATCCAATCCTGTATAAGCTTGGAAAAATCATTATATATATTTAATAGCTGGAGGAATTATGCGTTTAACTGCCCAAATTCTGTCTGAAGATGAACAATTTCGCATTCACAACATGAGCTTACGCATCCTGGAAGAGGTGGGCATACGGTTCCATGGGGACGGGGCACCGAAGATCTTGCGGAAAAATGGCATAAAAATCGACACGGAAGAAAAAATTGCAAAGATCCCCAGGGAATTTGTCCAACAAGCGCTCAATACTGCCCCAAAGTCATTCATGTTAGGCGCACGTAACCCTAAGCACAACCTTTCAATACCAACACCTTTTACGCGCTATGGCATCGACGGAACAGCTGCCTTTGTATTGGATTTTCAGACGGGTGAGCGACGCTATGGCACAAGCAAAGATATTGAGAATGCTATGCGCATTTTCCAACAAATGGATTTAGGGGTGATGGCATGGGCTCCGACCTGTGCTGCTGATATTCCTGCCCCTATTCGCGCCCTGTATGAGTTCCTGAGCATGGCAAGAAATTGTTCCAAGCATGGGGAGCATGAACTTCACACGGTTGAACAGGTCCCTTATCTGGAGGAAGGTTTAATTGCCATCCTGGGAAGCGAGGATGCACTACGCAAAAGCAATGCATATTCGCTAATCTACTGCCCTGTTGCTCCCCTGACTCACGACGGGGAAATGCTGGATGCCTACCTTGAATTGGGGGAGTTCGGACTGCCAGTGATGTCGATGCCAATGCCAGTCAACGGAACGACCGGACCTGCAAGTTTATACTCGAACATTGCCATGGCGAACGCAGAAATGCTATCATCGATGGTGATTTTCCAACTGGCTCATCCGGGCAGACCAATCATTTTTTCCAGCTCAACGGCAACGGTTGATTTCCGAAGCGGGGCTTACCTGGCGGGTGTGCCAGAAATGAGCCTGCAGACAACTGCCATAACTGTGATGGGCAAATATTATGGTTTACCAACTGGTGGAGCTGGATTGACAGCTGATGCGAAGCAAGCTGGACCTGAAGCAGTGATTGAAAAGTTTATCACAACACTGCCTCCTGTGCTTGCAGGGGCAGATATCCTGGTTGGGTTTGGAGTAATAGAGAGTGATCAGCTATTGATATTAGAACAAATTGTAGTGGATAATGAAATCGCACATTTAATCCAACGCCTGGCGGAAGGAGTAGATTGCTCGGATGAGAAGGATTTATTCGAGGATATCGCTCATGTGGGACCCGGTGGCCACTTTTTGGGGACCAAGAACACCAGGAAGGCTGCCCGGGGATCGGAGTTTTATTATGCTCAATTATTTGACCATCATCCATATGAGTCCTGGATCAATCTGGGAAAACCATCCATGTATTCAAAAGCGAGAGATATGGTCGCGGATATTTTAGCGCAACCATTGGTTGATCCACTCCCAGAAGAGGTTAGCGAAAAAGTGGATCAGATCCTGCGTAGAGCAGAAAAAGAGATCCGGGAGAGATAAATATTTTCATAATTGACAGGTAAGAATTGCCACAGGTCGTGAAATATTGCCGGGAGGTGCAATTGAGGGAAAAATATATACTCCCCTGCTTCAATAACCATATATCAATATGGGGGAGTTTAGGTAAATTTATTCAACATTCTTCCAGTACTTGCGTTTTGGACCATCCTGAGGTTCTTCGAAGGTGGACCAGCTAAAGCCCTGTGCCACCAGGAATTCATGGGCTTTCGTCTCCGATATAGAAGTGCCGGGGCAGAGGATGAGCGTTCCACCTGGTTTAGTTACACGCATCATCTCAGCATATTCAGCTCCTGGACGGTCTCCAAAGACGTGACCACCCATGGTGATATCTGCGAAGTCAGCCGGGAAAGGCAGGTCGGTTATAAGGCCATCCACCGGGTAAACATTCGTGCGATTCATCGCCTGACCTTTTTGCTTGATGTAATAGCGTAAATTACCTACTGGCTCAACTGCAAAAACCACAGACGCGGTTTCAGCTGCAATGAATGCCAACCTGCCTGTACCAGAGCCGATGTCAATAACTTTTTTTCCCTTGAAGTTTGCCAGCTGGAGCAGCTCGTCTGGATCCCAACCCAGGAAAGGCTGTGCATCGTAGATGGATGGATCGACCACATAGACTATCAAATCGTTGATGGTGTTCAGTACCGTTATCTCAGCCTGCCGGATTTGCTTGAGGGATGAACTGGTAGTGGGATTATGTTTGGACTTAACAAGATCCAGCCAGGGGATGATCTCGGGACATTTATGGCGTATGTACCAATCAATGGTTGGGTTGGCAGATAAAGCAATAGCCAACTCTTCTTCAGGCAGCCAGCCTGGAAACCAGCCTAGCTGAACTCGTTCAAGTAGGAGAAGGGTATTGAAAGACAGTCCGGTGACATCAATCCAATTAAGTGTCATGGGTTTGAATTTTTACCTAATAAGTGAAATTGATGATTTTTATCATATCCTCAGGGACATACAGGTCAAGCCACCATCCATCTTTTGGACTTCACTAACATCCAATTCGATGATGCGCATACCCATCTGGCTGAGTTTCGCCCGAGCCCTGGGGAAGCCCCTGGGAGTTAATAATGTATCGTTGACCCAGAGTGTATTCGCGGCATACTCTTCATCGGGATCGAGCACAATTTTCTTGTAGCCTGCAAACGCAGGGTGATCTGCCAGGGCTTGAGTTAGGAGTAGTGTATCGTTTCCAACACAATTGACACTCGATTTTAAGTGCAACCCGGATGCAACAGGGATAGGCTCAGAAGTGTGCCCAGCTGTTGTTAATAATTTCGCTAACTGCGCTGCACCTTCGATGTTTGTGCGATCCGATAATCCGATGAAAAAATGGTTCCCAACCATCAGTATGTCACCACCTTCGACGGTTCCGGGAGGATCAATATGGACCACAGGCCGGTATTGCAGCAAGATAGGTTCAATGGAAAGCTGCTCCCCCTGGCGGGAAGGAGCACCGGGATGAGTGATCACTGCAATCCTGGGAGTGACAATGGCAGGGTCTTCGACGAAGTAAGCATCTGGATAAGCAGGCTCAGCTGGGAGGAGAATTACTTCAAGCCCCGAAGCCTGTAAAGCTTGGCGATATGTTTGATGCTGCTGAAGGATAAGATAGTAACTTGGGCGACCAAGTGTGGACGTGGTTATCCCATCGGAGAAATTGTTTCCTGGAAGGCGAGCTATGGCATGGGTATACATGGCTCAATTGTAAGCTATAAACGCTTCTTTGATATCAGGGGGTCCACTCGTCGTGGATAATACCCACGAGATACCAGATGCTGTTATATTCGGAAAAGACAAGGCGCAGACTGCGCCAATCCATACCTCCATATTGAAGATCGAAGCCGGGGAAGTAATATTCGACGATCATTGACCCGGGATAATATTCAGCGGAATTATCAATGGAATTGCCTGTACTTAAGCGGTGGTTCAGCGCTACTTGAGGCGCATTGGCGAAGTCTTCATCATAAATAAACTTTGAGTAGTAGTCTGGGAATCCCAGATTGATCGTTTCTCCAGTACCTGAATATGCTCCCCAGGTGTAAACACTGCTATCGGCCATGATACTTGCCACCTGATCCACCGATAAAACCTGGTTAGTGTCCTGCACAAAAGCATAAGGAGAGAAACGGACTCCATTGACCGGGTGGACATAGCTTGCTAAGGAGATGAAATCCTGGCTTTTGAGAGTTTGAACCACATCGCTTGCACGGTCCAGGATGGTTTGGTTACTTGATACGGGGGTGGTTGTGTCAATAGAAGCGGAGGTAGGAGAAAGATCGGTTGGAAATGGCAGGGAAGTGGGAGGGGTGGTAGGAAGCTCAGGCGTCTCTTTATTTGGGTTGGGAGAAACCAGGTTGCAGGCTATGAGCACACTCACCAACAGGAAGAAAATTATTAATTGTCTGATACTCATGTATGCCTCCTGAAATCTTTATTCTCAATGAAATTCCTAAATTCCATCAAACGAAGAACTTCTTATAAGACGCTTTTTCCAATTGTAATGTTTCTTGTTTGTAAGCGAATATGTATTCTACATCAAGTCTGGTCGTATATTTATAGATGCAACGAATTATTATTTGGGGCAGATGTGAAATAATGGCTGGGCTGGGTAAACTCAAATCGAGTAGAAATGGAAAAACATTAATTTATATAAGGA
>Ga0209253_10003953_pt1 | contig 12956 bp, 9 predicted proteins | sample FrelakmetBRP12BR_FD_187145 | JGI IMG/M metagenome (GOLD analysis project Ga0209253, IMG submission 187145) | Freshwater lake sediment microbial communities from the University of Notre Dame, USA, for methane emissions studies - BRP12 BR (SPAdes)... | ecosystem: Environmental > Aquatic >...
CCCCGGGCGGCGGCGTCAGGATTTAAGCCAAACACGGGGCTGTTATTGAAATAAAAATCGGTCCGCTCGCTCAGCCCGAAAGCCAGGGGATGACCGGTGTCCACCCTGGCCTGAAGCACAGAGCCGGGGACATAGTATTTTTCCTTAATCAAGCGCGCTTCGGTCCCGTCCGGATTCCGTTCGAGAAGCGGGTCGAAAATGGGCAGGGCGGAATGAAAGCCGATCGAGGTAGACGTTCCAATGGCCAGGATTGTCCCCCCCTCATCCAGAAACTCGCGCAGCCGCGGAACCGTCTTGGCGACGGTCACGCGTCCCAAGAGTCCGCGGTATTCCTCCGGCACCTCCTCGGGCTTCGGCTGGGCAAAGAAGCGGTATTCGCCCCGGGGCTCTCTGTCCTCACGAGGGATGGCCCCGCCGGCGAAGACCAGGACGTCGTACTTCGCTCTCAGGCCTCCGCTGTCAAGCGCCGGCGGAAAAACGACTTCGAACGGAAACTCGAACTGCTCCAGGAGCCAGCGGGCCCAACCCGAAGCCATCGACCCGCCGTACTGGTCCCAGAGTCCGATGCGGACCGGGCGCAGGCGGAGAGCTTCTCCCTTGGGTATCGCGTCGACTCCTGCGAAGGAAAGGCCGAGCGACTCAGCCGTCCTTTTCACGTTGGACAGGGTTTCTGTGCCGGCCGGAACAAAGATGGCTCCCGGAGGATATGTCTTGCCTTCGGCGGCCACAGAAGTCTTGATCCAGTAGACTTCCTCCCCCAGTTTCAACAGCCTGTTAACCGCGATAAAGCTGTCGTTGATCCTGTGGTCGACGAGAAACCCGGCAGGGTTTAGGCCCCCTTCCACTTTCCCGGCCGGCATCGGGGCCGGGCCCCTGAGCTTTTCGAACGGCCCGGTGAAGCCATCCAGGATACGTTCAAAGACAATGCCCATCTGGTAGGCCAGAGTCCAGCCGGCGCTGTCATAGGGCGCGTTCGGCGGCCCTCCCGGATAGAGGACGTCATGCGGATGGTCCTGCGGCTCGAACATGGCCAAAATGTGAGGCCGGAAGGCCTGGTCGCACCTGGCGATGAAGGAGCCCCGGGGGAAAGACTTTCCACCCGCCTCAAAAGGCTCTTTGGAGAGGTGAACGGTCACGCCGCTCTTAATCAGCGTATTGACGAACTTGACGGCGGTCCTGAAATCAGGCTGGTCGGCGGGAATGACAAAGCCCCGGGGGTCGCGCGCCGCCGGGCTCTTCAGCAGATCATAGAACTTCGGGGGAAAGCCTTCATCGTCTCCTTCCGGCTTGATATTTTCCTTCCGGATGGCCTCCTCCACCGCCCGGATGTTCTTTGGAGTAATCGTCCAGGAATCCTGGCTCCCGCGTTGGATGGCGTTCCGTCCCATGCGGTAGATGTTCAACAGAAAATCCTCTCCCATCTTGGAAGCCAGGTCCAAAATCGCCCGGTCCGCAGTGATGGAATAGTCGATCGACTGCCGGAAATGCCATTTCTGAGGTGCGATGGGGTAGGGGAGGTCGTTCTTGGGGAGCTGCTTTTCGGGAAGGAAGGGAATGTCCATCGGGGTGGGATTCCCGATCGTCTCGGTGAGGATGCCGATCATGTTATGAAAATAGGAGGTCGACCGCAGGCCGCCGGACCACCAGGTGGAGTAGGGCGCCCCCGAGCGCATGGTCGCGCCCGGCTTCCCCTCGGCGACGAACCGCGAGTGCATGGCCGAACCCACCAGGTCAACGCCCGTCGGCACGAGAGGGTCGAAGAAATAGTTGAAGGGGTCGCGGAACGGGGAGCAAAAGAGCACCGTCCCGTCGGGACCGGTCTGGTGGTGGTTGTAGACAATCTGGGGGAACCACTCGAGGTACATCACCCGTGAAACCGCCTCTGTTTCCGGCTGAGTAATCATGTAAAAGTCCCGGTTGTTGTCATGACCGATATACTTCTGGTAGAGACGCGGAATGCCTCTTGTGGTCCGCTTCTCGGGGTCCTTGACCCGCATATACCAATCGGCGACGAGCTCCAGCCCGTCGGGGTTGGACGGCACGGCAAGGAGGATGACCTTATCGAGAATCCGGCGTGTCTCCGGGTCGCTGCGGCTGACCATCTGCCAGACCAGCTCGATGAGTTGATGGGAGCCGAGGATCTCAGTCGCATGGAGGCCGCCGTCGATGAACACCACCGGTCGGCCCTCGCTCGCCAGAGCGCGGGCTTGGTCGTCGTTCAGGCCTTCGGCCAGCGCCAGGCGCCGGGAAATATCCCGGTACCGGGCCAATTTTTTCTGGTTCGCCGGAGAGGTGACAACGGCCATGACCATGGTCCGGCCTTCGGCCGTCGTGCCGATCGTCTGGAGAGCCAGGCGGTCGGATTGCGCATCCAGCTTTTTCCAGTATTCCAGAAGCTGGGTGTAGTTGACCAGCATGTAGTCCGCTCCGATGTCGAACCCGAATTGCTCCTTGGGGCTCGTCGGGCGGTCCTTCGAAAAGGACGCGGGGACAAAGGTAAGAAGAGCCAAGGTGAAGAGAATCGCCGGTTTCTTGCTTCTCATGATGCCGGTAAGTTAGCGAATTCTCATTGGCAAGTCAACGGACCTCAAGGCCGAGCGGGCTGACGAATCCATACCCTGGGCCTCAATTTGACAGCCAGCGGGTTTTTCCCTATATTCAATCCTTTCGGCTGCCGCACGCCGAAGGAGGCCCCGTGAAAAAGCTGCTTTTGCCTGTCTTGATCTTGATCCCGGCATCCCTCATCGGCCAGCTGTATCTTCAGGAAAAACCCCTCGATGTCCCCTATGTTCCCAGCAAACCCGAGATCGTGGCCACCATGCTGCGCATGGCCAAAGTCACAAAGAACGACCTGCTCTATGACCTGGGCTGCGGCGATGGACGCATTGTCATCACCGCTGCGCAGCTCTACGGGACTCGCGGAGTGGGCGTCGATATCGACCCGGACCGCGTCCAGGAGAGCCAGGAAAACGCGGCCAAGGCCAATGTCGGCCACCTCGTCAAGTTCCTGGAGCAGGACATCTTCCAGGCGGATTTCCATGAGGCCACGGTCGTCTCCCTTTATCTTTTGACCTCTGTTAACCTGCGCTTGCGGCCGAATTTGCTGGCCCAGCTCCGGCCGGGAACACGGATCGTCTCCCACAACTATGCCATGGACACGTGGAAACCCGATGACTCGGCAGTGGTCATGGTCAACGAGACAACCCACAACGTCTATTTCTGGGTCGTGCCGGCCAATGTTTCCGGAGTCTGGGAGGGCTCTTGGGTTGAGGGCAGCCGGAAAACGGCTTTCGGGCTGGAGCTCGAACAGCATTTCCAGTGGCCGAGCGGCACGATCAAACGCGCGGATTCGGACGAGACCCTAACCGACATCAGCCTCAACGGGGACAAGCTCCAATTCACGGCCAGCGGCGGTGACATCTCCGAGGGCTCAGAGATGATCTTTACGGGCCGAGTGACCGGAAATGAGATGCAGGGGACTGTCGAAATCAAGAAGTCGGACGGCCGGAACAACCAGACTTCATGGAAAGCCAAACGCAACCCGATGTCCATGAAACCTCTTGACGTCGAAAAGTGATAAGACATCTCCTGACAAATAAAGGGTTCCGTCGCGCTCGCGGCATAGCTCTGGCGATCGGAGCCCTTCTCGGGGCACTTAACTTCGGCTTGAACGCGTCGCCCAAGGATTATTATTTCCCCGAAGTCAAGATCTTGGCCAGCCTCGAGCGCGACGGCTCCTTTGTCCTCGACGAGCAGCGGACTTTCGACTTCGAGGGGAGTTTTTCAGCGGCCTGGTACACACTCCCTCTATCTGTTGAAAGGAAAGGCTATCGCTATGACATCGCCCTCGAGGAGTTCGAGGTTCGGGACGAGAGCGGGCAGGTACTGCCGCTTAAGACTTCGACCACGGGCGGAGTTTATAAAGCCGAGTGGTCTTTCCGGGCGGCCGATGAGCAGCGGACATTCCGTATTCGCTATCGAATCCGGAACGGGGTCGTCAGCTACCAGGATGTCTCCGAACTCTACTGGCAAATGATCGGCGAAGGCTGGGACCGGCCCACCCGTTCTGTCGCCGTCACGGTGACCCTTCCGGCCGACGCGCCGAGCAAAGAGGATATTCTTGTCTACGGACATGGACCGCTCTCCGGCTGGGCCGAAATCGTCGATGCCCGGACGGCCCGTTTCACGGCGACCGACCTCCCGGCCGGCCAATCTCTGGAGGTCCGGATGGTCTGGCCGGCCGGGATGGTGGACGGCGTCCCTTCGACTCGACACAACCGCGAGTCCATCCGCAAAGAAGAGGCGGGTTTTGTTCAAGAGACCATCGACCGGGCCCGGCAAGATCAGGAGCGCGCTCGACAAGAACAGGAGCGGTCCGCGCGAATGAAGAAGGCCTTCTTAACCGGAGCGTCGATCTGGGCGGTCTGGCTTGTTATCGGACCGCTTATCTGGTTTCTGATCTATCATCATTACTGGAACAAGGTCGGAAAGGACTACCGTTTCCCCGGCATGCCGGAGTACTACAGAGAGCCGCCCTCGGAGCTCCGTCCGGCACTGGTCGAAGTTCTCCTCCATGAGGGGGGGGCGGTCACACCGAGGTCTTTCACGGCCACTCTCTTTGACCTGGCCCGGCGGGGCTTCCTCGAATTCGAGGACCGGAGCGTCGAAAAAGCCGGGATTCTTGGAAAGAGGGAGAAGCTGGAAACGGCGGTCATCCTGAAAAAAGACTATGCGGGAGACCGAGAGCTGCTTCCTTACGAAAAGGACTTGCTTGAGCTTTTATTCAATACGATCGTCAGCGGCAGCCATGAACCGGGGGCGAAGCTCGACATCGACGAGCTGAAGGACTACTTAAAGAAAAACCCGCGCGAGTTTCAGACCTGGTACCAGGCCTGGATTAAGAACGTCCGGCAAGAGGCGGCCAAGCTCCGGTTCATAGAGCCCCAGAGCCTGAAGGCCCGGAATATTTTTCTGGCGGTAACGCTGCCTCTGGGCGTGCTGACTCTCAATCCCCTTCTCTTCCTTTTGGCTGCCATTTTTAGTCCCAAACTCAAGCGGAGGTCAATGCCGTGGGCCAGAGAGAACGAACTCTGGAAAGGGCTGGAGCGCTTCCTGGATGATTTCTCCAATTTTAAAGAAGTGCCGCCCGAAGCCTATAAGCTCTGGGAGCACTTCCTGGTTTTCGGCATTGTTTTCGGGAACGCCAAGAAGATCCTGAAGATGCTGCCCGTCATCCTGCAGGATGAACGCTCGGCGGCGCCGGTCTGGTACTCCGGTTTTGACCGCTCGGCCTTTGCCGGCACCGCCCGGATCGCCGGCATGGTTCAGCATATCGGAGTCATGGCGACCTCGATCCAACAGGCAAGCACCTCCGCGGCGCACTATTCCTCGGGTGGGGGAGGAGGTTTTAGCGGAGGGGGCGGAGGGGGAGGCGGGGGGAGCGGCGGGGGAGCCCGCTAGTGTCCCCTCTCGAAAATCTCCCTTATTCTTTTTCCTCCTTCATCCAATTCCGGATGGTCTCCGGGTCATCGAGAAGGGGCGAATCCTGGAGCGCCTTCCAATTGAATTTCTCGTCCAGCGGGTCGAGCGCTTTCTGGGGGTCAAAAATCCGGGGGTCGGCCGGCAAGGCAGAATAAGGCGCGAAGTCCGGCTGGTCGGAGAACATATCGGCCAGGTCGGCTGCCCCGCCGTCATACTGGTTGAGGTAGGGAAGCCCGAGGATGTGCCAGGCGGTTTTGATGATACTCCCGAAGCTGGCATGGACGTGGCTGACTTGGCCCTTCTTGGCCCAGGGGGAAATCACCATCAGAACGCTGCGGTGGGCGTCGACATGGTCGACTCCGTTTTGAGGATCGTCCTCGGTCACGAAGACGGCCATATTCTTCCAGAACGGCGTCCTCGAAAGAAATTCTATGAATCGACCCAGAGCCAGGTCGTTGTCCGCCATATAGCTCTCCCGGAACGGATAACCGTCTTCCGGCCGTTCCCCGGCTCCGTGGTCATTGGGCAGATAGACCGTGACGAAAGACGGGAACTTCTTTCCCTCGCCGGCCCATCGGTCCGTGTATTCCTTGATGAACATGTCGACTCGGAACTGGTCGGGGATGCTGGTGTTGTAGGTAGCAAAGAGGTGCGAGGTGTGTTCGGCCAGATCGGCGGGTGTCGGGTAGTTGATGACGTGAGTTGTCCCGGTATACTTGTAGCGCTTGTCGTCTTCAACCGGTGTCGCGAACTGGATGCTCAGTCCGAAATTGAAGTAATCCACGCTGTGGCGGGCGAACTGATCCCAGATGGAACCGGCCTCGTTGTAGTCCTCGGGATAAATGGCCGCCGAAGCGCCGACGAAGGCCAAGGCACCGGGCGCGGTGGACTCGAATTTCATGTCCCGGCCGCCGCCGTAGTTCGAGGCCACATTGACCTCCACCCATTCATTGGGATAAACACCCACAAGCCAGCGGTGGCCGTCGGCTGAGACATCGCTGTCGCAATAGAAATTATCGGAGATGGCATAGCGCCGGGCAAGAGCCAGGTGGTTGGGCATGACTGTCGCTTTCTCGACCTTACGGCTTCCGTCCTTGCTGGAAAAGGTGACATCGGACCCATAGCGGGCCAGGGAGGCGGCTCCGTCGGCCCCGGGCACCTGTCCAAAGACCTCATCGAAGGTCCGGTTTTCTTTGACCACGAAAACAATGTGTTTAAGAGGCGAGTTCCCAGCTCCCGGATAGAGCGGAATCGGATTCCCCTTTCTCCAGACGAAGTCCTCATGGTCGGGCTTTTCAAACCGGAAGTTATTGGCGATGACCTGGGCCGTCTCCTTCGAAATGTCTTCATCTCCAGGGAGGGGGATGACAGAGACTGTCCCTTTCATCAGGTTGCCGATGTAAGTGCCTTCCGGCCCGGCCACGAAATCCGGGCCGCCGTTCGGGCCGCTGCCGAAGCCCTTGGCGTTGCAGACGAGGAGAGACCGGCCATCCCGGCTGACCGCGACTTTTGAAGGGAACCACCCCGCCGGGATATGGCCCAAGATCCTTCCATCGCGCGTGTCGATCACGGCGACGGCATTGATCCCCGCTTCAGCCACAAAGAGCCTTTTTTGGTCAGGCGAAAGCGCCAGGCCAAAAGGAATGATACCCCGAAGAGTCTTAAGTCTATCGTCGAGAGTCAGCCGGATTGTTTGGATAACGGCATCTTTTTCGGTGTCGATGACTGAGATCGTGTCATTATTGCCGTTGCTGACGAAAACCCGGTCGTCCGTCGCGGCCACCGAGTTTGGGCTGGACCCCCCGACAGCCGGGATGCCCTCAACCATTTCCCCGACCAGCACGCCGGTCTTGATCCTGGCGGTCACCCGGGCGCTGGCCGGCTCGGAGACGTCCAGTTCCCAAACCGAGAACGACTCCGGAACGTTCGGGTCGCCCAGGCCGGGGACCCGGTATCCCTCTTTCTCGACTCCCTCTCTCGCCTCCTTGGACCCGAAAGCGAAGGGCGGATAAAGAAGGCCCTGGCGTTCCGGGTTTTCGATATCGACACCCTCGATACGGCTGTATTCGAACATGCCTACGTTCGCGACGAAGACGCGCTTTCCGTCCGGCGAGAGCGCCAGACCGAAGGGATACCGGCCGACCGGGACGCTGGAAAAAAACCGGCGGTCCTCGGTTCTGGCTATGAGCAGCCGGAAGTTAGCTTGGTCAAGAGCATAGAGCATCCGGCCATCCCGGCTGAGCGCCAGGTCGCCGATGTAGCTGTCCTCGTAGGTCCGGCCGGCAAATGAACCGTTGGCGTCGATCTCGGACGCCCGGGTGTCATTGGAGAGGTCAAAAATGACCACTTTTCCCTCTTGTCCTCCTCCGACATAAAGAATGGACTTATCCGGAGACACGGCCAGGCCCATGTACACCGAGGCCAGCACGCCCTCATCGGTGTCGAACCCTTTCGGAATCTGACGGACCGAGGGGCTATCGCTTTGGACAGCGGTGATGACAGACACCGAGAACGGCTGAATGCCGCAGTTGGCGGTAACCGCCAATGACCCGTCCGAGCTCAGCACCAGCCCATAGGGATGTGGCGCTACTTCGACCTGGCGTCCACGGGGCGTGACTATCCGGCCGTTGGGAAGTATGGTCTGTCCCTCACGATCAATCCTGGCCGGCTCGAGCGAGGCCGGAGGCGATATGATCCAGGCTTCTTCCCGGGCTTTTTTCCGGCAGCCGGGGAGGGGAAAGAGGAGGACAAGGACGGCGCCGATCAGAGCGACGATTCGCACATTCATTTCCAGTTCCTTCGTTTTTTAACTCCGGCCTGTCCTGCGAAATCAGCAGTGGGCGACCATTTGATCCAGGACAAGGTGACCATTGTATCTCAGCTCTGCGTTTAATGAAAGCAGCGGCCGGGAGCCGGGGGAAGCAATTTGACTTTTGGCCCGGATAAAAATAAGATTCCAGGGCGATTCTTGGCTCAAGAGAGGAGGTCAAGATGAAACCAAAGCACTCGGTTCTCATTGTCATGTTGCTCGCTGCTTCGGCTTATATGGTCAGTTCGCCCGCTTGCCGGAAGGGCTCCAGAGCCGACGATTTTCAATGGACCCAGATCGACGAAAATTACACGCCTCAAAACTATGTCGAGGAGTTCATCAAGAACGACTCCGAGCAGAAGGGCATCTTTCCGGTGAACATCAGAAACTATGGAAAAGACGTCTCCATCCTGCGCCGCTTCCGGGGGACGAATTTCGCCAAGCCGAACGAGGCTTCCCTTAAGATGGCTTTTCCGGATCTGGAGGACTGGATGCTCATCGACATCAAGTATAAGAACGAGAAGGACCAGGAGATCCTGCGGACCGTCCTTTATGTCCAGGTGGAAGGGAATTGGAGAGTGGGGGACAGCGGCACCCTCCTCAAATAGACGACGGCATGGGAAACAGCCGGTCTGTTCCGCTGCTCAAGAAGTGGATGATCGCCTTCCGCCCCTGGGCCCTGCCGGCCTCGACAATGCCCGTCGTCTTCGGGACATCACTGGCGGTGGTCATCGGGAGAGCGCCGTTCGCGCTCGCCCCTTTTCTTCTGGCTCTGGCCGGCATGATCGTCCTTCACTCCGCCGCCAATATGCTCAGCGATGTGTTTGACTTTAAACGCGGTCTGGACAAGGACGTGACCCCGGTGAGCGGAGCGATCGTCCGGGGCTGGCTGAGCGCCCGGCAGGTGGCCGCCGGGTCTATTCTCCTGTTTATTATCGGTGCGGCGATCGGGCTCTACCTCGTCTTGACGGCGGGCCGGACACTGCTCGTCATCGGGGCTCTCGGCCTGGCCATCGGATTTTTCTACAGCGGATTTAAATACCATGCCCTGGGTGACCTGGCCGTCTTCCTGGACTTTGGCCTTCTCGGCTCGCTCGGTGCCTGGGTTGTCCAGACCCGGCGGTTTTCCTGGCTTCCTGTGGTTTGGACCATCCCGATGGCTATGCTGGTCGTGGCCATTCTCCACGCCAACAACTGGCGCGACTCCATCTCCGACCGGGAACGAAAAGTGATTACGGTAGCTTCGCTCCTCGGAGATAGAGGCTCGCTTTTTTATTATGGATTCCTGGTCTTCGGGTCGATGCTGTTCATCGCCGGGATGATCTTCTTCCCGCGGATTGGCGCCGCGGCCATGCCGTTGACTTTCCTGGTGGTCTTCCTGGCGCTTCCCCGGTCGCTTGTCTTGTGGGGCCGGGCGCGGCGAAGGCATGCTCCGCGTCAACCGATGGATTTTGTTATCCTCGACGGCGCTACGGCCAACTATAACCTTCTCTTCGGCCTTCTTTGCACCTCGGCCGTGTGGCTGGACCTGATTTTCTCCACACTCTGAAGGGCAAGATGCGATTTTCTGCCCGCTTGGCCGCATTTCTTCCGGTTCTGGCCGCTTTCCTCTTCGGCCCGCTAATGGCCTGGCGACGGTTGGGGCCGCTCGATTTCTGGTGGGGGATGAGCTTCTCTGTCGCCCTGCTCGTCACCTTGAGCTGCCTTGCCGACCCGGCCCTGCGATTGTCGCTTCTTCAGGATTGGAGGGAAGGCCTGGCCAAGAAAATCGGACTGGCCGTCCTCTCCGCCTTGGTTTTATATGGTGTCTTCTGGGTGGGAAATGCCGTTTCCAGGGCAGCTTTCCCCTCGGCGGGCAAAGAAATCGGTTTGGTCTATGGCTTCAAAGAGGGTGCGGACATCGTCCGGATTGGACTGCTCATTGCCGTTATTATAGGTCCGGGAGAGGAGCTCTTCTGGCGGGGATTCCTCCAGCGCCGCTGGGAGCGAAAGCTGGGCCGCCCCTTCGGCTGGGTCCTGGCCGCCCTGCTTTATGCCGCGGTCCACGTCGGCAGCGGCAACTCCATGCTCGTCCTGTCCGCCCTTGTCTGCGGGCTCTATTGGGGGGCCATCTACACCCGCTATCAGTCCGCGATACTGGTGGCCATCAGCCATACAGTGTGGGACGGGCTGATTTTCATCTTTTTTCCGCTCGGATAGGGAGCCGCGCCGAAGCGGGTCGTTGACATCGACGGCGGAAAGTGCTTGATTAGGAAGCTCGCGATAAATCTGATTCAAGGAGGCCGAAATGAAAAAGATGATCCTGGTCGCTTTCTCTGTCCTGTCTTTTGTCTGCACTCTTCCGTCCCAACCGGTCGGGAGTCTCAAGGTCCTGATTTCTGTGGACATGGAAGGCATCACGGGTCTTGTGACCGGCGATGAAACCAACGAGAGAGCGGCCGGCGATTATCAATACTTCCGGAAGATCATGACCGGCGAAGCCAACGCGGCCGTCGAGGGTGCGCTGGCTGCTGGCGCCACGGAAATCGTCGTCCGGGACGCCCATGGCTCCGGCCGCAACATCATCCCTGACCTTCTTCATAAAAGCGCGCTTCTCCTCCGGGATTGGTCGTTTGGCCCCAAGGAGATGATGGAAGGCATCGATGAAACATTCGGGGCCGCCGTCTTTATCGGCTACCACGCCAGCGCCGGCAAGCCCAACGCCATCCTCGAGCATACCTGGTCCGGCCGGATCACCGACTTAAAGATAAACGGCGTGTCCCTTCCGGAAGCGGGCCTCAACGCCTTAATCGCCGGCCACTTCAACGTCCCGGTGGTATTCATCAGTGGCGACCAGGCCGTCTGCGACCAAGTCAAGGGCCTGTTTGGAGAAATCGAGTCGGTCGCGGTCAAAAAAGGGATCGGCGCGGCAACTCTCAGCCTTCACCCCGAGGTCGCCGCCCAGAAGATCAAGGAAGGTGTAGAGAAAGCCGTGCGGAACCGGGGGAGGTACAAACCCTACAAGCTGACACCGCCCTACAAGCTCGTCCTCACCCTCAAGGACGAGAAAATGGTCGATAACGGGCAATACTATCCCGGGGCTAAAAGGACAGGGGATTGGGAGCTGACTTTTGAAAGCAAGGATTTGATGGAAATATTGAAAGCTTTCTCCGGCATGCAGAAGGCAGAAAGTTAAATTGAAGTTTTGATGAGGCGGAGGTGAGGTAATGAACGCAATCCGTCTGGCCGCAGGCCTTGTTTTGCTTGCCGCAGGCGTGTTGAGCGCTCAAGATATACCGTCGTTATCACCCGGGGAAGCTCTGGAGATGGCCAAGAACCCCGGTACGTATCTCATCGATGTCCGGAGCATTGCCGAGTACGTCCTCATCGGCCACTCCGTGGACGCTTTCAATATTCCCCTGACCTTCTGGGACGAGAAGGCCCAGTCCTTCGAGCCCAACGGGAATTTCGTCCAGGATATTCAAGAGCGGTTCCAAAAAAGCGACTCTCTGATTTTCATCTGCCGCAGCGGGGGCCGCAGCCGGAGGGCGGCTGAGGAGGCTTTCCAGGCCGGCTTTTCCAAGGTCTATAATGTCACGGAGGGGTTTGAAGGCGAGAAGGATGAAAACGGCCACAGAACTGTCGGCGGCTGGAAAAACAGAGGTCTGCCCTATACCTATGATGTCAACCCGAAACTGGCTTACCGCTACCGCGAGAAAAGAGGTGCCGGATGAATTCAGGAGTCTCTGACAATGAAGGCCGGTACGTCCTGAATTTTTCAGTCCGGATGCATGAGACCGACCACAAGGGGCGGCTCCGGCTGGTGAGCCTGCTCAACTATTTCCAGGATGCGGCCGGTGAACACGCTGAAAAGCTGGGGGCCGGGGTCATCGAGCTGATGAGACTGAGCTTGGCCTGGGTGCTCTCGCGCTATCATGTCAGGATTTTCCACTACCCGCGCTGGACAGAGCCCGTTGAACTCACGACCTGGCCATCGGTCAACCAGGGTTTGTTTGCCCTGCGGGAATTTGAAGTCAGAGACAAAAAGGGAGAGATTTTTGCGGCCGCATCCAGTTCCTGGATGCTGCTAGACCTCAAAACGAAGCGGCCCGTGCCTCCGGCCGAGCGTCTCGGCCGCTACTTACTAAATTCAAAAAGGGCAATCCCGTCGGACTTTGAACCTCTTCCTGTATCCGGCCCGGCGGATCATGAAAAGTCGTTTGAGGTCCGGATGAGCGACCTGGACTGGAACAGGCACGCCAACCATGTCGCCTACATCGCCTGGTGCCTGGAAACGGCATCGTCCGATTTCCTGGAGAAACACCGGCCGGCCGAGGTCGAGGCCGATTTTCGCGGCCAGGCTTTTCAGGGGGAGCATGTCGTCTGCCGGGCCCAGACAGTCTCTCCAGCCGAAGCGCCGACTTTCCTGTATCAGATTGTCGGTAATAAAAACGGGAAGGAACTGGCCAGGCTGAGAATTGTCTGGAGAGCTTGAGCGTCGAGCGGCACCGGACGGCTACCGGGGACCGTTCAAGAGCAGCGACCCTGATGCCGGAGGCAAGTATGCCCGTCACGCCGGGCGGGGGGAATTCGCGGGCCTTCGAGCCGGTGCCCCCAACCTGATATTGCGTGATTCTGAGTTCTAGTATATCCTTTGAGCGCTTTGTCCCGTTGCCTTGCGTAGACA
>Ga0209253_10003954_pt1 | contig 12954 bp, 10 predicted proteins | sample FrelakmetBRP12BR_FD_187145 | JGI IMG/M metagenome (GOLD analysis project Ga0209253, IMG submission 187145) | Freshwater lake sediment microbial communities from the University of Notre Dame, USA, for methane emissions studies - BRP12 BR (SPAdes)... | ecosystem: Environmental > Aquatic >...
GCCAGACGTGTCACAGGTCAGGGAGTTTTTACCCCCCTATAAAGCGCCTCACCCTCTCAGTCCTGTTTGTCCGGTATCGCACGGTCCTCAGATCCGGCCTGACCAGGGAGCGCCCATGGATGCCCAGAGAGCAGCCACCTTCCTCGAAGTCCCTAAGGTGATCAAGGAAGCGACGGGAGATTTCAACCGGATCTTTGGTCGGAGCTATAACCCCTTCCTGGAGATCTACAAGATGGAGGACGCCCAGTATGCCTTCTTCATTCAAGGGGCTCACGCCAACACCTGCAAGTCAGCCATCAACACTCTCCGGAAACAGGGCCTGAAGATTGGAATGGTCAGGCCACGTTGGATACGGCCCTGGCCGACACCCCAGATTGCCGATGTCTTCTCCAAAGTAAAGGCAGTGGCTTCGGTCGAGACAAGCACTTCTTATGGTGGCGCCACGAGAGGTGGCAACCTGATTCATGAGCTTCGAGCTACCCTCTATGACCTGCCGAAAAGACCTATGGTGACCTCTTTTATGGCCGGCCTGGGTGGAGATGTCGTTCTGCTTGAAGATTTTTATTACATGGCGAAGGTTCTCCAGAAGATGGTGAAGGATAAGAAGACCCATAAGCTTGTCTACTGGATTGGATTCGAAGAAGAAAAGGAGGAGTAAACGATGACGCAAGCGGTTGATTATAAAAAACAGATATTGGAACCGATCAAGTCCTTGCGGGGTGCGCCGAGAGATGAGATGTATGTCCCTGGCCACCGGACCTGCTCGGGTTGCGGTCCAGCTCTAAACTACCGATTGGTGGCCAAGGCAGCTGGACCTGACACGATCTTCATTGGCCCGACGGGCTGCATGTACGTAGCGAACTCGAGCTATCTCTGTACGCCTTATGCGGTTTCCTGGATCCATTCCCAGATCACCAACGGTGGAGCAGTGGCTTCAGGGATTGAAGCAGCCTACAAGATTCTCGCCCGCAAGAAGAAATATGACGGGCCCTTCCCGAATGTGATCGTCATGGCTGGGGATGGTGGATCCGTGGACATCGGACTTCAGGCGATGTCGGCCTTGATGTATCGTGCTCACGATGTGCTCTTCATCTGCTATGACAATGAATCCTACGCGAACACAGGGATTCAGACCTCCCCGACCACGCCCTATGGGGCGAATACAACCTTCACTCCACCGGGAAAAGAGATTCCAGAAGGGAAGAGGCTCTTCCCCAAAGATCCTCCGCAGCTGGTGATCGGGGGACATCCGGCGGTGAAATATGTCGCCACGACATGTATTTCTCATCCCCTCGACCTGATGAACAAGGTGCGTAAGGCCCTGAATGTCGATGGCCCCACCTTCGTCCATATGCTGGCTCCCTGTCCAAAGGGGTGGAAGTTCGATGAGAAGCTGACCCGCGAGATGGGGCGGTTAGCAGTAGACACGGGGATGTGGACCCTCTATGAATGGGAGAATGGTGTCTACAAGTACCAGAATCTTCCGAAGAAGTATAAACCCGTGAGCGAGTACATGAAATACCAGGGCCGTTTCTCTCATCTGAAAGAAGAGCATATTGCAAAGATGCAGGCCTTTGTGGATGAGAAGATTCAAAGGATTAAGGCGATTGCCGTCGAGGCTCCTATCCCTACACCCAAAGCAAAGGCCTAAACAAAAAATATTCGGAATTCCATGGGGCGTCATCCTGAACTCGTTTCAGGATCTCACCCCGTGGATAAACCGAGATGCTGAACCAATACTGAGTCAAGCTCAGCACAAGGTTCAGCGTGACAGCAATTGGCTTAAGAATCCTAGAAGAAAATTCTGAAATTTTAGTTGTAAGAATCTTTGTAGAGTGATAATAAGCATGTGAGCATTGATTAAAAGAGTTTGATAACCCAAAAAAGGAGGGTATATTAATGAAAAAAAGATTGTCGGTGTCTAGAACGATGGGAGTGATACTCTGTTCCTTGATACTAGGTCTTCTCTCTGTGAACACAGCGAACGCCGCCTGGGAACCCACCAGGCCTGTTGAATTCGTTGTCCCTGCAGGAGCGGGGGGTGGTGCCGACGTAATGGCGCGGTTCGTCTCTCCGCTGATATCGAAATACAACCTTTCCCCAAAACCTGTTGTCGTGATCAATAAATCTGGTGGTGCGGGTGCGGAAGGGTTTATGTATGTCAAGGGGAAGAAAGGTGATCCCCATACGGTGATCATCACCCTGTCCAATCTCTTCACGACCCCTCTGGCAACAGGCGTGCCTTTCAACTGGAAGGATCTTACACCCCTTGCCCGTCTCGCCCTCGACTATTTTGTCCTTTGGGTCCCTAACGATGCTCCCTATAATACAGCAAAAGAATACATCGACGCCGTCAAAAAAGAGCCTGGAAAATTCTTAATGGGCGGCACAGGGACTGCCCAGGAAGACCAGATTATCACCATTATGATGGAGCAGGCCTTTGGAGTGAAATTTACCTATGTCCCCTTTAAAGGAGGCGGTGATGTGGCGGTCGAACTTGTTGGCAAGCACACCAATTCATCAGTCAACAATCCTGCAGAAGCGGTGAGTCACTGGAAGGCGGGGAGATTGAAGCCCTTGGCAGTTATTGACCACGATCGGATTGCGCTTCCGGAATGGGACAAAATTCCTACGATGAAAGAAGCGACAGGGGCGGATATGAGCTACATGATGCTCCGTGGGATCTTTGGAGCCCCTGGTATCCAAAAAGAACAGCAGGATTTCTACGTAGACTGTTTGAAGAAGGTGACCGAGACTCCTGAGTGGAAAAAATATATTTCTGATAACGGCCTGAGGGCGGCGTTCCTTTCAGGGGCTGATTATGTGAAATGGGTTGGAGAGCAGGAAGCAATGCATAAAGAACTCATGACAAAAGGAGGCTTAATCAAATAATTGAAGGAACCCAAGCCTCAGTAAGGGAATGGGAGGAACTCCTGTTCCCTTACTTTTATGACGCTTGAATTCCGAGAGCGTCTGGAAAAGGAGGAGAGATGCGAAGGGCCGATATTTTTGTTGGATTAGGTTTAATGGCGGTTGGGCTCCTCGTACTTGTAGATGCGATCAGGTTGGGCTTTGGGTGGGGAATGAGCGGGCCTGAAGCCGGCTTTTTTCCCTTTTACATGGCTTTGGGGATCGTCATATGCACTTTCTTCATCGTGCTTAGGGGCATCAAGATTCTTAAGAAAGAAGGAACTGGAAAACCCCTGATCGTAAAAGGGGGTCTGACTCAGATCCTCTGGGTGTTAATGCCTGCCACTGGAATGGTTCTCTTAACAGAGCTCATTGGACTTCACATGGCCACTGTCTTATACCTTGCTTTCTATATGGGAGTAGTGGGAAAGATGCATTGGGGCAAGGTCGTCGTTTTGAGTATTCTGGTACCCCTAGTCGTCTATGTTTTATTTGACAGAGTATTCTTAATCCCTCTGCCCGAAGGTTTGTGGGGGAAAAATGTTTTGGCTCTTATTCCGTATTAAATCCCGACAGGAATGAATCGCCAACTCGGGGTCGGGATGTCGCCCCAGGGAGACGTAAGACCAGTATCAGGACCTGCCAGCGGGGCTCCAACTGCCAAACCGAAGGAGGAACGACATTGGATATCTTCTCGAATTGGTTGATGGGTTTAAGCGTTGCCTGCCAGCCCTATAACATTTTGATCGCAGTGGTCGGTCTGATTTTAGGGATTATTGTCGGCGTGTTGCCTGGCCTGGGTGGAGCGAATGGAGTCGCAATCCTAATCCCTATCACATTTGCCATGAATCCTACCTCCGCCGTTATCTTGTTGGCCTGCATCTACTGGGGAGCCCTTTATGGGGGAGGAATCTGCTCCATCCTGTTTAATATCCCTGGAGAACCCTGGGCTGTGGCCGTCACCTTTGACGGGTACCCCATGGCAAAAAGTGGAAGGGCTGGGAAAGCACTGGTGTTGTCTTTCTTATCTCATGGATTTGGAGCGATTATTGGAGTTATCCTCCTCACCTTTTTTGCCCCAATCATTGCCGAGTTTGCTTTAAGGTTCGGACCTCCTGAAACCGCTGCTGTGATGGTGCTCACCTTCAGCGCAATGACCCGATTAGGAGGAAAATCTGCTTTAAAGTCCTTGGTTGCCATTTTCCTTGGGTTCATTCTGGCAGCTGTTGGGATGGATATCGTGAGCGGAAAGCTCCGAATGACCTACGGGACCATCCCTCTGATGGGAGGGTTTCACTTTATTGTGGCTGTCATTGGACTCTTTGGCCTCGGAGAAATCTTTCTTACCGTCGAAGAAGGCCTCAAGATGGAGGGAGTCAAAGCCCTTGTGAGGTTCAAAGACATCTTGGAGGGTTTAAAAGAATTGGTGCGACACCGAAGGATACTTGTGTTGGGTTCCTTGATCGGATGCTGGTTGGGCATCCAGCCAGGAGGAGCCACCCCTGCCTCTTTCATGGCTTATGGTTTTGCAAAAAGCTCAGCCATTGATAAAGACGAATATGGCAAAGGGGCTTCGTCGGGTGTCATTGCACCCGAGGCAGCAGGCCATGGTGCTGGAACCTCTGCCACCCTCCCCATGATCACTCTCGGTATTCCAGGTTCACCCACCATGGCTGTCATCATGGGTGGTTTGATGATTATGGGTCTTCAACCTGGGCCGATGCTGTTTAAAGAGCATGCCGATTTTGTTTGGGGTTTTATTGGTAGCATCTGGGTAGCCAACTTCTTAGGCCTTATACTCGTCTTGGCCTTTGCTCCGGCCTTTGCAGCCATCCTCAGAATTAAATTTAGCATTCTGATGCCGATCATCATCTACATCTGCGCCATCGGTGCTTTTGCAGTCAACAATAGGATGATCGATATTTACTACATGATCATCTTCGGAATCGTCGGGTATCTCTTCAAAAAACTCGACTATCCCATTGCTCCTATGGTTCTGGCTTTAGTTTTGGGGAACATGGCCGAGTCAGCCGTGAGGCAAGCCCTCATTATGGGTCATGGGAATCCAATCATCTTCTTTAGGCCCCCGATTGCACTTCCTTTGATGTTGCTGGCACTCTTCCTCTTCTTCTTGCCAACCTTCTCAAAGTGGAAAAAGAAGGTATCCGCTAAAAAAGAGGCCAAAGGCTAAAAGAGGCCATCGCCAAGTGTTATAAAGATATAGCATGACGAATGTATCATGCCTAACAACTGAGACGTCCTATTTCACAAGTATATAAATGGCGATGAGGATGATGAAAAGGGCGAATAATTTTCTAAGGCGGTACGGATGGATATGAAAGGAAACATAGGCCCCAACTCTTGCCAAAAGGATGGAACCGATGGCAAGTGCAATTCCACGTTGAAGGTCTATAAAACCAAGACTCCACGGGGGTAGGTGAGCACGACCTATCCCATTAATGGCATACCCCACAACGGAGGAGAAAGCTGTAATGATAATGGTGGCACTCGATGTCCCCACAACCAATTTCAGGGGCATATGGAGAAAGTAATACATCATCGGTATGAGGATCACTCCCCCTCCGATCCCAGCTAACGCTGAAACAATTCCAGTAGTAAGCCCAACCCCTAAAAGGCGAATCGGACTAACCTCGGAAGATAACTCAAGTCTCTTTTGAACCTGTACTTCGCCTTCTGTCAGCATCCGTATCGCAACAAAAAGGACAAGCACAGTAAAAGCAATCCGTAGATAGCGACCACTTAATTCCGCTGCCAATCTCGTCGTAGCAAAAGCTGAAAAGGCGCTCGAAAGCCCGATCATAAAGACTGCGCGCCAATCAATATTCCTCTGTTTGCTTTGTTGATAACTGCTCGAGAGGGACAAAAAAAGAATGACAAAGAGACTCGTCCCAATAGCCATATGAGTCAGCACGGAGGGAGAGACACCCGAATGCTCATAACTGAAGATCAAAATGGGAACCAAGATAAATCCCCCGCCGATGCCGAAGAGGCCGCCGAGGAACCCTACCCCGCATCCCACCGCCACAAAAATTAGGAATTCAAGCAGCGACATATCAATCACTCCTGGGATAAAGATTCAATGACCAATGATCAATAGTCAATAATCAATGATCATTGATAATTGCCAAATGACAACTGATCATTGATTTTTTATTCGTAACGCAGGGCTTCAATCGGGTTAAGGAGCGAGGCCTTCCTGGCTGGATAGAATCCAAAAAATACTCCAACCGAGCCAGAGAAGAGAAAGGCCAAAAGGACTGCCTGGATCGAGAAGAGGGTGGGCCATTGAGTAAAGCTGGAGAGGACCACGGTCCCCAATATCCCGATCCCGATACCCATGATCCCTCCCATGAGACTGAGTACTAACGATTCGATCAAGAATTGGAGGAGGATGTCTCGGCCCTTGGCACCCACGGCGATTCGAATGCCGATTTCTCTTGTCCTCTCGGTCACTGAAACGAGCATGATGTTCATGATTCCGATCCCTCCCACAATCAGGGAGATGGAAGCGATGGCACCTAAAAGGAGAGACATGACATTGGCTGACTGCTCCGCGCTCGACATCGCTTCCGTAAGGTTCCTTACCGAGAAATCATTATCCTGGTTTGGCTGAATGCGGTGTCTCTGCTTGAGGAGTTCAGTAATCTCCGTCTCTGCTTCCTTCACCCTCTCGGGTCCCCATGCCTGGACGGCGATCACTCTTACCATTCCTGGAAATTGCATACCAAAAAGCCTTTTTTGAGCAGTGGTCAGTGGCACAAAGATGGTATCGTCCTGATCCTGGCCCCATGTCGTTTGGCCCTTGGGAGAGAGGACACCAATCACTATAAAAGGAATTTTCTTGATACGGACGATCTGACCAATGGGGTCGATTCCTCCGAAGAGGTTCTCCACTACGGTTCTTCCCAAAATGCATACCTTCGCCGCGCCATCGAGCTCCTGCTGGGTAAAGGGTCGACCCGAAGAGAGGGACCAGCCTCTGATTTCGAGAATTTCGGGGGCAGCCCCGTTGATGACCGTAGACCAGTTCTGATTTCCATAGACTATCTGTGCTACCCCGGAGAGACTGGGGGAAACATACTTGACCGCAGGGATTTCTGCCTGGATGGCCTTTGCATCGTCTACCGTAAGTGTTGGCATCGTCCCTGCCCCGCCACGAAATCCTCCACTCGTTGAACTCCCTGACATGACCATGAGGAGGTTGGATCCCATACTGGCGATCTGCGCTTCAATCCGGGCCTTTGCCCCTGAACCCACGGCAATCATGGCGATGACCGCACCCACGCCGATGATGATCCCCAGCATGGTCAGACTGGAGCGCATCTTATTGACCACGAGCGCCCTGAGAGCGATTCGGAGGCTTGCAAGAAGGGCTGTCATTAGATCTGTCTCCAATTGAAGATGTCTTCGTAGCCGCAGGACTTCGGCGTGAGCTCAGTCGAACGCTTTAGCCTGCGATACAAAGCTGGCAATTTCCAATGAATCACGCAACCTAAAGGTTGCGGCTACTTAGCCTTAACCTGATACTCACCCCTAAAGGGCTGAGTTACGATCATCGACCACCGCGCCATCTCGAAAATGGATATTCCGTTTGGCGAACAAAGCGATGTCAGGCTCATGAGTGATCATGAGGATGGTGATTCCCAGATCTCGATTGAGACCCTGAAAGATTGCCATGATCTCCGCACTGGTCTTGGAGTCAAGATTTCCTGTCGGTTCATCGGCCAGAATGATGGAGGGTTGATTGACCAGCGCTCGCGCGATGGCCACCCGTTGCTGTTCCCCACCGGAGAGTTGGCTGGGATGATGATGTCCCCTCCCTTCCAGGCCTACCTCTGCCAGGGCTCTCCTCGCGTTTTCCTTTCGTTGATGCGCTGATGTCCTTGCGTAGATCATGGGAAGTTCAACATTTTCCATGGCCGATGTCCTGGCCAGGAGGTTAAAACCCTGGAAGACAAAACCGATCTTTCGATTCCGGATCTCTGCCAGTTCATCCCTTGAGAGGTGCTCTCCGTTGATACCTTCTAATAGGTATTGACCACGGGTGGGCTGATCCAAGAATCCCAGGATATTCATAAAGGTTGATTTTCCAGAACCGGAGGGCCCCATGATGGCGACAAATTCACCCCTTTCGATGGATAAAGAAACTCCCCGAAGGGCATGGACTTCTACTTCACCAAAGTGGTAGATTTTGACTAATTCTTGAGTTTGAATCAACGGCTCCATCGCACCTATTTGCCCATTGGCCGCCCCGTGAAAGGCGAAGGCGTTCCCTGGTTCTGACCTTTTTTCTTCGACGTCTCTTCGACGATGAGCTCCTTCCCCTCTTTAAGATCTCCTGCCAAAACCTCGCTGAATGTTCCGTTGGTGATTCCGAGGGCAATGGACATCGGGACCGGTTTCCCCTCCGGAGAAAGGACCCACACTCGGCCTGGCTTCCCTTCTTCCCCCCTCTTCACCGACCTCTGGCCTGTCGATTGGGATGTTTCTCTCCTCTTCTCTCCAGTCCCCTCTGTTTTGGCAAATTCAGGGCGAAACCGCAGGGCAGCATTAGGGATCTTCAGAATCCCTTCCCGATGAGCTACCACAATGCTGACATTCGCCGTCATGCCTGGCTTGAGTTTCAAATCCTTGTTGTTCACCTGGATCACCACATCGTAGGTAACCACATTCTGAACCGTCAGGGGCGCATTTCGAATTTCGGAAACCCTGCCTCGGAACGTCCTTTCTGGATAGGCATCGACGTTAAAGGTCGCCTCCTGCTCTTTTTCGATGCGACCGATATCGGCTTCACTGAAATTGGTATCCACCTGCATCTGAGTCAGGTCTTTCGCAATGGTGAACAGGGTCGGGGCTTGCAGGCTCGCTGCAACCGTCTGGCCCACATCGACATTCCTCGATATCACCGTCCCGTTGACCGGGGACCGGATGGTGGTGTATCTCAAATTGGTCTCTGCCAGTTTCAAAGCCGCCTTGGAATGTTCCACTTGCGCTTTTGCAGATTCGATCTGAGATTTGGCGACTTCCAACTGGGCCTTCGTCGCCTCTCTCTGGGCCACTGCAGAATCATAGTTGGCCTGGGTCGTATCCAGTGAGGCCTGGGCGATAGCATTCATCTTCATCAGCTGTATGTTCCGATCCAGAGTCCTCTTCGCATCGGAAACAGCCACCTCTGCCTTCACAAGATTGGCTTGATTATTTTGCAGATTCGCCTGGGCATTCGACAGACTGGCCAGGGCAGTTGCCACATTGGCTTTGGCCTGTTCGACCTGGGCCTCAAAGATTGCCGGATCGATCTGGGCAATCACTTCCCCTTCTTTGACACGGGAATTAAAATCTGCGTAGAGGGCCTTGATCGTCCCGGAAACCTGACTCCCTACCAGAACCGTGACCACCGGATTGATCGTCCCCGTGGCAGTCACGATAGAGCTGATCTCCCCTCGCTCCACCTTCACCGTCCTGAATTTCTGATTCGACCCCTTTTGGCCGATCCACCCGGAGAAAAGAAATCCTCCGGCCAAAATCAGGACGAAGAGGATCACAATCGTTATCAGATATTTCTTCTTTCGATTATCCATGTTTGTATCCTTTGCTCTTCTTTCTAAACTGTAGACGAATGGGAACTCCTTGAAAACCAAAAGCCTCCCGCATTTGATTGATCAAATACCGCTCGTACGAAAAATGGATCCCTTCTGGGAAATTAGCATAAATGATAAAGGTCGGCGGACCAGACGAGATTTGAGTGATATAATTCAACTTCACATTTCGATTCTTATGGAGAGGAGGAGGGTGATGCTCCACCCACTGTCCAAAATGTTTATTTAATTGGGAAGTAGGAATCCTTTTCTTCGCCTGCTCAGCCACCTCATCCACCAGGTCCAGGATCTTGGGAACCCTCTGCCCTGTCAATGCAGAGATGAAAAGGATGGGCGCATAGGAGAGATATTTTAACTCCTCATAGACCCTCTCCTTGAATTGAACCATGGTTTGGGAATTTTTTTCGATGAGGTCCCATTTATTCACCACAAGGATGCATCCTTTCCCCTTCTCGTGAATGAATCCACCAATGTGGGCATCCTGGTCGGTCACTCCCTCTTTCGAATCCAATAGAAGGAGGGCCACCTGGCACTGGTCAATGGTCCGGAGCGCCTCCACGATACTATACTTTTCCAACCTCAGACTGATCCGGCTCTTCCTTCGAATGCCCGCCGTATCGATGAGGATATACTTCTTCCCATCTCTCTCAAAGAACATATCAATCGCATCCCGTGTCGTTCCAGGCGCCTCGTCGACGAGCACCCTTCGATATCCCAATAAACGGTTGATCAAAGAAGATTTTCCCACATTTGGCCTTCCGATGACGGCCACCCTCGATGCCTCTCTGTTCCATTTCTCCTCGGTCCATCGGGGGAGGATTTTTACCACCTCGTCCATCAATTCATCAAGACCATACCGGTGTTCCGCCGAAATAGTATAAATCCGCTCTGTCCCTAAACCATAAAATTCATAGGCCTTCTCCTCATGGTTCGGGCCATCAATCTTATTGACGATGAAAAAGACCGTTTTATTCTGTCGTCTCAGGATATCTGCAATCTCTTTGTCTGAAGGGGTGAGACCGTCCTTACCATCCATAATGAAGAAAATCACATCCGCCTCATCCATGGCCAACTGGCATTGCTCGCGCATCTGAATGAAGATTCGATCTTTTGAAACAGGTTCAAAGCCACCCGTGTCGATCAAGGTGAAAACGCTTCCTTCCCACTCCACATCCGCATAATTTCGGTCCCGGGTCACCCCAGGCTCATCCGCAACAATCGCCTTCTTCCCCCGAGCGATTCGATTGAAAAGGGTTGACTTTCCTACATTCGGCCTTCCAACAATGGCGATGATAGGTTTCATGACGCTTCCCAAATGAATCCATGGCCGGAACGTGCCCCGTCCCGCTTTGGCGGGATGCGCGGGTCAAGGGGCACAATATTTAATGATATTACCTTGCCGGGAAGTCCCCGGCGTGCCTGTCCCGTCCTAACGGGATGGTCGGGGAGCTTCACTATTATAAAACAGCGCTAACCCCATAACAATAAAATACTTTTTCATTCCATTCTTTTCTTAAATTCATATTGACTTTATTCGGCCAAATCAGTAGACTCCAATTCCATCTCTCCATTTCTTATACACGAGAGTAATACTCCTTTATTCCGTACAGAATGGGGTCTCCAGATACAGTGAAGCTCCCCGCCCATAAGGGCGGAGCTTCACCGATAGCCGAGACTTTCCAGTCTCGGCGAAAATGCGGTTGCCGGACAAGAATGTCCGGCCTATAGGGTGGTTGAAATCACCGCATTCACCCCCGCCCCTGCCTACCGGCAGACAGGCACAGGGCGGGGCATTCCGCAGCATTTTCGTGAACGCCAGTTAGAACCAAAGATGCTTCCTGAATCGATTCCTCATTACAGTGTGGGGCCTTTTTTCGGTCTTGCCGCCAACGTGGTCATGGCTTTACTATGTCTTGCCAACTTAATCCTCCATCGGCAATACCGACCCCTGTGGAGCCTTTTTGTCTTCTATTTGTTCTTAACGTTTTTCTTCTTAGGCTGGGTGATCTACGGGCTACAAAAGTCGCCAGAATCCATCCTCCTGGGATACAGAATCAGTCAGGCTGGCTTAGCTTTGCTTCCGGCAAGCTGGGCATGGTTCGTGCTGTCTCTCTTAAATGAGAAACCAGGCCGCCTCTCTGGTGCCATTATCGTCGTTAGCGTTGTCACTGCTGGTTTGGCCCTTTTCGGAATGGGACCTCTGTTCTTTGGACTTCCTCTGGAGGCCCATCCGTCCGATGGTGGGATTTTAAGGCCCCAATCTCTCCTTCTCAGACCTGCTATTAACCTCTTTTGCCTCATGGTCTGCCTTTATTACCTTGTTCTTGCGATGACAAAACTGTGGCGGTGGAAAAAGCAGAAACGCGCCTATCTCGTTCCCTTTGGGATGGGGCTGTTATTTTGGTTCTTGGGAGGCCTTCACGATGGCCTACTCTCCTTGGGGGTAACGACTCTCAGCAACGAAAAAATCTTGTGGTTTGCCTCGTTCTGGCTTTCGATCCTTTTAGCACTCGCGATCGCTCTGCATTATCGTTCTTTGGAAAAAGCTATCCGGGAGTCACGGGATGTTTTCGAGAAGTTCGTCCCTCCGGCTTATCTTCGTCGCATTGCGGCAAAAGGATTGCGATCGATACGGTTGGGTGAGGCGGACCAACAGGACGTCACCATCCTCTGTTGCGATATCCGAGGATTTACCCCCTTATCCGAAAGGCTCACTCCGAGTCAGCTGATCGCCTTTGTCAACGGATTCCTTGACCGAATTACCAAGGCTGTGTCCAGACAGGGGGGAGTGATCGATAAGTTCATTGGGGATGCTGTCTTATGCATTTTTGAAGGAACCGACTCGGCCCAAAGAGCTGTCGTTTGCGGGATAGAGATGCTGGGTGAGGTTAAGACGTTTAATGCGGAGGGAGGTCGGGCAAAGGATCAAACCGTTCAGATAGGCATTGGCCTACACTCTGGGCCAGTCATCCTGGGGACGATTGGTTCTTTGGAGCGGATGGACTCTACGGTCTTAGGGCTCACCGTCAATCTTGCCAAACGCCTCGAGGAAACCACAAAGGCGCTGGGCGTGAATATGCTCATCTCAAATCAAGTCGCCAAACAATTGCCAACCGGACACAATCATCGATTGCGGGACCTCGGTGAAGTCTGGATCCGGGGAGGCTTGACGCCTCTGACCATCTTGGAGGTTTATGACCAAGATCCGCCTGAACTAAGGAATCTCAAAGACCAGATTGGACCCATCCTTGCAGAGGGGATAAGACTCCTCAGGGCAGGTTATCTTGAAGCTGCTTTAACGAAGTTTCAGGAGGCTCAACGTATCTCATCTCAGGATCTGCCAACACACCTTTTCATTACTTCACTGAAAAATGCTTTAGAGCGGAAGCAGACGATCACAGGGGCCGCTTTGCTCGATCTCAGGTAG
>Ga0209253_10003955_pt1 | contig 12952 bp, 7 predicted proteins | sample FrelakmetBRP12BR_FD_187145 | JGI IMG/M metagenome (GOLD analysis project Ga0209253, IMG submission 187145) | Freshwater lake sediment microbial communities from the University of Notre Dame, USA, for methane emissions studies - BRP12 BR (SPAdes)... | ecosystem: Environmental > Aquatic >...
CACCAGGACCATCCCCAGGGTAGCGGGGCGGTAGCCGGCGATGGCATCGACCAGGGTGGATTTTCCACCCCCGCTCTGCCCAACCACGACGATGAATTCACGCGGTTGGAATACCACCGAGATGTTCTGCAAAATGTTCAGGTCTTTGCGCACCCATTTATTCAGGCGGATAGCATCGACTCGCAGCCCATGGGATTCGTCATACTGATCAAGCTCGGTCTCTCCCATCACGAAGCGATAGCGCCCAATGCGGATGACGTCGTCCGGTTGCAGCCATACGTCGCCCTCCGCGGGCTGGTCGTTGACAAATGTGCCGTTGGTGCTGCGTAAGTCTCGCAGGCGATGGCGCTGCCCTACCTTCTCAATTTGGGCGTGGAAATGGGAGACAGTGGGCGAATCCAGGACAACGTCATTGCTGGCGTCGCGGCCGATCTGAATGGCGGTTTTATCGGCGAAGTGGATAGGTTTAGCCTCGCTCCCGGCTGCCTGCATGGGGTCCATGTAGGTCAGGCTGACCATCAAACCAGGATCAAGGCTGCCGATGCGCAGGATGTCTCCATGGTGGAGCGGGTGTGGCGCTTCGAGCGGTCGCCCCTGGAGGAGCATCGGGTTGCTGGCCTCCGGCAGGACGACGATCTGGTAGCCCGCCTTGACCCGCTCCAGGTAGGCATGGTGGCGGGATACGATCCGCGAGTTGATATTGATCAGATTATCCTCGCCGCGCCCGATCGTGATTTTTTCCTGGCTGAGCGTATATGTGTTCACCGTCTCCCCAGCAACTGCCACCACCAACTGGATTGGAGCGGGTTTTTGGAGAGGCCCCGGTTCCTCGCCGACCAGCGTTGCACCCATCGGCGCAGGCGCCCCCTCGATCACCGTGGCGCTGCCCTGAAACTGCTGGCTATCAAGCATGGTCGCATCGACTTGCGGTTGTTCGGCCTCGTAAATCAGGGCAACGGTGCGTCCCAGGCGAATTTCGTCGCCGGGTTTTAAGACCAGGCGCCCTCGCAGCCGTTCTCCATTCAAAAAAGTCCCGTTGCTGCTTCCCAGGTCTTCCAGGGTATATTGGTTGTTCTCAACGAATATCCGGGCATGCCGGCGAGAGATGCCGGGGGAATCAATCAGAATATCCACCCCCGATTCCCGACCGAGCACTACCTCGTCCTGCTCGATAGGGTAGATTTCGCCCGCCGTGGGTCCTTCTGTCATGATCAACTTATACTGATTGTGAGATCCCATTTATCCGCCCTTCCCCAAATCTCTAAAGGATGCGTTGTACGTTAGGAGTGGATTCCTAGAACGCTGAATTATCGCACAATTCGGCTATTTATGATACGAATTTGCCTATATTTCTGCCAAATTAGGTCGACCAGAGAGTTCGACTCTTCGACTCGATCCGAAAAATAGATATTATTTTGCAGTGTGTGCGGCTGCGCAGCCGCACACACTGCAAAAACAATTTTCGGAAAGGTACCTGTGTTAAATCAGGTAAGGAGCGCGATTAAAAAATCCATCCCCCTGATTTGTTGGGGAGGCAAGGTGTGAGGGCTTGGAATGACAATCACACGCCGATATCTTCGTTCCACAGCTCGGGGCGGGCGGCGATGAATTCCTCCATCAGCCGGATGCACTCCTCCAGGTTCAGGATTTCCAGCTCCACCCCGCGCGAGCGGACGTACTCCTCTGGTCCCTGGAACGTCTTGTTCTCACCGATCACCACCCTGGGGATCTTATACAGCAGCACGCTGCCGCTGCACATATCGCATGGGGAGAGGGTAGAGTAGAGCACAGACCGGCTGTAATCGGCGGCTTTCAGCCGTCCGGCATTTTCCAGGCAGTCCATCTCCGCGTGCAGGATGGCGCTGCCCTTTTGGACGCGGCGGTTATGCCCGCGGCCGACGATTCTTCCGTCCAGCACCAGCACGGAGCCGATCGGGATGCCCCCCTCCGCTAACCCTTTTCGAGCCTCTTCGATGGCGGCTGCCATATATTCATCCATGTTTACCTCCGTTGAAAATATTGAGAATACATTATCCTAATTTCTGTTGATCAGGATTAGATTGAAACGCTAAGTCGCAAAGGACGCTAAGATTAACGAAATAGGGATCTAAAGGACAAAATAATCTTCAAATTCGTTAATGACTTTGCGTCCTAAGCGTCTTGGCGGTGAGATCCCAGTTTTTTAATAGCATCACAGATTTTCAATATTTATTCCCGGCGGTATGGCTTCAGGTATGCCCCTGGGTACGAAATATGGCGGCTGGATAACGCCAGGGCGGCGATGGTCACCAGGTAGGGCAGCGCCAGGAAGAGCTCGAAGGGCAGCTTGAAGCCCATCGTCTGCAGGCGCAGCTGCAAGGCAAAGACGCCTCCAAAAAGCAGTGCACCCAGGGCAGCCCGCACCGGTTGCCAGCGAGCAAAGATCACCAGCGCGATGCACACCCAGCCGCGCCCGGCGATGATCCCTGGTGTAAATGCTCCCAATTGAGCCAGGGACAAGAATGCGCCACCGGTCGCCATCAGACCGCCGCCCAGTGCCAGGACCAGGTAGCGGATGCGGAAGACGTTCAACCCGGCCGCGTCGACGGCCTCCGGATTCTCACCTACCGCGCGGATATTCAAACCAAACGAGGAGCGGAAGAGCAACCACCAGCTCAGCGGTACCAGCACCAGGAATGCAATGTAGGTGAGCAGGTACTGGTTGAAAATATCGCCCAGCACGGGAATGCCTCCGAAGGGCGTGAGCTGGGGAAAAGGATCGATGGATGGCAGGACGGCGCGCTCGCCGAAAACCAGCCGGAAACCGAATAGAGATAACCCGGTGCACAGCAAGGTGATCCCCAGCCCGGAGACGTGTTGGTTCACCCCCAATCGCACCGTGAAAAAGCCCATCAATAGGCCCATCCCGATACCCGCCAGGACAGCGCTGAGCAGCCCGATCCACAAGTAGGCAGGCATGCCGGCCTGATCCGCTTGGTAGGCCATTGTAAAACCGACGAACGCGCCCAGGAACATGGTCCCTTCGATCCCCAGGTTCAAGATGCCGGACCGCTCAGTGAAAACCTCACCGACGGCGGCATACACCAGAGGCGTTGCGACCCGCAAGGTGGCGGTGATCAACCCGACCAGGAATGAGACAGAGAGTATCTGATCCATGCACCTACTCCTGGGGAGCACCGCTCCGGCGGCGTATGGAGATACGGTAACCTTGCAGCAGGAGCATCGCCAATGTAACCAACAGCAGGGTCGCCTGGAGCACGTCGCCCAGGTAAGCCGGCACACCCAGAGCGCGGCTTACGGTCTGGGAGCCGGTATCCACCAGCCCGATGAACAGCGCCGCGGCCGCCACGCCAATGGCGTTCAACGCGCCCAAGGTGGCGATGATAATGCCGGTATAGCCATAACCCGGCGAGATGGCATCGATCAGGTGAAAGTGGATGCCAGCGACCTCGCTGGCCCCCGCCAGACCTCCAATGCCCCCGCTGATCAGGGCTACGATCATGACGGTCCGGTCGACGCGGATGCCCGAAAAGCGCGCTGCCTCCATGTTCAACCCCACCGCCCGCATCTTCAAGCCAAATGCGGTGCGGTTGAGCACGAACCACAAGGCAATGATGATCACGATGGCAAGAATAAATCCCATATGCAGGCGCGAGCGGGGGATCAGCCGGGGGAAGATAGCGCTGGCGGCGATCTCCGGCGACTGCGGCCATTGGGAGATCGGGTTCCGCCAGGGGCCGTTGAGAAGGGCACTGACGAAGAATATGGCCACGTAGTTGAGCAGCAGCGTGGTCACTACCTCGTCAATTTTCAGCCGCACTTTCATAAACGCCGGAAGGACCGCCCATCCCATACCGGCTAAAAATCCGCCAATCACAATGAGCGGCAAGGCAATCCAGGCCGGCACGCCATCCATCTGCAAGCCAATCGCCGTGGCAGCCGTGGCGCCCATGTAGAGCTGTCCCTCCACGCCGATGTTCCAATATCCACCGGCGAAGGCGAACGCCACTGCCGCGCCGGTCATCAGCAGTGGGGTGGCTTTGACCAGCACTTCGATCAGCCGCACCGGGTTCGAAAGGGGGTCCAGCAGGAAATAATACGCGGCTTGCAGCGGGTTCGCGCCCGCTGCGATCACAAAGCCAGACGTCAGCAGGAAGGTGACGAGCACGCTGGCGATGGGGATCATCGTCCTCAACCACAGCGGGGCTGGTAAGCGTTCGATCTGGAGCCTCATGCTGGCCGCACTCCGGCCATCAGCAGGCCCAGTTCTTCTGGCGTAGCGCCGTCTGCCGGCCTGATCGCCATGATCCTGCCTTCATAGAGCACCGCGATCGTATCGGACAGGTGCATAATCTCATCCAGGTCTTCGGAGATCAGCAGGATGGCAGCCCCCTCTGCACGCTGCTCCAACAGCTTGCTGCGCACGTACTCGGTGGCAGACACATCCAGCCCGCGGGTGGGCTGCGCTACAACCAGGACCTTGGGGCTCTGCGCCAGCACCCGCGCCAATACCACTTTTTGCAGGTTGCCCCCAGATAGGGTGTGCATGCGGTCATCTGGGGAAGCCTTGATCTGGTATTCTTCGATTAAAGTTTGGGCGTAGCGGCGGATGGCCTGGCGATCCAGGTAGCCGCGGCGGCTGAACCGGTCTAACTGCTCGATGGCGATGTTCTGAGCCACGGTCATCTGCCCGATCACATTTGCCCGGCTGTCTTCGGGGATGCGCCCCAGGCCCACCGCCATCCTGGCTTTGGCATCCGAGTGGGTGACGTCCCGGTCGAAGACGAGCATCCGACCCTGGGTAACCGGGCGCGTGCCAGCCAGCACTTCCGCCACCTCGGTTTGCCCATTCCCGGAGACCCCAGCCAGGCCGAGAATCTCTCCAGCGTGCACACTCAGGGAGATATCCCTGAGAGCCGGCAGTCCCTTATTGTTTAATGCCGTAACGCCGTCCAGGACCAGGGCGGCGGGCTGCTGTTCCTTCTCTTCAGGTTTGCGAGTGACGCCAAAGGTTGGGCGACCGACCATCATGCGCGCCAGCTCGGTGGGGTTGGTTTCCTGAGTAGGTAAGGTACCGACGACCTTACCGAGACGCAGGACGGTGATATGGTCGGTAATCGCCATCACCTCGTTCAGCTTGTGGCTGATGAATACCACAGAGAAGCCCTTCTCCTTGAGACCCTTCAGGCTGATGAACAGCTGCCCCACTTCCTGAGGGGTGAGCACGGCGGTGGGCTCATCCATCACCAGCACCCTGGCATCCCGGTACAGCGCTTTCAAGATCTCGACGCGTTGCCTCTGCCCGACAGAGAGGTCTCGGATAGCCGCCCTCGGCTCTACCAGGACGCCGAAACGGGCGGAAGCGGCCTGCACCTCCCGGTTAGCCTGCTCTATGTTCATGCGCATGCCGTGGGTTGTGCCGAGAATGACGTTTTCGGTGACGGTGAGCGGAGACGCCAGGGCGAAGTGCTGGGAAACCATGCCGATTCCAAGTCGGATGGCGTCTTTGGGCGATGCAACCGTCACCGGCTGGTCGTTGACCTTGATTTCCCCCTCATCGGCCTGGTACAGACCATACAGGATGCGCATCAGGGTCGTCTTGCCGGCGCCGTTCTCGCCCAGCAAGGCGTGGATCTCCCCCTGGCGCAGGGTGAAATCCACATGGTCGTTCGCAAGCACCATGCCGAAGCGCTTGGTAATACCTTGCATTGCCACGGCCGGATTAAGGTCGCTCGCCATATCGCTAAAAAATAGGACCCGTTCGCTGCGGCAGTCGAACCACCGCAGCGAACGTCAAATGAAGGCTCAATTTGCTAACGCAAGCTGCAGCCGAGGCGCTCAGCTCCCTTTCGAGCTGGCTGGCGGCGGGGCTTCGTCGATGTCGACGCGGAAGAGGCCGCTCTTGATCTCGGTCTCTTTGGCGGTGACCGAGTCGATCAGCTCTTGAGGGATGCCACCCGTAACGCCGGTGTTGATTGGCGCAAGCGTTGCGCCGCCTTTGGCAACCATGCTGAAATCTTTCAGGTCCTGGGCGGTATAGGTGCCACCGGCGACCTGGCTCAGGATATAGTCAACGGTTGGCACCATATTCCAGACCGGCCCACTGACCACGTTTTGAGGCGCCAGGTCTTTCTGGTCGCTCATGTTGCCGAAAGCATACAATCCCTTCTCTGCGGCAGCTTCGATGACACCGAAGCGCTCAGCAAACAGCACATCGGCGCCGCCATCGATCTGCGCCAGAGCGGCTTCCTTGGCCGCGGCGGGGTCAAACCAGCTGTTGATGAAGGTAGTCTTCACGTCCACATTGGGATTGACCGAAGTGGCTCCGGCGATGAAGGCGTTCACGATGCGGTTGACCTCCGGAACGGGAAGGCCTCCAACTACGCCGATTACGTTGCTCTTGGTCAGCCCACCAGCCAGCATGCCGGAGAGATATGCCGGCTCGTGGATCCAGTTGTCAAACACGGAGAAGTTAGGTTCGGCAGGGCCGCCGCCTGAGCCGAATACGAAAGCGATCTCGGGGTAGTCGATCGCCACCCGGCGCACGGCTTCTTCGTTGCCGAAGGCATCCCCGAAGATAATGTCCGGCTTTTTCTGATCAGCGACCTCACGCAGCACGCGCTCCATATCGCCGGCATAGCCGATATCATCGGTAAAATCATAGGCAATGCGACCATCGGCTTGAGCCTTTTGCAGGGCGCCGTGGATCACCCCGTCCCACGGCTCTTCGATGGCGGTTGCGTATGCACCGAAGACGGAGAGGGTCTTGGCTTCCACCGGCGGCGGCGTAACGACCACCGTCTCCACAATCGTCTGCGGCGTTCCCGCTACCTCGACTGTCTTGACCACCTCCACCTCAACCGTCTTGATGATCGTTTGCGGAGTTGGAACGGGAGCAGGCGTCGCAGGCGGCGCACAGGCGGACAGGAGCAAACCAAAAACTACCACGAGAATAATGAGGGGTTTCTTCATCTTTTCGTTCCTCCTGATTCTGATCTATGTGGGATAGGATGGTTCGCCCAATGGGATTGGGAGATACTGTTTATTTTACTCGTTGTCAAGATGTGCACAAGGTTAAATGGTGATTATCCGGTGGCTTTCTCAAGAATGGGGTATGGGGGTGGTGCAGGTGGCTAATGCCGCCTGCACCACCCCCATACCCCACCTTGTTATGGCCCCGGGAGAATGCCGATCATGGCTTTCGGCTTCTTGAGAAGCCATAGGGATTATCCGTCATACAAGGGATGTAGGGGAGTTGTGATCTGTAAGATTAGGCATTGGAGCAGGGATTGAGACTTTCTCGACCCGCGGAATCCATAAGAAGCTGATCAATAAACCGATCAGAATGATCACTACGCTGCTGAGAAACGGCCAATCCATGTTAATATCGAAGATAAAACCCGCCCATATCGGTCCCAGTATCCGCCCCAGACTGGAGAAAGAGTTGCTCCATCCCATGGTCATACCCTGTTTCATGGAGGTGCGCGTGGAGATTAGCGAGTTTAAGGCTGGACCAAGCAAGGCAATGGAGAGCACCAGGAATCCAGTGGCAAGCAGCAGTGGGATCAAAGCTGCAGCCAGCAGCATCAATCCGAATCCGAGAGCGGTAGCCAGCAGGGAGAAGCGGATGACGCTCACTTCACCGTAGCGCCGAGTCAAAATACCGGTCAAAGCACCCTGGCTGACAATCATTACCGCGCCGACGATCATCCAGATGGCACCAATCTGTTGCGGTCCAAAACCGAATTTGTCCAATGCATACAACCCCAAGATGCCTTGAAAGCTGGACATCCCAAAGCTAACCACCAGGATCAAGAGCATCAAAATACCCGTCGGACCCAATAAAACCTGTCGTAATATCCCAGCTTGCAGGTATTCGGATTTTACACCCCGCACCTGACGCGACTCGATGGGCAGCGATTCGGGCAATAAAAACCATACCAACAATAGAGCCACCAGGCACAACCCCGAGGCAACGAAGAAGGGGGTAGCCAGCGAGATGGAAGCCAGCGCCCCGCCCAACCCAGGACCCAGCACGATTCCCACCCCAACAGCAGCTCCTAATTTTCCCATCCCGCTCCCGCGCTCTTTCTCGGGTGTGTTATCGCTGATAAACGCCATCGAGGTGGGTAGAGTAGCGGAAGATAGAATACCATTTAAAACTCGAGCGAAAAACAGCATCCACAATTGAGTTGCCAGACCGAACAGCAGCATGGTTATTCCGTATCCCATGACCCCGATCAATAAAACCGGCTTACGACCTGCGCGGTCGGAGAGGCTACCCCAGATGGGCGCAAAGATCATCTGCATCATCGCGGAGCTAGCCGTCAACAGACCCAGCTCCCAACCGCTGGCACCCATTTTTTCAATATAAAAGGGAATGATGGGCATGATGATCCCATAGCCCAGCATGACTACGACCAGGGTAAAAGAAAGGATAAGCAGGTTCTTACGATTGTTGACTGGCATCATCGTTTATCCTCTCAGAGCGAAATACTTCTATTATCGGCGGGCTTGAGACAATGATACGCTTCGCCTACAATATCTCTACTACCCCTCGCCCACCATCCACCCGCACACGATCGCCGGTTTTGAGCTGCATGGTAGCATTTCCGCATCCAACCACTGCAGGGATCCCCAATTCGCGAGCGACGATGGCAGCATGGGAGAGGGTGGCTCCGACATCTGTAATGATCGCAGCAGCTCGAGGGAAAAATAGTGTCCAGCCAACGTTTGTGGTGACGGTAACTAGAATTTCCCCCGGCTGGAGCAAATCGCCCTCTTCTGGGCAGTTCACAAGGCGCACAGTCCCCTCCACACGACCTGCAGCGCCCGCAAAACCGGTGATGGTGATAGGATTTTTCGTGAGTGTTGATCCATGTGAGTCGAAATAATCATTGCGTCGCTCGGGATCGGCCAACCAATGGAAAGGATCGAAACGACCGACAATAATCGCCGGGTAAGGGGGTAGGGCAGTGTATCGGGTATAGATCTCGTGCCGGGCAGGGATGTAAGCCAAGGATGCTTCATCTCCGGATAAAACCGCCGTGATTTCGTCGAGTGATAAGAAAAAGATCTCATCTCCAAGGCCAGCAAGTTCACCAGCGCGCAGCACAAACTGGCGGATCAGCCGTGTCAGCCGGGTGATTTCGGAACGAACTGCTTCCCGGTAGCGAGCCGCAATAGCGACTTTATCAAGCTGGCGCTGGATCGCACCAGCTTTGTGGGGATAATGGGCCTCAAATCGCTGCCAGGCCGCCGCGTATTCGGCACGCTGATTGGCTAGAAGGTCTTCAACTGTTACTGGGGATTGGGTGAATCCTGCCAAGCGCTTATCAAGCCAATCGGGATCCTCCTCCATACCTGGGGCGAACAGCTCCATCTCATGCGGACCGCGGTGCCCATAGCGTTCCAGGTAAGCCTCCCTGCTCATATCACCCCGCGCCACTTGCGCCAGGCAGACCAGCGGCCTCAGGCTTTCCAGATCCGCCGAGCTGCCCGCAAGGTTGGAGAGAATGGTGTTGGCATCCGCTTCTCCGACCATCCTGGTCAAGTTCAATCGCAGTTGTGTAGCAGGGTCAGAGAACTCCATGGTGACACTGCGTAACAACCGGCACGCCTCAAGGAAGTAGGGTTTAATTTCTTCTCGCCATAAAGCTAACAAGGCCAGCCGATCCTTGCCAGGCATATTTTCGATCTGCGAGCGCTTGCTTCGGCACCAACCCGGTGTCATGGCGATAAACCTCGGGATCTTTCGCTGATCCTGGCCTGCATATCGTTGGGCTTTCAATAATCCCGGCAACACCATCCAGAGCACTACGAAAGGTGAAAAGTGGATCAATGGTACGGTCAAGCCGGCAGGCGCTGATCCAATCATATCTCCCTGTAGTTCCTTGCGGATGTCTTTACCAATCGCTTTATACAAAGAAACGAGCAAGCTCAAGTTTAAATATGGACGACCACAGATATTGCCGCAGAACGGAAAATCTCCTGGTAATATGATCGGATTGGCTTCGTAATGGTAAATCCACCACAAGGACCATGTGCTGGGAGTCATCACATCTGGGACCGCTTCACTGACATTCACATTTGACCAGAGGAAATTGCCCCTCAGACTGTCATTCCAATCGCCAGTGGTGGGGTTGTATCCGCTCTGGGGAAATTCGCGTTTCATAACTATCTCCTGACCGGAAGAATGTGGAAAGCGATGCTCACGTATGGGTCACGCAGCATGCCTCCCGTTTCCCGGCCCGTCTGATGATAGGGTGACCAGGCCAGCAGTGCCGTCTACTGTGATCACCTGCCCGCTGCGGATCCGCCGGGTAGCAATACCGGTACCCATGACGGCCGGGATACCGTACTCGCGAGCGACGATCGAGCCGTGGCTGAGCGGCCCGCCGATGTCAGTTACGACGGCGGAAGCCATGGCGAAGAGGGGCGTCCAGGCCGGGGTGGTTATCCCAGCTACCAGCACAGCGCCGGGCTCCATCAGGTTGAAATCTTCCGGTCCGTGCAGCACACACGCCGCGGCAGTTACTTTGCCCACGCTGGTGGCAACCCCCTTTAATACATCACCCATCTGGCTGCTTTCAGAGGCGGCGGTGAATAGATCGGCCTTGATGCCCATGATTTTTTCCTTCGGCGGCAACACTGGAGGCGGAGTGGCGTGCTTGGCTGCTTGCCAAAAAGCTTTGCGCTGTTCCACGGATTCGGTGAGACTATCAAACGATCGACCTTGTTCCAGTTTATGCACGCCGGTTTTGATATCCTCCCTTTCAAGCCAGAAGATATCCTCCGGTTGTTGAATGGCACCCGCATTGACAAAACGGCGGCCCAATTCCCGGAAAACCTGGCGCAGCAATGGATATCCCAAGCCGATATCAGCGAGGGCGTCTTCGCGCACCTCAGCCATCGACTGTGCCCAGTTGAGCGCTTTGCGGAATGCCCACAAGCGGAAGCCTTTTAAACGACCCAGCATGGTCTGCTCAGTTTGCTTGCGCTTTTCTTCGCTGAGGCGCTGGCGGTCGTGAGGGTTTACCCCCTCCCCGTGCAGATACATCTTACACGTTTCCAGCATTGGGGCGGGATCGTCGAGCGGGAGCGGCTTGGCAAAGTCAAGCTCATAGATGATGTGGCCGTATTGCTTGAGGTGATGTTCGAAACGCTCGTGCAAAACCTGCCAATCGCCCGCGCGAATGCTATCCGGTGGCTCCTCAGCTTTCAATTGCACCACGAGCTGTTCGGAGGGTGTAGACAGGAAATAAGCGGTCAACTCCGGATGCTCGCGGCACCACATCGCCAGATCGTATAGCGACTTCTCGGCCTGGACGGGTATGCTGTTATAGCCCATCAGCAGGGTGGTCGCATGCGGGTCGTTTTCACGTTTTACCAGCCTATCGTAAACCCTCGTCAGCAAGCCCTCGGATCCTGCTGAAGCGCCCATGGTAGCGAACATGAGCGTGCCAAGATAGTTCATGGCGACATCGAGTAATTCCTGGGCTTCTTTCCACAGCTCGGCTGCTGGCAACTGATCGATTCTCTTATCCTGCCGCAGGGCAATCGCAGTCCGGTATTGCGGGCGCGCTTCATCCCGCCAGAAAGGCACCATGATCCGGAATATGCGCGGGTAGGCTGGGAGTAAGCGACTAATGACCCACCACCAGGCGCGCGGTGTAAAACCCGCATTTCCGTAGGCATAGTTGTTAATGGTTGTAAAATAATCCTCCGGCAATACTGGCTCAGAGCGAGTCAGATGCTTTGCCATCCGATTCACCCCGGAAATTAGCGCTGGAATCCCCATCGAAGCGAACAAGGGGCTAAGTGGATCGGGCATCAGATCAACAGCGCTGCCGCGCATATATACACCCTTGGGATTAGGCAGCTTCCACTCGATGACAATATCATCTGCAGCTTCCCGCTCAGGCTCGTTCAATATCACTTCGCCTTTCGTCCCATCTACCGTGATCGTCTGCCCGCTGTGGATTCGCCGGGTAGCCACACCCGTACCGAGCACAGCGGGGATGCCATACTCCCGCGCCACAATCGATCCGTGGCTGAGCAACCCACCGATATCTGTAACCACGGCAGAAGCCATAGCGAAAAGTGGGGTCCAGGCGGGGGTGGTGATGGCAGCTACAAGCACATCCCCAGGCGTCATCTGGTTGAAATCTTCGGGTCCATGCAGCACTCGCGCTGGAGCAGACACACGCCCTGCACTCGCCCCGAAGCCCTTGAGCGTCTCGCCCGTCTGCTGCTCACTCCACGGCACCAACTTTGCCAGCTTCGAGTCCTCCGGGAGGAATGCGGGAGGGGTTACGCGCCTGGCAGCCCTCCAGGTTGCCTTGCGTTGCAGGACCGCAGTGGTCAGGTCGGTCAATGCATTACCCCGTTCCAGGGTGAAGGCGGCCTGTTCAACCTCTTCCTGCTCCAGCCAGAAGATATCCTCGGGTTGTGCGATGGTACCTGCCTGGACGAAGCGGCGGCCTAGCTCACGGAGCATCTGCCGGATGAGTGGGTAGCCAAGCCCCATATCGGCAATGGCATCCTCGCGCAAGGGACCCCATTTTTGCGCCCAACTCATGAGCTTGAGAAAGACCTTACGCCGCAGCCCTTTGAGCCTCTTTAGCAGAGCCTGGGTGGCTTGCTCGCGCCGCTCTGAGGTGGTTTGCTGGCGATGGTATGGGTTGCTGCCCCTGCCCGCCAAGTACATTTTGCAAGTTTCCAACAGCGGTGCGGGGTCATCCGCCGGTATGGGATCGGAGAAATCCAGGTCGTAGATGGCGTGACCATATGTCTGCAAGTAGTCCTGGAAGCGATCTGCGAACTCAGACCAGTCAGGGAGTAACTCGGCTCCAACCTCCTGCCCCTTGGCTAATTCTGGGAAAGGAGTAAAATGACCAGCAAGATCGGATGCTGGGATTTCCTGAAGGTAGGCTGCCAGCGCGGGGCGGGA
>Ga0209253_10003956_pt1 | contig 12950 bp, 11 predicted proteins | sample FrelakmetBRP12BR_FD_187145 | JGI IMG/M metagenome (GOLD analysis project Ga0209253, IMG submission 187145) | Freshwater lake sediment microbial communities from the University of Notre Dame, USA, for methane emissions studies - BRP12 BR (SPAdes)... | ecosystem: Environmental > Aquatic >...
GGAGCCACTGCTCCTGTGCAAGAGGACCATTGTGGTTCAGGATCTCTTTGGGAACCTCCTTCTTCCCGAGATCGTGGCAGAGAGCGGCCATGGCGATCGCGCTGACCATCTCGTCGGAAACCTGGAGCGCCTGCGCCAGGGCCGACGAAAGAACGCAAACATTGAGGGCGTGAGTAAAGGTGTAGTCGTCGAAGTTCTTCATCTCACGGATGGGCTCAAAAAGCTCCCTTCCAACGGCGAGACGGGCCACAATCGCGCACACGACCTCGCGGGCCCGGACGAGACCTTCAGGTTTTTTGGATTCGAGATCGGAAAGGACCTCCTGAGCCTCGGCAAGAAACCCCATATATCCTGTAACTGCTTGGGTTAGGACTGAATCAGGGTCCACCCGTCCCCCCAGTTTAAGGGAGCCTGCGACGATTTTAGATCCTCGGTAGGGGGGACGGCCCCTAGAAACAACATTTTCAACCCAGGCTGTCAGATCGTCCTCGCCTGCATCGGCCTCGATCTGAACACTCTCGAACCCGAGCTGCTGGAGTGATTGGAAAAGGGCTCGAAAGGAAACAGGGAGATTTTCTATCCGCCGGTCCTCGACAATCGTATCGTTCCCAAGGAAGGTGATCCTAACAGGTCGTCCCCATTCGATAAGCTTCTGCGAAGCTTGCCGGGCCGACTGGAGAACCTGCTTGGTCCCTGGGGCATAGATTCGCCGCATCCGAAAGAGAGCCCCGAGGGCATGGAGAAAATAATCAAGTGTCTTCTGCGCCATAGCTCTTCTCTCTATTTTCATGATCCTGGAGGTTTGGCTCGGTTTGTAGTCTTTCCTGCTTTTCCCTCTGTGCGTTTGAAAGTGAGCCCCGGACTCTCTTTAGAGCCTTGAGGGCTTCCCTCACGACCTTTGGGTGTGGATGGTTTGAAAGAGCCTGAAGGGTCGGAAGACCCTGGGGGAACCCTTGCTGTCCGAGGACAATGGTGAGATTACGGGTCACATACCAGGGGCTGCTGCGGGACTTCGTCACAAACGTTGGCGTCGCGGCTGAAGAGAAACAGGAGAGGAGGCTGACGAGAAAACGGCGTGTGGAGATCTTTTTCTCTTCCGCGAGAGCCTTGAGCGTCGTGTCGAGGAGACACCTTTCGTGATTTACGGCAAAGGCGACCAGTGCCTGCTGCTCCGCGAACGAGGTCTTGGTGAGGGCCGAGAGACCCTTGTAAAACAATTCCTTGATGAAAAAAGGAACCGTATCGAGCAGGCCCGGGAATGTTCGATCCACCAGCTTGACGAATCCGAGGACACGGAACGGGCCAAGTTGCTCCGCCCGGAGTCTGATGCGGTCGAGAAGCCTTTTCTTGAAATCCTCTTCTTCCTCACCAGCCAATGCCAGGATCAACTGGTCCAGGTATTCATCAGGCTCCTCGTGCAAAATCAGCGAGCCTTCCTCGGAGCCCGTCGAGGCAGAAGGATTCATCAGGAATTCGAGTGACTCGGAGTACTCCGTGTCCATAAAAGGGTTTTCCGTCAGATTGATAATAAAGTCCTCTATCGTCTTCCACACCTCCGCTGCAAAACCCCCGTCTTTCCCGGGAACGAGCCTGGACCTCACCAATGAAAGGAGTTCATCGGTTTTGGTGAGCGGCGCAAAACGGCGGTAGACCTCCACAAACCTTCGAGTTCCCTGGTTACCCATCGCAGTGAGGCCTGCCAGTAGATCGACAAATCGCTCCCCGTCGATCTCCCTCAGGAGTGAGCTCTTTGCAGGCCCCAACCGCCCGGACTCCTGGCCTTCATGTCCCACGATACGCACGAGGTCCCTGGCGGAGAGGCACTTGCCCATTTGAGCAAGGTAACCAAGGATCTCTTCACGCCGCCTGCCGGGAAAAAGGGCCAGAGCATTCTCCAGACGCTCTCCCAACTTGAGCAGCAATTTTGTAAACCCTTCTGAATCACCCCGTCCCGATTCCGCCCACTCGGCCCTTGCTGCCTCCCAGAATTCATCGGAGTCAAGGGCTGCGGCAAGCTGTTCAGGGGGCGCTTCCTGAATCATCAAGGCGAGCCAGGCGTGGCGCCGCCTTTCTTCCTGGTTATTCTCCGAGTCCTTAACCGTATCCATGATCTCACCATGAATCTGGTCGAGCTTGAGGGGTTCAATGTCGATGGCGAAGACTTGGGAGCGGAGCTTTTGTCGCAGGGCATCGCCTTCCAACTTGGGAACAGAGATCACCCTGGCAAAAGTCCAGACATCATCGAGGGTCGCGTCTTTCGTCCAGAGTAGTTGGAGCACTTTTCGTGCATGAAGCATCGCAGCGAGACTGCTCGCTTTTCCGACGACGAACTCTCCAGATACAACCAATTCCTTTGAGGTGATTCCGATTGTAAGAGACCCCTGGGGATCGAGGGGGGCAGAGTTAAGGACGTTCTTAGCGACTTCCAGAAGGGTCGGATGTTTGGCGGGGTAAACGCGTACGCCGCGGATAAGGTGCAACAGGTTCAAAGCGAAGGCTTCGACCTTTCTGGAGAGTAAAGACACTTCCCTATTCTTCTGTCCAATCATGGCGCTCTCGGGAGAGACCGTAGGCCGCTCGAACTATTGTGCTACTTATGCAAGTGCGCGTCATGCGACCCCGGCATCAACTCCTGGTTTAGCAACTTTAATGCCAGGGGCGATGAATCGCATAAGCCTTTGTTTTAATATGCATATTCAAATTTGACCTGCCTGGGAAGAACCGGAAAGTGACTTTTCTTGTCACCCAGAACTTCTAAGAGTTGGATTTGGACACATTCGAGGTAAACCATGACAAAGGACAAATCACAATAGCGAGGTGGCAAAGGTTGGGGGGCCTCCATGAAGAAGAGGGCCCAATCACTTGACCGGATCGCTCAGAGCACATGGGGACTGTAGCTAAAGGACGTTGAACATCACATTATGGAAATCGATTTTCGGGTTGAATAAAAGAAAAGATCAATGAGGTACCGGATTATGGAGGTGTCAAGTCAACAGGAGAGAAAGCTAGAGGTTCAAACTGGAGGTCCTTCTACCCGTTTCGAGAGATCTGCTTGAAAAGAATGAGACGGGGGAGAAAGGAGAGGGGGTTTCTCGAAACGGTAACCACAGGTGCCTCCGCAACGAGCCACCTCATGAATGTCTCTTTGGTCTATTGGAAAGCTTCTGCACATCTGCAGTCGGAATTTATCATAGGTACGGCAGAGTTGTCCTTGCGTCAACATAGGGCAATGAAAAACGAATGAACAACATCGGGCACATTGATGGCAGTCCCCTTTTCGTAATGCCAGTTGTCTCTTTACGTACTCCTTCCTGAAATAAACAAGGTAAAATCGCCTGAACTTGCCCACAAGATGTATCACGAAACGAGCTTCCTTGGTGACTCAGAGTCGTCGAAGTTAAATTTCTTTAAACAATGCGTATCGTAACCTATTTTTAACTAAAACACCATTCCCTGATTTTATTTAAATCAGAAGTTCTCCTTCTCCTGGTTTCCGCCGGAGGCATTGCCAATTTCATAATAAAATACTCTTCTTTGTACTCCTCTCTCCCAGAGGGAGAAGAAAGGGGGGAAAGCATTGTTTTTATAAGTTAATGTGATACAATAACTTAGAAAGAGCAAGTTTATAAACGACAGAAAATGAAGGATTGAGATGACAACGGAGGAAATTGCGGAACTTTTCCTGGCACACCTGTACGAGCTTGCGGACGAAGCCCCGCACCCCAATTTCCTTTTTTCTGTGAATGACTTTATGCCTAAGTTAGGCATGATTGACAGAGAAGAAGTTCAGAAAGCCATCAACTGCTTGGGGGACAGGGGATTCATCATCCTCGCCAGTTTTGACATGCTTGGCGGAATCAGTGCAGGGATTACTATCGAGGGGAGTATCTTCGTGGAAAAAGGGGGGGAGACGGGTATTATCGAACAGTACCGCAAGAACCCCCAACCATTGGCAAGAACTCCTTCCGAACCCTCTCCCCCACCGATTCATCAGGTAAGCACTGAGACGGTGACTGAAGAGAAACAGAGTCCCTTTTTTGCCCGCCGTGGGGTGGGGGCTATTCTTGAAGATATCGAGGATATCCTTGAAAGGGATGACACTGTGGCCGCTGATGACAAGAAAGATTTGCTCTCCGATCTCGCCACGCTTAAGATTCAAATGGGACGAAACGTGAAAAGCAGGCAAATCGTCGATGTGGTGTTGGGCAACCTGTCCAACATCCCGTCAATCGCCCCTCTCGTCACCGGGTTAAACCACATCGTCGAGACCTACTTCAGATAACGCAAACATGCTCGGTGTCATCCATAAGAAAGGAGGGATTGTATTTGGTCAAAAAAATATTTTCGTCTCTCGCAGCGAAGCTGAAAGGATCTCCCAAAGTGGTTGGAGAGATCATGTATGGACTGTTGCTCCATGAGCCGGTCCTGGTAATGCGGAAGGAAAGGGGACACCTGGACAACCTGTTTATGCTGGTCATTTTCGGAGATATGATCGGTCTCCCTCTACTTCCACCGTATTATTCTTTGCGACTCCTTCCGCATATCATTCCTTCCCTTAATATGTGGAAAAGAAGGGTCCTGAGAGAAAAAGATGTGACCGATTTTGTAGCACATGATCTTTGATAAGAAACTGGACCTTTGATGGGGTGCCAGGGCTTGTAATTAAATTCTTTGATTGACAAGTGCGTAATTTCTTGCTAAGGAAACAAAAAAAATCCCACTTTTTTTGACACCTGAAACATCCGTGGAAAAAGGGCATGTCCAGATAAAAAGGCCCTATATATCCTGTCTTGGGTGGGTGGGGTTTGGGGTGGGAATGAAAGGATATATAGGGCCACCTAGTTTAACGTTAACGCAAATTATACCAAAGATAAGAATTTTGTCAAGAACTTTTTTTATTTCTCCACTAAGAGAGAAAGCATTAAGATTTAGGCAAGTTGCGAAGGCGGAACTTAGTGAACTTTTGCACGTGAAAACAATAACAGGTCACTCTATCTTTTAGCCCTTCTTTCCTATACTGTCCAATTACTCCAGCCCGCGCTGTAGCGTAGATACCATTCGCAAGGCGAATACGTGAGTCGTAAGAGGTAGCAGACCGCAAATGGAAGCCACAAAGAGCACAGAGTCAAATGAGGATTGAAATAACTCACCTAGCTTAGGAGGGTGTTGCCATGGAAAAAATCAAGCTCGACAACAGTACACGTGTTTTCCCCATGCCGATGGTTGTCGTCGGTGCGGTGGTCGAGGGCAGGAACAACTATTTGGCCGTCGCGTGGGTTTGCTGGGTGAACGCGAACCCTCCGATGATCGGGGTGGCTTTAGGGAAAGGACACCACACAAACAAAGGTATTCGCGAGCACAAGGAATTTGGCATCAGCATTCCCAGTGTTGATCTCATTAAGGCAGTGGACTATGTGGGCCTCGTCTCTGGCGCTAAGGCAGATAAGTCGAAGGTTTTCGAATCCTTTCAGGGACAGTTAAAATATGCTCCGATGATACGTAATTCTCCGCTGACCTTAGAGTGTAAAGTGGTCACCAAGGTTGATCTTCCTTCTAATGAGTTCTTCATCGGAGAGATTGTCGGCGTTTATACCGAGGAACGCTATTTAACCGACGGCAAGCCCGATATAAAAAAGATCAGGCCCTTTATGCTGACGATGCCTGACAGCCGATATCGAGAGGTAGGAGAAATCATCGGAAATGCTTGGAATATCGGCAAGGATTTCCAGACCTGAGGATTAAGAGTGTTCATCCGTGGCCGGTAAGTGCCCCGTCGCGCCAAAGCGGGATAAGCAAGAAACGAGGAATTTATCAAAAGGGTTGAATCGAGATATCACGGTCGAGATCATAGTTGATAGGGACATAGTTAAATTATCTTGAGAACCCAGTGTACAAAAAAGAGGGTCGTGCTGGGCACTTGAATGGAATCATTTGGGACAGAGGCATTAGATGGCTTCATCGTGTGAGGATTACCGTTTCCAGCAGCAACTGCTTGCCTTAAAGAAACGTTTGGCTGAGGATAAGCTGGACCCGGAAGAACAGGAAGAGATCGAAAGGATTATTCAGGAGCTGGAAAGAAGATTAAAGATGTAAAAGGGGTGCATCCCAGTCTATTAGGTATCCTAAAGTCGTTGCGGCGTAAAATGATGGGGAACGGCATTAAACCGTTCCCTATGAAGGAATTCAGGCGTCCCTGGAAGCGGGATTTCGCAAAGTTCAACTTGCGTCAGGGCATTTTTGATCAACTTGGAAATAATGAGCTTTTCAACACGCTGTACACGATTGACAGAGATAAGGAACGAATCGCGGGAACCTTGTCCTGGTGATTGCAAGTGGGGTGTGAGATGGTGATGAGAAAGATACCCAGCCGCAGGAGGCCTGCTACCATTTTGTTTCGCGGACATCTATCGATCGTTGTATTGGTGCTTCTGATTCTTATCATCTGCGGCGTCATCCTCTTTCATTTTGTGTTGCCTGCTCCGCCGGAAATTGTAGTCATGACGACGGGGACGGAAGGCGGAACCTATTCGGTCTTCGGCAAACGGTATCAGGAGGCCATGGTCCGCGAAAAAGTCCATCTTCAGTTACTCCCCTCTTCAGGTTCGGTGGAAAATTTCAATCGCCTCAAGGATAAGTCCTTTCGAGTCGATGTCGGTTTTGTCCAGGGGGGAACGATCTCAGCCAAAGAGGCCCCCCATCTCGTTTCTTTAGGGGGGATATGTTACTCACCTCTGTGGGTTTTTTATCGAGGCCAGGACACGTTTGACGACCTTTCCCTTCTTAAGGGAAGGAGAATTGCGATTGGTCCAGAGGGTAGCGGCGCGCGCAAATTTTCAATGGAATTGCTCAGGGCAAGCCACGTTGCGGAGCTACCCACCCAATTACTTGACCTTTCCAGTGCGGGTGCTGTTAAGGCGATTTTGGAGGGAAGGGTGGATGTCATCATGATTTCTTCCACCGTGGACAATGCGCTCGTCCAAAAGCTCTTGCATGCCGAGGGTATCAAACTGATGAATTTCAGACAAGCGGAAGCCTATACGAGGCTCTATCCAGCCTTATCTCAGGTCATATTACCTGAAGGCATACTCGATCTCTCCAAAAACAAGCCGGCCGCGGACGTTCATCTCTTGGCGACGACGACGAGTCTCACCGTCCGCAAAAACCTTCATCCAGCCATGATGTATTTACTCTTGGATGCTGCCGTTGATATTCATGGCGACGCGGGCTGGGTCCATAAGGCAGGCGAATTCCCCTCACCCAAATCCCAGGATTTTCCCTTGAGTGATATTGCAGAACGATTTTATAAATCCGGTCGTCCTTTCTTGCTTGATTACCTTCCTTTCGGAATGGCTGCCTATATTGACCGGATGATTTTAATTCTGGTGCCAGCAGCAGTTGTCCTGATCCCTCTGCTTCGAATCATTCCCTCGCTCTATTTCTGGTGGAACCGGCGGAAACTCTACAAGTGTTATGAAGATCTTAAGAATCTCGAAATGGAAATAGTGGAAGATTCAACGCCTGCAAGGCTGAGGGATTATCAAAAAATGCTGGACCGAATCGAAGTTTTTGTCAATGAAATTCACGTCCAAAAAAAGGGTTTCATGAGCGGCTCTGTTCCTTGACATTTATTTCATTATTTGTTAATGGGCTTTAACGATGTCAATTCTATTTAAATTTGTGACCCGAATTTTTTTAGGTATTTATGCTGTGACAACTGCTATTTGATCGTCAACAAAGAAAGAAGGAGAGAGGAAAATGATTATCGACATCTACAATCATCACATTTCGAAATCGGTTGGCAAGATCATGGAAAGAGCAAAATACTATGGCCAGGGTAAGGAATTTACGTACCCCCCGCAGAATGCGGATCCGGAGGTCCGTTTGAAACTGATGGATAAGCACGGGATTGACACCCAGGCCCTGAGCCAAACGACGCCGGTTCTCCTGGGGTTTGGCCCCGAGGATGCGGCTGAAATATGCAGGCTTTCAAACAGCGACAATTACACTCTTTGCAAAAGTTACCCCAAGAGATTCGTCAACATCTGCATTGTTTCTCTTCTTGACATGAAGAGCGCGATGAAGGAGCTCGACCGTTCAATCAATGAACTCGACTGTCGTGGAGTTACGATTGCATCGAACCAGAATGGAAGGGGGCTCGATTCTCCAGAATATTTCCCGTTCTACGAGAAGGTGGTTCAACACGACCTTCCCATTTTGATCCATCCCACCCACTGGGAGTCTTATCCATTGGTCGATATGGACAAGGGCTGGCGAATGATGCATGTGTTCGGATGGCCTTTCGATACGACTCAGGCGGTGTGGAGACTGATCTTCGGAGGGGTCATCGATCGTTTCCCTTCCTTAAAGATCGTCATGCACCATCTGGGGGCCATGCTTCCTTTTTTCGCTCGCCGGATTGAGGGAAACGTGAAAGGGTTTTTGGCCGATAAATTGCCGCGGCCCATTTCTGAATACTGGGGGAATCTCTACGGAGATACGGCTACAGACGGGACCTTAGGCTCCTATCCTTGCGGTTATGCTTTTTTTGGACCTGATCGTATGATGTATGGCTCCGATTATCCTTTCGGAGCCGAAGCCGGTGAAGATCTTATCAGAGCAAACTTGGCCGGCGTCAAGTCGATGAAGATCCCAGCGAAGGAAAAGGGAAAGATACTGGGCGGAAACGCAAAGAAACTTCTTAAGATTAGTTGAGAGGGCTGGAAACCGAAGAAATATCAAACGCAACAGAAAGGAGAGCAGGGAAAGTGAAAAGAATCGATCTTGAAGCTCATTTTATAACGAAAGAGGTTGTTCAGGCGCTTTATGCGCGTAAGGACTACCCGCGATATGCGGACGATCCGGGAACGAAGAACCGCAGGTTGTGGTACACCGCTGATACAGGGGAGCCCATTGGTGATCCTCTCCTTAATAAACTTCTCGATCTCGAGGAAGACAGACTGAAGAGCATGGACGCTGCGGGAATCAACGTACAATGTCTCTCAATGGGGACCCCCGGAGTCGAGCGCCTGGATGCACCTACAGGAGCGGCCCTTGCCAGAAGCTCCAATGATCTCCTAGCGAAGGCGGTTCAAAAGCATCCTGACCGTTTCGTCGGATTTGCGACACTCGCCCCTCAGGATCCGAAAGGGGCTGCGGATGAACTTGAGAGGGCCGTAAAAGACCTCGGCTTCAAGGGATGGAAGACGAATTCCAATTATGGGGACAGCTACCTGGATGATAAGAAGTATTGGCCGATCCTTGAAAAAGCGGAGAAGCTTGATGCGTTCATCTATCTTCATCCTACGGTGCCGGCCATTCCTCAGCTGAGAGCTTACGGATATGCTCTTGGAGGCCCTCCCTTCGGATTTGGGATCGAAACAGCCTTATGCATGATGCGCCTGATTTTCAGCGGTGTCTTTGACAAGTATCCCGGCCTCAAGGTTATCCTGGGCCATCTCGGAGAGGGACTGCCATTCTTAATAACACGAATCGATTTCGTTTACGAAAGGCCCTGGATAGACCCTGCGACGCGACCCAATCTGGTTAAGCGGCCGAGTAATTATCTCAGAGAAAATGTGTATGTGACGACCAGTGGAAATTACTTCAAGGGGGCATTTCTCTGCACCTATGAGGCTTTGGGCATTGACAGAATCCTTCTGTCTACCGATTATCCCTATGAGGACTCGGACGAATGCATTCGGTTCATTGAGGGATTGCCGATCTCACAGGGGGAGAGAGAGAAGCTTTATTACCAGAACGCGCAACGCATCGGGATCGTGTAATGGGAAAAGAGTGACCTTGAGGAAGTGTATGAAGGCCATGGTTTTGAAGGAATATAACCGTTTCATGGAGATGGTGGAAGTTGAGAAGCCTACCATCGGTGAGAACGACATCCTGATTCAGGTGAAAGCTTGTGGTATCTGTCATACAGATCTGAAGATTTTCAGAGGGGAGATTCCTCCTCCCATTGTGACCCTGCCCCACATCCCTGGTCACGAGGTGGCCGGAGAAGTGGTTGAAATAGGGGATAAAGTCACCGGAATTCAGAAAGGGGATGCTGGCATATTGTATCTCTATATCGCTTGCCGAAATTGCGAGTGGTGTCTGAGCGGACATGAGAACCTCTGCCCGTCCCTCAAAAGAGTCGGGTTTGAGCTTCCGGGGGGATATGCTCAGTTTGTCCGGGTCCCTTCCTATGCCTTCTGCCCCTTTGACAGGAGGCTTCCCTTCAATGAGATGGCGATCCTGCCCGATGCCGTAGCCACTGCCTATCGTGCGATCACCACTCTGGCGGATGTTAAGCTGGGGCAGAAAATCCTGATCGTCGGGGCAGGGGGCCTCGGGATCCACGGAGTTCAGATTGCCAAGCTGTGCGGAGCAAGGGTCCTGGTTGCGGAAAAGAAAAAGAAGGCCTTGGATCTGGCAGGGCAGTTTGGAGCAGATTTCCTCATCGATGCCGGGAAAAACCCTTCGGATCAAATTAGGGAGATTACAAAGGGAAGAGGCGTAGACGCTGTCATCGAATTTGTCGGTTCGAAGGAGACCCTTTCATGGTCTCTTCCGAGTTTGAAAAAAGGAGGAAAACTGATCGTCGTGGGCTATGCTCCCGGCCAACCCTTTCCCCTCGACACAATGGCCATGCATTACAATGAGTGGGAGATCAAAGGGGCCCGCCTGTCCACAAAGGCTGAACTTCAGCAGGTCATCCGTCTTGTAGAAGAGAAAAAACTTAAGCCCGTGGTTTCAAAAACATTTCCTTTTGAGAAAGCCAATGATGCCCTCCAAGCCCTTCAGCAGGAAGATACTGTCGGCAGACTTGTCTTAATCTTTTGATTTTTTATCAAAATATGCCAGAATACCCCCCCAGCTCTGCTGGGGGGATGAACGGCCTCCCCTCTCCCCTGGAGGGAGAGGGTTAGGGTGAGGGGGAAATGATCTTATCATCGCCCCCACCTTAATCCTCCCCCAACAAGGGGGAGGAAAGTTTTCTAGAGGATTAGATGCCCCGCAGCTCTGCTGCGGGGTACTTCACTTACAGATAAGTGTTTTATGGAGGAGGATGAACCCTCACTTCCCGCTCAAGAAACGATATCTCAATTTGGAATATACAGGGAAAAAGAAGGACCTGTCTGGGTTGAATGGGGACTACTGTTTATATCCTTTTTGTAAGAAAAAAGCAGAGAATGACTCTATCAGGTTGCTTATGAGTCACTCCCATGATTTAACGATTCATCTAATGTGCCAATGACAATTCCGGCTATCTTGTTAGTAGACGCCGGGCAGTCCGCAGGCGATCAGATCTTTTGTTGGAAACCGGTAGAAGACTTCGAACCCATCATCGGTGATCACACCACAGTGCTCAATCTTCACGCCATCCTTGGCCCACCTGTCTCCAAGCCACGTAAAGCAGGCGGCTTCGACAGCAAAAGTCATGTTCTTCTCGAGTTTTCCAGCGGGGAAATCACCCATAAATTGACCGCTGGCCCCTGGAATGGTTGCTCCCGGATCGCCCGAGCGGAGGCCGATCGGGTGGGCCACCGTGCCGTAGAAATACCGGCCCGGCTCAGGCCACTTTGGTACGCGCCCCCACAGGCCCGGTGCATCTCCTTTTTTCAGCCAGTCCCGCTGCACGTCCAGGGTGGTGATACCAGGCTTCATCGAGTGGGTTAGGGCCATCAACGCCTCGTAGGCGGTGTGGTACACTTCCTTCTGGAATTCGGTTGGCTTGTCTCCTACGCAGTAGGTGCGGTAGAAACAGGTGCGATAGCCCTGGAAGCTGACGCCGTTAATATCTAAGACGCACAAGTCCCCAGGTCTTACCATTCTATCTGTGGGCATATTCGGTACGCCATAGCCCGATCTTTCCCCGGTGCAAACTACGAAGCTGGGGCCTTCCAACTCCTCTGCTCCCGCCTTGTAGCAACCGTTTGCCGCAATTCCTGCAATCTCCAACTCGGTCATGCCCGGCCGCAAGGCCTGACATACCTCCCAATGGGCGCTCTCGGTGATCGCACCGGCCATTCGGAGGCAATGGATCTCATCCTGGGTCTTGACCTTAATTGCATCGGCCATGCAATTGTTGCCATCGACGATTTTAATCCCTGCCCGCTTGCAGGCCTCGAGCATGTTTGCGCTCGCGATGTCGATACCGCAGGGCATGTCGAAGACGTCATGCTTCTTTAGTAAAGCTTTGATCTCTTCGCAGGTCTCGTCGAAATAGCGAGGCATAAACTCAGGGGTATCGGGGAGCCCCTGGCAGAGTTGGTAGACTTTGGATGTTTTCAGCACCATTTTGCCTTCAAACCAGGGCATTCGGGGCCTCTCCCATGCGCCATTCAAGTGATCGACGGGGACGTAGGGCAAGCCTTGGCCTTGAATCAGGAGAACAAACGTGCCAAGCCTGCGCCTGGCATACTGGTGGAAGGAGTAGTAGCCGAGGTAACGGTGATAGTCATAGTCGTATATAATGATTGCGCCCAGGCCGTGCTTTTTGAGTGCTGCCTGAGCTCTTGCTACCCTCTCGTTGCGCATGCGCTCCGGATTGTAAGGGCGATACTCGTAATCAACTGTAAAGCGTCCATACTGCATAGGTTTAAACCTCCTTCCGAAGTATTATTTAAATGGATTGTCGTATGTCTTAATCAAACACGTCGATCAACTCGACTTATCTCAAGCGGCAGGAGAAAGGGATTTTCCCCCTGTCTTTAGCGATTTGGTCATTACTAATACGCTTTTATCCTATTGTCAACGGAATAAAGGTTGTCAAGCCAAACGAAGTTTTTCCTTGACAATAATTTTCCGGGTTGCTAAAAACCTAACGGTATAAATTTTTTAGTTTGCTTAACAGGTTATTTTGATCGGAGGAGGAGTGACGGTGACATCTATTTTATCGAAAGATTTTCCCGAAGATAAACTGAGCCAGGCTGCTTATAAAGTGAAGGTTGAAAAAG
>Ga0209253_10003957_pt1 | contig 12950 bp, 9 predicted proteins | sample FrelakmetBRP12BR_FD_187145 | JGI IMG/M metagenome (GOLD analysis project Ga0209253, IMG submission 187145) | Freshwater lake sediment microbial communities from the University of Notre Dame, USA, for methane emissions studies - BRP12 BR (SPAdes)... | ecosystem: Environmental > Aquatic >...
ACGCCGGTCTGCTGCCGGGAATAGAGCGCCGCGCAGATTGCCACTGCCGCATTAACAGAGGCGGTCATGTCTCCGATGGAGACCGGCGCTATCTGGGGGCTGATGCTCTGATCGGTCCAGCCGCTTGCGCCCTGGGCAATCATGTCATAGCCCGGCTTGTGGCTATAGGGGCCCCAGTGACCAAAACAGGAAACCGAGCAATAGATTATTTTCTTATTGAGCTTTTTTACTGATTCATAGTCAAGCTTCAGCCGGTCCATAACACCGGGGGCAAAGTTCTCAATAAGTACATCGCTTTTCTTGATGAGCTCATGGATCAGCTCCATGCCCCGGGGGTTTTTAAGATTTATGCAGATGCTCTTCTTGCTGCGGTTGCAGTTAAGATTGTAAGAGCTCTGGGTCACGCCGTTGTGGGTAATCCGCAGCGGCAGATGGCGCTCATTGGTTCCGTCTTTATAGCGCTCCACCTTGATAATGTATGCTCCCATGTCTCCCAGAATCCGCGTGGCAAAGGGGCCTGCCAGCACCCAGGTGAAGTCCAGAATCGTGACACCATTTAAGGGTCCGGGCTTTAGTTGTTCCATAATCAACCTCCAATATTAAGTTGAGATGCCATTAATTGATTTAACCGTGCACGCGTTCAAGCGCTTATTTCCAAAACCGCATATCCGCAGAGATGTTCTCTGTACTGAACCGGGCGCATCTCCCGTTGCCGGCCGCTTTATCAGGGATTACCCGTCTCCCTGACAACCTGTTTCCCCCGCTGCGGTTAACCGCCGCACTTATGCAGCAGGCTCTTTTTTCCTGCCCCCAAAATGAAAATAACCGTCTGCATCCATGTATGCATAGTCACCGGTGTGCAGCCATCCATCCCGGACCGTCTCCCGGGTTGCGTCGGCATTTTTATAATATCCCTTCATGATGGTCCTGCCGGGCACACCCTGCACCACGAGCTCTCCGGTAGTTCCTGCGGGGACTTCAACACTGTTTTCGTCAACCACTTTGACCGCGTTGCTGAGGCGGGGAAGGCCGATGCAGTTTTTCTTCAGGATGCCGTCAAGGGGATTTATGGTGGTTGCTCCCAGGGTTTCGGTCATGCCCCACAAATCGCACAGACGAACCTGAAAGCGGGATTCAAATGCGTCCCATTCCTCATCCGTGACCGCAATGGCATAGATGATAACACGCAGGCTGTTATCAGCATCACGCTCTGTTGGCGGCTCTTTAAGTATCATTCTCACCATGGCGCCAACCAGGCTGGCCGTTGTTGCCCGAAGGCTGCGCACCTGCTCCATATACCGGCTGGCATTGAACTGTTCGGCAAGGATGATAGCGGCACCGGCGGTCAGGGCCGGCATAACGGAAATGAACAGGGCATTGATGTGGAACAGGGGCAGGGTAAGCAGGTGGCGGTCCTGAGTAACAATTTTCCATGCCTGGGCGCCGAATATCCCGGCAAATACGGCATTGGCATGGGTCATCTGTATTGCCTTGGGACGTGACGGATCGTGGTTAAACAGCATCATCAAATCATCTTCGACATCTATGGATACTTCAGGAAGGATGGCCGGCGTGTCTTTCAGCTCGTCAGCAATGATGGTGGTATCAGGATATAATCTGGTATTAGGATACCAGGGGGAAGTCCTGACCAAAAAAATATTCTGCAGCTTTTTGCACGTGCCCCGGATGCCGCCGATCAGGTCCATGTAGCGCGGTTCGGTAACAATGCCCACGCAGTCAGTGAAATCAAGAAAATATTCCATTTCCGGCGCCCCGGAGAGAATATTGGTGGGGATGATGATGGCGCCGATTTTAGCAAGGGCAAAGAAGGAAAAGAGATATTCAGGAGAATTGGCCAGATGGATGGTAACCTTGTCGCCCTTTTTAATGCCGTTGCGCAGCAGGACATTGGCATACCGGTTGACCAGGTCATCAAACGCCCGGTAGGTGTATGAGACCACATAACCGTCTGCGTCCTCGAACACAAGACATTCCCTGCTGCCAAACTGTTTGGCTTTGTATTCTAAAACCTGGCGTAGATTTCTTGTTCCTATGCAGTCCATACATCCTCGCTTCGATTATTTTTTACCGAGAACTGGCTGAGGAAGCTGCTGGATGTTTTTGACCAGCATGAGAAAAAACTACTTTTCAACAACCTGTTGGTCAGGCTCCATACAGTGCGTAACCTCAGCAATGCGTATGCTCAAGTCGCCCGAAAAGCCATCTTCAGTTCATACACATATTCGCTTCTGCGCTTTTCAAGATCAAAGCCCATTTTTTCAAACAGGCTCATCATGGGCCTGTTTTCAACGAGCACCTCTGCGGTAAATCCCAGCAGACCCTGTCTCTTTGCCAAATAGGTTAGATAAGACAACAGCTCGGTGCCGACACCCCGCCCTTGAAAGGCGTCCCGCACCACCACGCCGACTTCGCCGGTGTGGGTCACATCATCGATGCCGTATTGTGCTATGCCGAGAATTTCTTCCTTTCCCTCGCCCGCTATGAGCGCCAGGATCACCATCTCCCTGGTATAGTCAATAACGGCAAACTCCTGCAGCCGCTCATGCGGCATATCACGGCGCGCAGAGATAAACCGGCGGTAGGTGGTCTGGTCTGACAGGGCATAGAAAAAATCCTTGAGCAGCGGTTCGTCACTGATTCTTACCGGCCGCAGCAGTATCTCAAGTTCGGTTTTTGTTGCCCGATGGGTTTCCAGGTTTACCGGGTACTCGCCCTTCTTGCCGGGAATGAATGCCTGGTCTCTATATATGTAGCCAAGCTTTTTAGCTTCTTCAATGAGCCAGGGCTGGAATTTGGGATGAGCGATTGAGATCAGGTCCATCGCCCGCTCGCGGACATTTTTCCCATGCAGATACACGATTCCGTATTCGGTCACTACATAGTGCATGTCTCCCCGCACCAGGGTGACGCCGGCACCCTCATCAAGGCAGGGCACGATCCGTGAGAATTGACCATCATTTGAGGTTGAACGGACGGCAAGAATGGTTTTTCCGCCGGGCGCCAGCACTGTGCCGCGCATGAAGTCTGCCTGTCCGCCAACCCCGCTGTAAAAACGCTTGCCGATGGATTCTGCGGTCGCCTGGCCGGTAAGGTCAATCTGCAGTGCGGCATTGATGGCGGTCATGTTTTTCTGACTGGCTATGATCAGGGGATTGTTCGTATAATCAATAGCCCTGAAGGCGATGCTGGGGTTATCGTCGAGGAAGTCATAGGTTGCTTTATTGCCCATGCAGAAGGCGGCCACTGTTTTCCCGCGGTCAAGGCTTTTCCGGGAATTATCAATGACGCCGCCCTGCATGAGGGCCACGACTCCGGGAGTAAGCAGTTCTGAATGGACGCCGAGGTGCTGTTTCGTATGCAGGTGGGTGAGAATGGCATTGGGAATGCTGCCATAGCCTACCTGGATGGTGTCACCATCCAGCACGATGCGCGCAATATAATTTCCGATGCGGTCTGCAATGTCGTCCGGTACCGTGGTCCCAAACTCAAGCAGCGGTTCATCACAGGAAACAATATAATCAATATCTGCCACATGAATAAAGGTATCGCCGTGAATGCGCGGCATATAGGGATTGACCTGAGCGATAACCAGCTTGGCGTTTTCAGTCGCTGCCTTAACGATATCAACACTGATGCCAAGGCTGACGTAGCCGTGCTCATCAGGAAGCGAGGTCTGAATCAGGGCTACATCCACCTTTACCATGCCGCGGTGGAACAGAGATGGAATCTGAGAAAAAAATATCGAGCTGTAATCTGCAAGCCCGGTATTGACGGCATTGCGGGTGTTGTCAGTGATAAAAAAAGAATTGTGCCGGAAGTTGCGCTTGAATTTCTCGTCGGCATAGGGGGCAAGACCAAGGGTCCAGACATGCATTACTTCAGCGTCAAAAAAAGCCTTGGGATTGGTGTTCACATAGTCAATGAGGGCGCGCACCAGATACTGCGGCTCGCCGCAGGCAGTGCCGATAAATATCCGGTCACCGGGATGTATGTGCGAAAATATGCCACGCTCTGAAGCAAACTTTTCAGGGTACCGTTTCTTTATCTCTTCCAGTTTTTCTGCCATGACGCTACATCCCTTACTCTCACGATTTTCCCGCGCCCAGCTGCTGCGCTCGGTATCAGCAGCCCGTACCCGTATGCGCACGGCACGGTTAAATCCAGCTGCAGTATATACCAGGGAAGGCAGCTATTGCAAATAATTTATGAGTACACTTATTTTAATTACACGTGCAGTCTTTCGTTGTGCAATGCCGGGGACGGCTTTTGACCACCACCCATAATAACCTGATAGGTGGCAGCAATCCCGTCCTGCTGCCTGAAGTCAGCTTCATACAGCGCGATCATTCTGTCCCAGATGCGGCGCATCCCCAGCCCCCGGTTTCTTCTCAGGGATGCGTTCTGCGCGCCCATGCCCTTTATGGAACGGATTAAATCCGCGACCGACTGATAGTGCTGCGTCAGCAGGTTAGCTGTGGCGAAGGATTTTATAAATCCGGCTGCACGCAGCACGGCGGAACAGTGCTCCTGGCTGCCATACAGACGGAGCGCTTCACCGTGGTTATACCCGGTCTCCCCGCAGGCACGGACAAAGGAGGCTTTCAGCTCCTTAAATGTCTGTTCGCCAAAGGCTGCGCAGAGGAAGATGCCGCCGGGCTTCAGAACCCGGAATATCTCGTGCGCTGCCCGGTCCCACTGTTCAAGCCACTGCAGGGTAAAACTTGAAATTACCAGGTCAAAGCAAGACTCCCGGTAGGGAAGAAACTCCGTGTCCGCAGCAATGAAATACTGTTTCCGGTTCTGCAGGGCTTCTTTCGCCCGCGCCCGGGCAATCATATTGAGCGCAAGGTCACAGCCGTGAATGCGGGCAGCGGGGAACCTCTGCAGCAAGCTCATGGTCGTGGTACCGGTCCCCATGCCGATATCAAGAATGCAGGGAGCAGCCGGCAGCGAGCCATTAAGAAAGTGCAGCAGGCGGTCTCCCAGCCGTCCCTGCAGCACGGCATAGGCATCATAGGTGGCCGCGTGGCGGTTAAAGGATTTTTTTACGAATGTTTTATCAATAGCGCTCATTGCCTTAACTGAATAAATTTTTTCACTTCCCGGTGAACTTTTTCCGGCGCGCAGAGGAATGGAGCGTGCCCGGTTGCTTCTATTATATGCAGAGAGGAGCCGGGTATCTGCTCAGCCATGTAGCGCGATGCTGCGGGCAGGCAGATGCGATCGAGGCTTCCATGAATGAGCAGGACGGGGACGCGGATATTTTTCAGGTGCGCCCGCAGATCTTCCTGCTGCATGGACTGAAGCGTTTCACAGGCAACTTCCTGCCGCGGAGCCCGGGCAGTATCAGCAGCGAGCGCATATATTTTTCCCCGGTGCGGATGCGTTACGTCATCGCCCTGAAACATACGTTTATAAAAACCTGCCAGGCCGGACTGATACTCTCTTTTGATGTTTCGCAGCAGGCCGCTCGCTTCTCCCCGCGGCAAGCCATGCGGGTAATCGTCCCGGGCAACAAGCGACGGCGTGCCGCTGATAAAAACCAGCGAGCCAACACCGGGCAGTGCATGTTCAAACATTTTAAGCACGGCCGACACACCCATGGACCATCCCACCAGGGTAACATCCTGTAGCGCCAGGCTTCCCATGAGGTCTGCCAGGTCCCGGGCAAAGGACCCGAGGGTATAGGGGCCGGGCATCGAGCCGGACTTGCCATGTCCTCGGAGATCAACGGCAATAATTTTATAGTCAGCAGAAAACTCCTCAATGAAAGCTGACCAGACCAGGGAATCCATGGTCCAGCCATGGATGAGCACGATGGGCTTTCCCGTACCGCATGTTTGATAGTGCATGGTGTTATTCATTGATAGCAACTGCCGGTTCTGAAACCTTTTTACCTTGCTCCCGCTATAGTATATTATATTTTTTACCTGCTTTCTCCAGAACCGCAAGCGCCCGGGAAAGGTCCTGTTTTGTATGCGTTGCCATCAGCGTAGTCCTTAAGCGTGACGCTCCTTCAGGAACCGTGGGGGGGCGGATTGCCTGAATAAACAGCCCCTCCTCCATGAGGTCGTTTGCGAGGCGTACCGCTGTATGAGCATCACCAACTAAAATGGGGATGATATGCGTCGTGCTTTCAAGGGTGTTAAAGCCCAGATCGTTTAAGCCCGTTCTGAAAAAAAGGACATTGTCCCACAGCGCCTGCCTTTTCAGGGGCTCTCTTTCAATCAGGTCTATTGCTTCAAGCGCGCTTGCTATCACCGCTGGCGGAAGGGCGGTGGTAAAGATAAAAGTTCGCGCCCGGTTGATGAGATATTCTCTCAGTTCACTGCTGCCGGCTACGAAGGCGCCAAAGCATCCAAGAGCTTTTCCCATGGTTCCCATTATAATATCAACCTGCCCCTCCAGTCCAAAATGCTGAGCAGTACCCCCTCCATGGCTGCCAAGGACTCCGGTCCCGTGGGCATCATCCACTATGAGTTGAGCGGAATAGGCCGTGGCAAGCTCTGCCATGCGGGGAAGAGGAGCAAGATCGCCATCCATGCTGAAAACGCCATCCGTTATAATGAAGCGTCTTCTGAATTGCTTCCCCTTTTCAAGCAGAGTTTCGAGGACGTTAGTATCTCGATGAGGGAATATTTCTACCTGCGCACGGCTGAGCCGGCAGCCATCTATAATGCTTGCGTGGTTCAGCGCATCGCTGTAGATCACATCGCCTTTTTCTGCCACTGCGGTCAGAAGGCCCATATTTGCCATGTAACCGGTACTGAAGACAAGAGCATCTTCAGTGCCCTTCAGCCGGGCAATCTTTTTTTCAAGGTCCCGGAAGATTGCTGTGTTTCCGCTGATGAGCCGGGATGCGCCAGACCCCGCGCCCCAGGTATGCAGCGCCTTCTGTGCTGCCTGTTTTATGGCAGGGTGTGAACAGTACCCCAGATAGTCATTTGAGGACAGCATGAGCAGCTCTTTACCGTCAACTATAACCGTTGGCCCTGTTTGAGAACGCAGCTCTTTTAGTTTCCGGTAAAGTCCCGCCTCCTCAAGCTGGCTTAGCTCCTGGTGAAAGATGCCCATAAAAGCGTGCTGTTAGTTTAAAAATTTAGAGCGCTAAAACGGGAATTTTGTCAATTTGACAAATAATTTGCAGGTTGTTGTCAAGAAGCAACAAAATCACGGCCAGGTATTGGGTTGACGTTAAAGTGCCGCCAGCGCTCGAAAAATAGTCGCTATTGGGCGCAGTTACCCTCTTCTATGGTGCATTCCAACCATTATACATTCAAGCGGTCATTGGGCAAAAAGTCCGTTTTACACGCGTGCGCTTTATAATATAATCAATATAATACAAGAACAATACCGAAGCCACGGGCGGTTGTCAACATTGTTGGCAATTTGCCAGAAGAGTAAAACGCTTTGAATTATGAGAAGTTATAATTGGTGAGCTGGTGTAAAAAGAGAACGGCAGGAACTGTTTTTTATTTCTGTCCTCTAACATAAGCCGCTGCAGCTAATAGAACCATTCAGAAGGCGGGCTTTCTCTGGTTTAAAAAAGATTCGAAAAGAGAAGCGTGAAATTTAAATAAGTTTCAACACTTGCAAGCTTTCTGCAATCCTGATAATCTGCTTGCATCTGCGTTTTCACCTATTAACGGGTTATCATGCAAGACTATGTAATCGGCATCGACATCGGCGGCACCATGATCAAGGGTGCCCTGTTTGGCAGCGATGGAGCACTGGTAGAGAAGCGCTCCGAAGAGACCCGGGTTGATAGAGGCAGAGACGCTGTCCTGCAAAACCTGATAGCACTTATAAAATCCCTCCTCACTGCAAAAGGGCAGATGTTATCTATTGGCATTGGTGTTGCCGGCGTCCTTGATCCCCCAAAAGAAGTATTGCTCCAGTCCCCTAACATTAAGCCATTAGAGCAGGCTCCTTTAAAAAAACTGCTGAACGAAGCGCTGCAGCTGCCGGTTTTTCTGGAGAATGATGCCAATGCCGCAGCACTGGGCGAGAAGTGGGCAGGTGCCGGCAGAGAGCTTGATAATTTTCTTCTCATCACCCTGGGCACGGGAATCGGCGGCGGGTTTATTTTACATGGAGACCTCTGGGCCGGTGAGAACGGCAAGGCCGGTGAAATCGGGCACATGGTGGTTGCGACGGATGGAATACTCTGTGCCTGCGGCAAACGCGGCTGTCTTGAGGCCTATAGCTCTGCCACAGCAATAAAACGGATGGCACAGGATGCGGTGCAGTCCGGCGCGTGTTCGAGTTTAAAGAATTTATCAAGGGGAGATTTTTCTACTATTGATGCGGAGATGGTGCATCAGGCGGCGCTTCAGGGCGACGCCATTTCCATAGATATTTTTAAGCAAATGGCTCGCTATCTGGCCATTGGCATCAGCAATGTGAATAACCTGTTAGACATCCACAACTTCATCATTGGCGGTGCCGCAAGTAATGCTTTAGAAGTTTTCAGGTCTTTTTTGCTGGAAGAGGTTGCGCGCCAGGTATATGCTATATCTCAGAGTAAAATAAAGATCACGGCGTCACAGCTTGGTAATGAGGCAGGGATTTATGGCGCTGCGTACCTTGCATTGAAAAGCGTAAAACCCCCGGACAGATAGCCGCCATTATTTTACCGGCAGGAAGGTATAAAACACTGCATACGCTGTTGCTGCCTTTGGGCGGCAGACCGTTTCGAAGGCAGAGGTCACCATTACTTCTGCCTTTTGCCTTTCTCAGGCATCGCACAAAAACCATTTTGCAATGCGGTGGTTATCTGCTAAAAATAAGCGGTACCAGAAAACCCTGCCAGATTGAAAGGATCCGTTGATGACGATTCAGATTTACAACACCATGAAGAAAAAGAAAGAGGAGTTTGTACCTCTCAGGGAGGGCTCCGTCGGCTTGTATGCCTGCGGCGTGACAGTATATGATCTATCTCATATCGGCCATGCCCGCGCCCTGATTGTCTTTGACGTCATATACCGCTACCTGCAATACCGCGGATATAAAGTCACCTTTGTGCGCAACTATACTGATATTGATGACAAGATAATCAAGCGGGCTCAGGAAGAGGGCGTTACCTATAAGGACATCTCTGATCGCTACATAAAAGAGTTTGACCATGACATGGATATGCTCGGCCTGGAGAAGCCTTCGGTTTCTCCCCGGGCTACCGACCATATTCCTGAAATGATAGCGATGGTTGAGGCCCTTATAGAAAAGGGATTTGCCTACGAAGTTGAGGGGGATGTCTATTTTAGCGTGGGCAGCTTTTCTGAATACGGCAGGCTCTCAGGAAAAAACATAGAAGAGCTCAATTCAGGAGCCCGCGTGGAGGTAGATGAGCGGAAGCAGAGCCCCCTTGATTTTGCCCTGTGGAAGAAGAGCAAAGAAGGCGAGCCGTTCTGGGAATGCCCGTGGGGCAAAGGGCGGCCCGGGTGGCACATCGAATGTTCTGCCATGAGCCAGAAATATCTGGGCACAACCTTTGACATCCACGGCGGCGGCATGGACCTCATCTTCCCGCACCATGAGAACGAAATTGCCCAGGCTGAGTGCGCAACCGGCGCGCCCTTTGCCCGGTACTGGATTCATAACGGGTTCGTGAACATCAACCAGCAGAAGATGTCAAAGTCTTTGAAGAATTTTTTCAGCATCCGCGAGATACTTGAGACCTACCATCCGGAGGTGCTGCGCCTGTTCCTGCTCTCTAATCACTACCGGAGTCCGGTTGATTATTCCGAGCAGAACCTGACAGAGGCCAAGGTTGGCCTTGACCGGTTTTATGCAGTACTCAGGGACCTGGGTGAAATTACATCCCTGGATAAAGGCGCTGCTGCCCAGAGCCTTGGAGAAAAACGGCTGGTCAAAGAGCTGCAGGAATTTCAGGGAAAATTCATAGAAGCAATGGATGATGATTTTAACACCGCCGCGGCCCTGGGGCATCTTTATACCCTGACCAGAAGCCTCAACTCCATCATTGACCAGAAAAAGAAATTCCCCACCTTTCAGATTGCCGAGGGCACATTCCAGCTGGCAAAGGAACAGTTCAAAATGGTCGGCAGCGTCTTTGGCCTGTTCCAGGAATCAGCCCAGGCATATTTTCAGAAACAGAAAGAAAAAGGGCTTGCTGCCGCAGCAATCTCGCCAGAGGAAATAGAACAGCTGATCAAAGACCGGGAGCTGGCGAGAAAATCCAAGGACTTTAAAAAAGCTGATGAGATCCGCAAGCAGCTGGAGGAGAAGGGGATTATATTGAAGGACACCCCACAGGGAACGGAGTGGGCTACAAAACAATAGCGAAATTAAATTCTTAAGGAAATGTGGCGTTGATCAATCAGGTGCAATTAAGGCATCACAATATTATAGTTAACCGCTCACTACCTATGCATAAAAGTTGCGCTGTTATTGCGGCAATAGCCTTGTTGCTCATCACCGGCTGTGACTATGCCCGCATGAGTGATCAGGAGTCGCTGCGTCCGTATGAAGTTAAATTACCCGAAATGCCCGCCAATACGGTTCCAATAAAAAACGGCATTCAGGCCCTGCGCGAATCAGAGCCATCGCAGCTGCGCAATCCCGTTGCCTTAAACCGTGAAACAATTGCTGCGGGCAAAACGCGCTACGGCTATTACTGTGGTATGTGCCACGGAACAAAAGCTGACGGCAACGGGACGGTAGGGCAAAGCTTCTATCCGCTGCCCGCAAACCTTGCCAGCCCCTATGTGCAGGGGCAGAAGGATGGAGAGCTGTTTTATAAAATAAGCCTTGGTTTCCGCAGGCACCCGCCGCTTGCCTACACGGTTGCAGAAGCTGACCGCTGGCTCATTATTAATTATATCCGCTCGCTTGGAAAAGGCGCATAAGACAATCTGCCCGCAGGCTCTTGGTCCTGCCTGATTAAACTGAGGGAAGTGTCCACAAGTTCCCTCGATAGTCCGTCCTGCCGCTGCCGGGGGTCTGATAAAAAAGCTTTACAGGTCCCGCGCAGTAGGTAAGAATATATTTGACTCTTGTTTGAATTAGAGATTACATAATAACGTAATTAACCGGATGCTTGAAATTCAACGATGAAATCTAACCAGGAGGAATGCATGAGAAACACCAGAACGGTAAACCGGAACCACCTCGTTGTTGCTGCACTGTTTTTAATTTTTACCCTGTCTTTCGTGGGGAGCGTTATTGCCGAGGAAACGCATCCTCACGTAATAACCACCGAGTGGCTGAGCGCGAACATGAAACGATTTGATATCCGGATCATTGATATCCGGGACAAGGTAACCGACTACTGGCAGGGGCACATACCCGGCGCTATCTATTTAAATCCTGAGGCTTTGCGGCTAAGCAGCCGCGGAGTTCCCGTAAAGCTCATGCCCCCGGAGGCTCTTGAAATAATGCTGGGGAAAATGGGCGTCAGCAGAATGGCGAAGGTTGTTGTGTACAGCGACCGGAGCGATGAAAAAGCCGCCTATCTTATCTGGGCGCTTGATTACCTTGGGCAGAGCTTCAGCGGCATGCTTGACGGCGGCTTTAGTAAATGGCAGCAGGAAAAGCGCCCGGTTACCCAGGATTACCCAAAGGCCAGGCAGTCTACGTACACCATTTTTAATCTCCATGAACAGTGGCGGGCGCCGCTGCGCGCGGTCAAGAGAGCTTCAGAAGAAAAAACAGCGGTTATAGTTGATGTGCGGCCGCTTGAAATGTATACCGGCGAAAAGGGGTTCTGGAAACGCAAAGGCCATATCAAAGGCGCCGTGCATCATTTCTGGGGCGATGATTTAAAGGCCGACGGCACGCTGAAGAGCAAGGAAGAGCTGAAGCAGGCCTATGAAAAAATAGGCGTCACCCCTGATAAGAACATAATTGTTTACTGCGGTCAGGGGCAGATGTCTGCTCATACCTATTTTGTTCTCAAATATATGCTGAGCTGCTTCAAGGTAAGAAATTATGACGGCGGCTTTAATGAATGGTCAAGCATTGCCGATCTGCCGATTGAGACCGGACAGAAATAAAGCGCGAACTGCGGAATAAAATTTAATCTGTATATTACTGCAAACCGGCTGCAGAAAAAGACTGCTTCACGTATAGTCACTTACTCGGCAAGGGCTGAAAAATAGCAAGGGGGGGCTTGCTGCCTCCCTTTTTTTTGAAAAAGTTGTTTTATCCCCCTCCGTAGCAATGCGAAAGATGGGTCACCGCCTGTTAACGCAGAAAGTATATCAGGGATACCACGACACCAATGGTGACAACGATCCTGTGCAGCAGGATTGATGAGATTTTCCCCGCTAATCTACCTCCCAGGGCGCCGCCTATCATTGCTCCCACAGCCATCACCGCGGCTGCCGCCCAAACGACCTGTCCCGAAAAAAGGAAGAAGATGGCTGCTGCAATGTTGATGCTGAACGCCACAGCCTGCTTCAGGGCGTTAAGCCGTGCCAGCGTGTCATCTAGCACCAGGCCAAGCACGGCCAGCACCATGACGCTTACCCCTGCACCGAAATATCCGCCGTACATAGCAGCCGGAACAACCGGCAGCACTATCCATGCCCCGTGTGCAGTTGCCGGCTCTGTCGTCTGCCCGACGCGACGCATAATCCGTTTACGCAGATGGTCCTGAAAAGCTATCAGGCCGGTGGCAAAAAGAATCAGAAACGGCACCAGCGCGCGAAACAGGTGCTCGCCTGTTTTAAGGAGCAGGACACCGCCCATGATTCCGCCCAGCACGCTCGCGGGAATAAGAAGCAGCAACCGGGGCCCCTGTCCGCGCAGGTCTTTCATCTGGGCAATAGTCGCCCCCAGGTAGCCGGGACAGAGCGCTACGGTATTGGTCACGTTGGCAGCTATCGCCGGGATGCCCACTGCGGTGAGCAGGGGAAAGGTGATGAGCGTGCCGCCGCCGGCCAGCGCGTTAACCGCCCCGCCGGCTA
>Ga0209253_10003958_pt1 | contig 12949 bp, 11 predicted proteins | sample FrelakmetBRP12BR_FD_187145 | JGI IMG/M metagenome (GOLD analysis project Ga0209253, IMG submission 187145) | Freshwater lake sediment microbial communities from the University of Notre Dame, USA, for methane emissions studies - BRP12 BR (SPAdes)... | ecosystem: Environmental > Aquatic >...
CGCCCGCGACCTCGCGGTCGGCCAAGTCGGACGACGAGCGCAAGCAGGAAGCCTTCGACCTGGTGCTCGCCACGATCGAGGCACTGGCCGAGGACCGCGAGGAGGACGACAAGATCTGGGGCTCGATGATCAAGCAGGCGCTGAAACGCCAGAAACCTGGCTTCAGCGAGAGCTACCACGGGTTCAGGAGTTTCAGCCAGCTGCTCGAGGAAGCGCAGGCGCGCAGGCTGATCGAGATCGAGAAGGACGAGAAGTCGGGCGGCTACATCGTCAGGGCGGTGGCGAGCTGAAGCTCGTTGCCAATCGCCAGGTCGGATTCATCCGGCGGCAGATAGCAACGTCAAGGCCGGCCCGCCGGAGTAATCTGGAGCGGTGACCCACGAATCCCAGGACGGGAGACCGCTCTTGACGCCACCCCTGCGGGACGACCCCGCCAGGTCGTTACGCTCACTGGTGACCCCCTACGCCCGGCCTGACCGCCGCAAGGCGCTCTGGCAGCTCGCCAACACGCTGCCGCCATTGGTCGGGCTGTGGGTACTCATGGCTCTCACGCTCGAATGGAGCCGCGGCTGGTCCCTGCTGCTGGTGCCGCTGGTCGCGGGGCTGTACGTGCGCCTGTTCATCATCCAGCACGACTGCGGGCACGGCTCGTTCTTCGCCAGCGCGCGCTTGAATCGCACCGTCGGCGCTGCGCTCGGCCTGATCACGCTGTTTCCGTTCGCGTACTGGCGCAGGACGCACGCGATCCACCACGGCACCTCGGGCAACCTCGACCGGCGCGGCCTCGGCGACATCCAGACGCTGACGGTGCGTGAGTACCGGGCGCTGCCGCGGGCCCAGCGCCTGGCATACCGGCTCTACCGCAGCATGCCCGTGCTGCTCGGAATCGGCCCGCTGTACCAGCTACTGGTCAAGCATCGCGTTCCGTTCGACCTGCCGCTGTCCTGGCGTGCGGAGTGGGCCAGCGCGTTCTGGAACAACGTCACGCTCTCGGTCGCCGTCCTCGCGCTGTGCCGGGTTTTCGGCTGGTCGATCGTGCTGGCGGTGCACATGCCGGTGATGCTGCTCGCCGGTGCGGCCGGCGTATGGCTCTTCTACGTGCAGCACCAGTTCGAGCGGGCCTACTGGGCACGGCAGGAACAGTGGAACGCGGATTCAGCCGCGATTGCGGGCAGCTCGTTCTACGACCTGCCGCGGGTCGTGCACTGGTTCACCGGCAACATCGGGTACCACCACATCCATCATCTCTCGAGCCGTGTGCCGAACTACCGGTTGCGGGAATGCTTCGAGTCCGATCCGCGCCTGCAGGCCGCGCCGCGATTCACACTCGCGAGCAGCCTGCGTTGCGCCCGCCTGAAGCTGTGGGACGAGGATGCGGCGAGAATGGTGGGGTTCCCGACGCAGCCGGCTTGAAACGGGTGGTGTGGCGCGCCCGACAGGATTCGAACCTGTGACCTTCGCCTTCGGAGGGCGACACTCTATCCAACTGAGCTACGGGCGCATCGCCGGGGGGCGGATGATAGACCGCGGATGGAAATGGCGTCCATCAACCGACGCCTTTCGGCCGCGGAATCAATGCCTTGTGCCGGCCACGACCCGGTGCGGGGTGGCGCATCCCGGTCTCCCGCAAGTTATACTTCGCGGCCTTGTTTTCGGTACCAGCCCTGGGGAAATCCCGTGAGCGCATCGCACGACCGCACGTTCTTCGATACCTTCCTGCTGGTGCTGGGCATCCTGGTGGGTGTCACGATCGGCCTGATCATCATCGCCCGCATCATCGCCGCGAATACGTCGGTGGCCAACAGGGCCGAAGACCCGGAGTACCAACGCCAGGTCGAGCAGCGCATCCAGCCGGTCGCCAGGGTAGCGATTGCCGGTCAGGACAACACTGCGCTCGCACCGCCGGCCGCAGCTCCGGCCGTGGCCGCAACCGCCGCGGCTGACCTCACCGGCGAGCAGGTCTACAACCAGGCATGCGTTGCCTGCCATGGCGCAGGAGTGGCGGGAGCCCCGAAGTTGGGCGACAAGGCCGCGTGGGCGCCGCGCATCGCGCAGGGCATGGACACGCTGCACAAGCATGCGCTGCAGGGCTTCCAGGGCAAGGCCGGCTACATGCCGCCAAAGGGTGGTCGCACGGACCTGAGCGACCAGTCGGTGATGAACGGCGTCGACTACATCGTCGCGGCGGGCAAGTAGGCCAGCACGAGGAGCGGCGGCGCTTCCGGCCGCTCGCTCACTCCTCCGTCTGCCTGAAGTCCACGCCGAGCGAACGCAGCTTCCGGTACAGGTGCGTGCGCTCCATTCCGACACGCTTGGCGAGCTGCCCCACCTTACCGCCGCAGAGCTGCAGCTGCTGGGTCAGGTAGGCGCGCTCGAAATGCTCGCGCGCCTCGCGCAGAGGTAACGACAGCAGGTCCTGCTTGACGAGCGGCTCGTCTCCCGGCGCCTTCGAGGCGATCTCGCGCTCGATCTCCTCGAGCCGGATCTCCTCGGTGCCGCCCTGGATCAGCAGCCGGTGCACCAGGTTCTTCAGCTCGCGGATGTTGCCGGGCCACGGGTAGTTCCGCAGCCTGTTCTGCGCCGCGACGCCGAAGCGCCGGAATGGCAGATGCTCGTCCTCCACCAGCCGTTCCACGTAATGGCGCAGCAGGTCCGGCACGTCCTCGCCATATTCACGCAGCGGCGGGATCCTGAGCACGAGCACGTTGAGGTGCGATAGCAGGTCGATGCGGAACGGTTCGGGGCCGCGCGATTCGAAGCCTGGCTGCGCCGAGGAGATCACGCGCGCGTCGAAACGGACCGGCGTCACGCCACCGTAACGCTGGAAGCTGCCGGCGTCGAGCGCCGCGAACAGCAGGCGCTGGGCCGCCGGCGACAAGTCGCCGAGCTCGTTGATGAACAGCACGCCATGCTCGGCCTGTTCGATCAGGCCCTTGCGCACGATACCGCCCGACTCCGAGCCGTAGAGAGTCGCCTCGAGGTTGTCTCCGATGAGCGCGCCGGGCACGACGGTCACGAACGGGCCGCCCGCCCGTGGCCCGAGCGAATGGATGTAGCGGGCGAACGCCTCGCGACCAGTGCCCGCCTCGCCGGCGATCAGTACCGGCGCTTCGTGCGGTGCGAGCTGTTTCACCTGCTCACGCAGTTCGCGCATGAACCGGCTGCGGCCGACCGGCGCGATGAGCGGCGGCACGATGGCCCGCGCCGCACGCTTGCGGCGTCGCCCCTCGTCGAGCGAGCTGCGCACCGTGCGCAGCAGCTTTGCCAGCGACAGCGGCTTCTCGACGTAATCGAGCGCACCGAGCCGCGTGGCCTCGACCGCGGTCTCGACGGTGCCGTGGCCCGACATCATCACGACGGGCAGCGACTGGCCGTGCAACTGCTGCCACTCGCGCAGCAGGCTGATGCCGTCGATGTCCGGCATCCAGATGTCGAGCAGGACGAGGTCAGGCAGCTGGGTCGCGCACGCAGCGCGTGCTTCGGCCGCCGTGCCCGCGATCTCGACCGTGTACCCCTCTTCGGCCAGGATCTCCTGCACGAGATCGCGAATGTCGGCCTCGTCGTCGACGACCAGTATCCGTGCGTTGCTCACGCGCGCTCCCTCCTGGGCTCCGGACGGCGGGCTGCACCCCGCACAACCTGGCCGCGAGTTGTTTCATCAAGCGGCAGATCGACGCGCACGCGCGCGCCGCCCCCGGCGCGATTATCCGCTTCGACGTACCCGCCGTGCTCCTCGACGATCTTGCGTACGATGGCAAGGCCGAGACCGGTACCCCGCGTCTTGGTCGTCACGTAGGGATCGAAGACCTGCCCGATCTGCTCGCGCTGGAAGCCGGGGCCATCGTCCTCGACCGCGATCTGCGCGATCTCTGCGCCTTCCCTCGTCACGACGCGGGTCGTCACCAGGATCTCGCCGCCGTCCCGCCCTTCGAGCGCCTCGACCGCGTTGGTGAGCAGGTTGTGCAACAACTGCCGCAGCCGCCCCTGGTCGGCGACCATCTCGGCCAGGGCCGGATCGAGCGTAACGCCAAGGTGCACGCCGCGGCCCGCGACCTGCGCACGGTACAGGTCCGTCACCTCGGTGACGAGCTTGTTCACGTTCACGCTCGCCATCTCGAACCGCGGCGCACGTGCGTACTCGCTGAATGCGTCGACCATTTCCTTCATCGCCTCGACCTGCTGCACGATCGTCTCCGTGCCGCGGTCGAGCAACTGCGCGTCCTTCTCGTTCAGGGCCGGCAGCAGCTTGTGCCTCATGCGTTCGGCCGAGAGACGGATCGGAGTCAGCGGATTCTTGATCTCGTGCGCCAGGCGGCGCGCAACCTCGCCCCACGCGGCCTGCCGTTGCGCCTGGAGCATGCTGGTGATGTCGTCGAACACCAGCACGTACCCTCCCGGCGATTCGCCTTCGCTCGGCAGCGGAGTACACGTGCACATGATGACATGGCGGTTGCTGCCCGCCTGGAAAGTCAGCTGGTCGCGCCATTCGACATCGCCGGCCGCGAGCCGCGTACGGCAGGACTGGGCGAACTGCCGGAGCAGGCCCTCGCTCGAACCGATCTCGCCCAGATTGCAGCCAACGCTGCCCTCGACCTCCTCACCGAGGATCGCGCCCGCAGCGCGGTTTGCGGTACGCACGCGCAGGTCGGGTTCGAGCGAGACGACACCGGTGGAGAGCCGCGCGAGGATCACGGCCAGGTTCGCGCGCTCGGTCTCGGCTGCCTGCTGCGCGCGGGCCTGGTCCGCGCGGGCACGGCGCAGCCGCTTGGTCATGTCATTGAAGGAGTGGACCAGGAAGCCCATTTCGTCGTGCGACGTGAGCGGCAGCCGCATATCGAGGTCGCCCTGGGCCACGGCCCTGGTGCCCTTCACCAGGTCCTGGATCGGTTGCACCAGCTTCTGCGCCGTGAAGATCGCTCCGTACCACGCCGCGAGCAGCGACAGCAGCAGCACGACCGTGAGCGTCAGGATGAAGCTGGCCTTGAGTGGCGCACGCAGGTAGTCCTTCTCGCCGAACTGCTTGTACGCCGCCTGCACGGTGTCCGCGAGCGCGCCGAGCCGCTCTGCGACCGGGTACACGGCCTGCAGCACGAGGCGGTCGCTGCCCGGCAGGGGCTCGCCGACCGGCACCGCAGTGCGCACCAGGTATCCGCCCCCTGACTGCGGCTCGAGGCTGACGAACGGACGCCCCTGCCTCAGCTGCAGCAGCACCTCACCGGGCACCTCGTCGGGCACGACGTCCGCCGAGAGACCCTTGCTGACCGCGATGACCGCACCGGCCTCGGTCGCCACGACGAGCTCGACGGCACCGACCTGCCGCCTGAGCGACTCGAGCAAACCGGGCGTCGGGCCGCCACTCATCATGATCTCGTCGGCAACGAGCTGCGTGTCACCCATGTGCTCGCGCATGCGGGTCTCGAGTGCGGAGCGGCTCAGCACCAGCGCATCATCCAGGCTTTTCCTGATCTCGACGTTGAACCAGCTGTCGATACCCTTGTTCAGGAACTGCACGGCGAAGAAGTACACAAGCAGGATCGGCAGGGTGGCCAGCACGCCGAAGATCCAGACCATGCGCGCCTTTAGTCGTGAACCAATTACATGGGCGCGCCAGTCGCGCACGAGCTGCGCGAGCTTCGTGAACAGCAGCACGACCAGCACCGCGATCCCGGCCACGTTGATCCCCAGGATCCAGGGATGAAGGCGACTGAACTGCTCGGAGTTCTGCGCGGTCTGGGCCATGAACAGGATCGCGGCCAGCCAGAGCAGTCCGCCGACGCCCATCAGCACGACGGAAAAAATGCGGCTCAGGGACGCAGTGGCCATATGAACCACTCGCTCGTGGTACTCCAGTCATCCGTCCAGAAAAGCAGCCACTGGAGCGCAGCCGGCGTCGTACTGAGATCGATCACGGCACGCAGGTAGACCTCGTAGCGCGTGTCGGGCCTCACGAGGTCGGCGTCGATGACCGGCAGGCCGCGCACATCGCCAACGTGCTCGAGCGCAGCCTGCAGCGTCCCGAAGTCCAGTTGTTCGCCCGTATTGAGGTTGCGCAGCAGGAAGCGCTGGCTGAGCGCGTGGTAGCTCAGCGTGTACACCTGCTCGAGTTGCGCGACCGTGGCGTCCGGCCAGTAGCCGCGTACCCGCGCCAGTTCGATCTCATAGACGATCCGCAGCGTGAGCCCGGCCTCGATGCCCTTGCGCGCTGCCTCGGGCAGTGCGATCTCCACCTTGGCGTTGAGCTCGTACAGTTCCTGGCTCGCGTCCAGCGCAAGCGATGCGCTGCGAACCACGGCCTTCGACTGCGCAAAAACCGGGGAAAGCGCCGCCGTTGCGAGAAAGCAAAGCAGCCATATCACTCCGCACCGCAGCAGCGGCGGCACTCTGCGACAGGACACGAGGTTGCTGTTGCTCATTACCAACGATCAGGAGGCCTTGCCGAGGCAAGCATAATAGAAGCCGTCCATGTCGGCTTCCCCGGATTGCACCAGGTACCCCGGACCGGCCGTCGGACGGTCCGGCCAGCCTTGCGTACGAGCGGGGGTCAGGTCCGTCGCATCGCCGGCCCGGGACAGGAACTCCTCGATTACCCCCTCGTCCTCCGCGCGCAGCACAGAGCAGCTGGTGTAGAGCAGGGTACCGCCCGGCCGCAGCAGGCCCCAGGCCGCCGCGAGCATGGCAGCCTGCCTGCGAGCCAGCGTCGGGATGTCCCGGGCCCGCCTCAGCAACTTGATGTCCGGATGCCGCCGGATCACCCCGGTCGCGGAACACGGCACGTCGAGCAGGATTCGGTCGAATGGCCGTCCGTCCCACCAGGCCTGAGGCTGGGCGACGTCGCCAGCCACGACCAGCGCCACCAGCCCCAGTCGCTCGAGGTTCTCGCGGACGCGGCCGAGCCGGGCCTCCGAGGTGTCCAGGGCCGTCACCTCGGCGTGGCCCCCGACACGCTCGAGCAAGTGACAGGTCTTGCCCCCGGGAGCCGCGCAGGCGTCGAGAATGCGGTCCCGGGGCTGCGGCCCCAACAGGTCCGCCGCGAGCTGGGCGGCGGCGTCCTGGACCGAGACCAGGCCTGCGGCGAATCCAGGCAGCGAGTGAACGTCGGTAGGCGGGTCGATCAGCAGTGCATCCGGCGCATGAGCGTGGCGGGCAACACGCCGCCCGGCCGCCTCGAGTTCGGCCGCGTACGTAGCCGTGTCGGTTCGCATCCGATTGACCCGCAGCCACATGGGCGGGTGCGCATTGTCGGCCTCGAGGATGGCTTCGAAGCTCCCGGGGCGGTCGCGGCGCAGCATCTCGACGAACCAGCGTGGGTGGGCCGTACGGGCGGCCATGTCGACATCGACCGAGGCGAGCACCGCCTCCTTCTCGCGCTGGAATCGCCGCAGCACCGCGTTCACGAAGCCGCTCGCCCGATCGTGCCCGAGCACCCGCGTCGCGCCCACTGTCTCGGCGACCGCGGCGTGCGGCGCGACATCGCCTGACATCAGCTGGAACAAGCCGACTTCGAGCAGCGCCCGCAGTTCTGGCGCCAGCTGTTCCGGAGGCCGCTCGCAGAGGCGGCGCAGGACCACGATCAGGCGGAAATGCCAGCGCAGCGTTCCGTAGCACAACGAACGCTTCAGCCCCCGAGCCGAGCCCTCGTCCGTGTCACCCGCAAGCAGCTCGTCGAGCGACCGCCCCCGGTCGATGACCTGCGACACCAGCCTCGCGGCAGCCGCCCTTGTCTCCGCCGGTGAGGGCTGTGCGCCCATCAGCCGAGGCGCGCGCCAAGCAAGTGGTGCGCATTCAGGAACTCCGCGGCCGACGTGGCGTTGCGGCCGGCGAGCTGCAGCCTGTGAACCTCGAGCGATCCACTGCCAGCGGCCACTGCGAGCCGCCCGTTGGCTGCCTCGACGACGGTGCCCGGCACGGCGGTCGTCCCGTCGCTGCACGGTTCGGCTTCCCAGATCCGCAGCTGCTGCCCCTGCCAGCGGGTTTCGGCGATCGGCCAGGGATTGAAGGCGCGCACCTGTCGCGCGATCTCGCCCGCTGCCCGGCTCCAGTCGATCACGGCCTCCTCTTTGCTGATCTTGGCCGCATAAGTCGCGCCATCGGGTGGCTGGGCGACCGGCACGACACTGCCCGCAGCCCATGAGTCGATCGCAGTCACGATCGCCTCGGCGCCGAGCGCTGCGAGGCGGTCGTGCAGGCTCCCGGCATTCTCGCGTGATCCTATGTCGATCGGCCGCACCAGCAGCATCGGCCCGGTATCGAGGCCGGCGTCCATCTTCATGATGGTCACACCCGTGCGCGTGTCGCCCGCGAGAATCGCCCTCTGGATCGGCGCGGCGCCGCGCCAGCGCGGCAGCAGCGACGCATGGATGTTGAGGCACCCGAGCCTCGGCACGTCGAGGATCGACTGCGGCAGGATCAGGCCGTAGGCCACGACGACCATCAGGCCGGGATCGTGCGACGTGAGTCCTGCTGCCGACTCCGGCGACTTCAACGTCGCCGGCTGCTCGACCGGCAGGCCGAGTTCAATTGCACGCCGTTTCACCGGGCTCGCGCTCAGGGTCCGGCCGCGTCCTGCGGGCCGGTCGGGTTGCGTGTAGACGGCGACGATGCTGTGCCCGGCTGCGTGCAGCGCATCGAGTGCCGCGACCGAGAACTCGGGCGTACCGGCGAAGACGATGCGCGGCCGGCTGGTCATTGGGAATCGCCGTCCGCTCCGAGGCGGGCGGCGCTCGCGTCAGATCACCGGTACGGTCGAGCGGTCCCGCTGGCCGCCGCCCGTGGTCCGCTCGCGGCGCTCCTTTTCGAGTTTCTTGCGGATGCGCGTCCGCTTCAACTCAGACAGGTAGTCGACGAACAACTTGCCCTCCAGGTGATCCATCTCGTGCTGGATACAGATCGCGAGCAGTCCGTCGGCCTCGAGCTCGAACGGCTTGCCGTTGCGGTCGAGGGCCCGGACGACTATGCGTGCCGAACGAGTCGTCAGCTTGTCGAAGATGCCGGGGACCGACAGGCAGCCCTCTTCGGCCTCGATCGAGCCTTCACGCTCGATGATCTCCGGATTCACGAAGACCAGCGGGTGGTCCTGTTCCTTCGAGACGTCGGCCACCAGCACGCGCTTGTGCACGTCGACCTGTGTCGCAGCGAGGCCGACGCCCGGCGCCGCATACATCGTCTCGAGCATGTCGTCGAGGAGCCGCCGGACACCGTCGTCGACTGCTGCGACGGGAGTCGCACGCGTGCGCAGGCGTGCGTCGGGGAATTCAAGGATCGTGAGCTTCGCCATTCTTTCAAAAATGCTGCTAAAGTTAAGTAAGGGTTGAAGTTAGTGACTTTGGGAGCGCCCTGGACCTATCGTCGCCATCCGGTGGCTTGCCCCGACTGAGACGTGGTCGGCAGCGGCCCGGGGGCGCCCCGGATTATAAGGCGAGGGTCGCGACCCCGACACCCGATGGAGTAAAGGGATGGATCGTATGCAGCGCGTCGTCCAGTACGTTTCGACCGGACGGGCCAAGTGGATCCGCGCCTTGCCGCTGGCATTGGCGGTGGCTGGCCTTGGCCTGGCGATCGGCACGGCTGCCCCGACAGCAACCGCCCAGGCGCAGGCCTCGGGCCGTTCGATGTCGGTACCGCTGGCCCCGAACGCCCCTGAGACCTATGTGGTCAAGAAGGGCGACACCCTGTGGGATATCGCGGGGGTGTTCCTCAAGTACCCCTGGTACTGGCCCGAAATCTGGTATGTGAATCCCCAGATCCAGAATCCGCACTGGATCTATCCAGGCGACGTGCTGCGACTCGTGTACGTGGACGGCAAGCCACGCGTGACCGTGGACCGCGCCGGGTCGGTCCGGCTGTCGCCCGAGGTCCGCTCGGAGCCGCTGGGGCAGGCCGTCCGAGTCGTCCCTTACGACGTGCTGGAGAAGTTCGTCGGCCGTCCGAGCCTGCTCGACAGGAACCTGGTGAACGACGCACCGCACATAGTCGGCTTCCGCAGCCGGCACCTGGTCGGCTCGACCGAGAACGAGACCTACGGCACGGGCCTTGGTTCGCCGCCGCCCGGCACCAGGTACACGGTCGTGCACGTCGGTGACGAACTGCGCGATCCCGACGACGGCGCCCTGCTCGGCTACATGGGCATTTACGCCGGCACGGTGGAAGTGATCACGAATTCGGGCGGCAGCAAATGGGGGCAGGAAGAGCTGACTCATTTCGCCGTGCGCGACTCGGGCCGTGAAATCCTGCAGGGCGACAAGCTGCTCCCGGCATCGACGAGGTTCAACGAAGACCTCGTGGTCAGCATCCCGGCCAACACCAAGCTCAACGGCCAGGTCCTCGCCGTGGCGGGGGGCAATTTCACCGTCGGCGCCAAGTACTCGGTGCTCGCGATCAACCGTGGCAAGCGCGACGGCCTCGTGCCCGGCAGCGTCGTGGCGATATTCGCGCGCGGCCAGGAGGTGCGCGACCGCTTCAGTCGCGGCCAGAACTGGATGGCCTTCACCGCGACGTACGATACGGTGCAGCTGCCGAACGAACGCAGCGGTACGCTGCTGCTCTTCCAGGTCCATGACAGGATGAGCTACGGCGTCGTCGTGGAGTCCACCCAGCCGATGCGGGCCGGGGACTTCATCAAGCATCCGGATTTCGGCCACAGCGACACGGGGCTGACCGACTACTACCGCTGAGGCGCGAACGCGCAGATTGGCGCGAACGCGTGCAATTGACGAAGAGCCTGCCGGGAGCGATCCCGGTAGGCTCTTTGTGCATGGACGACCCGAGATCATGGCTCACGCTGGCCCGCGCTCCAGGCCTGCACGCAGGGCACCTGCGGCGGCCCGGCGCAGCGCCCGTTGAGCCCCTGGCGCTGCTGCGCGAGTCCCGCAGCGCGCTGGCCGCACTCGGGCTCGGCGACGCGACGATCGAGGCACTCCACAGTCCGGACATCGATGGACTTGCCGCCGACGAGCGCTGGCTCGCCGTGGCGGGACGACGGATCGTCACCTGCGGATCGTCCGACTACCCTGCGCTGCTCGCTTCGATCGACGACGCACCGCTGGTGCTCTTCGTCGAAGGCGACGCGTCTGCACTGGGGCTTCCTCAGCTCGCGATCGTCGGCAGCCGCAACCCGACGCAGATCGGCCGCGACACGGCGATCCAGTTTGCCAGGCACCTCGCCGCCACGGGCTTCGCAATCACGAGCGGCCTCGCACTCGGCATCGATGCGGCGGCACACCGCGGTGCGTTGCTCGGGCCCGGCTGCACGATCGCCGTGCTGGGTTGCGGGCTCGATCGCATCTATCCGCGCGAAAACACCGAGCTCGCGCGGCAGGTCGCGGTCAGCGGCGCACTGGTCTCGGACCTGCCGACCGGTGTCCCGCCGCTCAAGCAGCATTTCCCGCGCAGGAACCGCATCATCAGCGGCCTCTCGGTCGGGACGCTCGTCGTGGAGGCCGCGCTGCAGAGCGGGTCGCTGATCACGGCGCGCCTCGCCGGCCAACAGGGGCGCGAGGTCTTCGCGATCCCGGGCTCGATCCACAGCCCGCTCTCGCGCGGCTGCCACCGACTCATCCGACAGGGCGCGAAGCTGGTCGAGAGCGTTGACGACATATTCCCTGAGCTGGCCGTCCTGCTTGGCAGCCTGAGGCCGGATACCCGCGCCGAAGCGACTGACGCACAACAGGATTCCGGCCCCGCGTTGGACAAGGATTACGAAATCCTGTTAGATGCCCTCGGCTTCGAGCCGGTCGGCGTGGACGTTCTGGTCGCACGAACGGGGTTCGAGGCCGGCGCGGTCGCATCGATGTTGCTCATCCTCGAGCTCCAGGGGCGAATCGCACAGCAGCCCGGCGGATTGTTCTGCCGGCGGCTGCCGGGGAAATAGGGAATGAAGGAAGGCGTCCTCGATATCCTCATCTACCTCTTCGAGAACTATTTCGATGGCGAGCTGGATGACGGCGACGAGCCCGATCGCGAGACGCTGAAGCAGGAACTCGAGCACGCCGGATTTCCGTCGGGCGAGGTGGAACGGGCACTGTGCTGGCTGGAAGACCTCGCGTCGGATCCGTCGCGGGCCGGGCCGGCGCCTACGTCGCGCGCGATCCGCGTGTTCGACGCGCTGGAGCAGGCGCGACTCGATACGGACTGCCGGGGCTTCCTGGTGCACCTCGAGCAGGTCGGGATCCTCTCGCCGACGCAGCGCGAACTGGTGATCGAGCGCCTGATGGCGCTCGACGGCGACGAGATCGACCTCGAGAAGCTCAAGTGGGTCGTGCTGATGGTGCTGTTCAGCCAGCCAGGGCAGGAGACGGCGTTCTCGCGCATGGAGGACCTGGTATTCGAAGAGCATTCAGGGGCGGTCCACTGAGGTCGTCCGGAGCGCGACCCAAACGGATGCCGCGGTCCCCCGCGGCATGATCGTTTCTGGGGCAAGGCAAATTTTGCGAGGAACATGAGCAGGAATCTCGTCATCGTCGAGTCGCCGGCCAAGGCGAAAACCATCAAGAAGTACCTGGGCAAGGACTTCGAGGTGATGGCGTCCTACGGCCACGTCCGCGACCTCGTGCCCAAGGAAGGGGCCGTCGATCCCACGCGCCGCTTCGCGATGCGCTGGGAGCTGATCGACAAGAACAGGAAGCACGTCGACGCGATTGCGCGTGCCGTCAAGAAGGCCGACGCGCTCTATCTCTCGACGGATCCCGATCGCGAGGGAGAGGCGATCTCGTGGCATCTCTTCGAGCTGCTGAAGGAAGCCGGCGCGCTCGAAGGCAAGACCGTCTACCGCAGCGTCTTCTACGAGATCACCGAGAACGCCGTGCAGGAGGCCATCGGCCACCCGCGCGAGATCGCCGATGAGCTGGTGAAGGCCTACCTCGCGCGCAGGGCGCTCGACTACCTGGTCGGCTTCAACCTTTCGCCGCTGCTGTGGAAGAAGGCCGGGCTCTCGGGCGCATCCGCGGGCCGCGTG
>Ga0209253_10003959_pt1 | contig 12949 bp, 10 predicted proteins | sample FrelakmetBRP12BR_FD_187145 | JGI IMG/M metagenome (GOLD analysis project Ga0209253, IMG submission 187145) | Freshwater lake sediment microbial communities from the University of Notre Dame, USA, for methane emissions studies - BRP12 BR (SPAdes)... | ecosystem: Environmental > Aquatic >...
CGATCGGCTCGAGCGCGGCGTGCAGCGCGGCGATCTCCTGCATCATCGCCTCGTCGATGCCGAGCCGGCCCGCGGTGTCGACGAGCAGCACGTCGTGGTAGTGGTTGCGCCCCCACTCGAGCGCGGCGCGCGCGATGTCCAGCGGCTTCTGCTCGGGCGACGACGCGAAGAAATCGGCCCCCGCCTGCGCGGTCACCGTCCTGAGCTGCTCGATCGCAGCCGGCCGGTAGACGTCGCACGAGACGGTCAGGACCTTCTTCTTCTTCTGCTCGCGCAGCCACTTGGCCAGCTTGCCCACGGTCGTGGTCTTTCCCGCGCCCTGCAGGCCCGCCATCAGCACCACGGCCGGCGGCTGCGTGGCCAGGTTCAGCTCCGCGCTGGTGCCGCCCATCAGGTCGGCCAGCTCGCGATGCACGACGCCCACCAGTGCCTGGCCCGGCGACAGGCTCTGCAGCACCTCCTGGCCCAGCGCCTTTTCCCTGACCCGGGCGATGAAGTCCCGGACCACCGGCAGCGCGACGTCGGCCTCGAGCAGCGCGATGCGGATCTCGCGCAGCATTTCCTGCGTGTTGGCTTCGGTCAGCCGCGCTTCGCCGCGCATCGTCTTGACGACGCGGGCCAGCCGCTGGGAGAGGTTGTCGAGCATGGGGGTGGTTTACACTGCGAATCGATGATTGTACTGATTCTGTTCGTCCTGCCCGCGCTGCTGTACGCAGCGGTCTGGTGGTCATCCTGGCGCAAGCTGCGCGCCGGGGCCACGCAGGAGCCGCCCGGCGTGGCGGGCGCAGAGAGCGCCACCGGCGACGCGGGCGGGGTCGGGCGCTGGCTGATGGCGCTGGCGATCGCGCTGCACGGCGCCTCGCTGCTGTGGCCGTGGCAGGACCACGCCTTTCGATTCGGCTTCGCCAAGGCGATGTCGGCGACGGTGTGGATCGGCCTGCTGCTGCTGTGGCTCGAGGGCCTGCGCGTGCGGCTCGACGCGCTGCGGCTGGTCACGCTGCCCCTGGCCGTGCTGGTGCTGCTGCTGCCGCTGGCCTACGGGGGCGCGGACTTCGGGGAACTGGCCAGCCGGCCGCTGTTCGTGCCGCACCTGGTCGTCGGCACGCTCGCCTACGGCGTGCTGATGCTGGCGGCCCTCGACGCGCTGCTGATGGTCTGGGTGCAGCGCGACCTGCACCGTGCGGCAGGCGGCCCGCCGACGCCGCTGTCGCGGTGGATCGCCGGCCTGCCGCCGCTGATGGTGCTCGAGCGGATGCTGTTCAGGCTGATCGGCGTCGGGTTCGTGCTGCTGCTGCTGACGACGCTCAGCGGGCTCGTGTTCTCGGAACAGGTGTTCGGCCGGCCGCTGCGCCTGGAGCACAAGACGGTCTTCTCGCTGGTCGCGCTGGCTTTCTTTGCGGTGCTGCTCGCCGGGCGCCGGGTGCGGGGCTGGCGCGGGCGCATCGCGATGCGCTTCACGCTGGCGGGATTCGGCCTGCTGCTGCTGGCCTACGTGGGCACGCGTTTCGTGCTCGAAGTGGTGCTCGGCCGCTTCTGAGCGGCCGCACGAACCGGGTGCACGGACCGCGACGATGGGCAAGATCCTGACCTGGGTCGCGATCGCCGCGATCGTCTACCTGGCCTGGCGCGTGCTGCTCGCGAGCCGGCGGCGCGTCGAGCGGTCGCGCCGCGAGTTCGAGGCCGACGCCCCGTCCGGGGCGAGCGAGCGCAAGCCGGCACGGCCCGATCGCGCCGACGACGCCCGTGCGGCGCCCGAGCCGATGATGCGCTGTGCCGTCTGCGGCCTGCACCTGCCCGGATCGGAAGCGGTGTTCGCCCGCGGCCGCGTGTACTGCGGCGCCGAGCACCGCGACCAGGACGCCGTCGCGGCCGACGCCGTGGCGAAGGACGTTGCGGCGAAGGACGATGCGGCGAAGGACGATGCGGCGAAGGACGCCGCGGAAAGGCCGTCCGGGGATGGGCGCCACGGACGCTGACGCGGCCCCTGCCGGCCGGTCGTACTGGCAGGCGCTGCGTTACCTGGGCCTGTCGCGGCTGGTGGTCGCCGCGCTGCTGATTGCCTACGTGCCGCTGTTCCGGGCCGGGATCGACTTCGAGGAAGGCGTCGACAGCGAGCTGTTCCTGGCCGTGGCGGGCGGCTACTTCGGCACCGCGATCGTCTTCGTGCTGCTCGCGCGCACGCGCCGCCTGGGGTTCGAGCTGCTGCTGCGGGCCCAGGTCGTGGCCGACCTGGTGGCGCTGACGCTGCTCGTTCACGCCGCCGGCGGCGTTCGCAGCGGCCTGGGCGTGCTGCTGATCCTGCCGACCGCCGCCGCCGCGATCCTCAGCGGGGCGCGCCTGACGCTGTTCTTCGCGGCGACCGCCGCGCTGCTGCTGCTGCTGGAGACCGGCTGGCGCGGGCTGCGCGGCGACGCGACCGAGTCGCACTTCCTGCAGGCCGGGCTGACCGGTGCGGCGATGCTGGTCACGGTGGTGCTGGTCAACCGGCTCGCGCGGCGGCTCGACACGCAGGAGCGCCTCGCGGCGCGCCGGGGCGAGGACCTGCGCCGCCAGCTGGCGATCACGCAGGTGGTCATCTCCGAGCTGCCGGACGGCGTCGTGGTGCTCGGCGAGCGCGGCGAGATGCGCGCGAGCAACCGGTCGGCGCGCGAGATGCTGGGGCCGGCGGAACCGGGGGCGGACCCACCCGGCGTGGCCGTCCTGTGGGCCGCGCTGGGCACCGGCGCGCACCGCGCCGACGAACCGATCGAGTTCGTCGTGCCGCGCCGCGACGCGCCGGGCCGTCGACTGCGCGCGCGGCGCCTGGGCGGCCCGGGTGCGGCAGGCACGGTGCTGATGCTCGAGGACCTGGGGCGCGTCGAGCAGCGCGCGCAGCAGCTCAAGCTCGCCTCGATGGGGCGCCTGTCGGCGTCGATCGCCCACGAGATCCGCAATCCGCTCGGGGCGATCCGCCACGCCAACGGATTGCTGGCCGAGCACCTGCACGAGCCGCAGCTGCGGCGCCTGGCCACGATCGTCGAGGACAACAGCCTGCGGATCAACCGGATCGTCGAGGACGTGCTGTCGATCTCGCGGCGCGCCGGGGCCAGCCCGGCGGCGCTGCCGGCCGCAACCGCGCTGCCGCAGATGCTCGCCGAGCACCTCGGACAGTCGGGGGCGGACCGGGCGCGCGTCGCGTGCCGCATCGACAGTCCGCAGCCCGTGTGGTTCGACGCGGACAACCTGCGCCAGGTGCTCGCCAACCTGCTGGACAATGCGCTGCGCTACGCCAGCGCCGCGAACGGCGCGGTCACGCTCGAGTGGGCCGAACCGGCGCCGGGGCGCGCGATGCTGCGCGTGAGCGACGACGGGCCGGGGGTCGCGCCGTCGATCCGCGAGCACCTGTTCGAGCCGTTCTTCACCACCGAGCCGCGTGGCACCGGGCTGGGCCTGCACCTGGCGCGCGAGTTGTGCTCCGCCAACGGCGCGTCGATCCGGTACGAGCCGCCGGGGGATAATCCGCCGAGCCGCAGCGCCTTCGTCGTGGAACCGCGACCGGCGCCCACAGGAACGACCCTCGCCCGCCGATGAACCCGCTCGCCACCGAAACCGCCCGATCGTCCCCGCGCCCCGCGCGCTCGCCGCGCGTGCTGGTCGTCGACGACGAGGCCGACCTGCGCGAGCTGCTCGAGCTGACGCTGGTCGGCATGGGGCTCGACGTCGACTGCGCACCCGACATCGCCACGGCGCGCCGACTGCTGGAGTCGACGGCGTACGCGCTGTGCCTGACCGACATGAGGCTGCCCGACGGCAACGGCCTGCAGCTGGTCGAGGCGATCAGCCGCGACCACCCCGAGACGCCGGTCGCCGTGATCACCGCGTACGGCAGCACCGAGAACGCGGTCGCGGCGCTGAAGGCCGGCGCGTTCGACTACGTGTCCAAGCCGGTAGCGCTGGACGCGCTGCGCAGCCTGGTCCGCTCGGCGCTGCCGCTGGCCGCCGACGCCGACACGACGCACAGCGCGGGCGGTGCCGCCGGCGCCGCGGCGGGTGCCGCCACCGGCCGGGTCCGCGACGCGGGCGATGCGGCGGACCGGCTCGGCGCAGGCCTGCTGCTGGGCGTCTCGGGCGCGATCGCCGAGGTGCGCGCGAGCGTCGCGCGGCTGGCGCGCAGCATGGCGCCGGTCGCCATCACCGGCGAGTCCGGGTCCGGCAAGGAGCTGGCCGCCCGGCTGATCCACCAGTCGGGTTCGCGGGCGCTGCAGCCGTTCGTCGCGGTCAACTGCGGCGCGATCCCCGAGACGCTGATGGAATCGGAGTTCTTCGGCTACCGCAAGGGCGCGTTCACCGGCGCCGACCAGGAGCGCGGCGGCTTCTTCCAGGCCGCCGACGGCGGCACGCTGTTCCTGGACGAGGTCGCCGACCTGCCGCTGGCCATGCAGGTCAAGCTGCTGCGGGCGATCCAGGAGAAGCGCGTGCGCCGCGTCGGCGCCACGGCCGAGGAGCCGGTCGATGTGCGGATCGTCAGCGCGACCCACCAGGACCTGGCCCAGTGCGTTGCCGCCGGCCGTTTCCGCCAGGACCTGTACTACCGGCTCAACGTGATCGAGCTGCGCATGCCGCCGCTGCGCGAGCGTCGCGAGGACATCCCGGTGCTGGCCGACGCGATCCTGGAGCGGCTGGCGCATCGCGCGTCGCTGCCGCAGGTGCCGCGGCTGGCCTCGGTGACGCTCAAGTACCTGCGCAGCTACGGGTTTCCCGGCAACGTGCGCGAGCTGGAGAACATCCTGGAGCGCGCGCTGGCGTTCTCCAACGGCGAGACCATCAACGTCGAGGACCTCGGCCTGCGGCCCGTCGCGGCCGACGTCGCCGCCAACGAGCGGGCCGAGCGGGTCGGCGAGCCCGACGAACCGCCCGCCCGCGGCGCGGCCGCAGCGACCGGCGACGCGACCGGCGACGCCACGGGCGCCGGCGCACCGCGCGCGGTGCGCCTGTCTCCCGAGGGCATTCCCGATTCGCTGCCCGACTACCTCGACCAGCTCGAGCGGGACATGATCGCGCGTGCGCTGGACAAGACGCGCCACAACCGGACGGCCGCCGCGCGCCTGCTCGGCATCAGCTTCCGTGCGCTGCGCTACCGGATGCAGCGGCTGGGCATGAGCTGAAGGTGCCGGCGACCGCGCCCCTGCGCCGGGCCACGATCGACGCGGCCGGGTGGCACCGCCGCGCGCGGCGCGTGCCCTCGCCCAACTGCGACGACCGCCCCGCGGGCGCGACGATCGACCTGCTGCTGATCCACCACATCAGCCTGCCTGCGGCGAGGTTCTCGGGCGACGCGATCGAGCGCCTGTTCACCAACCGGCTCGACGCGTCGGCGCACCCGGCCTTCGCCGAACTCGCCGGCGTGCGCGTGTCCGCGCACTTCCTGGTGCGCCGTCGCGGCGAACTGCTGCAGTTCGTTGCGACGCTGAGGCGCGCGTGGCACGCCGGCGCCTCGAGCTTCGAGGGCCGCGAACGCTGCAACGACTTCTCGATCGGCGTCGAGCTCGAGGGCACCGGCGAGCGCGCCTATACCCGCGCCCAGTACCGCACGCTGGATCGGCTCACCGGCGCGCTGCGCGCCCGCCACCCGCTGCGATTCGTGGCCGGTCACAGCGACGTCGCGCCCGGGCGCAAGTTCGATCCGGGACCGTCGTTCGACTGGGATCGCTTTCTCGGATCCACGCAGGCAAGCGGGCTGGAGCGACCCTTTGCCGCCTGAGCCCGCACCAGAGCGTCGATCGGCCGATGACAAATCGGTGACACGCGGCTTTGCGGGCCGATGCGGCCCCGAAACCGCGCCGTTCTGTGCTTCGCGCCGATCGATCCAGACTACAAGCGCCTTGCGAGCAAGCTTGCCCAACCCATTGTTTGGCAGGACGATTCACGACTTGCCCTGGTGCGCGCGAGGCACTAGAATTAGCCCCACAGTCAGGGTTCGACCCTACATCTAGCGTTCGCAGGCGCCTTCGTCGTCTGCGCCGGAACAACCACTGCCGAGCGTGTCAAGACACGCGACGTTCTTTCCCAGGAAGTCGCGGGGCAGCACTGCCATTGCCGCATCGGTCGGACAACAACAGCATTTGCCAAGGAGCACACACTATGCAATGGGTCGGTGAAACCGCGCAGCGTTCGTCCGTCGTCACTTCTGCCGGTTTCGGCCCCTCCACCGAACGCGCCGGGACGCGTCCCGACACGACGCGCTTCGTGGACTTCAAGGTGATCCGCCGCAACGGCTCGGTCGTCGGGTTCGAGCCCGGCAAGATCGCAGTCGCGATGACCAAGGCGTTCCTGGCCGTCAACGGCGGGCAGGGCGCGGCTTCGGCGCGGGTGCGCGAGCTGGTCGACCAGCTGACCCAGGTGGTGGTCGGCGCGCTGATGCGCAACAAGCCGGCCGGCGGCACGTTCCACATCGAGGACATCCAGGACCAGGTCGAGCTGTCGCTGATGCGCTCGGGCGAGCACGAGGTGGCCCGGGCCTACGTGCTGTACCGCGAGCGCCGTGCGCAGGAGCGCGCCGCCCGCCAGGCGCAGCAGGCGGCGCAGGCCGAGCCGCACCCGCTGCTGGTCGTGGACGCCGGCACGAGTCGCCCGCTGGACATGGCGCAGCTGCGCGAGATCGTCGAGTCGGCCTGCGAGGGGCTGGGCGCCTTCGTCGTGCCCGACGCCGTGCTGTCCGAGACGCTGAAGAACCTCTACGACGGCATCCCGATCGAGGAGGTCCACAAGTCGGCGATCCTGTCGGCGCGCGCGCTGATCGAGAAGGACCCGGCCTACAGCCAGGTGACCGCGCGGCTGCTGCTGCACACGGTGCGCCGCGAGGTGCTGGGCGAGGAGGTCGTGCAGGCCGACATGGTCCGGCGCTACGCCGAGTACTTCCCCGAGTTCGTGCGCCACGGCGTCGAGGCCGACCTGCTCGATCCTCGGCTGCTGCAGTTCGACCTGCCGCGGCTCGGCGCCGCGCTGGTCGCCGAGCGTGACCAGCAGTTCACCTATCTCGGGCTGCAGACCCTGTACGACCGCTACTTCCTGCACGTCGACGAGCGCCGCATCGAGCTGCCGCAGGCGTTCTTCATGCGCGTCGCGATGGGCCTGGCGCTCAACGAGATCGACCGCGAGGCGCGCGCGGTGGAGTTCTACGAGCTGCTGTCGAAGTTCGACTTCATGAGCTCGACGCCCACGCTGTTCAACTCGGGCACCCAGCGCTCGCAGCTGTCCTCGTGCTACCTGACCACGGTCTCCGACGACCTCGACGGCATCTACGAGGCGATCAAGGAGAACGCGCTGCTGGCCAAGTACGCCGGCGGGCTCGGCAACGACTGGACGCCGGTGCGCGCGCTGGGCAGCCACATCAAGGGCACCAACGGCAAGAGCCAGGGGGTCGTGCCGTTCCTGAAGGTCGTCAACGACACCGCCGTCGCGGTCAACCAGGGCGGCAAGCGCAAGGGCGCCGTGTGCGCCTACCTCGAGACCTGGCACCTGGACATCGAGGAGTTCCTGGAGCTGCGCAAGAACACCGGCGACGACCGGCGGCGCACCCACGACATGAACACCGCCAACTGGATCCCGGACCTGTTCATGAAGCGCGTGCTGGAAAACGCCGAGTGGACGCTGTTCTCGCCGGCCGACTGCGGCGACCTGCACGACAAGGTCGGGCGCGCGTTCGAGCAGGCCTACCTCGAGTACGAGCGCAAGGCCGAGGCCGGCGAGCTCAAGCTGTTCAGGAAGGTGCCGGCCACCACGCTGTGGCGCAAGATGCTGTCGATGCTGTTCGAGACCGGGCACCCGTGGATCACGTTCAAGGATCCGTGCAACATCCGCTCGCCGCAGCAGCACGTCGGCGTCGTGCACAGCTCCAACCTGTGCACCGAGATCACGCTGAACACCAGCGACACCGAGATCGCCGTCTGCAACCTGGGCTCGGTGAACCTGGTCGCGCACATGCGCGAGGACGACGGCAGCTGGTCGCTCGATCACGCCAAGCTCAAGCGCACGATCGCCACCGCGATGCGCATGCTCGACAACGTGATCGACATCAACTACTACGCGGTCGGCAAGGCGCGCAACTCCAACCTCAAGCATCGGCCGGTAGGCCTCGGGGTCATGGGCTTCCAGGACTGCCTGCACCTGATGCGCACGCCCTACGCGGACGAGGCGGCCGTCACGTTCGCAGACCGGTCGATGGAGGCCGTCTGCTACTACGCCTACTGGGCGTCGACCGAGCTGGCCCAGGAGCGCGGCCGCTACGCCAGCTTCAGGGGCTCGCTGTGGGACCGCGGCATCCTGCCGCAGGACTCGCTGAAGCTGCTGGCCGAGCAGCGTGGCGGCGACTACCTGCAGGTCGACCTGTCCGAATCGATGGACTGGGCGGCGCTGCGCAAGCGCATCGCGCAGTTCGGCATGCGCAACTCCAACTGCGTGGCGATCGCGCCGACCGCGACCATCTCCAACATCATCGGCGTGGGCGCGTGCATCGAACCCACCTACCAGAACCTCTACGTCAAGTCGAACCTCTCGGGCGAGTTCACGGTCGTCAACGACTACCTGGTGCGCGACCTCAAGGAACTGGGCCTGTGGGACGAGGTGATGGTGGCCGACCTGAAGTTCTTCGACGGCACGCTGGCGCGCATCGACCGGATCCCGGCCGAGCTGCGCTCGATCTACGCGACGGCCTTCGAGGTCGACCCGGTGTGGCTGGTCGAGTGCGCGTCGCGCCGCCAGAAGTGGATCGACCAGGCGCAGTCGCTGAACATCTACATGGCGGGCGCCTCGGGCAAGAAGCTGCACGAGACCTACACGCTCGCGTGGCTGCGCGGCCTGAAGACCACCTACTACCTGCGCACGCTGGGCGCGACGCACGCCGAGAAGAGCACGGGCGACAAGGTCGGCCAGCTCAACGCGGTGTCTGCGGAGGGCCACGCGGGCAGCTTCTCGTACGGTGCGCAGTCCTCGAGCCTGGCGCTCGCCGCTGCCGACGAGCCGATCGCGCCGAAGTTCTGCGCGATCGACGACCCCGAATGCGAGGCGTGCCAGTGAGTCGGTGTCGCGTGCGCGCACCACGACGTGCGCGAACTGAGCCGACGAACGATTTGACAAACGGCCTGAACGGTGCTTGTGCGACTTGACTGTTGCGCCGGCGCCGACGGATTCCACCGAAAGTCAAGTTTGTAAGCACCAACCCGTTGCAAGCTTTATACAGCCAACGTAAGATCCGGTCTGTGAATAACAGCTGAATCTCGCGCTGGTACAAGCAGTTAAGCGACTTTACTAAGGCGAGACATTAGATGCTGTCCTGGGACGAACCGACCTCTTTGAAGAAAGCACCGAGCGGCCCCGCCGCGCAGCCCGCGTTCAGGGGTGCCGCGCCGGCCTTCGCTGCCCGGGCCGCGGCGCCGGCGCCGAAGGCCACGCCCGCGCCGAAGGCCGCGCCCGCACCGTTTCACGTTGCGACGCCCGACACGCGCCGCGTGCGCGTCGAGGACAAGCGGATCATCAACGGCGCCTCCGACGTCAACCAGCTGGTGCCGTTCAAGTACAAGTGGGCCTGGGAGAAGTACCTGGCCACCTGCGCCAACCACTGGATGCCGCAGGAGATCAACATGAGCCGCGACATCGCGTTGTGGAAGACGCCGGGCGGGCTCACCGAGGACGAGCGGCGCATCGTCAAGCGCAACCTCGGCTTCTTCGTGACGGCCGACTCGCTGGCCGCCAACAACATCGTGCTCGGCACCTACCGGCACATCACGGCTCCCGAGTGCCGCCAGTTCCTGCTGCGCCAGGCGTTCGAGGAGGCGATCCACACGCACGCCTACCAGTACATCGTCGAGAGCCTGGGCCTCGACGAGGGCGAGATCTTCAACGCGTACCACGAGATCCCGTCGATCCGTGCCAAGGACGAGTTCCTGATCCCGTTCATCGACACGCTGTGCGACCCGAATTTCCGCACCGGCACGCCGCAGACCGACCAGGCGCTGCTGCGCTCGATGATCGTGTTCGCGTGCCTGATGGAAGGGCTGTTCTTCTACGTCGGGTTTGCGCAGATCCTGTCGCTGGGCCGGCAGAACAAGATGACCGGGGCCGCCGAGCAGTACCAGTACATCCTTCGCGACGAGTCGATGCACTGCAACTTCGGCATCGACCTCATCAACACGATCAAGCTCGAGAATCCGCACCTGTGGACGACGGCGTTCCGCGACGAGATGCGCGCGCTGTTCGTCAAGGCGGTCGAGCTCGAATACCGCTACGCGGAGGACACGATGCCGCGCGGCGTGCTCGGACTGAATGCGCCGATGTTCAAGAGCTACCTGCGCTTCATCGCCAACCGGCGTGCGCAGCAGATCGGCCTCGACCAGATCTTTTCCCAGGAAGACAACCCCTTCCCGTGGATGAGCGAGATGATCGACCTGAAGAAGGAACGCAACTTCTTCGAGACGCGCGTGCTGGAGTACCAGACCGGCGGCGCGCTCAGTTGGGACTGACGGCTTTGGTCAACGCGGTCGTCAGGTCTTTCCCTTCGATGCCTTCGGCGCCCGGCGATCCGGCCCGGCGCCAACCTCGTGTCCGGGGCGGTTCCCCGGCACGGCGTACCGGATTCATTAGCGTAGGAAAACCGAGATTCATTCTTGCGCCGATGAATAGCCCGCACCGGACCGTGCACCTTGCGCGGCCGGAACGGGTTTCCATGTTCTCAACTCATCGTTAGGAGATCCACATGGCAACCGCCAAGAAACCTGCTGCCAGGAAAGTGGCCGCGAAGAAGGCCGTCAAGAAAGTGGCCGCGAAGAAGGCCGTGAAGAAAGCCGTTGCGCGCAAGGCCGTCAAGAAGGCCGTCGTTCGCAAGGCCGTCAAGAAGGCCGTCGTTCGCAAGGCCGTCAAGAAGGCCGTCGTTCGCAAGGCCGTGAAGAAGGCCGTGGTTCGCAAGGCTGCCAAGAAGGCCGTCGCCAAGAAAGCCGTGCGCAAGGTCGCCGCCAAGAAGGCCGTGCGCAAGGTCGCCGCCAAGAAAGCGGCCGCCAAGAAGCCGGCGGCCAAGAAAGCCGCGAAGAAGCCGGCTGCAAAGAAAGCTGACAAACCGGCCGCAGCGGCAGCGCCCGCTGCGGCGGCAGCGCCCGCTCCCAAGCCGCTGAATCCGGCGGCAGCCTGGCCGTTCCCGACGGGCAACAAGCCCTAGTCGACAACAAAGGACCGCCGCACAACGATGCGGCGGCGATCGCGCCAGCCAGGTGTTCGCGCCCCCCGGGGCGCGATTTTTTTTGTGCGACAATCCGCGCCGATGGCTGAAACGCCGCGCGGGCGCACACAATGAGCCGAATACTGTGGTTGCTGGTCGAGACGCTCGGAAGCCTGCTGTCGGTCGCCTGCCTGCTGCGTGCGTACGCGCACTGGGTGCACCTGAATCCGCGCAATCCGATCAGCCAGTTCCTGACGGCCCTGACCGACTGGCTGGTCAAGCCGCTGCGAAGACTGATCGCCCCGACGCGAACGATGGACTGGGCGAGCGTGCTGGCCGCGTTCCTCGTGGCCACCGTCACGGCGCTGGCCTTCTTCCTGGTGCTGGGTGGCGTGCGCGTGCCGAATCCGGGCGCGGTGCTGTTCCTGGCCGTCGTCTGGCTGATCCGCTGGAGCCTGTACCTCGTGATGGGGCTGGTGATCCTGCAGGCGATCCTGTCGTGGGTGAATCCGTACGCGCCGCTGGCGCCCGCGGTGCAGCAGCTGACCCAGCCGTTTCTCGCGCCGCTGCGCAAGGTCGTGCCGCTGGTGGGCAACGTCGACCTCTCGCCGCTGGTGCTGATCGTGCTGATCCAGGTCCTGCTGCTGGTCATCGACCCGGCGTCGCTGCCGGCGATGCTGCGCTGAGCGATCCGCCCTGGTTGTCGGGCGCGCCGGGCGGCTGGCGGTTGCAGGTGATCGTGTTGCCTGGGGCGCCCCGTCACGAGGTGGCGGGCGAATTCGACGGCCGCCTGAAACTGCGGATCGCCGCGCCGGCGATCGAGGGGCGCGCGAACGAGGCGCTCGAGCGATTCCTGGCGGAAACCCTCGGCGTCGCGCGAAGCGCCGTGTGCGTCGAGCGCGGCGAAACCGGACGGCGCAAGCGCGTGCGGCTCGACACCCCGCTTGCTGCCGGCGTGCTGCTCGAGCGGCTCGGCGTGAAGCCCGCGGACTGAACGGGTCGGATGCGCCGGCCTCGGCGCGCGTCGGCGCAGCGGCGACCGGCGCAGCGGCTGGCGGCGCAATCCATGCCGGCTTCGCGGCATGGACCGTGGGCCGCGTGTCGGGCCCGTCGTTTCTCTGGCATGATCGCCGCGAGGGGGAGCGGCCACTGCCCGATCCGGATGCGACGATGCAGCGCGTGCGCGTGGCGATCATCGAGGACGAACCCGAGCTGCGGCTGCGGTTCGAGCGAATCCTGCGCGCCGAGGACTGGCTCGACGTCACGGGCGCCGTCAGCGACGCCGCCGGCGGCCGGGCGCTGATCGAACGGCGCGCGGCCGACCTCTACCTGATCGACCTCGGCCTTCCGGACGGCGACGGCCTGGACCTGATCCGGCTCGCCAGCGGCCTGCAGCCCGATGCGGACCTGCTGGTCGTCACGGTGTTCGGCGACGACGCGCACGTGATGGCGGCGATCGAGGCCGGCGCGACCGGCTACCTGCTGAAGGACACCGCGCCGGTCGAACTGCTGAAGTGGATCCGCACGCTGCGCGACGGCGGCTCGCCGCTGAGCCCCGTGATCGCGCGCCGCCTGCTGCAGCGGTTCCGTGCGGACGAGGCCGGCACTCGGGCCGCAGCGGCGATCCGCGGGTCGGACCCGGCCGCGTCGGCTGTTGCGCCGGTGCCGGCCGACAGCCCGCTGTCGGCGCGCGAGAGCGAGGTCCTGCGGCTGCTGGCCAAGGGGCTGAGCTATGCGGAGATCGGCGGCCTGCTGGGCATTTCG
>Ga0209253_10003960_pt1 | contig 12948 bp, 9 predicted proteins | sample FrelakmetBRP12BR_FD_187145 | JGI IMG/M metagenome (GOLD analysis project Ga0209253, IMG submission 187145) | Freshwater lake sediment microbial communities from the University of Notre Dame, USA, for methane emissions studies - BRP12 BR (SPAdes)... | ecosystem: Environmental > Aquatic >...
CGCGCCGGCGCTCGTGCCTCGCGGCTGTGCCCGCCCGGCCCGCCACCCTCGCGCAACTGGTACGCCCGCCGCCCGACGGTCGCTGCGTGAGGCACCCCGCCACCCGCCCAGGCGCCGCGCGTGTGGACAGGCCGATCAGGCACCTTCGCGCTGGAGCGTCGATAGCCCCGGGGAAACGCCTCAATGGCGCCGCTCGTTGGCCGGGCGCCTGCAAATGCGCATCCACACCGCGCGGCGCGCCGACCGTGGTGTGGGGTGCCTCGCGCAGCGCGACGCCATGCGGCGGGCGTAGCACTCGAGAAACTGCGGCGGGCCAAGACGAACATCGGCCGGAAGGCACGGCGGCGGAATCGCAAGAGCTCGCTCCGAAAGCTGCCGGCCCGCAGGGGGCGCCCTCTGCCCAGTGTCGCCCGCCGCGCGTCGCGCGGAGTCGAGGCGCCCCGCAGCGCGGTCGACGCGCAGGAGACTCTGTCGACCCCGATGACTTATCGGGACTTCAGATCTATCGAGCGCCCGGAGCCTGGACAGGTGCGGCCGCCGGCGCCGCTGCGCCTTCGGCGGGCACGCAATCGAAACCGCTGCGGATGTGGTCGTTGTAGTAGCGGCCCTTCGAGGGGGACTTGCGCCACTCGCTGACCGTGGTGGGCGGAACGCCGCAGTAGTGGTACCAGATGCCGCTCAGGCTCACGAGAACATACATGCGCTTCTCGTCGTAGCAGATCCGTCGCACGTTGGGACTGTTGCGCGCGGCAATCGTCTCGCACTGGAAGGGCGCCAGGTCCACCTCGCCGCGCGCCTTCACGTACGCGCGTTCGGCCATTGCCGTGCCGGACGCCGCGAGGAGCGCACAACCGACCATCACTGCCCGCAGCTTTTCCATCACGGTCCCCACGCGGACGGCCCGCCTACGCGGCCGCCCGCTCCTTCAAGTACTGCTTCAGGAGGCGAAGCAGTTCGTCTTCCTGGTAAGGCTTGCCGAGGTACTCGTTCACGCCCAGTTCGAACGCCTTGCTGCGATGCTTCTCCGCCGTGCGCGACGTGATCATGATGATCGGGATGTCGGCCGTCGCCCGCGCGCCGCGGACATTGCGCGTCAGGTCGTAGCCGTCCATCTTCGGCATCTCGATGTCGACCAGCATCGCGTCGGGCTTCACGTCCTGCAGCTGCCGCAGCGCGTCGACGCCGTCCTTCGCCAGCATCACGCTGTAGCCCTGTCGTTCGAGCAGGCGTTGCGTCACGCGGCGCACCGTCAGCGAGTCGTCGACGACCATGATGGTCGGCACAACCTCCATGGGCAGCCCGTAATCGGACACTTCGCCATCGACGGCCGTCGCTTCGCCGTGCATCACCGCCCCGGCGGCGAGCACCGGCGGCTCCGGCGCCCGCGTGATCAGCTGGACCGGGTTGATGATCAGCACGATCTCGCCGTTGCCGAGGATCGTCGCACCGAGAATCCCGGCGAGTCGCGCGACCTGCGCGCCGACGTTCTTGACCACCACCTCCTGGTTGCTCGACACGTCGTCGACCGCCACCGCGAGACGATCGTCGGCCGACTTCAGCAGCACCACGGGCGTCTGCTTCGTCAGGTGCGGGGGCGACTCTTCGCCGACGAGCTGCGAGAGCGGCCGCAGCACCACCTGCCCGACCGGCGAAATGTCGAGGATCCCCTCGCCCAGCGCGGACACGAGCGTCGCCGGCCGGTAGCGGCGCACCTGCTCGACCATCCCCGCCGGGATGGCGTAGCGGCGCGCGCCGACCTTGGCCAGCACGACCTGCGCGACGGCCAGGGTCATCGGAAGGTACAACGTGAACCGCGTGCCGCGGCCAGGTTCGCTCGAAATCGCAACGCGACCGCCGAACGAGGCGAGTTCAGCGCGAACGACGTCCATCCCGACGCCGCGCCCCGCGAGTTCGGTGACCTCGGTGACCGTCGTGAACCCCGGCTGGAAGATCAGCTCCATCAGCTCGCGATCGCCGAGTTCCTGGCCAGGCGCGATCAGGTCGCGTTCGATCGCGCGCTCCCGAATGCGCTTCAGGTTCAGCCCGGCGCCGTCGTCGCTGACGACGATGATGATTTCATTGCCTTCCGGCTTGACGTCGACCACCAGCTCGCCGGTCTCGGGCTTCCCGGCGGCCCGACGCTCGTCCGGCGTCTCGAGCCCGTGCACGATCGCATTGCGTATCAGGTGCTCGAACGGGCCGGCCATCTTCTCCAGCACGCCGCGGTCGAGCTCCGTGCCCGCTCCTCGCACGTCGAGATTGACCCGCTTGTCGAGCTCCTTCGACGCCTGCCGCGCGACCCGGTAGAGCCGCTCGGAGATGTTCGAGAACGGCACCAGCCGCACCCGCATCAGCTGTTGCTGGAGTTCGCGTGTCAGGCGGGACTGCGCCGTGAGATCGGCGTCGGCCGACTGCAGGCCCTTGAGCATGTTGCTCTGGACCATCGCCACGTCCTCGACCGACTCCGCGAGCATCCGCGTCAGTTCCTGCAGGCGCGTGTACCGGTCGAACTCGAGCGGATCGAAATCCGCCGATTCGCGCGAGAGCCGGTCGCCGCGCGCCTGCAGCTGCGCGTCGGCCTGGATCTCCACCTCGCGCAGTTGCGACCGCAGGCGCTGGATGTTCTCGGTCAGGTCCCCGAGCGCGCTCTTGATCGTGCCCACCTCGTTCTCGAGCTTCGAGCGGGCGATCGCGACCTCGCCGGCCTGGTCGACCAGCTTGTCGAGCACATCGGCGCGCACGCGGATGAAGGTCGACTGGGACGCCGATGGCGCGGCCGTCGGCAGCGTCGCGCGGACTTCCGGCACAGTCACGGCCGGCACCGGCCTTGCCGCGTCGGCGGTATCCGCCAACTCCGGCTTCGACTCGACGCGCGTGCCGTGGGTCAGCTCGCGCGCCGACGCGAGGTCGATCACCGGCGCGCGCGGCGGCTCCTCAGCGGCCTCCAGCTCCTCTGCGGCTTCCGCGGGCGCCTGTGCCAGGGCGCGCGCCACCGCGTTCGGATCGTTCAGTTCGTCGTACAGCGCCATGGCGCGGTCGTAGACGGTGTGCAGCGCGTCGACGGTTTCGGGCGTCACCGAGGCGCGCTGCATCGCCGCCTCCATGCGCGTCTCCATCGCGTGCACCAGCTCGCCGAGACGCATGGCGCCCGCCATGCGGGCGCTGCCCTTGATCGTGTGCAGCTTCCGCATCAGGTCGCGAGCGAGTTCGCGATCGTTGGGGTTGGCCGCCAGGCCGCGCAGCCCGGTGGCGACGGCAGGCAGCAATTCCGCGGCCTCGGTCAGGAACACATGGAGCAGGTCGGGATCGAGGTCGTCGCGGACCTTCGAGACCGCCCGCGCGGACTCCGCCGCGGCATCCACGGCCTCGGCGACCCCGTCGTGCGCAACGGCAGCTTCCTCCGCGGCGACCAGGCCCTCCGCGTCGGCGGCGAGCACTTCGGCTTCCAGCGGCGGCACGTCGCCTTCGACGTCAGGCATCGACGCGATCTCTTCGACGACCGCCGCGGGATGCTCGATCACTTCAGCCGAAGTCGGCTCGCCGTCGGCCGCGGCCGCGATCTCCTCGTGCAGGGCGCCGTGCGCCCGCACGATGGAAACGAGGTCCTGCACCGCACCGGCTTCGAGCGGGGCTTCCTCGGGATAGAAGCCGGCGGCGAAGTGGTGAAGCATGCCGCGCACGCGGTCGATGACGCGCTCGAGCGTGTCGAACTGCGTCGCCGTCAACGTGAACTTGTGCACATCGGACAGGGACGACAGCGTTCGCATCAGGTCTTCGAGCGGGTCGATCACCGCCACGACCGGCGTCAGCCCGACGGTGCGCGAGATGCCGCACAGCGAGTGAACGCGGCGGGTCACGCTCGCATTCACCGGCCGCGCCGGTTCGTAGCGCCACTCGACGATCTCGTTCGCGAGCACGCGGATGCACTCGTCCGCTTCGGTCAGGAAGATCGAGTACAGGCCGTGGCTGATCTCGATCGGCCCGATCCGCTTGATGTCATCGACGGCCGGCCCGAACGGCTCGATCGATTCGACGGCGGCCTCGTCGGCGAGCGTCACCGGCTCGGGTTGCAGTGCCACTTCCTCTTCCGGAACCGGTGTCGGCTCCACGGCCGGCGCGGCCTCGGCATCTCGCTCGACGTCGTCGAGCGAAATGGCGAGCGCCGGCTCGCTGACGACCGCATCCGGCGCCGATGGCACGGCGGCGGCCGCCGGCTCCAGGTCCACTTCGTCCCCGGCCTCCGAGGGAAGTTCGCCTTCGTACTCGAACGCGCCGCCTTCGCGCACGCGCTGTGCCGCCTGCACCAGCGCGGACGGGTCGAGCACCGCCTCGGGATGCGCGGCGATGATTCGGACCCAGTGACGGATGACGCGCTGCGCCCCCGCGGCCAGGTCGATCAGGTCTTCGGTGGCCGGACGCTCCTGCGCGAGCCACAGGTTGAAGCACTGCTCCACGCCCCAGGCGCCCTCGCCGATGGTCTTGAAGCCGACCATCCGGCTCGATCCCTTCAGCGTGTGGAACGCGCGGCGGACCGTGGTCATCGTCGCGGTGTCGCCCGGGCGATGCCGCAGCACCTCGAGCTGGTCGAAGATGCTGTCGAGCACTTCGCCCGCTTCCTCGACGAAGATCTCGCACAGTTCGCTGCTGGCGGCGTCGTCGGACGCCGGCAGGGGCGCTGTGGGCGGCGGTGTTTCTGGCGCCTTCGGCGGTGCGAGCAGCTGCTCCAGTTCGCTCGCCACCTCGCGCGTGTGACCTTCCTTCAGCTGTGAAACCAGCTGCATCGCCCGGCCGGCGCGCGTCTTCAACGCGCTGTCATCCAGCAGGTCGGCCTCGTTCGAAATCGTCGGCAGCAGCCGCTGCAGTTCGCCGAGGGCGCGGGCGTCGCCCGCTACGGCAAGCAGCCGCTGGGCGTGGAGGTGAGCGACGCCCAGGTTCTTGCGCACGGCCGTTTCGACGTTGTCGGTGCGCTTGGGCTCCGGCAGCCGCATGTCGATGGTGCGGGGAGCGCTGTACTCGTCGTCGGCCGGCGCCTCGACCGACTCGGCCTGCAGCTGCCCGATGTCCGCCGTGAACACGCCCGTGGCCGGGTCGTAGTGGAACATCCCGCGCGGCCGGTCGACGTCCTGGCCGACGCTCTCCACGAAGAACCCGATGGCCCCGAGGTTCTGCGCGATCCGCCCGAACTCCTCCGGCTCCGGCTCCACCGACGGATCGGCGAACCGCGCGATCGACTGCTGCACGTTCCGGAGCGCGGTGACCGGGTCGTCATAGCCGAGCAGCGACAACACGCCGCACACCTGGTCGAACATCGCGCTGGCCCCGGTGAGATCCGAGCGCTCGGCCGGGTTGCGGAAGAACCGGTCGAGGCGCTGCTCGATCTCGCGCAGCGTGCCCTGCGTTTCCGCGACCACGGTGTTCATGGTCAGGCGGTCCTGCGCGCGACGCGCCAGGTCCGACATCCACGGGCCGGCCTCGGGCAGCGACTGTCCGTCGCCCGCCAGCGCGAGGCGGTCGACCACCTGCCGCGCGCGCTCTTCGTACTCCGGCTCGATCTGCGGCAGTTCGTCGACGCCGAGGTCCAGGAACAGCAGGGCCGACGCCACTTCGAGTCCGAGCGCTTCGCGCACGGTCGGGTCGAGCTGCGCGAAGCCGCGGGTCGCGCGGCCGACGGCCTCGAGGGTGGCCACCAGCGGATCCGCGCGCAGCTTGCCCGCGCTGACGCGCGCCAGTTCGATCTCCTGGTCGAACTGCGCCGGCTCGGCGGCGCCGGCCACGGCCTGGCCCCACACCTGCTTCGCGTGGGCCAGCGCATCCTTCAGCACGTGCAGCGCGTCGGTGTCGACCGCGGTCAGCGTGGCGTCCTCGAAGTCGCCGGGGATCAGCGCATCGAGTCCGTACAGCCGCTTGACCTCCGCGACGCGCGGCAGCGCGCCCTCGGCGCGGCCGACGTAGTAGAGGGCATCGATCATCAGCCGCTCGGCGACGGCGCCCGCGCCGTCGATCATGCGCCGCAGTTGAAGGTTCAGGCGCGCGAGCACGCGCTTCAGGTCGACGTCGATCGGCAGCGCGTTCGCGTCGAGCGCCTCGAGCAGGCCGCGGGCGACCCACCAGAAGCTGCGGGCGAGGCCGCGTTGCGGCATGTGTTCGAGGTCGGCGAGCGCCTCGCGCATCGCCTTGCGGGGTCCGGCGTCGTCGGCGTTGCGCAGGAAGCCGAGCAGGCCGACCTCGAACCGCGCACGGCGCTCGCGCAGTTGCTCCGAAGTGAACTTGCGCGACTCGATCTCGTGAAAGGCCGGCCGCCGCGACAGGTCCGGGAACACGAGGTCCGCCGGATGCACGCGCGACGCGCCGCCGAGCTGCAGCACGTCGCTGTAATACGGAAACAGGCGGACCGGCTGGTTGGGACGGCCGGACAGCAGTCCCTCGAGGTACGCCATCACGGCCGACGTCGCCGTTTCCACGGCGCGCACGGACGCCGGCGTGCAGTCCTTCGGATCGGCTTCGAACTGGCGCGTCAGCTGCTCGATCGCGTCGGTGACGAGCGCCACGCCGCGCAGGTCGAGCAGTTGCAGCGCGCCGTTGGCCTGGTGCACCTGGTTGCGGGCATTGCGCAGGCTGTCGATGTCCTGCTTGTTGGCGACAAACGCCTTGAGGCCGCTGACCGCTTCGCCGAGCGACGTCCGGATTTCGTCGATGACCCACGCGAGCGGCGCGACGTCCGAGGCCGCGCCGACCAGCTGATTCGGATTGTGTCTCTCGGCCATCGGGTCCTCGTGCCTCAGCCGACGCGAAAGCGGGCCACGGAGGCCTTCAGTTCGCGCGCGAGCGTGGCGAGCTGTCCGATCGACTGCGCCGCCTGGCGCGTGCCGTGCGACGTCTGCTCGGTCACCGACAGGATCCGCTCGATCGACTGCGCCACGCCGCCCGCGGACTGCGCCTGGTCGTTCGTCGTCGAGGCGATCCGTTCGATCAGCTCGGCGAGCTGCCGCGAAACGCGGCCGATGTCGGCGAGCGCGTTGCCGGCGGAGTCCGACAGCTTGGTGCCCTCGACCACGCCCTGCGTGCTCTTTTCCATGGCGGCCACGGCGTCCTGCGTGTCGGTCTGGATCGTGCGGACCAGCGCGCCGATCTGCTTGGCCGCTTCGGCGGAGCGGTCGGCCAGGCGCTGCACCTCCTCGGCGACGACCGAGAAGCCGCGGCCCGCCTCGCCGGCGGAGGCCGCCTGGATGGCCGCGTTCAGGGCCAGCACGTTCGTCTGTTCCGTGATGTCCGTGATCAGTTCGACGATCTCGCCGATCTCCTGCGACGACTCGCCCAGCCGCTTGATGCGCTTCGCGGTCTCCTGGATCTGCTCGCGGATCTCGTTCATGCCGCTGATCTGGTTGAACACCGCGCGCTGCCCGCGCTCCGCGGCGTCGAGCGACGTGCGCGCCACCTTGGCCGATTCGGCGGCGCCCTTGGACACGTCGTTGATCTGCGCCGCCATCCGCAGCACCTTGTCGCCGGTGTCCTTGATCTCCTGCGACTGCGCTTCCGAAGCAGTCAGCAGGCGCGTGGCGATGTCACGCGCCTGGGTGGACGCGCTGCTCACCTGCTCGGCCGTGTTGTTGATGCGTCCGACGAGGCCGCGCAGCTCCTCCACCGTGTAGTTCACCGAGTCGGCGATCGCGCCCGTGATGTCCTCGGTCACGGTGGCCTGCACCGTGAGGTTGCCGTCCGCGACCTCCTGCAACTCGTTCATCAGCCGCAGGATCGCCGCCTGGTTCTGTTCGTTCGTCCGCTTCGCGTCGTGCTCGAGCCGCTCCGCCTGCGCCCGCTGCACTTCGGCTTCCGCCGCGCGGCTGCGCGTGTCTTCGAGCAGCACCTTCACGATGGCGAAGGCGGACAGCAGCACCGCGAGGGCGAACACGCCCATGATGAAGAAGTTCAGCCGCCGCGTCGTCTGCTCCTTGTTGTACAGGCTGCCCAGTTCGGTGGCCATCTGCCGCAGCTGTTCGGAGTCCGCCAGGATCGCGAGCTGGGCTTCCTTCGACTGCACGATCGCCGGCAGGCCGCCGAGCGCGCCTCCGATCGACGTCTGAAGTTCGCCGTGCAGCTTCAGCACTTCCTGCAGCCGCGTCCGCGTCTCGCCGTCCGTCGCCGCGCCCAGGCGCTGCGCTTCGCTGCCCGACAGCAGCCCCTGCGCGAGGTCGCGGAACTGGTTGACGTCCCGTCCGAGCGTCAGCGCGAGTTCCTGGTTCGCCGCGGTGCCGGCCACCATCTGGGTGGCGCTGCGTCCCATGCGCTGCGTGAGCGTGACGAGTTGCCCCGCCGCGGCGATCTCGCGGCCGGATGCCCCGTTGGCGAGCTTCAGGCCCGCGATCTCCTCCGTCAGCTGCTGCAGGCGCGGCGTCGACGTGTTGATTCGCTTGATGACGTCGCCGAACGCCAGCAGCGCCTTCTCGTTGGCGAGGATCACGGAGGCCGCCGACTGGCTGATCTTCCAGCGGTCGCTCAGGCGCGCCAGCGTCGGCTGGATCTCCTGGGAGGAAGACGACAGGCCGCGCAGGTCGTCGCCGTTGGTCAGCGCTTCGAGGTTCGACGCGATCGCGTCGCGGCTTTCCTTCAGCTCGACGAACGCGCCCGCATTGCCGGTCACCGCATTCGGCGCCGCCTTCGCCAGGCGCTGCGTGTGCATCAGGGTGTCGCCGACGATCTCGGTCTGCAACGTGCCGTTGGCCGCGAGCCGGTTGTCGAGCGCGATCACCGCGACGACCACAAGGAACGACATGCCGAGCACGATCAGCAGCACCTGCACCTGCGTGTTGACCGGCATGTCCCCGATGAAGGGAAGCCGGAACGACAGCAGCCTGTCCACCAGGCCGATCGCGCTGCCGCGATCCGGGCGCTCGATCATCACGGTCTTCGGCGCCGGCCTCGAGCGCGAGCTGTGGCGTTGTTCCGCGCCGCCCGCCTTCTTCCTGCCAAACATCGCGCTCATGTCCAGTGCCATTTCGTCCTCCGCCGCGAGATCAACGCGCCGCCGCGGCCACGGCCCGGCGCAATCCGGTCACCGCGGACCGCCGCGGTGATGCTTGTTGGTGTGGTGTGCGCTCGAGTCCATCGCGTCGCCCGGCGCCTCAGACGCCGATCACCGCAAACGCAGGCGAACGCACGAGCTCGCGCAGGTCGAGCTCGGTGAACGCGACGCCGTCGGCGCCGCGGTAACGAACCTGTTCCCAGTTCGCGGCCGACTCGCCTGCAGCCGGCAGCGCCGTCAGGTCCTTCAGGTTGCGGATGCCGAATGCGCGCGTGATGAGGATGCCCGCGTTGACCGACAGGCCCTCGCCGAGCACGAGCATCTGCTGCGCCTGTTCCGGCGGCAACGGATCGCGACCGGTCAGCTGCAGCAGGTCGACGACGCCGATCAGCCGCCCTCGCACGTTCGCCAGGCCGTGGTACCAGGGCTTGGTCCATGGCACCGGCGCGATGTCCGCAAGCGGCACGATCTCGCCCGCCACGCTCATCTCGACGAGGAAGTTCTCGCTTCCAACGCGGACGGCAAGGCGATTCGGCTCCGTCGGCAAGCCCGGCGCTTCCTTCAGCCGCTGCGCGAGCTGGGTCGAGAACTCGCGGAGTTTCACGAGTTGCTTGGCGCCGCCTTCGGATCCGTTGGCCATGAGTGTGTCCGGTCAGCCGAGGGCCGCGATCTTCTCGAGCAGTTCGTCCGGCTTGACCGGCTTGACGATGTAGTCACGCGCACCCTGCCGCAGGCCCCAGATGCGATCGGTCTGCTGGTTCTTGCTCGTGCACATGATGATCGGGATGTTCTGGGTCGCCGGGTCCTTCGACAGCGCGCGCGTCAGCTGGAAGCCGTTCTGCCCCGGCATCACCACGTCCATCAGGATCAGGTCGGGCGACATCGTCTTCACCTTGATCAACGCCTCCTCGGCGTTCTCGGCCGCCGAGACCGCGAACCCGTTCTTCGTCAGCAGTTCCGTCAGGAAGAACCGCTCCGTGGGCGAGTCGTCGACCACCAAAACCTTCTTCACGCTCATGGTGCTGGCGCTGCCCCTTTGTCAATTCGTCGCATGGTGTCGCACCGCGGTCAGCAGGCTGTCCTTGGTGAACGGCTTGGTCAGGTACTCGCTCGACCCCACCATCCGGCCGCGCGCGCGGTCGAACAGGCCGTCCTTGGACGACAGCATCACGACCGGCGTCTTGTGGAAGCGCGGACTGCGCTTGATCAGCGCGCACGTCTGGTAGCCGTCGAGCCGCGGCATCAGGATGTCGCAGAATATGATGCTGGGCTGGTGGTCGTTGATCTTCGAGAGCGCCTCGAAGCCGTCCTGCGCAAGGATGACCTGGCAGCCCGCCTGGTTCAGGAAGATCTCGGCACTGCGGCGAATGGTGTTCGAGTCGTCGATCACCATCACCTTCTTGCCGCGGATGTCAGAGAAGTCTGCGGACATGTCGTCTGTCCCTGGTTGCACGACCGCCGCGCACGCGAGCCGCCACTTGTCGGTGACCGGGTGCGCCGGACCCGGTGGGCAGGAGATCGCGGACGATTCGATCGACCGATCTTTGGGTTGTACCGGACCTCACGGTGCGAAGCCGCGCAGAAAACCGAGGTTCCGGGGTCAGATTTCGACCATTTCGAAATCTTCCTTGCGCGCTCCGCATTCCGGACAGGTCCAGTTGGGAGGAAGGTCTTCCCACTTCGTCCCCGGTACGACGCCGTCGTCCGGCAGTCCCGCCGCCTCGTCGTAGATCCAGCCGCAGATCAGGCACATCCACGTCTTCGTCGCCACGCTTGTCGTCATCGCCCAAGAACGGCAAGTGAGCCGTTAAAATCAAGTACTTAGCGGAGCATCATAACGTGGCACGAAAGGTCTTCCCTACCACCTTCGCGCTACACAACCTGGATCGTCGTTCCCGATGGCCGAGGCGAGCGCGAAGCGATAGCGCAAACGCAGGTGAGTACCATGCCACCTGCGGCATCGACTGCCGCCCGCCCGTTCATTGCCCATCATGTCGTCACTCCCCGTCGTGCTCACCTTCGGTCTGTCGGACGCCACCGGCGCGGGCGGCGTGCAGGCGGACCAGCTCGCGTGCGCGAGCATGGGCTGCCATCCGGCCACGGTGATCACCGCGATCGCGACGACCGCACGCGAAGACGGCGATGACTGGCTCGCGATCGATGCCGAACTGGTCGAGGTGCAGGCGAAGTCCGTGTTGCAGAACATGGCGGTCGCGGCCTTCAAGATCGGTGCGCTGGCGGACGCCGAGCAGGTGCAGCCGGTGGCCGAAGTGCTCGCGGATTTCGCCGATGTCCCGGTCGTGCTCGATCCCGTGCTCGAGCACTCGAGCGGCGAGGAGTGGCAGGACGAGGACCTGGTCGAGGCGATGCGTGAGCTGCTGCTGCCGCAGACGACCGTCGTCACGATGAACCTGTCGCAGGCGCGCGCGTTCGCGGCGTTCGGCGAGCCGGGTGAAAGAGCCGAGGCCTTCTCCGCGGCCGAGTGCGGGCAGCACCTGATCGAGGCCGGGGCGGAGTACGCGTTGATTTCCGACGCCGAACCCGGTGCCGCGGTGCTGGTGAACCTGCTGTTCGACGAGACCGGCCTGGTCCGGCGCGATGTGGTGCCGCGCATCGCCTCGCCGGCCGGCGGTCACTTCCGTGGAGCGGGCGACACGCTGTCGGCCGGGCTCGCCGGTCTCCTCGCGCAGGGGATCGATGTGCCCGAGGCCGTGCAGGAAGCCTCGCAGTACACGACCGCCGCGCTGATGCACGCTTTCTCCGCCGGACTCGGAGTCGCCGTGCCCGACCGCCTCTTCTGGGCCGGCGATGACGAAGACGAGGTCAGCCGCGATGCCAACTGATCGCGCGCGGATCGCCGGGGTCTACCTGCTGACGCCGGACGCCGTCGGCAGCGCGTTCGAGCGAGTGCTCGGCGTGGTGGAACAGGCGCTCGCCGCCGGCGTCCGCGTGGTCCAGTACCGCAGCAAGCGCGCCGGCGCGAGCGAACGCGAACAGCAGGCCCGCGCACTCGTCCAGCTGGTTCAATCGGCCGGCGCCCTGGCGATCGTCAACGATCGCGTCGAGCTCGCGCTCGCCGTCGGCGCCGACGGCGTCCACCTCGGCCGCGACGATGGCGACGTGCGCGCGGCGCGCGCCCTGATGCCGGACGGGCTGCTCGGAGTCTCCTGCTACGACGACCTGGCGCGTGCCGGGCACGTGGTGACCGACGGTGCCGACGCGATCGCGTTCGGCTCGATGTTTCCGTCGAGCACGAAGCCGCAGGCGGTGCACGCCCCGCTCGAATTGCTCGCCGCAGCGCGCAGCCGCTGGCCGACGCGGCGCGTGATCGCGATCGGCGGCATCGACGGTGGCAACATTCACGAAGTCGCGGAAGCCGGCGCCCACGCCGCCGCGCTGATCAGCGCCGTGTTCGATGCGGACAACCCCGGCCGGGCCGCAGCGGCGCTGGTGCACCTCTTCAACGAAGGACAACAACGACATGAATCGCAACGAGCAGTTGTTTGAACGCGCGCAGAAGTCCATCCCGGGCGGCGTGAACTCGCCGGTGCGCGCGTTCCGCTCGGTGGGCGGCACCCCGCGCTTCATCGCGCGCGCCGAAGGACCGTACTTCTGGGACGCCGACGGCAAGCGCTACATCGACTACATCGGCTCGTGGGGCCCGATGATCCTCGGGCACGGCCACCCCGATGTCGTGCGGGCGGTGCAGGAGGCGGCGGCGCGCGGGCTGTCCTACGGCGCGCCGACCGAGGCCGAGGTCGAAATGGCCGAGGAACTGCTGAAGCTCGTGCCGTCGATGGAGCAGTTGCGGCTGGTGTCGTCCGGCACCGAAGCGGCGATGAGCGCCATCCGGCTCGCGCGCGGCGCAGCGGGCGGCGGCAAGGGCCGCCGCAAGATCGTCAAGTTCGAAGGCTGCTACCACGGTCACG
>Ga0209253_10003961_pt1 | contig 12948 bp, 15 predicted proteins | sample FrelakmetBRP12BR_FD_187145 | JGI IMG/M metagenome (GOLD analysis project Ga0209253, IMG submission 187145) | Freshwater lake sediment microbial communities from the University of Notre Dame, USA, for methane emissions studies - BRP12 BR (SPAdes)... | ecosystem: Environmental > Aquatic >...
CGGCTTCGTTGCGATGAACCCGAGCCGCCATGCCGGCGCACACTGGGAGTATTACTCGCATCTGGTCGCCGGCGACGGCGACAGCGCGCAGGCCCATCGACGCTTCTACGACGAGTACAACGCCGTGCTCGACGTGCCGGCAGAGTACTACCTCGACACGGTGAAAACCGTGTTTCAGGAATTCGCGCTGCCGAACGGCACGATGAGGATGTGCGGACAGGCGGTGCGGCCGGACGCGATACGCAAGACCGCGCTGCTCACCATCGAGGGCGAGCTCGACGACATCTCGGGGAGCGGCCAGACACAAGCGGCTCATGCCCTCTGCACCGGCATATCGCCGAACCGCCGCGAGCACTTCACCGCGCCCCGCGTTGGCCACTACGGCATCTTCAGCGGCCGCAAGTGGCGCGAAGTGATCTACCCGCGCGTGCGCGATTTCATCTGGCGACATCCATAGAGTGCGTGCGGCATGTCCGGCGCCCCGGCGGGGCGGACTCCCCAAAGATCAGGGATCGGCCGGGAGTCCGCTCGCGTCGACACGCGGCGAGCTAGAATCCCGCGTCGTTCCATCGGAGCCAGAAGAATGACCGTAATCCGTTCCCGCTTCGCCCCGCTCGCGCTTGCCTTGATCGCCGCGCTCGCGCTCGCCGCGTGCGCCTCCACGCGGTTCATCAGCCAGTGGTCCAACGATCAGTTCGTCGGCAGGAAGTTCGACAAGATCCTCGTGGTCGGCATCGTTCGGGACGTGGGGCTGCGGCGGCAGTTCGAGGACGACTTCGTGCGGCAGGCGCAGGCGCGGGGTATCAACGCGGTGCAGGCCTATCGTTATCTGCCCGAGGACGGCGTGCAGTCGGAGGCACGCCTCAAGCAGGCCGTGGCCGAATCGGGCGCGGACGGCGTCGTGGTTTCGGTGGTGAAGAAAGTCGACCAGCAGACCCAGGTGTCGCCCGGGATGGTGATGCCGCCGCCGGTGGGCTTCGGGTATTACGGGTTCTACAGTTACGGGTGGGGCGCCTCCTACATTCCGCCGACCGTGTACACCTATGACGTCATCTACATCGAGACCCAGCTCCACTCGGTCAGGCCCGAAGCGCTCGTGTGGACTGGCACGACGCGAACCACCGACCCGTCGATCGCAGCGAACGAGATCCCGCCGTTCGTGAAGCTGATCCTCGATGCGCTTACCGAGCGCAGGCTGGTATGACCGGTCGGATCGGGCGTCAAACGAAAACGTTGCGAAACGACTTGCGCTTGGCCGTTCGGTAGATCGCAAAATCGGAACGGTCGACGGTGATGATGTCGGTGATGTCGGTCTTGTTTGCCAGCAGCACGAGTGAAGCGTCCGCGAGGTCCATCGGGCGGTCGGCGTACTTCCGCACCATCGCGGCGAGGCCCGGGAGATCGGCGGGATCGAGGGCGGCGATATGCAGCAGTCCTCGGATGTGGCCCTCGTGGAGCCACTCGAGAAAGTCCGCCTGCGCGTGGGCGCTGAAATCGAGGAAGTACATGACCTCGGATACCACTTCCCAGGTCGTGCGGCACCGCAGGGCCCCACCATGGACGCGGAAGAACTCGACCGCCCGGGCGTGATGTCGGTCGCGCCGGTTGAACAGCGCCCCGAGCGGGCCGCTATCGGCCAGTACGTTTAGCAATGGCGCGGGTGCGCGCGATGCGCTTGATGTCGGAAGACTGCCGCCGGACGTTGCCGTAGCGGCCGAATCGCGTGGCACCCAGCTCGAAGAGACCGGTGCCTCCGGCCGGAGCGGTCCCGTCGCTCGCAAGGGACCGCAGCGCCCGCTTGACGATCTCGCTCTTCGAAAGACCCGTGGTCGCGCGCAATCGAAGGATGACGCGCGCGTCGTCCTTCGACAGTCGGATGCTCAGGAACTCGCTGTCCACGGCAGTTCGCCCGATCGGTGGCACAAGGAGCGCGAAGTGTAACACAGTGCTCCCGCCGCGCCGGTGATCGGGGCCCGGGCCGACTCCTGCCCGCCGCCGGCGGCGAATCGACCTTCGTCGTGCCTCGGCTGCCAAGCCAAGGCCTGAACCAGGCTTCGGCCGAGCGCCGCCTCGCCGCGCTAGCTCATTCGCGCCGCTCGCGTGTAGAACCCGGGGTTGGTGCGTGGCGGCCGTTTGACTACTTCGGCGGCGGGTACTTCGCTACCTGCTGGTCGATCGCCCCGAAGATCGACCCACCTCCGCCGTCGAGCATCTCGATCCGCACCCGGTCGCCGAACTTCAGGAACGGCGTCGTCGCTTCGCCGCCGTCGAGGATCTCGAGCATCCGCTTCTCCGCGATACAGGTCGAGCCGCTCGAGCGATCCTTGTTCGAGACCGTCCCCGAGCCGATGATGCAGCCCGCGCCGAGCGGGCGCGTCTTCGCGGCGTGTGCAATGAGCTTCGGAAACTCGAAGGTCATATCCACACCCGCGTTCGGCCGTCCCAAGAGCTCGCCGTTGATGTGCACGATTAGCGGTAGGCTCAGCTTGCCGCCGTCCCACGCCTCGCCGAGCTCATCGGGCGTGACCGCGACGGGCGAGAACGCCGACGAGGGCTTCGACTGAAAGAAGCCGAATCCCTTGTCGAGCTCCTTCGGGATGAGATTGCGCAGGCTCACGTCGTTCACGAGCATCACCAGGCGAATGGCCTCGCGCGCCTTCTTCTCGGAGACGCCCATCGGCACGTCGCCCGTGATCACGGCAACTTCGCCTTCCAGGTCGATTCCCCACTCCTCCGACGCCATGGCGATGTCGTCGCGGGGACCGAGTAACGCGTCCGAGCCGCCCTGGTACATCAGCGGGTCGGTCCAGAACTCGGGTGGCATCTCCGCGCCGCGAGCTTTCCGCACGAGCTCCACGTGGTTCACGTACGCCGAGCCATCGGCCCACTGGAACGCGCGCGGCAGCGGCGAGTGGAAGTTCGCGAAGTCGACGGCAAAGATGCGCGAGCCCTGCGGGTGCGCGTTGAGCGACTCGTACATCGTCGCGAGCTGCGGTGCGAGGAAATCCCAGTCGTCGAGCGCCGCTTGGAGCGTCGGCGCAACGTCGTAGGCGATGATGGCGTGCTTCAGGTCGCGCGAGACGACGCAGAGCGCGCCGTCGCGGGTGCCGTTCTTGAGCGTGCCGAGTTTCATTTGGACCTTCCTGCGGCGGAGGCGCGATTTCTACGCTGCGCCCTTCCGGGACCGGAGGGCCCGCGGCGAACGCGACGGCGCAGCGGTCACAACGCTCGTCATTTACGCGGACGCGGGACGGGCCTTGACCGCCCCGTCCTCCAGGAGCTTCACAAGCGCGTGCAGCGTTCGGTTCACTGGCGCGGCCACGCCGAGCGCGTCGGCGCGGCGCACCACGTAGCCGTTCAGCGAGTCGATCTCCGTGGGCTTGCCGAGCGCAATGTCCTGCGCCGTCGACGAGATCTGTCCCGGCATCGCCTCGCCGATCCTGAGCACGCGGTCGAGCAGGCCTTCGGCCTCGAGCTGCACTCCGTCGGCGCGAGCGACCGCCACCGCTTCCTCGACGACTTGCGGGACGAGGTCGCGCGACCAGGTGTTCGCGAGCATCCGTCCGTACGGCAAGCGCGAAAGCGCGGAGATCGCGTTGTAGGCGCAGTTGATGATGAGCTTGGTCCAAAGCTCGCCATCGACGTTGTCGGATACACGGCACGGCACGCCGGCGCGCCCGAACATCGCGCTCACGGCTTCCGCGCGGCGCCGATCTTCCATTGCACCCGCCCGCCCGCCAACGACGAGATCACCCCGACCGGTGTGCCGGACGTGACCCGGCCCGGCCATCTGACAGCCGACGTAAACGACGGCGGCGATCACCTCGGCGTCCACGAGCGGACGCATGCGCGCGGCGTTGTCGACGCCGTTCTGGAGGCTGACGACCGTCGCCCCGCGTGCGAGATAAGGCGCCATGGCCCTCGCCGCGGTCTCCGTGTCGCCCGACTTGACGCAGAAAAGAACGACGTTCGCGCCGGCGACGGCAGCGGCATCGGTGGACGCTGCGATCGGCACGTGCTCGCGAAAGTGAAGGGTGTCGAGCAGCAACCCGTCCCGCTGAAACGACTCGACATGCACCGGGCGCCCGATGAGCGTCACCGGCGCGCCCGCGCGCGCGAGCATGCCGCCGAAATAGCATCCGACCGCGCCCGCGCCGAGCACGGCGATTCTGGGCCAGGAGTTTGCGTTCATCGGTTTGCTGTCCGGAGGAGCCTCGCCCGCTCACCGGCATCGCGCTGCAATGCCCGCGGGTCTCGAGGGTCTCCGTGCCGAGCAGTCGCGAAGTTGTCAAGACACGTAGCGCGACACCACCAGCGCTAACGCCATCAGCAGGCCGTGCAGGTTTGCGGCGCCGATCGTCTGCCGGATCGCAACGGCCAGCCGGGCAGGCGCCTGCGCGTGTACGAAGAGCTGTCGCATCGCGCCGAACGTCAGCGGTGCGCTGGCGAGCGAGAGCAGGGCGAGCTTCGGGAGCGCGCCGGCGACCACCGCGCAGAGAACCCACGCATAGGCGAGCGCGCCGATGAGCGCATAGCCCCACGGCGCGACCGTCGGCCCGAGCCGCACCACCCAGTGGCGCTTGCCGGCTGCTTCATCCGCCTTACGATCGGGAAACTGGTTGATGTAGAGGATGTCGGTGACGAGGAGCGTGTAGCCGACGACCGCGATGGCGGGTAGCGGCGCGAAGCCCTTGCGCTGGACGAAATCGGTGCCCACCGCGATCAACGCGAAACCGATGGCGATGCAGAGCTCGCCGTAACCCCGGCTGTTCAGCTTGAAGGGCGTTCCCGAGTAGGCCCACCCCACGAAACACCCGGCAAGCCCTACCCACAGCAGCCCCGTACCGGATCCGGACATCAGCCACAGGCCGGCGACGATGGTCGCGGCGAGCAGGGCGAGCCCGAACTGCAGGACTTCGTGTGCCGTGAGGACGCCGTTCTGGATGAAGCGGCTTCCGCCCGTGAACGGGAACAGTCGTTCGGTGTTGAGCCGATCCGTGCCGTTCATTTCGTCGTAGTAGTCGTTGAGCACGTTCGCCGAAGCGTGGGCGACCACTGCGAACACGATCGAAATGATCGCGGTGACCGTCGAGATCGGCACCTGGTCGTGCCAGGCGCTTGCGACGCCGATGAGCGCGGAGACGAACGAGACGCTCAGGAATGCCGGGCGCGTCGCGAGGAGGTAGCGGAGCGCGGGGTTCGGCAGCGCGGCTAGCGTGGGTTCGGCAGGCGGCACGGTTCCCCTCCTTGGTCGAATGCTGGTTATCGCGTGACGGGCGCGAGCAGTGGCGGTCGCCAACGCCGTCCATCATGACATGCGTGCCCGGGCGGAGCCAAGCCACGGTCCGCGATCGTCGGAGACGGGCGCGCGCGAATGCTAGAATCCGCCCCGCTGAGTCATACTGCGGGAAGACTGCAGGACGCCTGCGTGGCGCGCGAGGCGCCCGAGCCGATGTCTTCACCCGAACCTGCCGCTTCCCCCGTCGCACCCACGCCGTTCAAGGCCTAGTGGAAGGCGAGCCGCCCGGCGACGCTTTCAATTGCCGTGGTCCCCGTGCTCATCGGTACGGCGCTCGCGTGGCGTGCCGGCGCTGCAATCGTAGTAGCTGCCGCAGGTGGCGACAAGCCCGAAGAAAAGCTGAATGGCGTCCTCAAGCGAACGGCGCAGCTCCAGCTCGCGTTCGGCGCGCTCCTCGCCGTTGCGCTGGTGCTCTGAGGCGATGGGGCTCGCCGCGCTTCTGCTGGGATGGGCGAGCACCAAGGATGGCGCACGAGCGGCTGTGCTCCTCTCGCGGCCCGGCGAGCGGTGTTCGAACAGGCGCGGAACGAAGCAGGGCTCCCCTGGCGGTTTGGACGACTGAGAGCGATGGCTTTGCGCCGGTCCCGGGATTTCGTCAAGGTCGCGTCGACATGAACGATCTCTCGCGCAGCTTCGGGTACGAGACCGTCGAACCGGACGAGCGCGAGCGCCGCATCCGGCGTGTGTTCGACGCGGTGGCGCCGCGCTACGATCTCATGAACGACCTCATGAGCCTCGGCGTGCATCGCCTTTGGAAGCGAAGTTTCGCGGCCATGGTGGCGCCGCGCGCGGGCGAGGTGATCGTCGACCTCGCTGGTGGCACCGGCGACATCGCCGCACTTCTCGCCGCGCCGGATCGCACGGTGATCGTGTGCGATCCCAGCTTGAGGATGATGAGCGCCGGCCGGTCGCGGGGGCTCGCCGATGTGCGCTGGGCGGCCGGAACCGGCGAAGCACTTCCGTTTGCCGACGCCTCGGTGGACGCCCTCACGATTTCGTTCGGCATCCGGAACGCGACCGACATGCGCGCCGCGCTCGTCGACATGCGCCGGGTGCTCAAGCCCGGCGGCCGCTTCCTGTGCCTGGAGTTCTCCAAGGCCGCTGCCCCGATCCGCCCCGCCTACAACTTCTTCTCGCTCACCGTGATTCCGCGGCTCGGCGCGTGGGTCGCGCGCGCGCCCGAGGCCTATACTTACCTTGTCGAGTCGATACGGCGCTTCCCGGACCAGGAGACCATGAAACGGATGATGGAGGAGGCGGGTTTCGCCGACGTACGCTACCGCAACTTCAGCTTCGGCATCGCCTGCGTGCACGCCGGGGTGAGGCGCTGATGGCCTTTCTCGACCGGCTCAAGGATCGCGCGCGAATCCTCAAGCGCGAGACCCTCGCGCTCTACCTTGCGGCGCGCGATCCGCGCACGCCCTGGTATGCCAAGGTGCTCGCGGTGGCGATCGTCGCCTATGCGCTCTCGCCCGTCGATCTGATCCCCGACTTTATTCCCGTCCTCGGCTACCTCGACGAGCTCGTGCTGATCCCCGCCGGCATCGCGCTCGTCATCCGCCTCATCCCGCCCGAGGTGATGGAGGATGCGCACGCCCGCGCCGGGGACGTCCTCGACCGCGCGAAAAAGACCGCGGTCTGGGCGGCCGTGGTGATCGTCGCGATCTGGGCGCTCGTCGCCTGGGTCGTGATTCGCTGGGCGATGAGCCCGACGCCGGCAAGTTGAACCGCTGGTGGGTCGGGCCGCCGGGGCAGGGACGTCACCTCGTCCCGGCGTGGAGCGCCGAGGCGTCGACGTAGATCTGATAGCGGCGGATGTGCTCCCCGTGCATCTCGAAGTAGTTGCAGAACGGGACGACGAGCGACGAGCCATCGTGGCGGACGTAAATCACGGTGCCGCGCGACCAGATGCGTTCGCCATCCACCGAGACATCCTGCACGACGTGGGTGAGCCCGCGGATGCTCGCGAAGAACCCTGCCACCAGATCGTGGACCGCGGCGCGTCCCTCGACCATGGGCGCGTTGCCGAAGATGAAAACGCCATCCTCGGCGACGAACGAGACGAAGCGATCGGCGTCTTTGCTGTCGATCGCCGCAAACACTGCGCTGAGCCAGGCCGGCGGCACCGACATCTCAGAGGCCCTCCACGATGACGAATTGTCCCTTCGCCGCATTCGCACGCGCGGCGCGCGCTTCACGGTACTCGGGCGAGTCGTAGAAGCGCCGTGCCGTCGCGACGTCGGCGAACTCCATGATCACGAGCCGGTTCGGCGTCCACTCGCCCTCGACCGTCGTATGCGCGCCGCCGCGGACGAGATACCGTCCGCCGAACTTGGCGATCGCCGTTGCGGCGAGCTTCTTGTAATCCTCGTACCGTACCGGGTCGGTCACCTGTACGTCCGCGACGAGATAGGCGGGCATCGATTGCTTCTCCGCTTTGTTGTTGGGCAGGATGCCGCCATCCTGGCGGCGACCGCGAGTATGCGCCCGGCCGAGGTGCGCCGCGAGACTGAGGTCGTCATCCTATTCAGCACCTGAGGAGCAGATTTTCCACTTATCCCGCCGTCCGGACTTGTGGGGCTACCTCTCCCCTGGCGTGTTGCCGAGCAAGACACCGACCGGCGCGTACGCTTTGCTTACTGCAGCACCGCGGCCAGCAACGCGTGCTGCCGGCTCTGGAACGGATTGAGCACGGTAACGCCTCTCCAGGTGAACCCGTGCTGGAAAACTTCGCTGAGGAGCAGGCGGCACTTGTGATCGGCGGCCACGGAAAGGATCAGCGCGTCCCAGATCGGCATTTGGTGATCCGCCGCGAGATCGAGCGCCGCACGCATGGCTTCGAACGTGGAGTCGGCGACATCGAACGCATCCGCCCAACTCAGGATGGCAGTTCGGGCCGGTGCCGGCGCGCGGCCCGTCTTGCCGACGAGTACCCGGTGCAGCTCCCCGAGAGCCTGAGCAGGAACAACGACCAGGTGTGTTGGCAAGCGCGCGACGAGGTTGCGTGCGGCCTTGCAACGCCGCGCATCGCCGACCCCTTCGGCGTAGGCCATGACATTGGTGTCGAGCGCAACGCGCACCATGCGACCTAATCGTAGAGCTCTTCACGGGACCAGCTTCGCGCCCCGCTCGTAGGCGTTGCGCGCAAGCGCGACAGCAGGGCGCGCTTGGCCGCAACGCGCTCGCGACGCTCAACCTGGTCGGCTGCGGAGATCGTCGCGACGGGCTTGCCGCGCGAGGTCACGGTGATCCGTGCGCCCCGAGACACTTCGCGCAACAGCGATGAGAAATGCCGGTTTGCTTCAGCGGCGCTTATCGATTTCATGGCTCTTTCCCTAAGTAGTTATATACACTACGTTAGCACAGATCGCTGCTTCGGCACTGGTGTCAAACCAAAGCTTGCGCGCGCCGGGGTCCGCCTCGCGCCGGAGGGCCGAAGCCAGGCCGTTCGTTACTTGTGTGCGCAGGGGCGAATTGCGCGCAAGCGCGCCGTGATAACGGTGGTGCATGGCGGCGCGGGGACGGGATCGGCGCAGGCAGCCGATCTGAGGAGTTCCAGCGACGTGGGGCGAAGCTGCATGGTGCTTCCGGCTGTGGCCGGAGCAGCCGCTCCAGCCCGCTCGGTCGTCCAGCTCATCATCCAAGTTTGCGCTTGGCGGTCTCGACCCGCGCGAACGCGCCGACAACCGCCTTCGGTAAGGTGATCTTCTTTGTCGCAAATCAAGAACCCGGAAAGGGGATGGCGCGAAACTTACTTTGTCGTTGGTTCCGGCGACGATCGTTTTTTCCCCGTCCGGAAGGAGGATCCTCATGGCCGAAGAGAGCAAGAAGGAAGTTGCGGTCACCAAGGGCGAGACGAAACCGGCGCCCGTGGTCTACAACCCGCTCCAGGAGATGGAGCGGATGTTCGAAGAGTTCATGGGACGCGGTTGGATGCGCCCGCTGCGCTGGGACCGATTCCCGTCGATGCTGATGCCGACGTTGGACGTCAAGGGCATGCCGAAGGTGGACGTGATCGACCGCGACGAGGAGGTCGCGGTGCACGCCGAACTCCCGGGCGTGGAGAAAGACGACGTTAGCGTCACGCTGTCCGACAACGTCATGACCATCAAGGCGGAGTCGAAGCGCGAGACCAAGGAGGAGAAGGGCGACTACCACCGCTCCGAGATCTATCGCGGCTCGTTCCTGCGCACGTTCACGCTGCCCGCGGCGGTCGACGAGACCAAGGCCAAAGCATCGATGAAGGACGGCATCCTCGAGGTCGTCGTGCCGAAGATCGAGAAGTCCAAGCGGCACGCCGTGAAGGTAGACTGAACTGTAGCGCGCCAACGGGGCCTGGCGAGGCGCCGGGCCCCAACTCGTTTTTGCGTCTTACGACTCCCGAGCGGGGGCGAGGTTCGCCCGTGGCGCCGACGTCGCTAGCGCCAGCTTTGTTGCGACGGGCGGGCACCCACGCACGCTGTGTCTCGGGATCGACGCAGGCGTTTGAGCCTTGCGCACGGAAACCTATGCCATGACCATTATCGGAATCGACCTCGGAACCTCCAACTCGGCGGCAGCCGTGCTGCGCGGCGGCCGGCCGGTGATGATCCCGAGCGCGGAGGGCATCAGTCTCGGCGGCAAGGCGTTCCCGAGCTACGTCGCCATCACCGCCGATGGTGGCATGATCATCGGCGAGCCTGCGCGGCGGCAGGCGGCCGCCAACCCGGAAGGCACCGCCACGGCGTTCAAGCGCCAAATGGGGACGCGCCAGCAGATCCGACTTCGAGACAAGTCGTTCACGCCTGAACAGCTCTCGGCGTTCCTGCTGCAGAAGATCAAGCGCGACGCGGAGAGCTTCCTTGGCGAACCGGTCGCCGAGGCGGTGGTCACGGTGCCGGCATACTTCGACGACAACCAGCGCTCGGCCACCAAGGACGCGGCGACCATCGCCGGTCTGAAGGTGGTCCGACTCGTGAACGAGCCTACGGCAGCCTCGCTCGCCTACGGTCTCGACCGCCTCGGCGAGGAGCTGCGCGTTGTGGTGATCGACCTCGGCGGCGGCACGCTCGACGTGACGATCATGGAGTTCGGCAAGGGCGTGTTCGAGGTGAAGTCGACCTCGGGCGACACGCAGCTCGGCGGCACCGACATGAACAATGCGCTCTTCGTGCATCTCGCCGAGCGCTTCCGCGCCGAGTCCGGGATCGACGTGCGCTCGGACACCAAAGCGGCGGCGCGGCTGCTCGAGGCCGCGGAGGTCGCCAAGATCGACCTCTCGGCCGCAACCACCACACGCCTGAGCCTGCCCTATATCGGCATGCGCGCCGGCCAGCCCGCACATCTCGAGATGGAGCTTACCCGCGCCGAGATGGAGCGCGTGGTGCGACCGGTGATCGATCGCTGTCGCCGGCCAGTCGAGCAGGCGCTGCACGACGCCGGCATCGCGCCCCAGAAAGTGGGGCGCGTCGTCTTCGTCGGCGGGCCGACGCGCATGCCCGTGGTGCGCGCCTTCTTCGAGGAGATCTTCGGGCGCAAGGCCGAGATGGGCGTGGACCCGATGGAGTGCGTCGCGGCGGGCGCGGCGATCCAGGCGGGCGTGCTCGCCGGCGAGGTGAAGGACGTGGTGCTCGTGGACGTCACGCCGCTCACGCTGGGCGTCGAGACGCTGGGCGGGGTCGCAACGCCGCTCATCGCGCGCAACACGCCGATTCCGGTAAAGAAGGCCGAGCTCTTCACCACCGCGGCCGACATGCAGACGAGCGTCACGATCCACGTCTATCAGGGCGAGCGCCCCATGGCCGCCGACAACACGAGCCTCGGGGAGTTCAACCTGGACGGCCTCGCGCCGGCCCCGCGCGGCGTGCCGAAGATCGAGGTGACCTTCGACATCGACGCAAACGGGATCCTGAACGCGTCGGCGCGCGACACGGCGACCGGCCGCTCGCAGTCGATTCGCATCACCGGCTCCACGCGCCTTGCCGAGAGCGCGAAGAAGCGCATGATCGACGAGGCCGAGCGCTATGCCGAGGCCGACAAGAAACGCAAGGAAGACGCCGACGCGCTCAACGCCGCCGACAGCCTGTGCTACCAGGCCGAGAAGACGCTTGCCGATTTCGGCGACCGGCTGACCGACGAGCTCAAGCAGCGCATCGAGGCCGCGCGCCGCGAGGCGCGGGACGCCGTCGCGAAGAAGGACGCGCCGCTCGCCCGCGAGAAGACCGACGCGTTGCGCAAGATCCTGCAGGAAGCGGGGACGGCCATCTACGCGCAGCAGCCCGGTGCCGGCGTGTACAAGGAGACGGTGGTGCCGCCACCCCCGGGCGAGCCGCGCCCGAGCGGTTCGGGGCCCCGCGGGCGAGTCGTGGACGCCGAGTACAAGGAAACCAAGTAAGCGCGGCTCACGGAATGACCGTTAGCCGGCCGATTCGGGAAAATATGAGGGACCCTGGTCCCTCATATTGTTGGGGACTCTGAGCCGGCGGGTAGGCCGCCATCGACACGACCGCAAAGCGCGACTACTACGAGGTGCTCGGCCTGCCGCGCGATGCGAGCGAGGCTGCCGTCAAGGACGCCTTTCGCACGCTCGCGATGAAGTACCACCCGGACCGGAACAAGGAGCCGGGCGCAGAGGAGAAGTTTAGAGAGATCGCCGAAGCCTACGCGGTGCTCTCCGACCCGAAGAAGCGCGCCGAGTACGACTCGGGCGGGTTCGCGGGCGTGGCCGGCTTTTCGCCGGAGGACCTGTTCGGCGGGATCGACTTCGAGGATCTCTTCGGTGGCGTCGGGCTCGGATTCGGCGGGAGCATTTTCGATCGCTTCTTCGGAGGGCGCCGCCGCCGGGGCCCGCCGCGCGGCGCCGACATTGAGATCGAAGCGGTCATCCCGCTCGAGAAGGTCGCGAGCGGCGGCGAGGAGACTGTCCGCTACCAGCGCTCGGACGTCTGCCGCGACTGCGCCGGGTCGGGGGCGAAAGCGGGCACGCAGCCGCGCGCGTGCGCGACCTGCCGCGGCACCGGCCAGAAGACGAGTTCGCGCCGCGAGCAAGGCGTTCTCATCCAGCAGTCCACGACCTGCCCGGACTGTGAAGGCCGTGGCAGCTTCATCGACACGCCCTGCCCCGCGTGCATGGGGAGGGGACGAACGGAGCGCGACGAATCGCTCGCCGTGAAGATTCCGGTCGGTGCCGACGACGGACTGGTCCTTCGCATTCCCGGCAAGGGCTACGCCAGCGAGGCGCCGGGCGGCGTCCCGGGCGATCTGCATGTCATCGTGCGGACGGCGCCCGACGCGCGATTCGAGCGCGCTGGCGCCGATCTTCTGCGCTTGGTGGAGATCGACGTGACGGACGCAGTGCTCGGCGCGGAGCAGAGCGTGCCGACGCTCGACGGGCCGGTCGCCGTGAAGATTCCGCCCGGCACGCAGCCCGATTCGCAGCTTCGGCTGCGGGGCAAGGGACTGCCGCGGTTTGGCGGCCGCGGACGGGGCGACCTCTACGTGCGTCTTGTCCTGCGCGTGCCCGAGCGGCTCACCGCGGAGGAGCGCAAGCTCTACGAGCGCTTGCGGGCGCTCCGGCGGCTACGCTGAGCCGCGCTGCGTCGAGCCCTCGCGCGAGGCGTGATAGGCTTAGCCCATGTCCGCCGTGAAAGCACGCCTTCTCGCGCGAGGTC
>Ga0209253_10003962_pt1 | contig 12946 bp, 9 predicted proteins | sample FrelakmetBRP12BR_FD_187145 | JGI IMG/M metagenome (GOLD analysis project Ga0209253, IMG submission 187145) | Freshwater lake sediment microbial communities from the University of Notre Dame, USA, for methane emissions studies - BRP12 BR (SPAdes)... | ecosystem: Environmental > Aquatic >...
TGGAAGCTCCAGGGGACGACGATGAGGATATCTCCCTCACGAATCCAGACCTTCTTCTTTATCTTCCCCTTGATCCTTCCCATCCGGGTGATCCCGTCAAAGCACCTCACCCGGATATGGTTTGCACCCATCATGAGTTCGGCACAGGCAAATATCTCGCGGTTCCTCTTGTTCGGGATGCGTACCCTGATGATCTCTTCCGGTGGTCCTCCGTGTCCAGGCCTCTTGTCGGTCAGTACATCAACTCCCTGCTGCCCTGTTGGTTCTGTCCAGATGCAAGTAAAAATCTTTTCTGCTCCAAGCATATAGTAGTTGCCCAGTATCCGGGGTGACTGGCAGGGCATCCTCCTCTGGAATGCCTGGTGACTTTTTATAAAAATTGATTTCCAGAGAACGCTGAGAAGAAGGCTGAGTAAGAAAGAATTTTCCATCCAATTAAATATATAGTTAATTGAGATCAACCTAACGAGAAAGGAGCGGCTGCATCATGAGAAAACGGCGGGAGGAGATGGATGAAGTCACCCTGATCCTGCGGGACCTGAAAAGTGATGAGTGGCTCATCCGCCAGGGTGCAGTAACAAGGATTGGACGACTGGAGGATCCCCGGACTCTTGATGACCTTGTCGAGAAGGCCAGGAACGAAAAGTGGTATATCCGGGAGATGATTGCATCCGGCATCAGGTCAATAGACCATCCGGCACTGGCCGGATCGCTCCTGAACGGCCTGAAAACAGGTGATGACTGCATCCGCAACGCATGTGCACGGGCGCTCGGGCTGATGCGGTGTACGGAGGCCGAGGATCTTTTAACGAAGGCAGTACAGGACCCCGACTGCCGGGTGCGGAAAACTGCACGGACTTCGCTCGAGCTCATCAGGGAATGCAGCCGGTAGTGCACCGGCAAACCTTATCCGGACCAGCCGTTTTTTCCGTACCAGGCCGTGTTTATTCTGGAAAAAATGAATAATCAGAGAGGCTGACGTTCCTGCCGCGAATCCCCGGGGACTATCAGATCCAGCCCGAGGATGAGGATGGCTATCGATATGATCACGAAGAGGAGAGTCACCCCGAACCCCGGTTAGAGGAGGGCAGCAAAACCGACTGCCACCGCAAAAATGCCACTCCCCGTTTACCCGGGGGATTTAAAGACATTTCCGGCAGATAGAATGAAAGAAGGTACCTCCTATGATAGAATGGATCATTATTCTCTTCCTGCTCTGTGCAACATTCATCCTCTTTTTCCTCTATCTCCGGCAGATCAGGAGGATCGAGACGCGGGCACGGGAGATCTTTGAATCATGGCGCCTGCAGGAACGGGAGGATCTCTCCCGGTGGAAGGCAGAGGAGCTCGGGCGGCTCTCCGATGAGAAGGCTGCGATGCTTTTTGAGGGGTGGAAGATGAGGGAGGAGGAGGCCATCCGGTCAGATGCCATCCGGCGAAGTGAATCGGTGACCCGGGGAAAAATGACCGAACACCTCATCCCGTTCTTTCCTGACTTCCCCTACAACCCACGGGATGCCCGGTTCCTTGGCAGCCCGGTCGATCTGATCGTTTTTGACGGCCTCTCTGATGAGAAGATAGCTGAGATCGTCTTTGTGGAAATAAAGACATCCCGGAACCCGTCCCTCTCCAGGAGGGAGCGGGAAGTCCGGGACTGCATCGATGAGAAACGGGTGAGCTACCGGATGATCCAGCAGGTGCCGGATACCCGCCTGCCGGATTATACGGCCGGGACATGAGAGAGGGGACCAGATGATGCATCAGGTAATGGAGCACCGGGGACCAGATGATGCATCAGAAACCGATGCTCAAGGGCCTGATAATTCATCGGGCAGAGAATTCCTGGTAGGGGAGGGATCCACCATGTACCAGATGCCGGGGAACGATGACCCCTGAATGAACAGGATGCAGGGCTGCCGGAGGATGCAGGATGAGCCGGTTGACGTGGCAGGAGCGGATCTTCCGGGCCGGATGAACCCTTGGGGACAGGCTGCTAAAGACGATCCCCTGCCTTGTGGATCAGATCCCCACGATGCCGCTCGTCCTACCTGATCTGCAGGATCAGGTCTGCCGTATCCTGGTAGCCGCCCCCTTCACCGGTCAGCACCCCCCTGACCGTAATTCCGGACGGAACATCAGGGGGAACGATGAAACGATATTCAAAGACCTTCGGGTAGGGTGGATTGACGGTCCCGAGGTCAAAGGTCTCCCGGTATAGGGCAAGGGCGCTTACCGTGAGCCGCAGGTTGATCGGGTCATCAAACCCTCCCTTCGGCTCGATGGTCATCGTGTATTGTACCGTACCCCCCGGAGGGGCTCTCGCCTCGACCGGCGTCACGAGCAGGGTGAAGGCAGGGGGCCCCTGGATGACCGGGGTCGTGGTCAGGGTCAGATCTGGCGGGACCGTGACCACCGGTTCTTCAGATTGGTTGGGCATCAGCTCAGGCTGCGGTTTCTCCGGAAGAATTACGGGTGCATATACCGCTTCGTGACGAAACAGACCAGGGATATTCATCAGAATGCCTGCCGAAAGAGCAACCAGGATGACCGCGACAAGGATGAGGATACCTGTTCGCGTCCGGGGATTCATGGATGATTATGCGTACCCTTTTTTGAGGAGATGAATGTGTGGATGCCGGAGAATCGCTGCTTCTGACCACTCGTACCAATCCGGTGATAATCAACCGGTATTTCAAGTAATACAGAAGATAATATGATTTATGCGAGTGGCAGGAATCGAACCTGCGAACTCCTACGAGAACCGATCTTGAGTCGGTCACCTTTGGCCTCTTGGTTACACTCGCTCCAAAGTTCAATAGAGAGAGGGTGATCTACCGCCATAATTCTTATGTGGTCTTGAGTCTGTCGCCGTTGACCAGCTTGGCTACCCTCGCTCCCATGATCATATGCCAAAATCGGTAATAAAATCGTGAGTCGGCCCAGGCCTCTGCGACAACGTCCTGTTCCCGGGTAAAAATTGAGGAATAGGTTTGAGAAACCTCCCCTAATTCATGATATTGGCGGGGCGTTTTTGATCCCGGAGTCGCGTTCTCCCTAGCCACCGGCACCAGAAATCTTTTCCTGAACAGATACCCAACACCTTCTGAACAGGAGTGCGGAAAACCCTATGAGTGCCCCCGGGAAACCATCCCACCATCTCCTCTTCATCGATAATATCCGCATCCTCCTCATCTGCCTCGTCATCCTGACCCACCTCGCCATCACCTACGGTGCTGTTGGCAGCTGGTACTACCAGGAAGCCTCCGGTCCCTCCATTTCATCAGTCCTTCTCACCCTGATGGCCTCCCTCTTCCAGACCTTCTTCATGGGGTTCTTCTTTCTGATTGCCGCCTACTTCATCCCCTCCTCCCTGGAACGGAAAGGGGCCGGGCGGTTCGTCCACGACCGGCTGGTGCGCCTCGGTGTTCCCCTGGTGGTCTGGGTCCTGGTCATCTCTCCGGTCTTTGGCTACCTTGTCGCCAGGGCGCTGGAACAATTTCCCGGGTCATTCCCGGACTGGTACTTCACCGTCCAGCCGACCATCCACTACCTTGGCCTGGGGCCGCTCTGGTTCGTCTTCTCCCTGCTGGTCTTCACCCTGGTCTTCGTTGGATGGAACGTCACCCGTGAAAAAAGAGTGTCCCCGGCAGTCCGGGATATGAAACCGTTTCCAGCACTTCCCAAAATCATGCTCTTTGCCGTATTTCTTGCCGGTGTGACCTTCTGTGTCCGCATATTCTATCCCATCGGCTACGAATGGGATCTCTTCGCCCTCCAGGTCCCCTACTACCCGCAGTACATTGCACTCTTCATCATCGGCCTCACCGCAGCCGGGAGCGACTGGTTTGTCCGGGTTCCTCCTTCGACCGGGAGGAGCTGTGCCCTCCTCGCCCTGCTCCTGGCCCTGCTCCAGCCCCTGCTCCTGCTGACCGTTGATCTTACGGGCGGTAACATATCCCCGCTCCTCGGCGGTCTCCACTGGCAGGCACTCCTCTACACCCTGTGGGAGCAGGTGACGGGCATCCTGATCATCGTCGGCCTCCTGTGGATGTTCAGCACCCGGTACGATCACCAGGGTCCCGTCGCCCGGGCGGCCGCCGCAGATACCTACACGGTCTACCTCATTCACCCGCTGGTGCTTGTCCCTCTTGCCCTCAGTCTCCAGGCACGTGCCCTGCCGCTGGTTCTTAAGTTTGTCGCGGTGAGTGCCCTTGCAATACCGCTCTGCTTCATCCTCGCCCACCTCCTCCGTGCAATCCCGGGTGCAAAACGGGTCCTGTGATAAAAAAAATCGCGAAACGTCAGGCCTCCCTTTTTTCCAGAACAATCTCTTCGACCGTCCGGATGAAGGTGTTCACCTCTTCTTTCGTCGTATAACATCCGACCGAGGCCCGCACCGTGCCCTGGGGGTGCAGGGACTGGGAGAGGGGCTGGGCGCAGTGCATGCCCGAGCGGACGCAGACCGCGGCCTTGTGATCGAGGAACAGGGCCACAACATCCGGTCCTATCCCTTCCACGTTGAACGATATTACCGTGCTGTCCTGAGGACTATAGACCCTGACCCCGGGGATGGATGAAAGACCGGACGTGATCTGCCTGCCCACCGAGGTCTCGTGGCGGTGGATTTCTTCCACCCCCAGAGACTCCACGAGACTGATGGCTGCACCAAGGCCAATGATCCCCGGGATGTTGGGAGTGCCGGGCTCAAACCGGGCCGGGCAGGGGAGGAGCGTGAACCGGTCGAGCGTAACATCCCCGACGATTCCTCCACCATAGCAGCTGACACCAACGGTGTCCGGGTCGGCAATGTACAGAGCTCCGGTCCCCTGGGGGCCAAGCAGCCCCTTGTGACCGGGAAGGGCCAGGTAATCGAAACTGCCGGCAGGGGGGAGGGGGAGGTGGCCTGCTGTCTGGGCTGCGTCCACCAGGATGGCTGCACCTGCATCGTGGGCGATACGGGCAAACTCCCCTACCGGCTGCACCGTCCCCAGCACGTTGGTCATATGGGTGACCGCTACGAGGCGGGTGGCCGGCCCTACCGCCTCCTGCACATCAGCTTCCCGGACAATACCGTCACGGTGGGGAAGTACCTTCACCTGTACTCCCCGGTCCCGTAATGCCAGCCAGGGAAGCAGGTTGGCATGATGCTCGAGGCTGGTGGTTATGACTTCGTCTCCTTCCTTCCAGCAGATGCCACGGGCAACGAGGTTGATGGATTCGGTGGTGTTCCGGGTGAAGACGACATGTTCCGCGGGGACCCCCAGGAAATTTCCCAGCTGCTCCCGGGTCTTTTCGAATGTTTCCGTGGTCTGGCGCGCCAGGTTATAGGCGCCCCGGCCGTAATTTGCGCCAAATTTGAAGAAGTACGCCTCCATGGCCTCCACAGCACAGCGGGGAGTAGGGCTTGTCGAGGCAGAATCAAGGTAGATGCAGGAGGAGAGGACCGGGAACTGTTCCCTGAGGGCTGAAAGATCGTACATCAGTAAGGCGTATCATCATGAGGAGAGATGAGGGTTTTGACCCTTGAACCCTCTCCGTTCAGCAAAGGGAAACGTCATGACAACCGGGACTGGAGAGAGCATCCGGTTCAGTCTCCCAGAATAAAAAACCGGATGATGATTCCCGGCCATCCGCAGGCGTCCGGCAGCTATAACCGCGACATCCGCCTAGTGTCTCAGGACGACCACATGGCGACGATCCTGGAAGCTGCCAGAGCCGGGAGGGTGACGAGACCCATCACGCGGACCGCGGACCGTGAGGGGATCGATCCCCATGAGCTGCTGCTGCGGATCGCTGATGGCAGCGCAGTCATCATGCACAGAGGGGTTCAGACTGTCGGCATCGGAAAAGGACTCCGGACCAAGGTGAATGTCAACATCGGGACCTCGGGCTCCCGGATATCGCTCCGGGATGAGCTGGAAAAAGCCCGGATTGCGGAGCGGTACGGGGCGGATACCATCACCGACCTCTCCATGGGTGGAGACATTGCCATGATCCGCGATGCAATCCTCCATACGACCTCCCTGCCCCTCACCACCGTCCCCATCTATGAAGCTGCTGCCCGGTACGGGATAGAAAAGATGAGCGACGACGATATTCTTGCCACCATCCGCAGACAGGCTGGAAGCGGCGTCAGTTCCATGGTGCTGCATGCCGTCAATAACCGGATGATTGGCCTCCTGCAGCGGAAGAAAAGGATCGCCGGAATAGTCTCGAAAGGGGGGTCGATCACTGCAGTATACCTGCATCTCCATGGCGGCAAGAATCCCTTCATCGAGCGGTTCGATGACATCCTTGATATCCTGCATCAGTATGACATCGTGCTTTCTCTCGGAAACACGGCCCGGAGCGGGGGGATCCATGATGGCAGGGATCGGGTCCAGACCGAAGAAATGAGAACAAACGGTGAGCTCGGCCGGTATGCCAGGGAACGGGGGGTACAGGTTATTGTCGAAGGGGCGGGTGGCCATGTCCGGTATGATCGCATAGCCCCCCTGGTCCGGTATTATAAAAAAAATATGCCGTTCCCGCTCTTCGTTGCCGGCCCCCTTCCAACCGATATTGCACTGGGGTATGACCATATCGCAGGATGCGCCGGTGCGAGTGCCGCCAGTGCTGCCGGTGCCGATTACCTCTGCTACATTACACCGTCCGAACACCTGGGCCTTCCCGGGCCGGATCAGGTGAAGGAGGGCCTCATAGCGTTCAGGATTGCTGCCCATATCGGGGATATCGTAAAATACGGCCTGGATGCCCCTGACCGGGAGATGACCCTGAAGAGGGCTGCACTCGACCGGGACGGTCAGTTCGTCCTGGCAATGGATGAGACGAGGGCCAGGGAGCTGGCAGGGGATACCGCGGACTGTTCGATGTGCGGGGACTTCTGCGCCATACGCCTGATGAAAGGGATCTCCCGGAACGCAGAACCGGAAGAGTGAGGGGATTGCCAGGTTCTGAACGGGAGCACCATCATGACCTTTAGAAAATATCTCTCCTGATAGCCCTTCTTTACATGAAATCGGCAAGCCCCATCTGCTCTGATTTCTCCTCGCCGAACGTGGAATCGATGGCCTGGGCAAGCACCTTCACCCGCTGACGGGTATATTCCGAGACATGGTATCGCTCGCAGATGAGGCGGGAGACCTCGAGGTACTTCTTCACCGAACCCTCGTGGACCGTGGGGATGATATTACCACCGCAGCGGGTGCACTTGCCGGCAAGGAGCATCCGCCGGTAGCTCGAATTGCACCGGACACAACGGAATTTCTGTTTGGAGAACGCTGAGAGGTTTCCCATGAGGTCGCGGATGAAGTGGGTGGTAAGTACCCGTTCAGCGACGTCGTCCTGGTCGACAGCCCGGATCTTCCCGGCAAGGGAGAGCTCGGCATCCAGTTTTTCAAACATGGTCTTGAGCTTGGTGTAGGTGGATTCCAGGGGCCCTGCCGAGATATCAGAGGTATCGTGGGTATAGAGAAATCCCTCAAGGGCCGCAGGAGTACCGAGCCTGTTTTCAACCCGGTCGATACGGGATACAACGGTCCGGGGATGGGCATACTCCAGGGAGGCCAGGTAGAGCTCAAGCGGGTAGGCGGGGGTTACGTCGATATTGTGACACTCCTTATCGATCTCGGCGGGATCGATGGTCGTTGTCAGCACCAGCGGGGCATCCATGGTACCCCCCCGGGATTCCGGGAGGAAGGCCCGGGAAAAGTTGATGAGCCCGTCGAGGAGCAGCATAATGCAGTCCTCGTCCCCGTCACACTGGCCGGTAAAAATCCCGTTTGCGCAGACGGTGTGCTCATCGGTGACCGTCAGGCAGTAGACACGGTCATCGGGGGAAGGGACGATATCCCGGTGCATGATATGATCCGTGATGACCGCCGTCCCCACCATGACCGGGACCGGATCATCCTCCTTTATCTCCACGGCAGGTATCTTGCGCAGGTAGCAGAGATCCCAGACCAGCATGGCATGGTCGGGGGTAACCACGAGGACCCGGCCCTGCCTGGTCTCAAACCGGATGAGATGGTCAGGAGCGCGATGGATGGATACCGAGGTGATCTTCCGGAGGTGCGGCTTTCCTTCCCGATCGATGCTCCGGGTGAGATACGGCTGCAGGGGATCAGAGTAGTAGGTTCCCAGCCGGTCGATGCCGGGCCGGGAGAGGTCGAAATTCTCGGCAACAAACTGGCGGATCGGCAGGGTCCTCCAGGTCCGGCCGTCAAAGACCTCCAGGTTCGTGTCCCCGTAGAAACAATTCCGCCGTTTTGCGGCATGGAAGAACGGATGTCCGTACCCGACATTTGCCCGTGAGATCCCGATGATCCGGGCAAGGACTCCGGCGCTGGTGTGCGGGGCAAGCCCGATGACCAGGTGCCCGATCAGGTCATCCCGGGTGGTGACCGAATAGAACGGCGGCAGGTGGTAACACTTCAACAGGAGTTCATCGATAAACTGGGTTACCCTGACCAGATAATCTGCACAGGACTCGGATATCAGGATGTCCTGTGCCTTCATTTCGACCACCTGGTCCGGATGCAGGAGGGGTTTGCCATGGATATCGGCCCGGAACCCGAGTTCATTCAGGCGCGCCGGAGAAACCCCGATCTCTGCAGGCCGGAAATGAGTGAGCGGAAGGTCGATCATGTCAAACCGGATGGTGCCGTCCTTAAAGACGAAGAGCTCATTCTCTGCCCGGAGGATCCCCTTTTCGATCTCCTCAACGGCCCGCTCACGGGAGATGAGCCCCCGCACCCCTTTCACCAGGCTGACTGCCTGTTCACGCCGCCCCAGCCGCTCCATCGCCTGGCTGTACTCCTGCCGGACATTGAGCGTGACGATCTGCGAGCAGGTCGTGGAGGTATGGCAGTGGGGACATTCCGGATCCCGGAGCTCCTTCCGGCAGCGGGGGCAGGTATACACCGGCTCTGTATGCGTTCCGCACGCACAGCGGTTCCGGAACGTCGTGGTTCCGCATGCGGGGCAGCGCCGCATCCCCGTCTCGATCTGGATGATGCCCCCGTCCCTGTTTGCTTCGGGGGCATGGTTTGAGGCCTCCTGGAAGGAACGGCGTGACCCTCCGGCCTCTCCCAGCGGGAAGAGGGAGTGGGGCGGGGGATTCATCTTCCGGGGTTTGGATTTTCCGGGACGGCCCATCCTTCCCCCGATTCTCGTCCCCGCTTTCGATCGCATCAGGAACCCTGAAAGGTGCATGGCGAGGGAAAGCCCGTCTGTTCCCGGTGCATTCTCCCACTCCTTCCGTTTGCAGAGCTGCAGGTCAAGACCGAGACAGGCGATGAATACCAGGTAGGTGCTGATACAGATCAGGCCTTCCCGGACCAGGTGCGGGACGAGAATCTCTTCAAGAATGCCTTTTATCCGGGCATCATGGGGGAGCAGGAGGATATCCCGTTTGATCTCCCCGCGTTCGGAAACGAAGTCAGCAAGCGCCCTGAGATCCCCGCAGGTGATATCATCCCAGAAATAGGTATACGCGGGATGGAGGAACTGGCCATCACAGCAGAGGGAAATTGCTTCAAGCTCGTTTTCCGGCCGGGCCGTACCTCCTTCCAGCATCCACCACTCCTCACAGTAGGAGGGCGGGATTAACAGGTGGTTGTTCTCCAGGAACTCCCCATAGCTGATCAGGATCTCCCCGACATCCAGAACCTCATCGACCGAACCTGCAACAGCCCGGGCACTCTCGGGATCATCGACCCTGAGGACGTCCCCGTTTTTGAGACGCACGGTTGGCCCCTCGATGGTATCAACAGGGACAATTCCTGCCGCCTTTCCCGGCCGCTCGATCTTCATCTGGGTCCCCACCGCCAGGAAATCATCGAGGATGTGCATGGAGGAGGGGTTGATTCCGGCCGCGGCAAAACCGGTATTCCTCGATCTCCCGTACCGCAGGCGGAACCCTCCTTTCCGCAGGGGATAGGCAAAGACCGGCCTTCCTCCGATGAGATCGCGCAGGTACTTGTCCTTCGGGAGGATCCTGCCCGTTTCACTGCCATGCTCATCGTTCTTTCCTGTTCCGCTCGTCAGTTCATCGAGCCATTCCCACCCGTCCAGATTCACGGCCCGGACATACTTCTGGAGTTTCGGGGCCTTGAGGGCGAGTCCTTCCGCAAGGACGAGCGCCATCCCACCCCGAACGGCATTGGTCTCGACCCGTTCGAGGTTCCGGTATCCTCCCACCTCTTCCTGCTCGGTACCTTCACCATCAATACAGACCGGGCAGTGCCTCACAATGAGCCGTATCTCTCTCTCGCTGGGGAGGTACTGGAGGTTCATGATGGAGTTATACTGGCGGATCTCCTCGATGTAGCGCTCCACTTCATCATCACGGGGGATGTAGCGGTTGATACCCAGTGCCCTGCGGACGTAATCGCCAACCAGGACCGAGAGGGCCTGGGCAGTCCCGCCCGCGCTCCGTATCGGCCCGGCATAAAATATCCGGAGGTATTCGGTCCCGTCATCATTCTTCCCTATCCCGATTTTCGCAATACCTTCCGTTGGTGCGGCCACCACCCCTTCAGTGAGCACGGCCATCGCTGTGCGGATGGCATGGTCAAGAATTTCCTCGCGGGACTCTTCCCCGAACCGCCGGGCAACGAAATCATCACCGATCCGGAGGGCAGCCTCTTCCCGGCTCATGGCAGCTTCCAGTTTCCGGACCCGGTCGGCAATCCCCCTGATACCGAGGAGGGCCTCGACCCGGTCGGCAAGATCGCTTGCCAACGGTATTTCGACCTCGGTCCTCGGATCAATTCCCACCGCCCGTGCCTGCGCCGCAATATCTAACGCACGGGCAAGATAGGCCAGGAGATCTTCCGAATACTGCTCCATATCCGCGGACCGCTGCACCATAGAACTCACTTGCCGCCGGGAGACTTATCACTTGGGATATTGTCCGCCTGCAGCCTGCACCTCACCGTTCCGTCTCTGAATCTTCGAGGGCCTGCATCATCTCGAGAATCCCCTCCTCTCCCATGCCCCAGAGGGTGAGTTCGGCACAGGCCCGCAGGTCAGGGTCCTCTCCGGTATAGAGTTCCCGTAACCGGCTGAAGGCTGGAGCACCGATCCGGCAGAGGGCAGCCGAGAGATATCCACGGAGGGGCGGGTCAGCGTCCTTCATGGCCAGAACCAGGGGATCAACAGCAGGTTCTCCCAGGTGTCCGAGTGCTGCCGCTGCATAGCGCCGGAATTCCTGGTCTGGGATGTCCTGCATGGCTGAAATCAGGGGCTCGACTGCCGCCGTCCCAATTCGCGACAGAGCCAGTGCAGCATACCACCGGAGATCATTATCGGTGGTCGTTGCCATGGCACTAATGAGCGGATTGACCGCTGCCTCTCCGTATCCGGCCAGGCTCCTGGCTGCAGCAATGCGTTCATCGCGATCCGGGCTGGCGAGGGCGGTGATGAGCCCGGATACGTCCGGCATCTGTCAGCTCCCTCCTTCCCTCTCCCCGCCCGTGGGTGATGAAGTGAACCGGACAACCCGCTGGGGGGAGGGGATATCGATCCCTTGTCGGTCGAACAGCTCCTTGATCTGCCCGAGAAGGCTGTTCTTTACCTCCCCCCAGACCCGGGAGGGCGTCCATGCACGGATGGTAATCTCCACGCCGGATTCACCCAGAGCTGAGACAAAGATGGTGGGTGTCGGATACACCAGGACCAAGGGGTGTTCATCGAGCAGGGCTCTGACGGCCTGCATCACCTGTCCTGCATTCTCGCGGTACCCGATGGTCACCCGGTATTCAATCCGTCGCGCCGGATTGGCGACATAATTGATAATATCGGAGTTGAACACCTGCTCGTTCGGCACCCGGACATAGACACCGTCATCTGTCTTCACGATGGTCGAGAGAATCCGGATCTGGTCGACGGTTCCTGAAACATCATTGACCCGGATATCATCCCCGATCCTGATCGGACGTTCAATCAGGATGAATATCCCCGAACCGAGATTTGAGACAATCTTCTGGCTGGCAAACGCTATAATAAGTCCGATGGTTCCCCCGACCACCAGCAGCTGACCGACATCAAAGTTGAAACTGGGGAGGGCAAACCATATCCCGAGCAGGATAATCGCAATCTGGATACCCTTGATCAGCTTGTCCAGTTCCCCCCGCTCCATCCGGTCTGAGAGGGCACGTTTCAGGTACAGGGCAACGACCTTTGCCACGATCACCACGATAATGACGGAAACGGCAAAGATGATCAGGTCAAGGACCGTCACATCCCCGAAGATTACGGTATCAAGGCTTGTCATTTAGTCACCAACCCCAAACTCCATCATGAACGGAATTTTTTCGGGAATCAGCATTTTTCTTGCCTTACTGAGGAGTATGGACGGCGTCATTCCTTCCCTGAGGGGCCAATCCTCACTCCGGACATCTGCAATGTCCTTCGAGAGTATGTCCATACGGGCCGTGATGGAGACGATATCCCCGTAATACAGGAAGAGTTCCCTGCAGTCAAGGACCACCCGCGACACTTCCAGCCAGCTGCGGCTTGAGTTGGCAATCGTCAGCGCAACCACCCCTTCTTTCAGCCGGTCTGCAGGAGGGATGGTGCCTGATACCGGGCTTTCATGGTAGCGGGTGATAATCCCTTCTTCAGGAGGGCCGTAGAGAGAGTATTTGGGTTTTGCGAGAGAGAAAATATCAAGAATATCAAAGTCCCCCTTTGATTCCAGAAAAACGCCGATTTCAACCGGGAATTTCAGATACACGGCCTGGGTAGACGCGGGCTCGACCGCCACCGGGGTGAAATGGATCTCGAGGTAGCTGGTCACTTCCTGGGGCAGGTTGACCGGTTCGACCGGATTGATCACCATGGCGCCCGACCCGCCGCTTATCACCTTCGTGACACTTTCTCCGCCGGATTTTCGGGAATACTGATAAAATCCTTCTGCCTGGTCAACCCGGACAGATACATC
>Ga0209253_10003964_pt1 | contig 12944 bp, 11 predicted proteins | sample FrelakmetBRP12BR_FD_187145 | JGI IMG/M metagenome (GOLD analysis project Ga0209253, IMG submission 187145) | Freshwater lake sediment microbial communities from the University of Notre Dame, USA, for methane emissions studies - BRP12 BR (SPAdes)... | ecosystem: Environmental > Aquatic >...
CTGCCGATCACGATCAAGGGCAAGAAGGGCGACACGGTGTTCGACACCGACGAGCATTTCCGCGACGGCGTCACGATGGAGGACATGGCCAAGCTCAAGCCGGTGTTCGTGAAGGAAAACGGCACGGTGACCGCCGGCAACGCCTCCGGCATCAACGACGGCGCCAGCGCGCTGGTCCTGATGGCGCGCGAGGTTGCCGACAAACGCGGCGTCAAGCCGCTGGCGCGGCTGGTCGGCTATGGCCACGCCGGCGTCGACCCGAATTACATGGGCATCGGCCCGGTGCCGGCAACCGCCAACGTGATGAAGAAGACCGGCCTGTCGGTCGCCCAGATGGACGTGATCGAGGCCAACGAGGCGTTCGCCGCGCAGGCCTGCGCCGTGGCCAAGGACCTCGGCGCGAGTCCTGCGAAGATCAACCCGAACGGCAGCGGCATTTCGCTCGGCCACCCGATTGGCGCCACCGGCGCCATCATCACTACCAAGGCGCTGTACGAACTTCAGCGCACCGGCGGCCGCTATGCGCTGGTTACGATGTGCATCGGTGGCGGGCAAGGCATCGCCGCGGTGTTCGAGCGGTTGTAACTGCCCGGCAAGAACGGTCGACAGTCGAAGGCCAGGAAACGGGGCCGGCACAGCGCGAGCGTGCCGGCCTTTTCCGTCGCGGCCAGCACACTTTGGTCGCGGCAGCGATTCAACCGAAGGAGGAACGAACGTGAAAAGACTTGCCGCGTTGATCATCGCCGCTCTGGCAGCCGGCTACGGACTGCACGCGCTGGCGCAGGGCCGGTTGGACGTGCGGCCGGCGCTGGCGCCGATCGGCACCTCGTCGTCGAACGGGATTTCGTTCGCCTGGTTCTACGACCCGACCGACCGCGCCGTCTATGTCTGCCGTGCGGGCAGCGGCGGCGACACGCTCGAGTGCAAGGCGAAGGCGCAACTGCCCTGAGCGCGGCCGGGCGGCGGGCGAGGCGGGTCGGGCGTCAGTCGCCAAACCAGGCGAGCACGCCGTCGAGCGGGCTGTAGTTCAGCGCCTGCGCCGCCTGCCGGGCGACCACGGGCTTGGCGCGGTACGCCACCGACAGGCCGGCGAGCTTCAGCATCTTCAGGTCGTTGGCGCCGTCACCGATGACGATGCTGCGCTCGATCGCGCAGCCGATCTTGGCGCAGGCGTCGCGCACTGCCTGCGCCTTGCCTTCGGCATCGATGATCTCGCCGCCGCCCGGGCCGGTGACGCGACCGGTGAGCCGGCCGTCGACCACCTCGAGCTCGTTGGAGCGCGTGAAGTCGAAGGCGAGGCGCTGCTTCATCCTGTCGGTGAAGAAGGCGAAACCGCCGGTGACCAGCAGCGTCTTCAGGCCGGCCGCCTTGCTGGCGCGGAGCAGTTCCTCGGCGCCTGCGTTCAGCCGCAGCTTCTCGTCGTAGACCCGATCGAGCAGCGAGGCGTCCGCCCCGGCGAGCATGCCGACGCGCCGGCGCAGGCTTTCCTTGTAGTCGGCGATTTCGCCGCGCATCGCTGCCTCGGTGATCGCCGCCACCTCCCTGCCTTTGCCGGCGTAGGCGGCGATCTCATCGAGACTCTCGATGTTGATCAGCGTCGAATCCATGTCCAGCGCCAGCAGGCGGAAGGCGGCGAGCTTCAGCCCGGGCTCGACGAATGCCGCGTCGCATTTCCAATAGGCGGCGAGTGCCGAGGCCGTCTTGCGCGTGTCGGCGTCGTCCTGGATATCGACCAGGCGCGCACTGTTGAGGCGGCGCTGCACGCGGCTGGCGACGCAGGCAACGCGGAAGGCATCGACGGCGTCGGTGGGCAGGTCGTCCGATTGAATGACGAGGTCCATGGCTCGCATCATGCCAGCGCCTTGAACACGGCACGCAGTTGCTGCAGCCGAGTGTCGAGGCTCGCCGTCTTGACCTCGATACGCAGCTTCTCCGGACCGGCCAGGCGCATGCCTTTCTCGCGCTGGATCATCTTGATGAGCCGCGCCGGGTCGATCGGAGCGTCGGGCACGAAGGTCAGGACGATGACTTCGCCTGAGGCGTCGATTTTCTTGACCCCGAGCTTTTCGGCGAGCAGTCGCAGCCGATGCGTTTCGATCAGTGCGCGCCCTGGTTCCGGCAGCTTGCCGTAGCGGTCGATCAGCTCTTCCTGCAGCGAAAGCAGGGCGTCCTCGCTGTCACAGCTGGCGAGTTTCTTGTACAGCGACAGCCGCTGGTGCACGTCGCTGACGTAGTCGGGCGGCAGCAGGGCCGCCACGTGCAGGTTGATCTCGGTCACCGCCGCCAGCGGTGCCAGCAGGTCAGGCTCGCGGCCGGAACGCAGCGCGCGCACGGCGGCGTTGAGCATCTGCGTGTACAGGTCGAAGCCGACCTCCTGCATGTTGCCGCTCTGCGATTCGCCGAGAACCTCGCCGGCGCCGCGGATCTCGAGGTCGTGCATGGCCAGGTAGAAGCCGCTGCCCAGTTCCTCCAGGTTCTGGATCGCCTCCAGCCGCTTCTCGGCGTTCTTCGTCAGCGCCTCCGGATCGGGAATCATCAGGTAGGCATAGGCCTGATGGTGCGAGCGGCCAACGCGGCCGCGCAGCTGGTGCAGCTGCGCCAGCCCGAATCGGTCGGCGCGGTGAATGATCATCGTGTTGGCAGTGGGCACGTCGATGCCGGTCTCGATGATCGTCGTGCACAGAAGAACGTTGAAGCGTTGCTGGTAGAAGTCGTGCATCACGCGCTCGAGCTCGCGCTCGGGCATCTGCCCGTGCGCGATCTCGATGCGCGCCTCCGGCACCAGTTCCACCAGCCGTGCGCGCCGGTTCTCGATTGTGTCCACCTCGTTGTGCAGGAAGTAGATCTGGCCGCCGCGCCGCAGTTCACGCAGGCAGGCTTCGCGGATCAGGCTGGCGCTTTCCTGGCGGACGAAGGTCTTGATCGCCAGCCGCCGCTGCGGCGCCGTGGCGATGACCGAGAAGTCCCGGATGCCTTCCAGTGACAGCGCCATCGTGCGCGGGATCGGCGTGGCGGTGAGCGTCAGCACGTCGACCTCGGCGCGCAGCGCCTTCAGGCGTTCCTTCTGGCGAACGCCGAAGCGGTGTTCCTCGTCGATGATCACCAGGCCGAGTCGGCCGAAGCGCAGTTCCGGTGTCAGCAGCTTGTGCGTGCCGATGACGATGTCGATCGCCCCCGAGTTGATGCCGGCGATCGCCGCGGTGACTTCCTTGGCGGAGCGGAAGCGCGACAGTTCCTCGACGCGGACCGGCCAGTCGGCGAACCGGTCACGGAAAGTCTGCGTGTGCTGCTCGGCGAGCAGGGTGGTCGGACAGAGCACGGCGACCTGCTTGCCGCCGGCTACCGCCATGAAGGCAGCGCGCAGCGCCACCTCGGTCTTGCCGAAACCGACATCGCCACATACGAGGCGGTCCATCGGGAAGCCGGCCGACATGTCCTTGCGCACCGCCTCGATCGCCGCCTGCTGGTCCGGCGTTTCCTCGAAACCGAACGCCTCGGCGAAAGCGTCGTAGTCATGCCCGCTGAACTCGAACGCGTGGCCCTTGCGCGAGGCGCGCACCGCGTACAGGTTGAGCAGCTCGGCGGCAGTGTCGCGCACCTGCTTCGCCGCCTTCTTCTTCGCCTTGTCCCAGTCGGCGCCGCCGAGGTGGTGCAGCGGCGCGGCGTCCGGATCGGCGCCGCTGTAGCGCGAGATCAGGTGCAGCTGCGCCACGGGGACGTAGAGCTTTGCCTCGTTGGCGTACTGCAGGTGGAGGAATTCGGCAGGCCCCTCGCCGAGATCCATCGATTCGAGGCCGAGGTAGCGGCCGACGCCATGCTCGACATGCACCACCGGGTCGCCGACGCGCAGCTCCGCCAGGTCGCGGATCATCGCCTCGACGTTCGAGGCTCTCTCGCGGTGGCGGGCGCGGCTGCGGCGCGGGCTGGTTTCGTAGAGTTCCGTCTCGGTGATCAGCGCCAGCCCGGCCTGCGGCAGGGCGAAGCCACCGTGCAGTGGTGCAACGCCGAGGCAAAGCGTCGAATCGCCGGCAGCGAAGCCGGCGAAGTCGGTGTTGTCGGCAAACGGCAGTTCGTACTCGCGCAGCATCTGCGCGATGGTTTCGCGCCGGCCGGCCGAGTCGGCGAGCAGGGCGACACGGCCGCCGGCGGCACTGAAGGTCGCGACGTACTCGCGCAGGTGCTGCAGCGGATCGGCGGCCTTGCGTTTCACTGCCAGCGCCGGCAGCGGCGCGAACTGCGGCTCGGGGCCCTCGCTGAGGGCAAGGCGGGCAAACGGCCGGGCGGCGACGAAGAATTCTTCCGGCGTCAGGAACAGGCGCGCCGGCGGCAGGCTCGGCCGCTGCGTGTCTCGAGAAAGGAACTTGTAGCGCTCGCTGGTCTCGGTCCAGAAACGCTGCGCCGCTGCTTCGATCGGTCCGTGCAAGACGAGCAGCGAGTCGTTCGGCAGGTAGTCGAACAGCGTGCCGGCCTGCTCGAAGAACAGGGGCAGGTAGTACTCGATGCCGGCGCTGGCGATGCCCTGGGCGATGTCGCGGTAGACGCTGCAGCGGCTGGGGTCGCCTTCGAACGTCTCGCGCCAGCGGCCGCGAAACGCCACCCGCGAGGCCTCGTCGAGCGGGAACTCGCGGCCCGGCAGCAGGCGGACCTCGGCGACCGGATAGAGGCTGCGCTGGCTGTCGGCGTCGAAGCTGCGGATCGTCTCGATGACGTCGTCGTTCAAATCGAGCCGGAACGGCAGTACGGCGCCCATCGGAAACAGGTCGATCAGTCCGCCACGGACGCAGAACTCGCCGGGCGCAACCACCTGCGAGACATTCTGGTAGCCGGCCTGGATCAGGCGGCTGCGCAGCGCATCGGCAGCGAGGCGCTGGCCCTGGCGGAAGAAGAAGGTGTGCCCACCGACGTAGGACGGTGGCGCTAGCCGGCCGAGCGCGGTCGTGGCCGGCACCAGCAGCACGTCGAGCGCCCCCGGCGCATCACGAGCCAGCAGTTCGTGCAGCACGGCCAGTCGTTCGCTGACCAGGTCCTGGTGCGGCGACAGGATGTCGTAGGGCAGCGTCTCCCAGTCCGGGAACTGCCGGACGGCCAGCAGCGGATCGAAGTAGGCGATCTCTTCGGTGAGCCGCTGCGCGTCGAGCGCGTCGGCGCAGGCGACGACCACCAGTTGCGCCTGGCTGCGGGCGCGGCTTGCCACCTGGGCGATGAGCAGCGCATCGCCCGATCCGGGCGGACGAGGCAGCGAAACGCGCGACCCGGCAGTGGCGGTCGGGACTACGAGTTCGAACGGAGGCTGGGCCGGCGTATCCACGCAGTTGCAATTCAGTGCGGCGTGCAGTTGACGCCACAAAGGACAACGCGGTGGACGGAATCCGCTCCGGCCACCGCGTGCTGGCTATTATAGGAATCCGCTCCAGACGTCGGCATCGGCATCGGCATCGGCATCGGTACCTCGGCTCCGAACGACAGACAAGCCCAAGTGAACAAGGCTCCCAGATATTTCGCGTTGATCCCGGCCGCCGGCGGTGGAACACGGTTCGGCGGCGCGGTGCCGAAGCAATATCAGATGCTCGGGGCGCGCACCATGCTCGAGCACGCCGTCGAGGCGATGCTCGGCGACCAGCGCATCGAACGGGTCCTGATCGTCGTCGCTCCAAGCGATGGCCGCTGGGCGCGCATCGGCTTCGATCGGCGGGTCGCGGTTGCCACCGTGGGTGGCGAGTCGCGCGCCGAGAGCGTGCGCAACGGACTGAAGGTGCTGCCCGGGGTCAGCGATCCCGACTGGGTGCTGGTGCACGACGCTGCGCGGCCGTGCCTGACGCGCCAGGACCTGGTGCGCCTGCTCGACCGCGTCGGCTCCGATCCGATCGGCGGCCTGCTGGCGCTGCAGGTCACCGACACGGTGAAGCGCGGCGTCGATTTCCGCGTCGAGCAGACGCTGCGCCGGGACGAGACCTGGCTGGCGATGACGCCGCAGATGTTCCGCGTCGGCCCGCTCAGGCGGGCGCTCGACGCGCACGCCAAGACGCACGAGGTCACCGACGAGTCGGCAGCGATGGAGCGCATGGGGCTCAAGCCGCTGCTGGTGGCCGCCTCGCCGACCAACATCAAGGTCACCACGCGCGGCGACTTCACGATCGCCGAGGCGATCCTCCGCTCGCAGGGCCGGGTCAAGTGATTCGCGTCGGCCTCGGCTACGATGTTCACGCGCTCGTGCCCGGGCGCCGACTGAAGGTCGGTGGCGTCGAGATCGAATCGACGCACGGCCTGCTCGGTCATTCGGACGCCGACGTGTTGTTGCACGCGATTACCGACGCGATCCTCGGCGCTGCAGGGCTCGGCGACATCGGCCGGCTCTTCCCCGACACCGACGCGCAGCACAAGGGGGCCGACAGTCTCGAGCTGCTGCGCGTCGCTGCGCACAAGGTGCGCGCCGCGGGATGGACCGTGGCCAACGTCGATGCAGTCGTCATCGCCCAGCAGCCGAAGATCGCGCCGCACGTCGCAGCCATGCAAGCGCGGATCGCGCCGGTGCTGGGCGTGACCGAGGATGCGATCAGCATCAAGGGCAAGACCACTGAGCGCCTCGGCTTCGCCGGGCGCGGCGAGGGCATTGCCGCGCAGGCAGTGGCGCTGCTGGTGGCCGGCAAGGATGCAGGCGGCTAGGCGCAGCCGCGCGAAAGTCTGGTCCCCGTTCGGGAACTAGCGCGGAAGCGGCAGTTGCAGCCTGGCCCGCAGACCGTGGGGCTCGTTGATGCTCAGCGCCAGTCGCCCGCCATGCAGCCGAGCAACGCGGGCGACGATGGCCAGCCCCAGGCCGGCACCGGCAGCCCCGGTGCGTGCACCTTCGCCGCGGACAAAGGGACGCAGAAGCTGTTCGAGCTGGTCCGCCTCAGCACCGGGGCCGCGGTCGGCAACTTCGATCACCGCCTCGCGCGCTGACTTGCGCAGCTCGACGGACAGCTCCAGCCTGCCGCTGCCCGGATCGCGGCCGTAGCGCTCAGCATTGGTCAGCAGGTTGGCCAGCGAACGAGTCAGCTCGACCGCCAGACCGTCGATGTGCACGCCCGGTTCGATGCGCCGTTCGATGCGCACCGTTTCATCGCCGTCGAGGCGGCTCGTCTCGATCGCCTGCTCGATTATCGCCGACAGGTCGACGTCGGCCCTGGGTCGGGCCGGTTCGCTGCGCGCGTAGTCGAGGAATTGCGCGACGATCTGGTCCATCTGCTCGAGGTCGGCGACGATATGGGCGCGCGCCTCCGGCTCCAGGTCGCTGATTTCGACCTCGAGCCGCATGCGCGTCAGCGGCGTGCGCAGGTCGTGCGAGATGCCGGCCAGCAACACGGCGCGATCCCTTTCGGACTGCGCCAGGTCGGCGGCCATCCGGTTGAAGCTGGCGTTGACGGTGGCGATCTCGGCCGGCCCCGTTTCCGGAAGCGGCTCCGGATTACGGCCGGCACCGAGTTCGCTGGCCGCCTCCGAAAGGCGCGCCAGCGGGCGGTTGACCACGCGGGTGATCGCCGCGGCGGCCATCAGCGCGGCGATCGCGGCGATGACCGCCCAGCCGATCCAGCGCGTGCCGATATCGAGCGCCAGCGGGTCACGCTCGATGACCACCCAGTACTCGTCGGCGTCGATGGCGAAGCTGACCCAGATGCCGGCCACGCCGTTGACCTCCGAGGCGAGACGTGTGCGCGGACCGAGGGCGTTCATCACGCGCTCGCTGGCCCGCGTCGCGACCGGGTTGTCGGAGAAGGGTCGGATGGTGTCCGAGTGCTCGAGCGGCACGATCCGTATGCCCTGGTTGTCGGCAAGATCGGCCAGCAGCGCCAAACGGACGATCGGATCGGAATAGACGAGCGCGCTGCGGGTGATGTTGACGATCGAGATGATCTGCGCGGCGAGCTGCTGCGCGCGCGGCTCGCGCTCGAAGAGGCGAAAGCTCTGCAACCAGGCGGCCGAGCTGGCCGCCAGGAGCAGTAGGATCAGCAGGAAGGTGCGCCAGAACAGACCGGGCGCAAGCGGCGACTTCACCTTGATCGGCGTCCGTCAGCGGCCGGCATCGGATGCGGCGCGGAGCCGCGTTCAGCCGTTGCCGTCCGGGATGAAGACATAGCCGAGACCCCAGACGGTCTGTATGAACTTCGGCTTCGAGGGATCCGCTTCTATCAGCTTGCGCAGTCGCGAGATCTGCACGTCGAGACTGCGGTCGAAGGCCTCGTATTCGCGCCCGCGCGCCATCTCCATCAGCTTCTCGCGCGACAGCGGCACGCGCGGGTGGCGGGCGAATGCCTTCATCACGGCGAACTCGCCGGTGGTGATCGACACCGGCTCGCCGTTGCGCGTCAGCTGCCGCGTCGACAGGTCGAGCACGAAATCGCCGAAGCTGATCGTCTGCGGCTCCTGCGCTGGCCCTCCGGGAGCTTCCTCGGGCGCGCGGCGACGCAGCACCGCATGGATCCGGGCCAGCAACTCGCGCGGATTGAACGGCTTGGGCAGATAATCATCGGCGCCCAGCTCTAGGCCGACGATGCGGTCGACATCCTCGCCCTTGGCGGTGAGCATGATCACCGGGGTGGGATCGCTGGAACCGCGCAGGCGACGCAGGATCGCCAGCCCGTCCTCGCCCGGCAGCATCAGGTCGAGGATCAGCGCGTCGAAGCGCTCGCGCTGCCACAGGCGGTTCATCGCCGCGCCGTTCTCTGCGGTGGACACGCTGAAGCCGTTGTCGCTCAGATAGCGGCGCAGCAGCTCGCGGATCCGCGGGTCGTCGTCGACCACCATCAGTTTCGGTGGACTGGATCGGGTCATGGGCTACCTTTGGCAATGCCGGTCGGTGTTCCTGTATCGCGATGCTACGAACCGTATCGCTCCCTGCCGGCGTGGTTCGCAAACTGTTACAGAATTTACCCGTGGCCGGGGCCATCATGGGCGCGTTTGTGGCACCGTGGCTCCTGCCACGGGACCATTCCGCCCGCATGAAGCCTATCGTCTTTGTTCTCGCGTTGTTCATCGCCACCGGCGTGGCCGCGCAGGGGCCTTCGGTCACGCCGGTGCCCGGGCCTAGTCGGGCGCCCGCGCCGGCGCAGTCGCGCAATGACCTCTGGCAACTGCTGACGCCGGAGCAGCGCGACCAACTGTGGCGAACGCTTAGCCCGGAGCAACGATCCGACGTCTGGCGCGGACTGCAGCCGCACGAGCGGCGCGAGATGCGCGAGCGCCTCGCGCCAGACGAAGCGCGCGGCGCCAACGGCCCATGGACAGGGCGGCGTCAGTTCGACCGCGGCGACGGGCCGGCGGGGATGATGAAGACCCCGGAAGAACGCCAGCAGATGCGCGAGCAGATTCGCGAGGCGCATCGCCTGCGCCGCGAACGCATGGATGCGGAGCGCGCGCGCCGCCCGCAGTAGGTCCATCCGCGCCGCCGGGCAAGCGGCCGAATAACTAGAATGCGTCGCAATCGCTGATTGCTGCCACGCGCGCCGGCCGCGGCGCGATCGCCGCCGCCGTGCCACCGACCCTGCTCGCCATCGATACCGCCACCGACATCTGTTCGGTCGCACTCGCTCGCGGTGATCGAGTCACCGAACACAAAGAAGCGGTCGGGCAGAAGCACTCCGAGCGAGTCCTGCCGATGGTGCAGGAGTTGCTGCGTGAATCGGCCCTGCAACTGGGCGACTGCGACGCGATCGCATTCGGGTCCGGACCCGGCGCCTTCACCGGCCTGCGCATCGCCTGCGGCATCGTGCAGGGACTGGCCTTCGGCGCCGGCAGGCCGGTCGTCGCGGTCGGCAATCTGGCTGCCCTGGCGCTGGCGGCGAGCGAGGCCAGCCCGGGCGCGCGCACCATCCTGGTCGCGATCGACGCGCGCATGCAGGAAGCGTATTGGGGCTTGTACTGCATCGATGCCGAATCCCTCACGGAGGTGTCTGCGCCAGCGCTCGCGTCGGCAGCCGAACTGGCCGAGATCTGCCACCGGCATGCTCCCGATCTCGTTGCCGGCAATGCACTGCGGTGCTTTCCGGAGGCGGCGACACGACTTGCCTGTGCGCTGGCGCCCGATGCGTGCGCCAGCGCCGGTTCGATTGCCAGGCTGGCGGTGAAGAAGTTCGCCGACGGCGGCGCGGTTGCAGCAGAGCTCGCGGCACCGGTCTATGTCCGTAACCGCGTGGCACTGACCATCGACGAGCGTCGCGCCGTGGCGAGTGCGGGGCAGCGATGAGTGCCGTCCTGCGCGAACCGGCCGAGCAGATTGCGCCGATGCGCCCGCAGGACCTGCCGGAGGTTCTCGCGGTGGAAGAGGTCGCCTACGAGTTCCCGTGGACTCACGGCAACTTCGTCGATTCGCTGCGTGCCGGCCATAGCGCGTGGACCATGCGCGACAGCAGCGGCAACCTCATTGCCTATGCGGTGGTGATGATGGCCCTCGACGAGGCGCACCTGCTCAACCTGACCGTGGCGCCGGCGTGCCAGCGCTTCGGTTTCGGCTGGCGGATGCTGGAGGCAATGGCGGAGAACGCCCGCGGCTACGGCGCGCGCACGATGCTGCTCGAGGTGCGGCCAGGTAACACCGCGGCACAGCAGATGTACATGCGCTATGGCTTCGTGCGCATCGGCACGCGGCGCGGCTATTACCCGGCACGCGACGGGCGCGAGGACGCGATCGTGATGCGGGTATCGCTGTGATTGCATCTGCTGTGGCGCCGGGTGCCGTGCGCCCGCGGGCGCAACGCGAGGTGCAATGACCCTCGATCCTCGTCGCGCAGCGTTGTGGCAGGCGATGAACCTCGGCCCGGAGTGGGTGCGGCGCGATACGCCCGAACCTGGGCTGCCTGCGGCGGTCGATGAGAACTCCGCTGCAGCCATTGCGCCCGGACCGACGCAGGCCGGACAGCGGGAAGCGGCGATCGCCGTTATGGGCTGGGAAGAACTGCAAGCGGCCGTGGCCGGCTGCACCGCCTGCGGGCTCTGCCAGTCGCGCACCCAGACCGTCTTCGGCGTCGGCAGCCGGACGGCACACTGGATGATCGTCGGCGAGGCTCCGGGGGCGGAAGAAGACGCGCGTGGCGAGCCATTTGTCGGCCAGGCGGGACGCCTGCTCGATAACATGCTTGCAGCGATCGGCCGTTCGCGGCAGGTGGATGCGAACCAGTCGGTGTTCATCGCCAATGTGCTCAAGTGCCGGCCGCCGGGCAACCGCAATCCGCAGCCCGAGGAGGTCGCGGCGTGCGAGCCGTTCCTGCTGCGGCAGATCGAACTGATACGGCCACAGCTGGTGCTGGTGATGGGCCGTTTCGCGGCGCAATCGGTCCTGCACACCGACGCACCGATTTCCGCGCTGCGCGGCCGACTGCACCGGTTGCGCGTTGCCGAACGCGATGTGCCGGCAATCGTCACCTATCACCCCGCTTATCTGCTGCGCAACCTGGCCGACAAGGCCAAGGCCTGGGCAGATCTGTGCCTCGCACTCGACGTCGAGGCTGGACCGGCGAACGCAGCTCTCGATCGGTCAGAAGGTGTGAACAAGCCGTAGCGACCGCCCCGAGGTGGCGCCGAGGAGCGCAGGCGTACAGAACCGTACGCTGGGCACCGCAGCTGCAGGATCGGGGCGCGCCGTAGGCTTATTCACGCCTTGTCAGTGCCTGGCCTGGCCGATCAGCGACACCGAGTCGAACTGTCGCTGGTTATGGCGGTGTCGGAAGATGACCAGCACCATCGCCCCGGCGACGAACAGGCCGAACAGGATGATGATCGTCTCGATGCGCAGGTCCAGCGCGACGAGCAGCGCGTAGATGCCGAGCATCAGCAGGATGTTCAGGTTCTCGTTGAAGTTCTGCACGGCGATCGAGTGGCCTGCCGACAGCAGCACGTGGCCGCGGTGCTGCAGCAACGCGTTCATCGGCACGACGAAGTAACCGGCCAGCGCCCCGACGACGACCATCAGCGCGGCGGCCACCCACATGGCCCAGGTGATCGTCGTTGCGCCGACGACCAGCCCGCCGGCCGGCAGCCGCGAGAAATCGATCAGGGCCATGGCGCAGACGAGCAACCCCATCGCCACGCCGACCGGCAGCACCGACAGTGAGCGCTTCAGCGACACGCGTGCTGCCGCGGTCACCGAGCCGATGGCGATGCCGATCGCGACGACCGCCTGCATGATCGCTCCTTGCGACAACGTCATGCCGAGCACGGTCTCGCTCCACTTGAGGATGATGAACTGCAGTGTGGCGCCGGCGCCCCAGAAAAGCGTCGTCACCGCCAGCGAGATCTGGCCGAGCTTGTCGCGCCACAGCGTCGAGACGCAGTGGCCGAAGTCCTGCAGCAACCGCAGGGCGTTGCGCGACTGCTTGGCGTAGCGGGCGCCGGTATCCGGGATGCCGTAGTTGACGATCGCTGCGGCGACATAGATGAAGGCAATTACCGCGACCGCCGCCTCGCCGGCCTGGTCGACCCCGGTGTCGAGCAGCGGCGCGTCGAACGACAGCAGGCTGGCGGCCACCACGGGCGAGACCAGCACGCCGCCCACGACGAAGCCGAGGATGATCGATCCGACCGTCAGCCCTTCGATCCAGCCGTTGGCGATGACCAGCTTTTCCGGCGGCAGCAACTCGGTGAGGATGCCGTACTTGGCTGGCGAATAGGCGGCAGCGCCAAGGCCGACCACGGCGTAGGCGAGCAGCGGGTGCAGCGAGAAGAACATCAGCGCGCAGCCACCGACTTTGATCAGGTTGGTGATCATCATCACCCGGCCCTTGGGCAGCGAGTCGGCGAAAGCACCGACAAATGCCGCCAGCACGACGTAGGAGATGAAGAAGAACAGCTTGAGCATCGGCGTCATCCACTCGGGCGCGTGGATGTCGCGCAGCAGCGCGATGGCGGCGATCAGCAGCGCGTTGTCGGCCAGCGACGACAGGAACTGCGCGGCCATGATCGTGTAGAAGCCGCGC
>Ga0209253_10003965_pt1 | contig 12940 bp, 5 predicted proteins | sample FrelakmetBRP12BR_FD_187145 | JGI IMG/M metagenome (GOLD analysis project Ga0209253, IMG submission 187145) | Freshwater lake sediment microbial communities from the University of Notre Dame, USA, for methane emissions studies - BRP12 BR (SPAdes)... | ecosystem: Environmental > Aquatic >...
TCAGAATCAAGTTGACGTTACAACGGACTCTATCGGAAGAAGGGAGTTGCGAGTCTAAATAGTCGAATGATGCACGGTGTGTTGGGACTGCGCTTTCGGGATTGGGGGTGGGGGCCTGGGCGTGAGCTCCCATAGAGCGAGGTGTTTGAGGATTTTTTCTATGACGTCTTCGGCCTCAATGAAAGCGATGACGGCCATCGGCCCATGGCACTTAGGACACGTCAGGGGATCGATTTTGCTAAAGTGTGTGCGCGCGTCGGAGGATTGCCCGCAAATAGGGTTGTTCTCAAAGAAGGCTGCAACCTTTCTCACACTGTAAACGCGACAGACAATCGTCTAACCTCCTGATGTTCCTGATTGACTTCAAAAGACCGGTCAAGTTCTGTCAATATTTTTTGCATCCTTTAACCGGGACCCGCTTTCTCCAACCCATGAAAGTTTGTTCTTTCCTTTGATCTTTAATCCGGCCATTCAGGTTCCCCCCGTTTAGGCTAACGCCGCGAGAGTATTGAATTGTCCTCTAAACAGCGGCCCGGCCGACGCACTTCCGCCTTCATCCCAAGCCCTTCCTTCAAAGAGCCGAGCGCGTTTGGAATGCCACTTGCTTAAGGCTGTAATCAGGTCACACACGAACCTTTGAAGGTAAAGGATGGGATAGACAATGACGGTTCAAAATACCTCCGCTTTAACGAAGTTGTATGTGGGCATTGACGCCGGATCCGTGAGCGTCAACGGGATGGTGATCGATGAGAAGAGGCAGATCCTCTATGAGTCCCCCTATGTGCGCCACATGGGAAAGGTGGAGGAGAATGTGATAGCCCTCATCCGAGAACTTTACAAACGATTCGGGCAAGAGAGCGTCGTCTGCATTGCTTTCACCGGGAACCACGGGAAGAAACTCAGCGAAAGGCTTGGAACGTTTTACGAGTTCGAGATCATCAGCCAGGTATTGGGAGCGATTCACATCCAGCCGGATGTAAGGACTGTGATGAGCATGGGCGGGCAGGACACAGCCCTGGCCCAGATCAATCATCATGGAGCCGACTGGGAGCTGGCCTACTTCAACACCAACGGGTCCTGTGCCTCCGGCACGGGCTCCTTCATCGATCAACAGGCAGAGCGTCTGGCCACCGCCGTGTACGAGAAAAGGAAAGGCAAGGAACAACGGCCCATTGATTCCATCCTTGATGACTTCATCTCCCTTGGACTGAAGAGCCAAAAGCCTGCCAGTGTCGCATGCCGCTGCACGGTCTTCACCAAGTCCGACATGATCCACCTACAAAACAAAGGAGAACTCCTTCAAGACATCATTTACGGTCTCCATGTGGGGAACGCGAGAAATTACCTAAGCACCATCGTGTCGAAGCGCTCCCTTTTGGAACCTATCCTCTTCATCGGAGGCCTGTCTCTGAACGCCCTTCAGGTGAGGGCCTTCAGAGAGTATTTCCCCGGCCTCATGGTCCCGCCTCACAGCACCTCCATCGGCGCTTTGGGCGTTGCGCTTCAAGCCCTTCAATCGGGCCGGAAAGATTGCCCCGACCCTGAAAAGGGTTTGATCCAAGATCCTGGGCAGACGCTTTCCGTGCCTATCGGTTCAAGACTTGTGCTGGGAAAAACCGTATTTCCAGAAAAGAACGAGGTCCCATGGAGACTTCTTGGCAGCAGTCCACGAGGCTATCTGGGCATTGATGTGGGGTCCACCACCACCAAGTACGCGCTCATCAACGACAGGCGGGAGATTATCCAAAAACGCTATGTTCCCACCCAGGGAAAGCCCATCGAGGTCACCCAGGCGCTCCTCCGGCACCTCAGGGAGCAGATTAGGGACCGAGTGCAGGTCATGGGAGTGGCCACCACAGGTTCCGGAAGGAGTGTGGTCGGAGACTTCGTTAATGCGGATCTCATCATTGACGAGATCACCGCTCACGCAAGGGGCGCAGTGGAAATTGACCCTGAGGTAGATACCATCTTTGAAATCGGAGGCCAGGACTCCAAATACATCTCCATTGCCAACTCCTACCCTCTTGATTTCGACATGAACAAGGTGTGCGCTGCAGGGACAGGGAGTTTCCTCCATGAACTCGCCAACAAGTACGGGATCGATATCGTGGGGGAGTTCCAAGAGATTGCGCTTTCTTCGCAGGAGCCTGTGAAGCTTGCGGAACGGTGCACCGTATTCATGGAATCAGATCTCGTCTCCTATCACCAGAAAGGGGTGCACAGGGAAGACCTCATCGGAGGGCTCTGCTATGCCATTGTCCACAACTACCTGAACCGAGTCGTGGGAAACCGCAAGATCGGGCAAAGGGTGATGTTCCTCGGCGGACCCTCCTTGAACAAGGCGGTGGTCGCGGCTTTCGAGAACGTTCTTGGTCAGGGTCTTCTGGTGCCCCGCCACAGGGAAGTGCTCGGGGCCTACGGAGCAGCCATCAGCCTGCAGGAGAAGATGCTCTCTGAGAGAAGGAGGGAGAGCACCTTCAGAGGGCTCGACAGCGCCATCGAAGACAGGATGAACCACGCGGAAAGGACTTGCCGCTCAGACCCTGAGTGCCACAACCAGTGCAAGCTGAAGGTTTATGATTTTGACGGTCGCAAAAGCATTTGGGGAGGAGAGTGTGGGAGGTATGAACTGAGCAGGCGAAAAGGGGACAGGAAGGATAACTCCTTCGAGATTCGACAAAGGATCTGGCAGAGCCACATGGAGGGAGTCTACGAGCCTCTTCAGGACGCCCCTTTGATGGAGGCGGATGGGAGACCCACGGTGGGCATGATAAGGGCTCTCTACGGGTTTCAAGGGAGCGTATTGTGGGCCCATTTTTTTGATCACCTCGGATTCCGGCTCGTGCTCACACCGCCGACGAACGAACAAATTTCCAGCATCGGCATCGAGACGATGGTGGCGGAGACCTGCTATCCCGTGAAGGTTGCCCACGGTCATGCCAGAGAGTTGATGGGAAAGACGAGGTACCTCTTTCTTCCCACCCTGATCGACATGCCCACGCCTGAGCCATCGGAGAGGGGATTTTACTGCCCCATGGTCCAGAGCAGCTCTTACATGATTCGCGCGGCAATGGGAATCCATGGGACCACTCTCCTGAGCCCCGCGCTCAACCTCAAGTTTGATCCTGAAATGCTGGCGCTGGACATCTATAAGCAACTGAAAGGGAAGCTGGGTTTCAAGAAGGGCCAGGTGAAAACCGCCTTTCAGTATGCCCTCCTGAGGCAGGAGCAATTCGTGAAAGAGCTTTACCTACGAGGAAGAGAAATCATCAAGAACTTGAGCCCTGATGAGCCGCTGGTGGTGGTGACAGGACGACCCTACAACCTTTATGATGAAAGGGTAAACCTCAGACTCGGACAGAACCTTGCCAGGATCGGGGCGGCGGCGTTGCCCATGGACTTCATGGATGTGTCTGACGTGGATCTGTCGGACTTCTCTTCCATGTACTGGGGTCTCGGGGGACAGATTTTGAGAACAGCCAGAAGGATCAGGAGCGGGCCGACCTATTTCGGCCTTCACCTGACCAATTTCGGCTGTGGCGCAGATTCTTTCATAGAACACTTCTACAAGCACATTATGGGGGACAAGGCCTATCTGATTCTGGAAATGGATGAGCACAGTGCTGCGGCCGGAGTGATGACAAGGCTCGAGGCATATAAGAATGTGATTGAGAACAGCGTCCGGAAACTCGAACTAGGGCTCAGCCGGAGGTTTGCTAATTAGATGAAAAGGAAAGAGACTATGGAATCGAATAAAGTCATTGAGTTCCGATCCGTGTCGGAGACTTTGGGCAAGCTTCGTCTGAGCGAGAAGAAGGTCTTGATCCCCGAGATGAACAGAATCGCAGCACACCTCATTTCCGCTGCTTTCAGGTCCTTTGGAATTAATGCTCAGGTGTTAAAGACATACAGAGGGCTTGATCTCGGCAAGAAATACACCTCAGGGAAAGAGTGCTATCCGTGCCAGGTCACCCTGGGAGACATCCTTTGCTTTGCCAAGGAAGAGAGAGAAAGGCTGGGCGACGCCTTCAACGCGGAAGACTACATCTATTTCATGCCCGAATCCGACGGGCCCTGCCGTTTTGGTTTGTACAACAAGTATCAGAGAATCGTGCTGGATTCCTTCCCCGGATTGAAGAAGCTGAAGATCAGCTCTGTGACCACGAAAGACGGCTACTCCATGGCAGGCCTTCTCGAAAAGGGAAAGGTCCCGGGTTTCAAGAAGGCAGGTTTTCTCTCCCTCGTCGTGGCGGACATCATGGACAGGCTCACCTGGAGGGTGCGGCCTTATGAAAAAGAGCAAGGCATGACCGATGCATTCATCGAGCAGGCGATGCACCGCATGGCCGGCTCTTTTCAGACCTATGGGGCCGGGAATTCCTTTGATCCTGTGCTTGCGGAATTGGATGGGGTCCTCGAAGAGGCGAAAGGGATCATGGATCCGAAAATTTCGCCAAAACCGCTCATCGGGATCGTGGGTGAAATTTTTCTCAGGATGCACAGGGATTCCAACCAGGATCTGATCAGAACACTGGAAAAATACGGGGCAGAGGTGGAAAACGCTTCCATGTCGGAGTGGGTGAAATATGTGAGCTACGAGGGTTTGAGGCAGGCGAGAAAAAGCCTTGCCCTCAATCTCAGACTGCTTCGCCTTCCCCAGATCAAGACCTGTGCCAAGGAGATCCTGAACTTCGGAATGAATCTCCTCTTCCAGGAGAAGACCCAGAAAGCGCTCTACAGGCGGGCACAGAAGATCACTGATCTGGCCGGCGATCACAAGATATCCCATTTGGAAAGAACGCTGGACGCTTCCGGAGTGTTCTCTTTTGATGTGAGCACCGAGGCCTGTCTGAGCATCGCCGGCATCATCCATTGTGCGAGAGAGGGTTACAACGGCGTGGTAAACGTCTACCCCTTTACCTGCATGCCGAGCATCACTACCTCCGCTATTGTGAGGCCGCTCATGAATGAACGGCAATTCCCCTACCTGGACACCTCTTATGACGGAAGTTTCCAGCCCAACAGGGAAGCCTCCCTCAGGACCTTCATGTACCAGGCCCAACAGCATTTCATGCAACACGGGAGAAAAATGGCGGGAAATCACACCGCCCCGTCATGAAAGGACTGGAAACAAAGAGTGGTTTAGTGGTAAAAGAATAACTTAGAGCTGAGGGAACGTTTGGCGAAAGCGTGGCCGCAACTCTATGAAAGAGGACGGGACTTTTCCCGGGACTCCTTTAATATGAGAGGGCCGTACCTGGATATGAAATCTTTCTTATCTGCAATATTGCTTGTCCTAATGGTACCGCCCCTGCTCTTTTCTTCCGCCTGCCGCTTCATTCAGCACGAGAAAACCCCTCCTAAAGCTATGAAAGGAATTCTGGATCTTACCCACTGGGATTTTGCCAAAGAGGGTCCTGTGTATCTCAATGGGGAATATGAGTTTTACTGGGAGCAGCATCTACAACCTTCCGACTTCTCGAACCCTGCTCCTCAGGCACCCGCCTTTGTCAACGTGCCCGGGTTCTGGAGTAAACAGCAACTTAAGGGTAACAGGCTGCCCGGACAGGGATTCACAACGTATCGACTGAGGGTTCTGCTCAACGGTGAGCAACAGACCCTCGCTCTGCGATTTCAAGACATGGGAACGGCCTTCACCGTCTTCGTCAACGGACAGCCCTTAGGGTCTGTCGGCGTGCCAGGAAAAGATCGTGAAACCACAGTTCCCAGATACTACCCCCAGGTCATGTCCATCGAACAAAGCACCGATCACCTCGATATGGTGTTCCACGTGTCTAATTTCCATCACCGGCGAGGCGGGGCCTGGGAAGCGATTCAGTTGGGGCAGGAAGGGCAACTGCGAGACTTGAGAGAGAGACGGGTGGGGGTTGATCTCTTTCTCTTCGGCAGTATTTTCATCATGGCCATCTATCACTTCGGTCTTTTTTTTCTGAGAAAGGAGGATCGGTCGCCCCTCTACTTCGGCCTTTTCTGTTTTGTAGTGGCCGTGCGGCTTCTGACCACAGGAGAGAGATACCTCACCCACCTTTTTCCGGCCATGAGCTGGAGCGCAGTCCTCAAGCTTGAATACCTCTCCATGTGTCTCGCGGTTCCCGCTTTCACCCTGTTCATGAAATCCCTTTTTCCAAAGGAATTTTCCCGACTTTTTCTGCGTTTCGCCATCGCGGCTTCTGTTGCCGTTTCTTTGGTCGTTCTGTTCACGCCGGGAAGGGTTTTTTCGCACCTTCTCCCTGTTTGCGAAGGACTGATCTTCCTGGCCTTTCTCTACGGGCTCTATGTTCTTATCCTGTCTTTGAAGAACAAGAGAGAAGGAGCCTTCATTTTCCTCTCCGGGTTCCTCATCCTGTCTCTTGCAGTCATAAACGATATCATTCATGTGGAGACGATTATCCAGACCGGGTATTTCGCCGCGTTCGGTTTTTTTGTGTTAATTTTCTCTCAAGCCTGTCTCCTGTCCCTGCGCTTCTCTAGGGCCATGGCAACCGTAGAGGTGCAGCAGAGAGAATTGATCGCCGTGAATGAGTCATGCAGGCAGGAGATCAAGGATCGTGTGCTCACGGAGGGTTCTCTGCGCCAGAGCGAAGAGAAATATCGAATCATTCTTCAAAGCATCGAAGACGGGTACTATGAAGTCGATCTGGCCGGCAATTTGACCTTCTTCAACGATGCCATGTGCCGAATTCTGGGTTATCCCAGGAATGAGCTGATGGGACTGAACAACCGCGCCTTTATGAGCGAAGAGACGGCAAAGCAGGTCTATGAGGCCTTCAATCAATTGTATCGCACAGGACAGCCGGCCAAGACGTTCGGCTGGGAGACCATCAGAAAGGACGGCACGAGGACCTATCTGGAGAATTCTGTATCCCTCATGCGTGACACGAAGGGTGCCCCGGTCGGCTTTCGGGGCCTTGCCAGGGACGTGACGGACCGCAAAGAGGCTGAGGATAGGGAGCGGATGCACGAACAGCAGCTTTTGCAGGCAAGCAAGATGGTGGAACTGGGTACCCTTGTTTCCGGGGTCGCCCACGAGATTAACAACCCGAACAATTTTATCATGTTGAACGCCCCTCTCCTGGTGGACTCATGGCAGGCGGCAAGGCCGATCCTGGAGGAGTACTATGAGGAAAATGGAGACTTCCTCCTGGGAGGCATGATGTATTCTGAAATGAGAGAAAATATCCCGAAGCTTTTTTCCGGGATCCTCGAGGGGTCAGAGCGCATCAGGCAGATTGTCGCTGACTTGAAGAATTATGTGAGGCCCGACACCTCCGACCTGACCCAATCGGTGGACCTCAACGGGGTCATCCAGTCCGCCCTTTCCCTCCTTTCCAACATGGTCAAGAAATCGACGGATCGTTTTTCACTGGATCTTGAGAAGGATCTCCCTCTCGTAAAAGGAAATTTCCAGCGCCTCGAGCAAGTGGTCATTAACCTGGTGCAGAACGCCTGCCAGTCCCTTCCGGACAGAAAAAAGGGGATTCGTGTATCCACCCGGTGGGACGAAGTCAACGGCAACGTTGTTCTGCAGGTGCAGGATGAGGGAGTCGGCATACCGCCCGAAAACCTGCCTCGTATCACGGATCCGTTTTTTTCCACCAGACATGATTCGGGGGGCGTGGGCCTGGGATTGGCCATTTCCTCTAGACTCATTAAGGAACAAGGGGGGACAATGTATTTTGCATCAGAACCCGGGATAGGAACGAAAGCAGAGGTTTTCCTCCCTGTGAACCGAAGCCTTAAACCTGGAAAAGAGGTGAGCCAATGACGGATATCACATCTCCTCACCGTCCTGTGCTGCTGGTCGATGACGAAGAACAGTCGCTCACCAGCTTTGAAATGGCCCTTCGCTCCGTTAACCTGAATCACTTCATCCGGTGCCGGGACAGCCGTGAGGTGATCCCCTTGCTCACAGAACAGGAAGTCGAAATCATACTCCTGGACCTGAGGATGCCCTACATCACGGGCGACGAACTGCTTCCCGCGATCATCTCCGATTTCCCCGAGATTCCCGTGATCATGATCACAGGAGCGAATGAAGTGGAGACGGCGGTGAAGTGCATGAAACTCGGGGCCTTCGACTATATGGTCAAGCCGGTTGAGAGGAGTCGTCTCATCGGGGGAGTGAAGAGAGCCCTTGACCTCCGGGAACTGCAGAGGGAGAACCGTTTGCTCAAGGCCCATGTGTTGTCGGATAAGCTTGAGCATCCGGAGGTCTTTTCAGGAATTGTGACGTGCAGTGCAAGAATGCGATCGATTTTTCAATACGTCGAAGCTATCGCAGCGAGCCCCAGGCCGTTGCTGATTACCGGTGAGACAGGAGTGGGAAAGGAACTGGTGGCCAGGGCTGTGCACAGGCTCAGCCGTCGCAAAGGAGCCTTTGTCGCGGTGAATGTGGCAGGCCTTGATGACAACGTTTTTGCGGACACCCTCTTCGGGCACAAGAAGGGCGCGTTTACGGGAGCCGAGCAGGCCCGTGGAGGTTTGCTGGAACAGGCGGCAGGCGGGACCCTCTTCCTGGATGAAATTGGGGACCTGAGCCATCCTTCACAGGTGAAACTCCTGCGGCTCTTGCAGGACGGGGAGTACTTTCCCCTCGGATCGGATCTGGCCAAGCGATCGGATGCGAGAATCGTTGTGGCCACGAATCAGGATCTGAACGTGCTCCAGACCAACGGGCGGTTTCGCAAGGATCTCTATTACAGACTCTGCGATCATCATCTCCAAATCCCCCCTCTCCTAGAGCGCATGGAAGATCTGCCTCTCCTTCTCAACCATTTTCTCGAAAAGGCCTCGACGACCCTTGGCAAGAGCAGGCCCACACCGCCCGAAGAGCTCCTCACCTTGCTTTCGACCTACCATTTCCCCGGCAACCTTCGAGAGCTGGAATCCATGGTGTTCGATTCAGTCGGCAGCCACCGTTCAGGCAAACTGTCCATGGACGCCTTCAAATCCCATATTTTCCAGAAGCCGCTTGCACCGAAGAAGGAGCAGCCTCAACAGATCCAGAGGGAGGGTGTCTCTGTGTCTTTCTCCGAGCGATTGCCGACGTTGAAGGAACTTGAGCAGAACCTTGTCGACGAGGCCATGCGACGCGCAGGCGGCAACCAGTCTATTGCCGCCCTCAGCCTGGGAATAACCCGTCAGGCTCTTAACAAACGGCTCAGGAAAGACAAGGAATAGAATCACAATCTCTCCGGGAACCCTGCAACCCCTTTTGCGCCGTAAACCTTTCTGCATTTTGATAATCTGTTGACATCATACTGAAATCCTCAAATAGCGAAAACAGCGTCAATCCCAGTTGCCGGCCTCTTGTTCAAGCTCCTCTGTCGAGTGTCTCGAAGAAAACCCACGCCTTCATTCCTTCCCCGCGTGATCCTGCCATAAGCAAAGTATCGTGATTGACTGAGGTTTCTGCCTGATGGGCGAGTGCAACTCTTACCCTGCTAGCCCGTGGAAAACATAGGTGATGCCCAGCGGCACAGCTATTGCTCATTAGGTCAGGCAAAAGCTGACTGGTTGAGGTGAAATTACATGGAATCGACGAAGGATCGACCACTGATGAAGAGTCAGGCTGACAACGCCACCGCCCTCTCACGGGCTGGGGCATTCGGTTCAAGGCAAGGCCACCACTTTAAGCTCGCTCTGGGAGGCATGGTTTTCGTCCTGCTCACGGCTTCCATTTTCCTTTACCAGTTCTCCCGAATTGAGCACGGTGAGGAGACCTTTACGTGGAGTGGCCTTCGTTTCGAGTACCTTTGGCTTATGCTTGTCTGCCTCCCTTTCGATACCCTTGCTTCGGGTTTGAGAATCTGGCTCGTTTGCCGTGTCCTTCAACCGGACACGGGATTTTGGACATGCCTCAAAGCGGAATGGGCCAACTCAGGGATCGCCATGCTCACTCCCTCGCAGACCGGGGGAGGATTCGGCCAGATCTACATGCTCCATCGCGGCGGGGTAAGTGTCTCCACAGCGACGACCATCAGCTTGATTACTTTTCTCGGGACCATGGTGAGCCTGCTCGTCGTTGGCTTCTACTCCGTTCTCATTTCCGGCGCAACCCTGGGCTCGCTCTTTTCCGTGGCAATCTGGCCTTTGACTATTATCATTGGCTTGATGACCGTTGCCCTCCTCTGGCCCGGTTTGTTTCGTGTTGCCGTCACTCACATTTTGCGAACCTTTCGGCGGATGTCCGGGCTTGTTTGCCGGGAGAAGAACAGTTCAGGCAACGCCCGCTGTTCCCATCAGGATCGAATGGAATTAACAGCAAACCGGCTCATCGCCATTGTCTATGATTACCACCACGGCACGTGGAGATTTGTCCGCACAGGGAAAGCCCATTTTGCCGGTGTCTGTCTCCTGAGCTTTGTTTTCATTCTGGCCCGGTGCCTCATGGCGTTCCTTTGCTTGCGTTTCCTGGGTATAGGGAATTCGACCCTGGGCGAGGTGCTTCAAATCCAGATGGCTCTGCTATTTCTCCTCTACTTTGCTCCCACCCCGGGAAGCTCAGGGTTCGCGGAAGTTTTCTCTCTTTCGGCTATGGCCGCCATTGTCCCGGCGGGGCTTGCGCCCTATTACAACCTCATCTGGAGGGCTTCCACGGTGTACCTGACAGCGGTGCTCGGGCTGCTGTATCTCGCCCTCACACTTCTTAGAGACACACGAAGCATTCTCCAGCGCCGGGGCCGTCCTTGTGATTCTCGGTCAGGGGTCGCGCAGTGTCGTCCAGCGCAGGTTCAACCCGGGCCTCTGCTTTCGCACCGGGGGATCTCTCCACCACGGATCTTTTCCTGTTAGTGCCTGTTGTGGATCTCGATTCCGCGACCCGGTATGTTTTAAAGCTACCCGTTCAGTGAGAGGCTCCCCGAGTTGCCGAGTGTCACATCGTTAAGGTCAGAAATGGCAATGTTCGGATTCAAACCCTTAACCTCGAAAGGAGACAGACCATGAAGAGAATCTGCAGTATCACTTTGTTAGCTTTCTTGTCGACAGACTTGGATCGGTGATCGTTCGTCCTTGGGATGCGTCTTTCCCTTTGACACACAAGGCCGAATCGCCTTTCCTCCCTTCCATTGGTGGGTCACAGGATTGCCGACAGACCCTGATCGGAGGGCGCAATGAACAAGTGGATCGCAGCAGTTGCAGTCATGGTCTGCGTGACGTGATAAGAACTTGCTTCAGATGTGGCGGCCTTTATGGGAATCCGCCCTTGTGTGTCAAATGACAAAGTCAGTCCAGGGGTTGCGAGTGTTTGTCTTCAGGTCTTGACGGTTGGTAGTGGCAGGATGAGCGGGGGTTACAATTAGCAACTCGAGTCGATTGCAGGACCAGGAAATCGCCAGGCTATGACTTGCCCAAGCAGCCTGTTTCCTGAATACGAAGGGGGCCGATAACGATTTCGACACAAGCGGCTACCTGGGCATGCCTTTGAAATCATAATCTTCAGATCACTCGCCCGAGTGCAAGTTGCGTATCGTAAGTGAAAGTGGTAACCGGTTCTTCCTGCCACCGACTTGAGTTCCTAATCGCTCGTCATATCAGGCAAATAAAGGCTATTGACATCCTTTCCAAAAGGTCTATCCTACGAACCACTCCCACACAATTCAGTTACTCAGTCAACTCTCAGCATAACCCTAACCTTTTGGAGACCGCGATGAACGAAAGCCACCAAAAGGTTCTGAGGGTGAAGCTTCTGAGGAATTTTGTTTCCCGTCTGGAGACTTTTTCATTTAAGGAGTGATCTAATGTCAGCAGAGTCCTTCAAACGCAAGCTCACGGCTATTTTGAGTGCGGATGTAAAAGGATACAGTCGCCTCATGGGCGAGAATGAGGCCGAGACGGTCAAGACCATTTCCTCCTATCGGAAAATCATGGGAGAACTGATCGACCAGCACCGTGGACGCGTCATAGACTCACCAGGGGACAACGTTCTGGCCGAGTTTACCAGCGTAGTGGATGCGGTGCAGTGCGCGGTGGCAGTTCAGAACGAGTTCAAAGCAAGAAATGCCCAACTTCCCGAGGACCGCAGGATGGAGTTTCGCATCGGTGTCAACCTCGGCGACGTGATTGAGGAGGATGGCCGGCTCTATGGCGATGGGGTGAATATCGCTGCCCGGTTAGAGGCCCTGGCTGACCCTGGTGGAATCTGCGTCTCCAAGACGGCTTTTGACCACATTGAGACAAAGCTGCCCTTGGGATATGAGTTTCTGGGTGAACAAGAGGTCAAGAACATCGCCAAGCCCATTGGGGCCTATCGCGTCTTGATGGAGTCGAGGGTGACGGTTGCGGGGGCAGCGATCGTAAAACCCGCCTCGTCTCACGCGAAACCCAAAGCCTCGGATTCCGACCGGCCGACTCTCGCCGTCCTGCCTTTTGTCAATATGAGCGGCGATCCAGAGCAGGAATACTTCGCCGATGGCATTTCCGAGGACATTATCACGGGCTTATCTAAATTGCGCTGGTTCTTCGTAATCGCGCGCAATTCATCATTCACTTACAAGGGTAAGGCGGTCGACGTGAAGCGCGTCGCCCGCGAGTTGGGCGTGCGCTATGTGCTCGAGGGTAGCGTGCGCAAGGGTGGCAACCGCGTGCGCATTACGGCCCAGCTGATCGATGCCTCGACCGGCAATCACCTATGGGCCGATCGCTACGACGGCGACCTGACCGACGTCTTCGCCCTGCAGGATGAGATCACGAGGAAGGTGGTCGCCGCGATCGAGCCCAAGCTGCTGGAGGCCGAAGGCATCCGCTCGCAAAGCCGCTCGCCGGAAGATCTCGACGCGTGGGACATGGTGATGCGCGCAAATTCACTATTCTGGCGCTTCACCCCGGCGGAAGTCGAAGCCGCGATCGGCATTCTCAAGCGGGCCGTGGAGCGCTTCCCCGACTATGCGCCGGCGTACAGCATGCTGGCCTTCATTTT
>Ga0209253_10003966_pt1 | contig 12940 bp, 10 predicted proteins | sample FrelakmetBRP12BR_FD_187145 | JGI IMG/M metagenome (GOLD analysis project Ga0209253, IMG submission 187145) | Freshwater lake sediment microbial communities from the University of Notre Dame, USA, for methane emissions studies - BRP12 BR (SPAdes)... | ecosystem: Environmental > Aquatic >...
TTATCGCAACAGGGTCAAATCTGAAGACCTGGTTTCTTTTGAGGTGATGGTCAAGGAGACTGATCTTCTTGTCAGTGCAGAGCAGAACCTCGAAAAAGAGACCAGGGATCTTGTGTTTGAATCGAGGCATCAGATCGAGAGCTACATACATCATCATCCCGACTTCCTTGCCGCCCTTGAACCCTATCCTGAGGACCCCTATGCGCCGCCCCTTGTCAAAGAAATGATTGAGTGCACCAGAGAAGTTGGAGTCGGCCCCATGGCCTCCGTGGCGGGCGCCATAGCCGAGTACGTGGGAAAGCGTCTCCTCAAAAAAACAAATCAAGTGATTGTCGAAAACGGGGGAGACCTCTTTCTGAAGGCCAACCGGCCTGTGACTGTTTCCATTTTCGCGGGAACTTCGCCTCTGAGCGAGAAGATCGGGCTCGTGATCCCGCCAAGACTCATGCCGGCAGGAGTTGCCTCCTCTTCAGGAACCGTAGGGCACTCCTTCAGCATGGGAAAGGCGGATGTGGGCTGTATCCTTTCTCCGTCAGCCGCTCTCGCGGACGCGGCGGCCACAGCCCTGTGCAACAGGATTCAGGGTCCAAAGGATTTAAACAGGATTGACGAATGGGCGAGAGGCATTAAAGGCATTCTGGCCGCCCTGGTGATCCTGGGGGACAAAATGGCGACCTGGGGGGAGATCGAACTCGTGGCGCTGTAATTAGAATCTTAGCCTGCAGCTTTTCTGCATCCCAAGGGGAAGTTCAAGAACGAACCGCAGAATGTCGAATGACGAATAAAGAACGCCGAAGGAAAGAAGAGAAGTCATTAAACTTCATCATTCGAAATTCCTTGTTCGACATTTGACATTCATTCAGTTGATCGGCTTTGGTTATTTGGTTGTGGCCAAGTGCCTTGAGCCTTGCACCGTGGACCGTCTATAGCTCATAAAGCGTTTCGTCCTTTGCGGGCGGTCGCCTCTTAGTGCCTTTTCCGGATTTCTTGTCCCCGAAACTAAAGGGGTCTTCCCCTTCCAAAAGATCTCCCATTTCCTGTTCGATCTGTTCCGGATCCTCGCCCGCTTCCATCCTCCGTAAAGCTTCCTCCATACCCGAACCCAGGTTCATGCCGGTCATATCGCTGAGTTTGCGCATGAGGTTGACCGCCTGCTTCGGGTCGTTTTCGTCCACGTGTTCCGCTTCCCGGGAGAGAAGATCCATGGCTTGAGCCATCTTGCCCTCGTCAATGTCCGGCATTGGGGTGTCCTCTTCCTCTCCTTGATGGCGCACCCTGGAGAAAAGAGACATCTGTCGCTCCAGCTTGACTTTGCGGCACCTGGGGCAAAGCGGTCTCTTGTCTGTGTTGACGGTAGCGGAGAAAAAGCTAAAAAGAGTATGGCATTTCTTACAGTAAAACTCGTAGATCGGCATGGCAACCCCTCAACTATTTGTAATTGACCTTCATCCCGCGCATGCACTGGAGCGGGACGCCCCTTTTTATGGCAAAAATGACTGGGGGAGTCAAATCCTTTCATAAACGAGCCGATTATGACTTGTCTTTTTCATTGGGGCTGATATACTTTCAAAAACCGTCATAAGAAAAAGGCCGTGCGGACATGAGAATCGGTGTCCTTTCCGACACACACCTTCACCGGGTGAGCAGGGACTTAAGAGAAATCCTGGATCATCATCTTTCGCAGGTAGATGTCCTTTTTCATGTGGGAGATTATACCTCTCCGGTGGTCATGGAGTTTCTCAGTTCGAAGAATTTTCACGGGGTCTACGGAAACATGGACCCCCTTGGCATCAGAGCCGTGCTGCCCGAAAAAAAGATCGTTGAGTTGGGCGGTTTCCGGTTCGGGCTCATCCACGGCTGGGGCTCGTCCGCAGGTTTGGAGGAAAAGGTCCTGGGCCAGTTTACCGATGTGGATGTGATTGTGTATGGACACTCTCACAAGCCGATGAATGACGTGGTCCAAGGAGTGCTTCTCTTCAATCCCGGGACCGCAAGCGGTTACAGTTCGTACGGAGTGCACAGTATCGGGATCCTGGAATGCGGGGACACCGTGAAGGGTGAAATCATCGACCTCGACTGAGAGGCCGTTACGGGAGGTGGGAGTACATGGGCGAAGAGAGCGGCATGAAGGTCCTCTGGGCGCCATGGAGGATGGGATATATCCTCGCGGAAAACAAGGCGGATGGGTGCATCTTCTGCCCGGGAGCGGATCGGAGCAGAGATCAGGAGCGACTGATCCTCTATGTGGGAGAGCGCTCCATGATTGTGATGAACCGATTCCCTTACAATAACGGCCATCTCCTGGTCGCCCCAATCAAACACGTTTCCAGCCTTGAGCGTCTGAACCAGGACGAGACGCTGGATCTTTTGCTCATGGTGCGCAAGTCCATCGAGATTCTGAAACAGGTGATGAAACCGGACGGCTTCAATGTGGGGCTCAACCTTGGTCAAGTGGCCGGCGCAGGCATGGAAAACCACATGCATTTCCACATCGTCCCCCGCTGGAAAGGGGATACGAATTTCATGACCGTGATCGAAGATGTCCGGGTGATTCCGGAACACATTAAGGCGACCCACGGAAAGTTACTTCCGTTATTTCAAAAATGCACTTAAGGCCCAAGGAGGTTGAACATGACCCAACTCAAGGCGATTGTCTTTATCTTGATCGGCGTGGCGGTCGTTATCCTTGTGGTTCAGAACCATGCTGCTCTTTCAACGACCGTCAATTTCAGGATGAACCCCTACTTCTTTCAGGAGAAGATGACATCGGACATCACCCTTTATGAGATCGTCCTCGTGACCTATTTCCTGGGAGTACTGTCGATCGGCCTCTATGAAATAGCCGAACGGTTCCGGTTGAAAAAGAAGATCAAGGTTCTAACCAAAGCGGTGGAGGTAAAAGAAAAAGAAGTGAACGACCTTAGAAACCTGCCCATCACCTCTGAGCATGTCCCTCCGTCCCGGCCGGATGCCGCCTGAGGCCGGCCGTAGGGGAGGAGGGAAGCTAAATGCAGCCGCTCTGGGACTGGTTTCTGGAGCCCACCCATCAGAAACTCTGCCTGACCATCTTGATCAGCCTCATCCTGGGGGGTCTTGCCGGCCGTTTTCTCAGCTACCGGAAGGAGAAGAGTATCCGGTTTCTGAAAAGGGAAAGCGACAGGGCCTTCTTCAAGGGGATTCAGTACATCCTTTCCAACGACCGTGACCAGGCGATCGAGGAATTCACCAAGTCCGTCCAGATCAACTCCGACACCATTGAAACCTATGTGGCCCTGGGGAACCTCTACAGGTCCAAAGGAGATATCGACCGAGCCATTCGCATCCGTCAGAGCATTATTCTGAGGCCCAACATTGACGAGCAGCTCAAGTTGAGGGCTCTCATTGATCTGGGGCTGGACTACCTCAAGGGAGGGTTCATGAACAGGGCCCTTGAAGCCCTGAACCAAGCCCTTCAAAAGGAGCCTGCAAACCTGGAAGCCATGGATGGGATGGAAAAGATCCATGAAGACATGAAGGACTGGGAAAACGCCTTTGTGACCAGGCAAAAGATCGCGAGAGTGAGCAAGGGAAACCACAAGCACATCCTTGCCCACTATCAGGCAGAGCTCGGCAAAGCGAGCCAGGAGAAGGGGGATCTCTCAAAAGCAAAATCCTGTTTTCAGAAAGCGATCTCCATAGATGACAAGTGCCTGGATGCGCATCTCCACCTGGGAGACCTGTACTTCCAGAAGCAAGACTACAAAAAGGCGGTGTCCGCGTGGAGGAAAGTTGTCCGCATTGCCCCTCAGTTCAGTTTTCTTGCCTACCGCAGACTGGAAGGCGCCTACGGAGAGATGAAGAACCTCAAACCGGTCGAGGAGTTCCTGAAGGAATGCGCAGAATTCAGCTCCGATGCCTTCACTCACATGGCCCTGGCCCGGTACCTTTACAATGAGCAGGACTATCAGGGAGCGGTTCGAGAACTCGACAGCGCCCTGGCGCTGGATCCCTCCTTCTGGGAAGCGAGAAAGTTCAAGGGAGAAATCCTTCTGAAACAAGGAATGAAGGAAGAGGCCCTGAGTGCTTACCGGGATCTTATTCCCCGGCTGGATGTGCCCTACCTGAAGTTTCAGTGCAGCAACTGCGGGTTCAGGCCCGGCGACCTTCAATGGCAGTGCCCTCAGTGCAGGAAATGGGACACCATCGGTCTCATGGATTCCACGGCGGTGGACGCGGGCGTTTCTAACGATCCCTTTTCAAGCCAGAGCGCCCCGTCTGCAGAAACCGATCCGGAGGACAGGCCGTGAGCGACCTCACACCCATGTTCAGACAATATATGGGGATGAAGAGCGAGGTCCCTGACGCGATTCTCTTCTTCCGCATGGGCGACTTCTATGAGATGTTTTTTGATGATGCGAAAAAGGCTTCCCGCCTTCTCGGGATCACTCTGACGTCCCGAGGCACGCTGAACGGCGAGAAGGTCCCCATGTGCGGTGTCCCTCACCATTCCTCGAAGTCCTACATCGCAAAGCTGATTGAAAACGGATGCAAGGTGGCCGTCTGCGAGCAGGTGGAAGACCCGCAAACGGCCAAAGGCATCGTGAAGAGAGAGGTGATCCGGGTCGTGACCCCTGGCTCTGTCCTGGAAGACGGGGAGGTGGACAGCAAGTCGAATCTCTACATGGCGGCGCTCGCGGGGAGGGAAAAGCCTTTTGGTCTGGCCCATCTGGATTTGTCGACCGGTGAGTTCCGGGTGACGGAGATCGAAGAGTGGGACGAGATTCTGGATGAACTGGGAAGAATAAAACCGGCCGAGCTCCTGATCCTTGAAAAGGATGACCTGGCTCTAGCCAGAGGCCTTTCGTCTTACCGCCTGGAGGTTCTGTCGAAAGAGGTTTTCCACGAAGGCCTCGCAGAGGGCCTTCTGAAGAAGCAGCTCGAGGTCCGATCCCTTACTCCTTTCGGATGCGAGGGCATGGAGCATGGCATCCTGGCGGCCGGAGCGCTCATCCATTACGTGCAGACCACGCAGAAAGCAAATCCCGACCACATCAAGGATCTGGTCACGTATCGTCTCGGCGATTTCATGTTTCTCGATGAGGCGACCACGGCGAACCTCGAGCTTTTCAGAACCGTGAGAAGACAGTCCGTGAGAGGGTCCCTGTTTCAGATCCTGGACCGGACCGTGACTCCCATGGGGAGCCGCCGGCTCCGGAAGTGGATCGGGTATCCGCTGCTGGACCTCCGGGAAATCCGCCGAAGGTTGGCGGCTGTGGCCAGTTTCAGGAGCGACCGGGTTTTCAGAGAAGAGATGAGGGAGCATCTCGAAGGGATTCTGGACATGGAGCGGCTCAACGCCCGGATCTCCATGGGACGGGCCAATGCCAGGGATCTGGTTGCCCTCAAAGAGTCCAGCCGTCGACTGCCCGCCGTGAAGGAGAGGCTTGCCGGCTCCCCCAGTGAACTGCTCAATGAGATCGCGGGAAAGCTGGACCCTCTTCAGGATGTGGCAGAGCTCATTGAGCGGGCCATCTGCGAGGAACCTCCTGTTTCACTGAAGGAGGGAGGACTCATCCGGGAGGGATATCACGAAGAACTGGACCGCCTCATCCGCGCGACCCGTGACGGCAAAACCTGGATCGCTGATCTTGCCGCCACGGAGCAGAAGCGAACCGGCATCGCCAGTCTCAAAGTGGGCTACAACCGGGTGTTCGGGTATTACATCGAAATCTCCAAGGCCAACCTGCGCCTGGTCCCTTCAGACTACGTCCGCAAGCAGACCCTGGCGAACGGCGAGCGCTATGTTACGGAGAAGCTGAAAGAGTATGAAGACCTTGTCCTGGGCGCCGAAGAAAAAAAGGTCGCCCTGGAGTTCGATATTTTTGAAGAGGTGAGAAGACGGGTGGCGTTCGAGAATCAGCGTATCCGGGAGACGGGAAAGCGGATCGGGGAGGTGGATGCTCTGGCCAGCCTTGCAGAGGCAGCGGAATTGAAAGGATACACCTCTCCCGAAGTGAACGAGGAAACCGTCATTGATATTGTGGACGGGAGGCACCCGGTGATCGAAGAGACGGTGCGGGACGAGGATTTCGTGCCCAACGACATTCACCTCGATGATCAGGAACAGCAGATTCTCATCATCACAGGACCCAACATGGCAGGGAAGTCGACGGTCCTGAGACAGGTTGCCCTCACCGTCCTCATGGCGCAGATGGGGAGTTTTGTGCCTGCCTCCCGAGCGACGATTGGACTGGTGGATCGCATTTTCACCCGCATCGGTGCATCGGATGATCTGACGAAGGGCCAGAGCACGTTTATGGTCGAGATGAACGAGACGGCGAATATCCTGCGTCATGCCACCCCCCGAAGTCTCGTGATCCTGGACGAGATCGGGAGAGGAACGAGCACCTATGACGGGCTCAGCATTGCCTGGGCTGTTGCGGAGACGCTTCACGACCGAGACGATAGGGGAGTGAGGACGCTCTTTGCCACTCACTACCACGAGCTCACGGAACTCGTGGCCACGAAGCCGAGGGTGAAGAATTTCAACATTGCCGTGAAGGAATGGAATGATCAAATTATTTTTCTAAGAAAAGTGGTCCCCGGGGGAACGAGCCGGAGCTACGGCATCCAGGTGGCGAGGATCGCGGGACTGCCCCAGAAGGTGATCCGGAGAGCGAGGGAAATCCTGGACAACCTGGAAAGGGGAGAGGGCAACGAAGTGGGAAGCCCGCGAATGGCGATGGACCGGAGGGAGAGAGACAAGGAAGAGACGATGCAGTTGAGTCTTTTCGGAGCGCAGGACCAGCGCCTCAAAAAATGGATCCAGAATCTGGAACTTTCCTCCATGAGCCCCCTGGAGGCTTTGATCGAGATCAACAAAATGAAGGAGTACCTGAGTCGCCAGTCATCATGATCACCCATTGGATTCGATTCCTGCTTATTCTTACCCTCCTGTTCTTCGCAAGACATGAAGCGCTTGCCCAGACCTCTTCCGGTGCGAAAGCGCTCCTGGAAAAGGCGGATCGGTGCGCGGATAGTCTGTCTCAGGCTAAAGACAAGAAAAAGCTTCGCCACAAATGGATCGAGTGCATTGATGCCTACCGGGACGTGGCTTCCCGTCATCCTCAGAGCGAAGAGGCGGGGTGGGCTCTTTACCGGGGAGCCAAGCTGCAGGAGAACCTCTTCGGGTACTCCGGCAAGGCGCAGGACCTGGACGGGGCGGTCGAACTCTACAGGCGGTTGGCCAACGAGCATCCCAATCATCGGGTTGCGGATGACGCCCAGTACCGGATCGGAGAGATTTACTATCAGGAAAAGAACGACATCACGCAGGCCTATCTGGAATTCCTGAAAGTGGAGAAAAAATTTCCAAAAGGAGACATGCGGCCCAAGGCACAGCAGATGCTTGAGAAGCTCTCAGGGATGATCAGCAAGAAGGAGAGCCAGAAGGAGATCAAGGAGGCGAATGCAAAGACACCGGGACTCACCCAGGTCCAGGGCATCCGGCACTGGTCAACCCCCAACTACACCCGTGTGGTCATTGATCTGGAGAGGCCTGTTCAGTACGAGCACCACCTTCTCCCTGAAAACAGGGAACTGAAGAAACCGAGGCGACTGTACCTGGATCTGAAGAGCGCCCATGTGCCGACCGACATCGACAGTGCGATCCTTATACGGGACGGTTTGCTTCAGGGAGCCAGGGCAGGGCAGTATACCAAGGACACGGTCCGCGTGGTTCTGGACATTAACAACCTTGAAGGGTTCAAAGTCTTCCCCCTTCATGATCCCTTTCGGATCGTCATCGACGTGCGCGGCGCAGAAATCAAAGAGAAGGGAAAAGAAAAGGCAAGGGAGAAGGAGCCGGAACCGGAGAAAGAAAAAGATACAGATAAGGAGGTAGACAAAGAGGCAGTCAAAGAGATAGCCAAGGAGATAGGCAAAGATATAGGCAAGGAGAAAGAACCGGTCGCCAAGGTCGAACCGAGGCGGCCGAAGAGAGGGGTGGCCAAGGCCAAGGAACCGGACAAGACCGTTACCCTTGCAAGACAACTGGGCCTTAATGTCAAAAGAATCGTGATTGACCCGGGTCACGGAGGCAAAGACCCCGGTTGTTACATGGAGGGCCAGATCATCGAGAAGGACATCACTCTTGCGCTCGCGCAGATCGTGGAGAAAAAAGTGGAAGAGAAGTTCGACATCGACGTCATTCTAACGAGAGACAAGGATGTCTTCGTCCCCCTCGAGAAGAGGACGGCTTTTGCAAACGTGAACAAGGCGGATCTCTTTATCTCTCTCCACATCAACGCGCACAAGCAGCCGGATGTCCACGGCTTTGAAACCTACTTTCTCAACATGGCGACCGATGAGCGGGCGGTTCTGGTGGCTGCACGGGAGAATGCCACTTCAGAGAAAAGCATCAGCGACCTCCAGTCCATTCTGAATGATCTCATGCTCAACACCAAGATCAGCGAATCGAGCAAGCTGGCACACGAAGTCCAGAGAGGAGTCCTGGGGCAAGTGAAGAAGAAGTACGAAGACGTCAAGGACCTGGGGGTGAAACAGGCTCCATTCTATGTGCTCATCGGTGCGGAGATGCCCGCGATCCTGGTGGAAACCGGCTTCATGACCAACCCCGTGGAAAGAAAACGCCTGCAGAACCAGAAGTATCTGGAGACGCTGGCAGACGGGATTGTGGCCGGTGTCGAGCGCTACATTAAAAGCCTGGCCAAATCCACAAGAGGGTGATAGATCTACTTTTTCATCCGAAGATACGCATCAATGAAAATATCAAGTCCTCCGTCCATCACCTTGTCCAGGTTCCCCACCTCTACGTTGGTGCGGTGGTCTTTGACCAGCCTGTAGGGATTGAAGACATAAGAACGGATCTGGCTTCCCCATGAGATGTCTTTCTGATTGTCGTGGAGCTTCTGTTTCTTCTCATCCTGCTTGCCCTTCTCGAGTTCATAGATCCTTGCCCTGAGGACTTTGAAAGCCATGTCCTTGTTGCGGTGCTGGGATTTCTCGTTCTGGCACTGGACCACGATTCCCGTGGGAAAATGGGTGATGCGTATGGCTGAACTCGTCTTGTTGACGTGCTGCCCTCCGGGACCGCTTGCCCTGAACGTGTCGATGCGGACATCCTTGTCCTGAATCTCGATCTGGATGTCCGTGTCGACCTCAGGATACACGGAGACCGAGGCAAAGGAGGTGTGACGCCTTCCGGTGGCATCAAAGGGCGAGACCCTGACCATCCTGTGGATCCCGTTTTCCGACTTCAGATACCCGTAAGCATGAGGACCCGTGACCGTGAAGGTCACGTTCTTGACCCCTGCTTCCTCTCCAGCCAGATAGTCGATCACGGAAACTTCAAAGCGTTTTGACTCACACCAGCGGAGATACATTCTCAGAAGCATTTCGGCCCAGTCCTGGGCTTCGGTTCCTCCTGCCCCTGAGTTGATGGCCACAATGGCATTTCTTTTGTCATCCGGCTCGGAGAGGAGGAGCTGAAGCTCCAGGTCTTTGATCTGAACCTCGATCCGTGAGACATCTTTTTCAACTTCCTTGAGGGTGGGTTGGTCACCCTCTTCAAAGGCCATCTCTGCCAGGAGCTTGGCATCCTCGATCTCGTGGTAATACTTGTTCCACTGATCGATGCTCCCTCTGAGGAAAACCCTTTGCTGGCTCAACCGGGTGATCTCTTCCTGGCTCTTTTTCCAGAAATCCGTTTGAGCCATGGTTTTCTCAATTTTGTCGAGTTCCTTTTGCAGTTCATCCAAGTCAAAGATGACCTCGTAAAAGGTGCAGCTGGTCCTTGATGCTTTCAATTTTCGCAATGACTTCTTGAGGCATGATGCTCCTCCTTTAGTGCATTATCCTTGCGTGAAAACTTGGGATCCAAATATATAAATATACCTGATAAATATCTTCGGCGAAAACGAAATAATCGAATCCAATGAAAAGAACGAATATCGAATGTCGAACAAGGAATTTCGAATGATGAAGTTTAATTGGTTTGATTCTGTCCTTCGGCGTTCTTCATTCGTTATTCAATATTCTGCGGTTCGCTTTTGAACTTCTCCGCTTCCTGCGGAACAGTTACCGCCTAAGATTCTAAACCGATCCGCGTGTTCTGCCGGCTGCGAAATCGTCTTCGACTATACCAGTAAGCGAGAAAAATGTTAACTGCGCTGATGATTGTCAAGGCAATGGCGAAAAAATCGCCGTGGCGCGTGTAGAGAGTCAATCCGGAATCAGCCAGAGGGATTTCCTTCGTGAGAAGCGCTTGGGTGAAAAGATCACTCTGCTCCATGATCTTCCCGTTCGGCAGAATAAAAGCGCTGATGCCGGTGTTGGCGGCCCTGACCACCGGCCTTCGGTTCTCAACCGCTCTGAACACCGCCATGGAAAAGTGCTGAAAGGGCGCGCTGCTCATGCCGTACCAGGCATCATTCGTGAGGTTGACGAGGAGGGTTGCTCCGTTTTTCGTCATGGCTCGCCCCAGCTCAGGGAAGATGCTCTCAAAGCAGATCAGGACTCCTGCAGAAGCCTTGGGGAACTTCAGCGGCGCCGTTTTCTCTCCGGGGAGAAAATCTCCTGCCGAGACAACGAGTTGCTGAACAAAGGGCAAGAATCTTTTCATAGGCACATACTCGCCAAAGGGAACCAGATGGACCTTGTCATAAGATCCGAGGACTTCTGCGCTCGGGGAGGTGAGAAAGGCCCGGTTGAAAAAGGACACGGAGCCTCTGTCCCTTCTGTACGCGGGACTCCCGAAGATCATGTACGCGCCCGCTTCCCGGGCCAAGAGAAGAACGCTGCGTGCGAGAGGCTCTCCATCTTGAAAAAAGAGAGGAACCGCTGTTTCAGGCCACACGACCAGGTCCGGGCCAAAGGGCCGGGACTGAAGGGTCAGGTTTCTGTAAATCTGAACCGTCTTTTCCTGATAAGCCGGGTTCCATTTGATGGACTGGTCGATGTTGCCCTGAACAACGGCGATCCTGACGGATCCCTGAGAAACCCGGGAATCCGATGTGCGGTAATACCCGTACCCCAAAGCAAGAACCAGAGTGAGAAGAACGAGAGGAGCCTCCAGTTTCCAGCGCTTGCGGCTTGGCTCAAGGACCAGCCCGCAGATCAGGGTGTTGGAAAGCACGATCATAAAGGAGGTGCCGTAGGCGCCGACAAGGTCTGCCACCTGAATGGCTTCGAGATTCAGATATTGGGTATGCCCGAGGAGGCACCAGGGAAAGCCGGTGAGAATGTTTGCTCTCACATACTCGAGGGCGACCCACAGGCCGGCAGTCTTAAAGGAGCCCAAAAAGGATCTTCCAATGAAAGAGGTGCCCCAGGCGAAGAGAGCCGGGTAAATGGAGAGATAGAGAGAGAAAAGGATCAGGATGCCGACGCTTACCGGGAGCGGCAGGTGGCCGTAATGTCCCATGACAATGATGACCCAGTAGATCAGGGTCAGATAATGAGCAAGTCCTGCGGCCAATCCCAGCCTGAGGGCGAACGAGGGAGTTGCGTTTTCGAGACTCTTCAGAAGGGGAACCAGGGCGAACCACGCCAGGAAGTAGAACGGGCCCGGCGGAAACGATGCGGTCAGCATGAACCCTGAGAGAAGGGCCAGCAGGAGTTTTTCAACCTTTCTGTGGTTCATGACGGAGTGATCCTGCTTAAGTGAAGGTTGAAGCATTCAAGACCGGCCGGCCTCGGCCAGGGAGGGAGGAGAGGTCTTTCGGCTGACGAGGATTTTTCCGATTCGCCGGGAGTCGCCGGATTGAACGGTCATTTCAAGGTTTTCAAAGGAGACCTTGTCATTGACTTTAGGAATTTTTCCCAGAAGGTGGATGACCAGCCCGCCCACGGACTCGAACTCCCCCTCGGGCGCAGGCATGTCAAAATGCTCTGTCAGCTTTTCGACCTCAAGGCGGGCGTCCACCGAGACCGTGTTTTCATCAAGGACGTTCATCAGAAGTCGGTCCTTGTCGTGCTCATCCATGATTTCACCCACGATCTCTTCAATGACATCTTCGACCGTGATGATCCCCGCCGTACCGCCGTACTCATCGGTTACGATCGCCAAATGGGCTTTTCTTTCTTTCAGTTCTCTCAGAACCTCGCTCGCTTTCTGGTTGAAAGAAACGAAATGAGGTTTTCTAAGAATCTCAGGAGGAATTCTCGAGCCAGGGTCATTGGAACACATCTTGAGGAGATCTTTGGCATGGAGAATCCCCAAAATCTCATCGAGGTTGTCCTTACAGATCGGGATTCTCGTGTGGCCGCAGTCACTGATCAGCTTGATGGCCTCTGCAAGGGAAATCGTCAAAGGCGCAGAGACCACCTGGGTTCGCGGCACCATGATCTCGTAGGCCTTGGTCTCTTTGAGATCGAGGACCGCATGGACCATCTCAGACACCTCACCGGAGATGAGACCCTTTGCCTGACCCTCGTCCATGAGGTCATAGATTTCCTCGGTCAGCTCAGCGCTTTCATCACGGGGCTTTGCTTTCCGGAAAATCGACTTAAACCGGCTCAGGAGACCTTGGTCCGAACCCTCTTCCAAATGAACTCACCTTCTTTTCTCCCAAAAGATATGCCCGCGACAAAGTCCTTCCAGGCAAATTTATCTTATGTCCCTCCAGCTTTCCTGTCAAGGAAAGTCAGGGGAAGCCAATTTATCAACTTCGAACCTCGAAATCCGAAGCAAATTCAAAACACAAATGATCCAATGTTCGAAACAGAAGCACAGCAGCTCACGGCTTTGGTCATTTGAATTTGGGTTATTAGATATTGTTTCGGCCTGCCCTGGCGCGACATTCAGGGTGTACATAGACGCTAATCGGAGCTCGGATTCCTGATCCTAGCAGGTTGTCAATCTTCGCCAGGTCTGGGCGAGGGATTTCGTGCTTCGGATTTCGGATTTTCAATCTCTCAACAAAATGCGAAGTACATAGAC
>Ga0209253_10003967_pt1 | contig 12937 bp, 14 predicted proteins | sample FrelakmetBRP12BR_FD_187145 | JGI IMG/M metagenome (GOLD analysis project Ga0209253, IMG submission 187145) | Freshwater lake sediment microbial communities from the University of Notre Dame, USA, for methane emissions studies - BRP12 BR (SPAdes)... | ecosystem: Environmental > Aquatic >...
GAAGGGAATCGAACCCTCGTCATAAGCTTGGAAGGCTTCTGCTCTACCATTGAGCTACACCCGCCTGCGATCCCGCCCGTGACCATCGCTCCGTGGGCGCCCGAACCGCGTTCCGGCGCCGCCACCCGGAAACAAACCTGTCCTGGTGGAGGGGGTTGGATTCGAACCAACGTAGGCGTACGCCAACAGATTTACAGTCTGCCCCCTTTAGCCGCTCGGGCACCCCTCCGCCTTTGCAGAGAACCGCAAATTATGTGGATGCAGCATCGCCTTGTCAAACCGGGTCCTGAGGGCTCGGGCGCCGAGCGCCGTGGTCGGTCGCGGAGTCTGCGCCCGACCGCGTCCCGCACGCGAGCGCGCGCGATTGCCGACCGGCAACCGCTTCCAGGGGCTGTCCCGCAGACCGCAAGAACGACCAGAACAGCGGTTTCTCACTTGCATCACTTTGAAAACAAAGAGATTTACTTGAAAGTGTACGCTCACATCCGGAACTTCCCGCGCCCCTCCATGACAACTTCCCTTGTCGCGTAATTGCCCCTCAAACCGACCATGACCAAGACCTTTGCATCCCGTGCCGATCTGGCGCCCAAGCAGACCAGCTTTACCCGGCTGTCCGAGCACGCCTACGCCTATACGGCGGAGGGAGACCCCAATTCCGGCGTGATCATCGGCGATGACGCAGCCCTGGTGGTCGATACCACCGCAACGCCGGCGATGGCCCGGCACCTGATCGACCAGATCCGCCGCGTAACCGACAAACCGATCAAGTACGTGGTGCTTTCCCATTACCACGCCGTGCGGGTGCTCGGCGCCTCTGCCTACGCCGCCGAAGGCGCCCAGGAGATCATCGCCAGCCGCGGAACCTACGAACTGATCGTGGAGCGAGGCGAGCAGGACATGAACTCCGAGATCGAGCGCTTTCCCAGGCTGTTCGATGCCGTGGAGACCGTCCCGGGCCTGACCTGGCCGTCACTGGTGTTCGAACGCGACCTGACCCTTTTCCTGGGCAAGCTCGAAGTCCAGATCAGGCATGTCGGAATGGGGCACACGAAGGGCGACACCATCGTCTGGCTGCCGCGAGAAAAGGTGCTCTTCTCCGGCGATCTCGTCGAGTACGGTGCGGCCGCCTACACGGGCGACGCGCACCTCGCGCAGTGGCCGGCGACGCTGGAGGTGCTCCGGGGGCTTGTGCCGGAGAAACTGGTCCCCGGACGCGGCCCGGCATTGCTGACCAACGCCGACGCCAACCTGGCGATCGACTACACGAAGTCTTTCGTGCAGGCGCTGTACTCGGCGGCAAGGGAAAGCGTGGCCGCCGGCTACGACCTGCGGCAGGCGTTTGCACACGCGCGCTCGAAGATGGACCCGCTGTTCGGCGACGTCTATATCTACGAGCACTGTCTGCCCTTCGACGTCTCGCGCGCTTTCGATGAAGCCAGCGGCCTGAGCCATCCACGCATCTGGACGGCGGAGCGCGACCAGCAGATGTGGCAGGCGCTGCAGGGCTGAGTGCCCGCAGGGCCGGCCGGGCCCGCCGTCACATCTGTTTGAACAGGTGTGTGTAGTTGCGGCTGACTTCCAGCTTCTGCGGATAGTTCTTCAGCTGCACCAGCTGGCGGCCGCGCAGGTCGCGCGTGACGCCGGCGATCGCCTGCACGTTGACGATGGTCGAGCGGTGAATCTGCCAGAACTGCTCGGGGTCGAGTTCGTCGACCAGTTCCTTGATGGGCTTGCGGATCAGAGCCTCGTAGGTCTCCGTCTGCACGCGAGTGTATTTCTCGTCGGAGGTGAAAAACAGCACCTCGGCGACCGGGATCATCCGGATCTGCTGGCCCATCGAGGCCTGGATCCACTGCAGATAGCGGCCTTTCTGAACGGCCGGCTCCGCGGAACCCGCCGGCTGTTCGAGTCGCGCGGACAGCTTCTCCAGCAGCGCACCGAGGTCGGCCGGCCTGGCGTCGAGACGCTTCTTCAGCCGCGCCACCGTCAGTGCGAGACGCTCGCTGTCGGCAGGCTTCAGCACGTAGTCCACCGCCCCCTGCTCGAAGGCCTCGACGGCGTACTCGCTGTACGCGGTAATGAAGACCACGTGACAGGCATCACCGATCTCGCGCGCCGCCTCCACGCCGGTCATGCCGGGCATGCGGATGTCGAGAAAGACCAGGTCGGGCCGGTGCTCGGCCACGGCATCCACGGCCTCGCGACCGTTCTTCGCCTCGGCGACGATTTCGAGTTCGGGCCAGACCTCGGCCAGCCGCGCGCGCAACTGCTCGCGCATCAGGCGCTCGTCGTCGGCGATCACGGCTCGGGCTGTCTGCATCAGGCGATGCTAACGCCGACCGACCTCCCGCGGACACAGTCCGCGGCTTTCTTCCGGCGTCACCACCTCGCCGCCGGCACACCGACGCGCTGTCCGCGCGAGTAGAGCGCGCTCAGGCCGCCGCACCGACCGGCGGCCGATCGGTCGGGTTGCGCCCGAGGTCGGGTTCGTAGGGAACTTCGATGGTGGCGATGGTGCCGGTCGGCGCATTCGCCTCGATCGTGAACTTGGCGCGGCCGCTGTACAGCGCCGCCAGACGCTCGCGGACGTTGGCCAGCCCGACACCCGTGCCCGGCCTGCCGGCCGCGCCGAAGCCCAACCCGGTATCGGCAACGGTCACCCGCAGGTTGCCGTTGGCGACATCGGCCGTGACGGTGATCGAACCGCCTTCCGGCTTCGGCTCCAGCGCGTGCTTGATGGCGTTCTCGACCAGCGACTGCAGCACCATCGGCGGGAACTGCGCGCTCATCAGGCCCTGCGGCACCGTGATGGCGAACTGCAGCCGGTCGTCCATGCGCACCTTCAGGATCTCCAAGTAGGAGCGCACAAGGGCCAGTTCCTTGCCCAGCGTCGTCGAGCCCTCGCGCATCTGCGGCAGCGCCGCGCGCAGGTACTGGATCAGGTTCTTCTGCATCGTCGAGGCGCGCGCCGGGTCGGTCTCGATCAGGTAGTCGACCGACGCCAACGTGTTGAACAGGAAATGCGGCTCGACCTGCGCCTGCATCATCTTCAGCTGCGCCTCGGCAAGCTGGCGCTTCAGCCCCTCCTCGGCCGCCGTGGCGCTGGCCACCTTGGCGCGCGTCTCCGCCTTGCGCTTGCCGCCGAGCAGCACCTTGGCAATGATCGACGTGACGATCAGCAGCATCAGGAAGCTCATGAACCAGTCGCTCGAGCGCTCCCGGTACACCCGCGTCGATCGCGCGACCTGCCGGCTGACCTGCTCCTCGACGATAGCCTCGATCTTCTCGCGCGCCGATTCGATCGCCTCGGCGGTCTTCTCGGGGTCGGCAAGCACGCCGGGCTCAATGACCACCGAGGCGCCCTGGCCGGCATGCGCGCCAATTCCGGAACCAGCCTCGGCCTGGTCGCGGCCTAGTTCCTCGACGCGCACCCCCTTGGCGTCGATCTGCAGCACCACCCGCTTGCCGTCCTTGGTGGTGACGATCCGGACGCCGTCCTTGCCCACCTTGACTTCGGCATCACCCTTGCCCGGCGGCTCCGTTGCCGCGGCCGGCGGCGCCGGCGCTTCCGGCGCAGCGGGCGGGACGGGCGGCACGGGCAGTGTGCGCGGAGCGGGCGGGGCGATCCGGACCCCCTCCGGCGAAACCGACACGATCACATTGACCCGGTCCTTTGGATCGGCGGCATCGACGACGATCGCCGGACCCGTACGGAACAGCCAGCTGTTGAGCATGGCGCCGGCGACCAGCAGCAGCACGGACAGCAGGAAGAACTTGCCCCAGCCGACGGCGGCCAGCCAGTCGCCGAACCGTCTTGCCGCCGCGGTCAGCCGAGGCGCAGCGGCGCGCGCGCCGGCGGCGATGTCTGCGGCGACCTGCGCGCTGCGGCCCTGGCCCTTCTGATCGCGGCCGGCCGGAACCGGGTCGGGGTTGGCACTCATGTGAACTCTGGATCGCTGGAAGCGGTGCGACTGCAACCGTCGGCCTGAACTCTAGCGGCCGGCAGCCGGCGCCGCCGAGCCGCCTGCGACAGGCCGCAGGAATCGCCCCCCAGAACGCAGCGGCGCCGCCTGAACGGTCAGTCGACGCCGAGCGCGCGCAGGATCAGCGAGCCGAACAGCAGGGTCCAGCCGGCCGTGGCGATGCGCTCGGTCCAGGGGTGCGAGGTCCGCAACCGCTCCGCCTCGCGCTGCAGTTCCTCCGGTGACAGGCGCTTCGAGGACTCGCCGACGATCGCCCGGACCATCGGGAACTGGTTCATCAGCGAAAGAATCAGGCACGCAATTCCGGCGTCGCCCGTCGCGCCGGAAAGCCGGCCGGCATCGAGGTCGACCAGCGAGAACGCGCCCATCACCGCGCTGAAGACGAACAACACCGTGCGCCAGAGCCGTTCCTGGGCGGTGGCTTCGTTGGCCGGACGATGGTTCATTCCAGAGGGCAGCAGTTAAAGGGCAGCGGATGCCTTCGCACGGACCGTCGAGGCCGGCCCCGGCGCGTGCGCCGGGCTGCGCGCGGCAGAGGCGCTGGGCAGCGATTCTATTGCCCGCCCACGGCGCTGGCGGCGAACCGTGGTCCGGTCCGACGCGGCGCACGAAATACTTCGACTTCTTGTCGACTTTTCGCGCCGCCTGCAGCGCCCGACTCGTTCGCGCAGCGCTTCGCGCGCCTGCACGGTCCGTCGATCTGCGCGATCGCCTTTCGCGTGCGCGACGCCGCGGCCGCCTACCGCCGCGCGCTCGAACTCGGCGCCTGGGGCTTCGATGCCCGCTCCGGGCCGATGGAACTGAACATTACGGCGATCAAGGGCATCGGCGACAGCCTGATTTACTTCGTCGACCGCTGGCACGGCAAGAACGGTGCCGCCGCCGGCGGGATCGGCGACATCAGCATCTACGAGGTCGACTTCGTCGCGCTGCCCGGCGCGCAGCCGCAGCCGGCCGGCTTCGGGCTGACCGCCATCGACCACCTGACGCACAACTTGCACCGTGGCCGGATGAAGGAGTGGGCCGAGTTCTACGAGCGCCTGTTCAACTTCCGCGAGGTGCGCTACTTCAACATCGAGGGCAAACTCACCGGCCTGAAGAGCAAGGCGATGACCAGCCCGTGCGGCAAGATCCGCATCCCAATCAACGAAAGCTCCGACGACAAGAGCCAGATCGCCGAGTACCTCGACCTGTACCACGGCGAGGGCATCCAGCACGTGGCGCTGGCCACCGGCGACATCTACTCGACCGTGCGGGCGATGCAGGCCGACGGCGTCGCCTTCCAGGACACGATCGACACCTACTACGACCCGGTCGATGCGCGGCTGCCCGGCCACGGCGAACCGCTCGACGAACTGCGCCGGCTGCGCATCCTGATCGACGGCGTGACGCACGCCAGTGAGCATCAGGACGCGCCGAACGAACTGCTGCTGCAGATTTTCACCAGCACGGTGATCGGGCCGATTTTCTTCGAGATCATCCCGCGCAAGGGCGACGAAGGCTTCGGCGAAGGCAACTTCCGTGCGCTTTGCGAGTCGATCGAACTCGATCAGATCCGCCGCGGCGTGCCGAAGCCGGACACGAAGGGGTAGCGACACAGGGCCGCAAGCCCCCTGTTCTTCCTGAGCAGCGGCGAACTGGGCCTGCGCTGACGCGGCCGGACAGAATCGGTCCCGGATCCTCCCCTCCCGGCCGCCGACCTTCACTGCGTGAGATTGCGGTTCCGCGCCGATCGTCGACCCGGGCTGGGTAGATTGTCCACCGCAGTTGCCTCGTTTTCCTCGGGTTGCCCCGCTTGCGGCGGCTGCAGCAGCTGGGTCTGCGGCGGCACCTGCGGCTGCATCTGCGGCGGCATCTGCGGCGGCTGGACCGCCGGCGGCCCTTGCGGCAGCGGTCGCGGTGCGGCGCCGGGCTGCGCGGCTGCCGCAACCGACGGCGCGGTCAGCGTGTTGCCATCGCGCGTGTAGCCGGGCGGCTGCGGCTTGCCGCCCGTGCCGAGCGCCGGCGGCGGCGGCAGTGCGACTTCACGACGCACACCGCCCTGCTCAATCGTCACTGCGTCCTTGCGAACCTCGACGAGCGTCGCACCCCTGGCCACTTCCTGGTTCAGCAGGTAAACGCGCGCCGGCTTGCCGTCCACCGCGAGCACCGCCGCGGATTGCTTGCCCGCCGCGTAGGCGCCGATCGCCTGCACGCTCATTGCCTGCTTCACCGGCGCCGACTGCACGAGGCCGAACATGCGCGCGGCCAGCGACGGATCGGCCTCGCGCAGCACTGCTGCCGGCGGCGGCGGCGGCACGCTGGCCGGCGCCGGGGTCAGGATGTGGATCGCCCAGTACGCGGCGATCGCACACACCAACGCCAGCATGGACAGGTGCAGCAGTAGCGCAGCCAGCTTCCTGAGCATCTCGACAGTCGACCTCGATGTGGCGCCCGGCGCCATCCCCACGGCGCAATCCGCACGCCGCGGCCTTGCCGCCGGCCGGCGGCGGGCAGACGCGTTGATAATATCCGTCAGCCTGCGCCGCTGCGCAGTCTACGCAGTGTCTGAGTTCGGCGGCGGCTCCTCGGCACGACACGTTGCTACGGTGGACGGATGAAGCTCAATTCCCGGCGCGCGATGGGCGCCCCCCGCCTGTGCGGCGGCTTCACGCTGATCGAGATCATGGTCGTGATCACGATCCTCGGCATCCTGGCGGCCCTGATAGTGCCGCGCGTGGTCGGCCGCACCGACGATGCACGCATCGCCGCCGCCAAGCAGGACATCGCCTCGATCCAGCAGGCGCTGAAGCTGTACCGGCTCGACAATGGCGCCTACCCGACCACCGAACAGGGCCTGCGGGCGCTGCTGGCCAAGCCGACCATCGAGCCGCTTCCGACCAACTGGAAGCAGGGCGGCTACCTCGAGCGCAGCTCGATGCCGAAGGATCCGTGGGGCAACGAGTACAAGTACCTCAGCCCGGGTCTGCGCGGCGAGATCGACGTCTTCAGCTACGGCCGCGACGGCGCTCCCGGTGGCGAAGGCGTCGATGCCGACATCGGATCGTGGCAGCTGTAATCCCTTCGCTCGCCGACCGGCGCGGGCGCGCGCGGGGCTTCACGCTGCTCGAACTGCTGGTGGTGATCGTGCTGGCCGGCATCCTGCTGTCGATCGTCACCATCTCGGTTGCTCCCGACGACCGGCAGCAGCTGGCGCGCGAGGCGGAGCGCGTCGGCCAGCTGTTCGCATTGGCCGCCGACGAGGCGCGCATCCGGCAGCAACCAATCTATTGGGAGGCCGACCTGAACGGCTACCGGTTCGTGACCATTGTTGCCGGCGAGCGCCGACTGGTCAGCGGCGACGACCTGCTGCGTGAGCGCGCCTGGCGCGAACCGCTGCAGACGCTGGCGATGGTGCCTGCCGGCGCACAGCGGCCATCGCAGGTTCTGCTTGGCCCCGGCGCGCCACCGCTGCGGGTCGCGATCGCCCGCGAGTGGATACAGCAGCCGCTTCGGCTGGAACTGACCACGGCATCGGCCCAGGTGGCGATCGACTTCGACGAGCGCGGCCGTGGCAAGGTACAACTGCGCTGAGCGCTTTCACTCACGGCAGCGGGCGTTCACGCTGCTCGAAGTGCTGGTCGCGCTGGTGATCATCGGCGTGGCACTGGCGGCGGCGATGCGCGGCGCGCTGTCGCTTACCACTGCCGCCGAAGACATGCGCTACACGATGCTCGCCACCACGGTCGCCGAGAACCGTCTGCTGGAACTGCGGCTGGCGCGCGAGAGACTCGAAGTCGGGCAGACGACCACGCCGTGCGCGCAGGCCAATATCGAGTTCGATTGCGTACAGACGGTCAAGTCGACGCCCAATCCCTTCTTCCGTCGCGTCGAACTGCAGGTGTTTCGCGCGACCGTCGACGGACGCCGTCGCCACGCCGAGATGATGGCGGTGTTGCCGGTCAGCTGATGCAAAGCGCCCGCCGCTGCCGCCGCCGAGGCGGCTTCACTTTGCTGGAACTGCTGGTGGCGATCACCGTCCTGTCGCTCGTTTCGCTGATTGCCTGGCGCGGTCTGGACTCGCTGGTGCATACGCGCGAGCGACTGCAGCCCGAGGCGGAAGAGGTGCGCGAACTGCTGATCGCCTTTGGCCAGATCGAGCGCGACCTGGCACAGGTGGTGAACACTGCCTTCGTGCCGATTCCGACGGCACCGGTCGTCTTCCGCGGCGGGACGCCGGCGAGCTTCGAGATGATCCGTCTCGCGCCGGCGACGGAAGGCTCGCCGAGCGCCTTGCAGCTGGTCATTTATGAAGTGCGCGATGGCCGTCTGCTGCGGCTGTCATCGGCGCCGATGCTCATGCTCGATACGGCGCCCGGCACGGAGCTCGTCGAGACTGTGCTGCTTGCCGACGTGCAGGCGCTGCAGGTGCGCATCTGGCAGCCGGGGCGCGGCTGGGCGCCGCCGGAAGCCGCCGCCTCGCCGAACCCGCGCGCGGCACCGCCGGGGCTCGAACTGATCGTCGAGCGCGCCGACGGCCGCCAGTACCGTCGTGTGCTGCTGGTGGGAATGGGATGAGGACGGCCGCTGCTTCGGGCGAGCAGAAGGCGGTCCTGGGCGCGCTCTTTCGACAGGGCCCGCGGCGCCGCGCCCTTCGCCAGCGCGGCGCCGCGGTGCTGATGGCGCTGTTCGTCGCCACGCTGGCCACACTGATCGTGTCCGGACTGTTCTGGCAGCAGTTCGTGCTGCTGCGGACAATCGAGAACCAGCAACTGATCGTGCAGAGCCGGATCCTGATGGCGGGTGCGCTCGACTGGGCGCGTGCGATGCTGCGCGAGGACCTGATGCGCAGCAGCCACGACGGGTTGGACGAGTTCTGGGCCAAGGGCCTGGCGGAGACCCGGCTCGATCAGCTGGGCGAGTCTTCCACCCTCGCCGCGCAAGCGAGCATCGCCGGCAGCATCGAGGACGCGCAGTCGCGGTTTAACCTGCGCAACCTGGTCGGCGACGACGGTGAGATTGTCGTGCAGGAACTGGAGGCGCTGAAGAGGCTTTGCGACCTGCTGGGGCTGCCGACCGTCAGCGCCGAGTTGATTGCGCTGCGCATGAAAGACGCCTTCGCGCCGGAGCCCTCCGGCGACAGTGCCGGCAAGAAGGCAGCGGCCGGCCGGCCGCTGCCGCCGCTGCTGCCCACCGACATCGCCGCGATCCCGGGGCTTGCAGCGGAGGCGGTGCCCAAACTGTCGCCTTACCTCGTCGTGCTCGACAGCAACAAGACGAAGCTGAACGTCAATACGGCCGCGGCCGAGGTGATAGCGGCACGCATTGGCACCAGCCTCGCTCGGGCGCGCGCCGTCGTCGCCCAGCGCGAGCGGATCTCGCATTTCGTCGACGTCGGCAACTTCCGTAACTACCTCGGCGAGAGCGGCGGCGAGGCCGGCGACGCCAGCATCGCGACGACGAGCAGCTATTTCTTCATCCGCGGTCAGATCAAGCTGGCACGCGCCGATTTCCGAATGGAAGCGCTAGTGCGCCGTAGCGCGCAGCCCGGCGGAGGGCCGGTGGAGGTCTTGTGGCAACGCGAGCTGTAAGAGGGGAGAAGCCGGTCGCGCGGCTTTGGGTCTTCGCGCCGCCGCACCGGTTGCTGTCAGGAACGGCGCGACTGTCCGAGTCGACCGTGGTTGGGTACGTCGCGCTCGATGCGGCAGGCCAGTTGCAGTGCGGTGACGCATCGATCGCGCTGCTGCCGCGCTGCCAGCGCGTCGAGATCGTCTTCGACGGCGGCGATGTCTTCCAGACCGCCGTTGCCGCGCCCAGGCTCAGCGAAGCAAAGCTGCGGCTGGCGCTGCCCAACCTTCTCGAAGACCGGCTGCTCGCCGACCCAACTCAGTGCCACATCGCCTTTGTGCCTGCCGGCCGGGGCGGCGACAGAGCGGCAGGCGACCCCGCCGCGCTGCCCGTGGCCGCGATCGACCGCGGGCTGCTGACCCGTGTGCTCGAGGTGGTGGCTGCGGCCGGCGAGCGTCCCCGCGCGGCCTACAGCGCCATTTACGTGCTGCCGCAGCCCGGCGCCGACGCGCTGCCGGTCTTCGTGGCGCGCGGTCGTCTGGTCGCGCGCACCGCACAGCACGACGGGGTGGCCTGCGACATCGACGACGGCAGCGAGCCGCCGGCAGCCCTGCGTCTGGCGCTGCGCAGCGGCGGCTGGCAGCGCATCCGTGCCTTCGGGCCGCAGGCGCAACGACTGCTGGCGATGGCCGAAGCGCTGGGAGTTCCGGCCGATCTGGCCGCCCACCCGCTCGACGCCGATGCCTCCGACGGCGCGATCAACCTGCTGCAAGGCGCCTTCGCCCGCGGCGGCCTGCTCGGCGACATGTCGCGACTGTCGCTGCGCTCATGGAAGGCGCCGCTCGTGTGGAGCGCAGTGGCCATTGCCGTGTTCATCGCCGGCATGAACGGCTACTGGCTGAAGCTGCAGTCCGAAGCCGGCGAACTGCGCAACCGGATGGCGACCGCATTCCGCAGTGCTTTCGCCGACGCCGAGATGGTCGAACCGATCGTGCAGGCGCAGCGCGAGCTGGCCCGTCTGCGCGCGCGCGCCGGGCAGTCGTCGGCCAGCGATTTCACCGCCTTGAACGCCCAGATCGCGCAGCTTCTGGCATCTGCCCCGGTGGGCATCGTGGCCAGCATCGAATACCGCGACGGCACATTGCAGCTGAAGTTCAAGTCGCCGCCCGATGCACAGCTGCAGAACCAGTTGCGCGCGCAGGCGGTTCAGCAGGGCCTGCAACTGCGCTTCGAGGCGGACGGCGCTGCGCGCATCAGCGCGGCGGGAGGTTGACGATGGATGCCCTGCGAAACTTCTGGGCGCAGCGTGCGCCGCGCGAGAGGCAGGCCCTGTCCGCCGCCGGCGTGGTGGTGCTTGCCGCTGTGATCTACCTGCTGCTGATCGAGCCTGCTGCCGTCGGCATTCCCCGCCTGGAGACGAGCCTGCCGGCGACGCGCACCCAAGCCGAACAACTTGATCGGCTGCTCGCCGAGGTTTCCAGCCTGAAGGCGAAACCGCAGACAGCCGTGCTGCCGCCGGCTGAAGCGCGCGCGGCGCTGGAGCGGTCCCTGGAGGCGGCCGGGCTGAAGGCGAGCCGCATCGTGCCGGTCGCCGACGGCGATTTGCAGATCACGTTTGCCAACACATCCTATGCCGCCTGGTCGACCTGGCTGGCCGGTGCCGAACGCGAGTTGGGCGCCAAGGCCAGCGTCGTGAGTGCGCGCGCCACCGGCGCGCCTGGAGCAGCCGACATCGAGATGTCGCTGCGGCTGGCGCGCCGCTAGGCGCCGATCCGGGTGGCCAATGGTGCGCGGCCTGCTTCGCGTCCTCGTTGCCGCCGCCAGCGTGGTCGCGACCGCGCTGGTGATGGCGCCGGCGCAGTGGGTCGCCTCGGCGATCGAGCACGCCACCGGCGGCCGCGTCATCCTCGCCGAGGCGAAGGGCTCGGTCTGGCGCGGCCAGGCGAGCGTCGTGCTGTCGCCCGGACAGGACAGCATCGCCCGCATCAGTCTTCCCGAGGCGCTTTCGTGGCAGTTGTCGCCGTGGCGCCTTCTCGCCGGCACGATCGAGCTGACGCTGGTGCATCCATCCGCCCTGCTGCAGCCTTTGCAGGTGCGCGCCGATCTTTCCGGTCGCGTAGAAGTGCTGGCCACGACCGTGCGGCTACCTGCGGCCTTGCTCGCAGGACTCGGCGCGCCGTTCAACACCATCAAGCCCGGCGGCGTCATCAGCTTTGCCTGGCAGCGGCTCGAGATGCAGCGCGGCCACGTGCAGGGAGATGTGGTCGGCGAATGGCAGTTCGCCACCAGCGCCCTGACGACGGTCGCGCCATTCGGCAACTATCGGTTACTCGCGGAAGGAGGCTTCCCCGGCACGCGGCTGACGCTGTCAACCCTGTCCGGTCCCCTCGAGTTGACCGGCGATGGCACAATCGATGAGCAAGGGAACTTCCGGTTCGCCGGTCGCGCGCGCGCTCTGTCGGGCGTGGACGCGTCGATCCGGGCACGGCTCGCCGGCCTGGTATTGCTGCTGGGCAGGCGTGACGGTGATTCGGCAATCCTCAGCTTTGGAAACTGAAATGACCGCACTGCGCAGCGATGCGCCTGTCCCCAAGCGCACCGCGCAAGCGCGCTGGCTGCCTGCTCTCGCCGTGGCGGCATTGGCCGTCCTGACGCCGCTCGCCGGATTCGCCCAGAGCACGGCTACCGCGCCGGCGGCCCGCGCCAAGGCCGGCGCCGACCCGGTGATGCTGAACTTCGTCAACGCGGACCTGGAGGCGGCGGTGCGGGCGATCGGCCAGTACACCGGTCGCCAGTTCGTGATCGACCCGCGGGTGCGCGGCACGCTCACGCTGGTCACCGAGCGGCCGGTCACCAAGCAGCAGGCCTACGAGCAGCTGCTCGCGGCGCTGCGGCTGCAGGGTTTCACGATCGTCGAGCCGGCGCGGCCCGACGGCATCGTGCGCATCGTGCCGGAGGCCGACGCCAAGCTGCAGGGAGGCCAGGTGGTGGTGCCGGCCGCCCCGGCACCGCGCGGCGACCAGGTCGTCACCCAGGTCTTCCGCCTGCGCTACGAGTCGGCGACCAGCATGGTGCCAGTGCTGCGGCCGCTGATCGCGCCGAACAACACGATCTCGGCCTACCCGGCGAACAACACGCTGGTGATCACCGATTACGCCGAGAACCTGCGCCGGATCGGCCGCATCATCGAGGCGATCGACTCGCCGGGCGCGGCCGAGAACGAAATCGTGCAGCTGAAGTACGGCCTCGCCGCGGACGTTGCCACGATCGCCAACCGCGTGCTCGACGAAGGTGCGCGTGCCGCCGGCCAGGCCACTGACGCCGGCCAGCGTGTGCAGATCCTTGCCGAGCCGCGCACCAACTCGCTGATCCTGCGCGCCGCCAGCCCGTCGCGGCTGGCGCTGGCC
>Ga0209253_10003968_pt1 | contig 12935 bp, 11 predicted proteins | sample FrelakmetBRP12BR_FD_187145 | JGI IMG/M metagenome (GOLD analysis project Ga0209253, IMG submission 187145) | Freshwater lake sediment microbial communities from the University of Notre Dame, USA, for methane emissions studies - BRP12 BR (SPAdes)... | ecosystem: Environmental > Aquatic >...
TGGGCGAAACGTCGGCATCCGAACAAACCCAGCAAATGGATCAAGGCACGGTACTTTAAGGATGACGGTTACTGGACGTTCCATGAAGGCAACGCTCAGCGGTGCCGCGATAGCGCCATACCGATCACGCGCTATGTGAAGGTGACGGGAGGAGCCTCACCGAGGGACCCGAAGCAACGCGGCTATTGGACGCAGCGCAAAAAGTGGCAAGTAGCGCGGGCGACCTACCAGCGGAAACGGTTAGCCATGTTACGTGAGCAGAATAATACCTGCGGGTTGTGTGGCGTGGTGTTCTGGCCGGATGATCCGGTCGATGAACACCATCTCATCCCACGACATCAAGGAGGCGATGATACCTGGGCTAATCGACAGCTTGTTCACCGATGGTGCCATCACGCGTACCATCAACGACACGGTTACAACGCAGCAGAGGCGCGAGCCGTATGACAAGTAATGGTCGTGTACGGTTCCTTGGGGGCGGGGTCACAGCAATGTGATCCTGCTACCCGGCGGATTGTTACTTTGCGACGGCCGCAACTGCGCCTACCCGCAGACCAAACAGAGAAAAGAGACGGCTCTGGCCGAGAGAGTGGCCATTTCGGGGCCTCCTGGCGACACGCCGCCCGCAGCACTGCTGGCCAGAACCCCGCGTGGCGCGGGGGTTCCAGGCAAGAAAAAGGGCCCGGAGATTATCCGAGCCCTTGTGTATGGTGGAGGCGGCGGGAATCGAACCCGCGTCCGCAAATCCTCCGCCCTTGGTACTACATGCGTAGCCACGTCTTTAATTTAACCGCTGGCGTCCCGACGGGCAGGGTTGCCGAACGGCGGTCCTGGTTTGGATTTAGCGACGCAGCCCCAGGCGTGCCTTGTCGCGATCTTGTGTTGAGTCGACCCCTGAAGCGTCCCGAAGGACTCCGTACCTCACAAGCACGTTCCGGTCAGAGGCTAGCCGCGATTAAGCGGCTAGGGCGTAGTTGTCGTCGTTGGCAACTATTATTTTGCAGCAGGATTTACGAGGATAACTGCGTCCTCGGCATGCACCTCAGGTTTCGCAACCCACGTCGAATCCAGGTCGCCCCCTTAATTACAACAATTAGAAGTATAGAGAATGGCAAAGTTCCACACCAACGCAATTTTAAGCCGTGCGCATCAGGCGCTGTTTGTCGCGTTGCCAGTCGCGGTCCTTTTCCGTGGCCCGCTTGTCGTAATCCTTCTTGCCTTTGGCCAGGCCCACATCCAGTTTGGCGCGGCCACGCTTCCAGTACATGGCCAAGGGCATCAGGGTATAGCCCTTGCGCTCCACGGAACCGATCAACTTGTTCAGTTCCTCTCGATGCAACAACAGCTTGCGGGTGCGGGTGGGATCGGGATTGACATGGGTGGAAGCGGAACTCAGGGGCGAGATATGACAGCCGAATAAATAGGCCTCGCCTTCCTTGATCAGCACATAGCTTTCCTTGAGTTGGGCGCGACCGGCGCGCAGACTCTTCACCTCCCAGCCTTGCAGGGAGATGCCCGCTTCGAAATGTTCCTCGATAAAGTAATCGTGGTAAGCTTTTTTATTTTTGGCGATGCTGTTATCGATGATTTGTTTCTTGTTCATCAGCGCATTATAAGCGATTCCTCAAGCAGGTGTTACTTACGTCAGGCTGTCCGGCAAGCCGCGAGGGGTTGAGCGCTACCGCGAATTCGCCCAAAATCGCGCAAGTTCAAGGGGTAAATCCGCGGCGATTTGCTTCACCACTGACACAATAAGATGATTTGTCCGGATGGGTGATTTGGGAGGCATGACGTAGTGGCAGCTGTACGTAAGAGCGCGCTGGTTCCTTATGCGGCGGCCGACATGTTTGCCTTGGTCAATGACGTGGAAGCCTATCCGCGCTTTCTGCCCTGGTGCCGTTCGACACGGGTTCTCAGCCACAATCAGGATGAGGTCCGGGCCAGTATCGAACTGGTCAAGGGTGGCGTGCATAAGTGGTTCAGCACCTGCAACCGCTTGCAACGGGACAAGATGATTGAGATCCGCCTGTTGGAAGGTCCGTTTCTACGCCTGGAAGGCTATTGGCGCTTCGAGTCCCTGCGCAGCGATGCCTGCAAGGTATCTCTTGACATGGAATTCGAGTTTTCCAATGCTTTGCTAAGCTTGGCCATCGGGCCGATTTTTAGCCAGATTACCAATTCTCTGGTAGATGCTTTTTGCAAGCGCGCCGTGGAGGTATATGGTGGACGCTAAAAAAACTATCCGGGTGGAAGTGGCCTATGCGCGTGCTGACGAGCAGGTCATTATTCCGGTCGAGGTGCTGGAAGGGGCCACGCTGGAGCAGACCCTGATCCTGTCTCGAATTCAAGAGCGGTTCCCGGAGATCGATCCGGCCACCGCCAAGGTGGGTATCTTTGGCAAGCTCAACAAATTATCTACCACGCTGCGAGCCGGTGACCGAGTGGAAATTTACCGGCCCCTGATCGCCGATCCCAAGGTTGTACGCAAACAGCGCGCCGCCGAGGGCAAGCGCATGAAGAGGGGAGGGGGAGAGTTGGCAGGCGAGGAGCAAAAAATTAGGGCTGCGGATTGACACTGCCCTCAACGCGGCTTAGCAGATCCCCTTTAAAGAAGAGGCTGATGTGGCGCTGCTCAGCCGGTTTGTACGCCGGCTTGAAGCGGTAGACATAATCCCAGCGGTCGGCATGAAAAGGATCGCTCAGCAAAGGCGTGCCTAACAGGAACTGCACCTGATTCTTGGTCATGCCGGGTTTGAGTTCGTCCACCATGGCCTGGTCGATGTAGTTACCTTGCCGAATGTCGACCTTGTAGCAGCCAGCGGTCAGCACCAAAACGATGGAACAGACGATAGAAATGAGAACGCTGTGCATTTGAATGCTTTATCATGGTTGTTTAAACTTGGTGCATCATAACTCAAAGGCAGCCGTGTGTGCATGACCGCTGCGGGAGGTAAATCCGCTTGGGTTCAAGTGAGCTAAAAAAGGCTGGTCTGAAGGTTACGCTGCCGCGCATGAAAATCCTCAATATGCTGCAAGCGCATGGTGACCTGCATATGACAGCCGAGGATATTTACAAGAACCTGCTGAGTTCCGGCGAGGAGATTGGCCTTGCCACGGTCTACCGGGTTCTGACTCAGTTCGAGTTGGCGGGTCTTGTCAAGCGCCACCACTTCGAAGGAGGACAATCCGTCTTTGAACTGAATCAGGGTAGCCACCACGATCATATTGTCTGTTTGCAGTGCGGCAAGATCATCGAATTTTACGATGAGGTCATCGAGCAGCGGCAACGCGATATCACACAACGCCTCGGGTTTGAACTGGCCGAGCACTGCCTGATCCTGTATGGAAACTGCAGCAAGGAAGACTGTCCTAATCGCTTACCTGCGTAAGCCGCCTAGTTAATTTGCCCGAGCGGATTGAATCCACTCAATCAGTTCTGTACACAGTCAAGCATTTCCTCGGCATGCGCACGGGTATTGGCGGTGACAGCCAGGCCGCCCAGCATGCGGGCAATCTCTTCGATGCGCTCACGCCGCTGCAATGCCACGATCTGGGCACAGGTCGAATGGTCATCCGTGTATTTGTTGACTTTAAAGTGTTGATGCGCCTGGGCGGCCACCTGGGGTAGATGGGTCACGCACAGCACTTGGCGGGTCTTGCCCAGGGCGCGCAACTGCCGCCCCACCATCTCGGCTACGCTACCCCCGATGCCGGTGTCCACTTCGTCGAAGATCAGGGTTGGAATGTGAGCGGCATGGGCAGCGATGACCTGAATTGCCAGGCTGATGCGGGAAAGCTCACCACCCGAGGCGACCCTGGTCAGGGACTTAAGCGGTTGGCCGGGGTTGGCGCTAACCTGAAACTCCACGGCCTCGACGCCATGAGGAGAGGGTTTGCCAAGCGGCTCCAGGGCAATGGCAAAGCGCCCGCCTGGCATTCCCAGTTCTGCCATCGCGGCGCTGACCCGCGTGCTCAGTGCTGCTACCGCCGTCGTCCGCCGGGCGCTCAGTTCCCTGGCACTGCCGGAATATGCTCGGAAAGCCTCTGTCATCTGCTGTTCCAGCTGCTCCTGGCGCAATTCGCTATTGTCAATCTCGTCCCGTTCGTCTCGCAAGCGCTTCAGCAGGGCGGGTAATTCCGTCGGGGGCAGGCGATGTTTGCGGGCCAATTCATGGATGGCGGCCAGTCGCTGTTCCACCCATTCCAGCCGGGCCGGGTCCAATTCCACACGTTGCAGGTAATGGCGCAGTTCGGCGCTGGCCTCGCGCACCTGGATCAGGGCGGCGTTGAGCAGTTCACCCGCCGGGGCAAGCTGGGCATCCAGATCATAGAGGCTCTGCAAGTCTTGCAGCGTTTGGCTGAGCAAGCCTTGGACCGACACCTCTTCATTTTCGTAAAGGCGGCCCACGGCACGCTGGCAGGATTCCAGCAAACGACCGGCATTCGCCAAGCGCCGGTGTTCGGTTTCCAACGCCGCCAGTTCATCGGTTTGCAGGCCCAGGGTTTCCAGTTCCCGGACCTGATAGCGCAGCAGATCCAGGCGTGCGTCGCGCTCGACCCCCGCCTGCTGGAGAGCGGCCAGGGTCTGGCGCAGGCGGCTCCAGTCCTGGTAGTGCTGGCCGAGTTCCGCCAGCAGCGACTGATGGCCGGCGTAATCATCCAGCAGTTGCCGTTGCAAATCGCGTTTCAGCAGCGACTGGTGTTCATGCTGGCCGTGGATGTCAACGAGCAGTTCGCCGAACTCCTTGAGCGCCTGCAGGGGTTGCGGAGAGCCGTCAATATAGGCGCGCGAACGGCCATTGCGACTGATCACGCGGCGCAGGTGGCAATCCTGTTCACCACTGCCTAATTCCCGTTCGGAGAGCCAGGCGCTGGCCGCTGGCAAGCCGCCGAGATCGAAGACGGCGCTGATCTCGGCGCGCTCGGCGCCGGCACGCACGACGTCGCTATCGGCGCGATCGCCGAGCAACAGGCCGAGCGCGTCGATCATGATGGATTTGCCGGCGCCCGTCTCGCCGGTGACGACGCTCATCCCGGCAGCCAGTTCCAACTCCAGGTATTCGACGATGGCGAAGTCGCGGATCTGTAGGTGATTCAACATGCGGTCGTGCCCAGGATCGATGCTGGCGGATGAGGTTAACGGGTAAAGGGAGAGCCTTGCGGCGAAGCCCCCCACCCCAGTTTGGCCCTCAACAGTTCAAAGTAATCATGGTTGATTGGGTGGATGAGCTTGAGTTTGGGCGATTTTTTGCGTATCACGATATGGTCTCCGGGCTCGATGGCCAGACTTATCTGGCCGTCACAGGTCACTTGGGTCTGGGTGGTATTGGAGGCATTGAGAAGAACTTCGATCACGCTGTCGGCGGTCACCACGATAGGGCGGTGGGTCAGGGTATGGGGGCAGATGGGCACTATTACCACCGCCTCCAGGGTGGGATGAATGATAGGTCCACCGCCGGACAGGGCATAGGCAGTGGAGCCGGTGGGGGTGGCAATGATCAGGCCATCGGCCCGATAGGCATTCAGAAAGCGGCCGTCAAGAAAGGTATCGACTTCAATCATGCGGGCCACGTCGCGCTTGTGGGCTACCACATCGTTGAGGGCGTCAGTCTGACTGATGATGCGGCCGTCGCGGACGATTTCGGCATGTAGCAGAGACCGCTCCTCCTCGCGGAACCGCCCGCTAAGCACTTCCTCAAGGCTAACCGGCATTTCTGCGGGGGAAACGTCGGCGAGAAAGCCCAGGCGGCCCAGGTTGACGCCCAGGATGGGTACTTGGAAGTCCACCAGGGAACGGGCGGCATTCAGGAGAGTGCCGTCGCCACCCATGGCGATAGCCAGATCACATTCCTGGCCGATGGCATAACGCGTTGCTACCTCCAGGTCGTTGGAGGGAATGAATTTGGCCGATGCCTCATCCACCAGGACGCGCAAATTTAGCCGGCGCAGATAGTTGGCGATCTGGGCTAGGGTATCCGCCACGCTGGGATCGCCAAATTTTCCTATCAGGCCGATGGTGTTGAATGTATAGGGCATTGTCTTGTAGGTTTCTGGTCAGCACAGCAAACTTATCACTTCAAGGAACGCCAGCCAACATCCCCTTGACACCTGCAGGATGAGTTGCTAGGTTCCGTATTTAGCACTCTTATTGATTGAGTGCTAATAAGAGGATCCTAACTTGGTTACCATTGCTAAAAATCCGCCCGCTCATAGTGAACTAAATGACCGTACTCAGCACCTCCTGAAGGTGCTGGTAGAGCGCTATATCCGCGATGGTCAGCCCGTAGGTTCGCGCATTCTGGCCCGCGAGGCTGGCCTGGATTTGAGTCCGGCGACGATTCGCAATGTGATGGCCGATCTCGAGGAATTTGGCTATCTGAGTTCGCCTCACACCTCTGCGGGGAGGGTGCCTACGGTGCGCGGCTACCGCTTCTTCGTCGATTCTCTGATGCATGTCAAGCCATTGTACAGCGAAGAAGTGGAACAGCTGTGGCGCCATCTGGACCCTAATCAAAATACCGCTGATCTGCTGCGTTCCGTATCATCCCTGCTGTCCGGGATCACTCGTATGGCGGGGTTGGTGATGATGCCGCGCCGCGATTACTTCACCCTGCGGCAGGTGGAGTTTCTGCCGCTGTCGGATAACCGCGTACTGGCCATCCTGGTGGTCAACGGACAGGAAGTGCAGAACCGCATCATCCACACCCAGCGCAATTACACGGCAGTGGAGTTGCAGCAGGCCGCTAATTACCTGAATGCCGAGTTTGCGGGCAAGGACATTCACAAGGTGCGGGAAGACTTGTTGCAGGACCTGCACCTCACTCGCGAGACGATGAATAATATGATGCAGGCTGTCATTGAGATCGCCGAAAAAGCCTTCAAGACAGACGGCATCGAGGAAGAAGATTACGTTCTCGCTGGCCAGACCAACCTCATGGGGTTTGCCGAACTTTCCGATGTTGAAAAATTGCGTGAACTGTTCGATGCCTTTAACCATAAGCAGGATATTTTGCATTTGCTCGATCAATGCCTGACTGCCCAGGGTGTACAAATCTTCATCGGCGAGGAAGCGGGTTCCGATGTTCTGGGCATTTGCAGCATCGTCACCGCCCCCTATTCGGTGGAGGGCAAGATTATGGGTGTGCTGGGTGTTATCGGTCCTACCCGGATGGCTTATGAACGGGTGATCCCGATTGTGGATGTCACCGCCAAATTGCTGGCTTCGGCCTTGAATTCCAGGATTTAAGCCCCCATCCCTGACGGTAATGTAGGCTAAGCCGCGGTTGCGGCAGTCTCATGATTTTGCACGATGGTTATCTATGGAGGCACTGTGAGTCAGCACAAAGAGAATACCAATACTACTGCTCAAGCCGAGGCGACTGTTGCGACGGAGCAGGCCGGGCGGCAAGAGGCGGCGGTAGAGCAGGGGGGAGAGGGTGTATCCCTGATTGAGCAGGATGCCGTGACGGTTCTGCAGGGCGAACTGGAACAGGCGCTGGCCAAAGCGGAGGAAAACCGTAACCTTTACTTGGCCGCCCGGGCCGAAATGGAAAACGTCCGCAAGCGCGGTGAACGAGAGGTGCAAAACGCCCGCAAGTTCGCCCTCAAGGATTTTATCGACGCTTTGCTGCCGGTCAAGGACAGTCTGGAAATGGGTATTGCAGTGGCCAACGACAGCATTGACGTGAATAAACTGCGGGAAGGGTCCGAGTTGACCCTTAAGGTGTTCACCACGGCGCTGGAAAAATTCGGCGTGCAGGAATTGAATCCTGTCGGCGCCAAATTCAATCCCGAATTACATGAGGCGATGGCCATGCAGCCTTCCGAACAGGCCGAGCCCAATACCGTTCTGCAGGTTGTCCAAAAGGGTTACATGCTCAATGAACGGCTTATCCGGCCTGCCATGGTGATTGTAGCCCAGGCAGTTAAAAAGACCGAGGCAGGTATTGAAAACCCGCAGTATGACCCCAAGTAAACGCCAAGGCCGCTTAGTAGCGTAACGTAACTGAACAAGATTTTATAGAGAGGATTGCAATGGGCAAAATAATCGGAATCGACCTTGGCACGACCAACTCCTGCGTCGCGATCATGGAGGGTGGTAAGCCGCGGGTTATCGAAAACAGCGAGGGTGATCGCACGACACCTTCCGTGGTCGCGTTCGTGGATGGCGATGAGGTGCTGGTGGGACAGTCGGCCAAGCGCCAGGCGGTTACCAACCCCCAGAACACGCTGTTTGCCATCAAGCGCCTGATCGGCCGCCGGTTTAATGAAAACGAGGTCCAGAAGGATATCAATCTGGTGCCCTATAAAATCGTCAAGGCGGACAACGGCGACGCCTGGGTAGAAGCCAGGGGCAAAAAGATGGCTCCGCCGGAGATTTCCGCCCGCGTCCTCCAGAAGATGAAGAAGACCGCCGAGGATTATCTGGGCGAACCGGTTACCGATGCCGTGATCACCGTGCCGGCCTATTTCAATGATTCCCAGCGCCAAGCCACCAAAGATGCGGGGCGCATCGCCGGCTTGGAGGTGAAGCGCATCATCAACGAGCCCACTGCCGCGGCGCTGGCCTATGGCATGGACAAGCAGCGCGGCGATACTAAAATCGCCGTGTATGACCTCGGTGGCGGTACCTTCGATATCTCCATCATCGAGATCGCGGATGTGGATGGCGAGCACCAATTCGAGGTGTTGTCTACCAATGGCGATACTTTCCTGGGCGGCGAGGACTTCGATAAGCGGATCATCGATTACCTGGTCGAGCAGTTTCAGAAAGACACCGGTATTAATCTGCAGAACGATCCGTTGGCCCTGCAGCGCCTCAAAGAGGCCGCCGAGAAAGCCAAGATCGAGCTGTCCTCCAGCCAGCAGACCGAACTCAACCTGCCTTATATCACGGCCGATGCCAGCGGCCCGAAGCACCTGAACATTAGGCTGACCAGAGCCAAGCTGGAGTCGTTGGTGGAGGACTTGATCGAGCGCACCATTGGACCCTGCAAAACCGCTTTGAAGGATGCCAATCTCAGCGTCAACGAAATCAATGATGTGATCCTGGTCGGTGGCCAGACCCGCATGCCCAAAGTGCAGGAGTTGGTCAAGGACTTATTTAGCAAAGAACCGCGCAAGGATGTCAACCCCGATGAGGCTGTGGCTGTTGGCGCCGCTATCCAGGGTGGGGTGCTGGGTGGCCAGGTCAAGGATGTACTGTTGCTGGACGTCACCCCACTGTCACTTGGTATCGAAACGCTGGGTGGTGTGATGACCAAACTCATCGAAAAGAACACGACGATTCCCACCAAAGCGAACCAGGTGTTCTCCACGGCGGATGACAATCAGACCGCGGTCACCGTGCACGTATTACAGGGCGAGCGTGAGGTAGCCTCGGCTAATAAGTCCCTGGGCCGTTTCGATCTTTCCGACATCCCGCCGGCGCCGCGCGGTGTGCCGCAGGTCGAGGTGACCTTCGACATCGACGCCAATGGTATTCTGCACGTGTCGGCCAAGGACAAGGCTACCGGCAAGGAGCAGTCCATCGTCATCAAGGCGTCCAGCGGCCTGAAAGACGAAGAGATCGAGCGGATGGTCAAGGATGCCGAGGCCCATGCAGCGGAGGATCGCAAATTCCACGAACTGGTGGATGCGCGCAACCATGCTGAGAACCTGATCCACGCCACCGAAAAGTCAATAAAGGAACTCGGTGAGAAGGTGGAAGGTTCCGAGCGGGCCGCCATAGAAGCCGCCATTTCCGACTTGAAGACGGCAGTGAAGAGTGATAACAAGGCTGCTATCACCACCAAGACCGAGGCTTTGGCCGATCTGTCCGGCAAGCTGGCTCAGCGTGTGTACGCTCAGGCGGGTAGCCAGGGAGGTGACAAGCCGGGTGATCATCCTGGTCAGGGCGGCGCGGGCAGCCGCCAGAAACCTGCTGAGGAAGGTGTCGTGGACGCTGAGTTTGAAGAAGTAAAGGATAAATGAAACCTATGTCGTGAGCCACGGGGGTGGGGTTGGTTCGCTAGTCCCAGACCTGTGGCTTTGTGGTGCCCGATGGGCGCATTTCCAACCCGCAAGATCGGAAGATGGCAAAACGCGATTACTACGAAGTCATGGGTGTTGCTCGCAACGCGAGTGAGGCGGAGATCAAGAAGGCTTATCGCCGCTTGGCCATGAAGTACCATCCCGACCGCAATCCTGGTGATGAGGTTGCCGAAGAGCATTTCAAGGAGGCCAAGTTGGCTTATGAGGTCCTCAGCGATCCCCAGAAACGCACTGCCTATGACCAGTTTGGTCATGCCGGCGTGGATGCGTCGGCGGGCGGTGGGCCAGGCGGCTTTGGAGGCGGGGCTAACTTCAGCGATATCTTCGGTGATGTATTCGGCGATATCTTCAGCGGTATGCGTGGTGGTCGCGGTGCCAACCAGTCTTACCGTGGCTCCGATCTGCGCTACACCCTGGAACTCACGCTGGAAGAGGCGGCTTTCGGCACCACCGCCAAGATTCGTGTTCCCGCACTGGTGACGTGTAACGCCTGCGGGGGTAGTGGCGCCAAGCCGGGTACCAAGCCAGGCACCTGTCCTACCTGCAACGGTGTCGGTCAGGTACGCATGCAGCAGGGGTTTTTCTCCATTCAGCAAACCTGTCCGCGCTGTAGTGGCCGCGGTACTATCATCCCCGATCCTTGTTCCACGTGCCATGGCAGCGGCCGCGTCGAGGAGCAAAAAACCCTCTCGGTCAAGGTGCCCGCCGGGGTGGACAGCGGCGATCGGATTCGCCTGTCGGGGGAAGGGGAAGCCGGGGAAAGCGGTGGGCCGCCGGGCGATCTGTATGTGCAGATTCAGGTGAAGCCGCATCCCATCTTTACTCGGGAGGACAATAATCTGTACTGTCAGGTCCCGATCAGCTTTGCCACGGCGGCGCTGGGTGGCGAGTTGGAGGTGCCTACCCTGGATGGCCGGGTCAGTCTCAAGATTCCCGCCGAAACCCAGACGGGCAAGCTATTTCGTGTTCGTGGCAAGGGCGTGAAACCGGTCCGCGGCGGCGTTGTTGGCGATCTGCTGTGCCGGGTAGGGGTGGAGACGCCGGTCAATCTAACCAAGGAACAAAGGGAACTGCTGCAAAAGCTTGCCGAGACCATGGAGGAAGGCGGGCAACGCCACGCCCCTCAGGAGCGCGGCTGGCTGGATGGAGTGAAGAAGTTCTTCGAGGATATGAAGTTCTGAAAACCCTTCCTTGCGCTAGGTTACGCTATCTTTTTAGCCTTTATCCTCGAAAAAGCACCTTAGCTGTCTGCGAATATCGTATGCCATTGAAAGGCTAATTGACTTATTACGAGACGGTTCGTCAATCGCGGCTTAGCCCCCGCTTTCCCCTGGTCTCGCTTCATGGTCAAGATACCCCCAACAAAGATCGACAGGGATTAATAAAGAAGTCGCGATAGGATGAATCTCAGCTTGATGAAGTACGGGGGATGAACTGATAGAGCCAGGTCTCCGACAGTGCCTGATCGCCCAAGCGCAAGTAGGCCCGCAGGTCCAGGGGTTCACCGTCTTCCAGCTCGAGATCGAAGTTCCCCCGCCAGCGGCGGGTGTCTGCTACCTGAAAGGCGCCAGGGTTACGCAGATTACCGCGCGTGGCGCTGGCCACTAATTGGACGGGCGCCTGCTTGTCGAGTTGTTCCAACGGTCCCCCGGCGAAATCGATGGCAAACCAGGCTTTATGCGCCGGTCGCGGCGGGGTCTTGGGAATGGTGATCCAGCCCATGCGGGTGGCGATAACCCGGCCGCGGGCGGGCAAATAGGGTTCGTCGGCTGCCCAATGCAGGCGGTATTTAAAAGTTCGGGTGGAGCCGGCTTGCGCGGGCGCCTGCGGCACCCAGTAGGCGACGATGTTATCACTGATTTCGTAGTTGGTCGGAATCTCGATGAGCTGTACCACCCCTTCTCCCCAGGGCTCCAGCGGTTCAACCCATAACGTGGGCCGCCGTTCATAAAATACGAGGTCGTCCTGATAGTTTTCGAAATTGCGATCCCGCTGGGACAGACCGAATCCCTTGGGATTGTGATCGACAAAGGAACTGGTCCGGACGAAGGGCGGATTGTTGATCGGCCGCCAGATCCGTTCGCCGGCCCCCGTCCACAGGGCCAGCCCGTCGCTGTCGTGGACCTCCGGGCGCCAATCCCAACTGGGCTGGTGGTTGGTCTCGGAAAACCAGAACATGCTGGTCAACGGCGCCACGCCCAGGCGCTGCACCGTGGTACGAAAGAACAGTACGGCCTCGATGTCCATGGTCACCCGCTCCTGACGGGTCGCCTGGATCCGATAGGCGCCGGTCAGGCTGGGACCCTCCAGCAAGGCGTAGATCATGACCGCCCGGGGATCGGCCGCCGGCTCCAGCCAGAAGTGGCTAAAGCGGGGAAATTCCTCTGCCGTTGGCAAGGCGGTATCGATGGCGATACCGCGGGCCGAGATGCCGTACTGATCCAGTTCCCCGGCACTGCGGAAATAAGACGCGCCCAGGAAAGCCAGCCAGTCCCGCTCATCCGTCCTGGAATGCATGACCCGGAGGCCGGCAAAGCCCATATCATCCGGCAGCGCCGCGGCAAAATCCGCTTTGCCGAAAGTGAACAGTTGGGATGAATAGCGCACTTCCCGCGCCGTACCCTCGCGCACGGCATAAATCTTCACCGGCGAGGGGAATAGCCGCCCCAGATGGAAGAATCGCACCGGATACGGTCCGTCGCCCTGTCGCCAGAGCGCGGCTTCCGGCCGAAACTGGATCTCCAGATGGGCATCATAATCGATTCTATCCAGGATATCGGCCTGGCGGATGAGGGGAGCCTGGTAGGGTTGGGCAGCGAGTTGTTTGGCCTGCTGGTGCAGCCAGTCGAAACTGAACGGCTGCGCCGGTCCCAACTCAAGTCCCGCCAGCGGGTTCACCTCAG
>Ga0209253_10003969_pt1 | contig 12935 bp, 13 predicted proteins | sample FrelakmetBRP12BR_FD_187145 | JGI IMG/M metagenome (GOLD analysis project Ga0209253, IMG submission 187145) | Freshwater lake sediment microbial communities from the University of Notre Dame, USA, for methane emissions studies - BRP12 BR (SPAdes)... | ecosystem: Environmental > Aquatic >...
ATCGCGAGGCGCAGCCGAGCGGGGGCAGGAGAGAAATAGCTCACCACCGGCTCGGAGCCGGTCCCGAAGTACGGCGTGCTCATGAGCGTCAGGTCGTCGCACCCCCCGAACGCCGCGGTCGGCACGCGCGAGAGCACACGCCTCCTCTTCAACCACATCGCCGAGCACTGCGATCTCCCGCCGCTCCCCGCAGCCGCGGCCCGCGCCATTGCGCTCGCGCGCGATCTGGACACCACCACCGACGACCTGGCGCGGGTGGTCCAGAGCGATGCCCCGCTCGCGGCGCGCGTGCTGCGGATCTCGCGCTCGGTCACCTACCTGCGGCGGCAGCCGCCACGCACGCTCAAGGAGGCGATCGTCACGGTCGGCTTCCAGGGCCTGCGCAAGATCCTGATCACGGCCTCGGCACGCGCCAGCTATCGCGCCGACGATGACGTCGCCGGGACGCTGTGGGCGCACGCGCTCGCCACCGCTTTCGCCGCCGACGAGATCACGAAGTCCCGCGGCGGCCTCGCAGGCGGCGATGCGTTCATCGCCGGGCTCCTGCACGACATCGGGAAGCTCGTGTTCCACCTCGCGGACCCCGACGCTTTCCGCAGGCTCGCCGGCTCCGACCTCTCCCTCGAGGAGGAGGTCTTCGGCGCCGGTCACGCCGCGGTGGGGGCCTGCCTCGCCGAGCTCTGGGGGCTCGAGGACGACCTCGTGATGGCCATCATGTTCCACCACGAGGGCCACGAGATCTCCCCCCTCGCCGCGTGCGTCGCGCACGCGGATGGCGTCGCGACCCGGATCGGCCACGGCTCGGTCCCGGGCCCCCTCCCCCCTGCACAGACGGCCGAAGACGACGAGGAGTCTCGCGCCCTCGACGAGCGCGTGCGTGCGCTCTTCGAGAGCGAGCGCAAGCTCTTCGATTGACCTGCGCGAGGCTCGATGCAGGTTCCGGCCTGGCAGGGCATCGCATGCCGGCTCACGCCCGGCCGCGCGACTCGCCGGTGACGATCGCCCGCGCGACCATGTGCGCGAGCCGGAGGGGCTCGGGCAGGCCGGCCTTGCCGGTCGACGCGCGGGCGAGGCCTGCGGCCTGCACCGGATCGACGCCCGCGCAGGCGAGGTAGACGCCGCGGTCGATCGCGAACGCGTGCGGTGTCCGCTCGACGATCGCGAGACGGCTCTCGAGACCGGCGGCACGGAGCGCGTCCCCCAGACGGTGTGCCCTGGGGTCGCGCCGGCTCACCGCCAGGACCGGGAGGCCGGTGCGTGCGGCGAGCGCGCCGAGATCGATGATCCCGAGGCCGGCGATCGTGATTCCCCCGAGCACGATGCCCTGGAGGGCCGGTCGGAGGCGCAGGCCCAGTACCCACGCCCCGAGGAACTCGGTGACCGCCTCGCCGTCGATGGGAAACCGCGTCACTGCGACCGCCTCGACCAGGTCCGCCGCCTCCATCATGACGCCGACGATCTCGGCCGCGCCGCCGGTGCGGATCTCGACCGGGCCATCGTCGATGCCGAGGAGATGCGGGCGCATGGCTGGCCGGCCCTCGCCTAGGAGCTCGCCGGCCCCCGCTTGTAGCCGTAGAGCCAGTGCGCCGTCGTCGAGCCGACGTTGCGCACGCTGTGCACGACGCGCGCGGGAATCAGGACCTCGCGACCCGCCTGCGGACGGAGGCGCTGGCCCTGCATCTCGAGCTCGACCTCGCCATCGACGACCATGAAGAGCTCGTCGACGTCGTGGACGTAGCCCTCCCAGGTCTGTCCCGGAGGATCGGTCCAGAGGCCACAGCTGAATCCGCGCCCGCGCCAGTCACTCTCGATCGTCGCTCTGTCCATGGGGGGGATCTGCCATGTGGACCGGTCCATGCTCAAGGGGGCAGAATGCGGTCGTGAGCGGCGGGACCGTGCCCTGGCGCCTCGAGCGCATCGTCTCCGGCGGCCAGACCGGCGTCGACCGTGGCGCCCTCGACGCCGCGATCACGCACGGCGTACCGCACGGCGGGTTCTGCCCGGCCGCTCGCCTCGCCGAGGATGGTGCGATCCCGGCGCGCTACGCGGTCACGGAGAACCGGTCCGCGGACTACGCGGTCCGCACCGAGCAGAACGTGCTCGCCGCCGACGGGACGCTGGTCCTCTGCGTCGGCGCCCCGACGAAGGGCACCGCTCTCACGTGCCGCCTCGCCGAGCGCCACGGGAGGCCGCTCCTCGTCGTCGACCTGGCCTGCACCACGGTCGAGGAGCCCGCGCGCGTGGCGCACTGGGTCGCGGCGCACGGCATCCGGGTCCTGAACGTCGCCGGTCCTCGCGAGAGCGCGCATCCTGGGATACAGGAAGCGGCGGCCGCACTCGTGGGTCGGGTGCTCGATTCCTTGCGGCCCGGAGGTGCAATGCAGGCCGAAGTCTCCGCCCCCGGCGTCGCCGCTGCGGCGCGCCTCATCGCTGACGCGCACGACCTCGTCGTTCTCAGCGGCGCCGGCATCAGCACCGAGTCCGGGATCCCGGATTTCCGGAGCCCGGGCGGCATCTGGTCGCGCTACGATCCACGCGATCTCACCTTCCAGCGCTTCTGCGCGAGTGCGGATGTTCGCCGCAGGTACTGGGAGATGGGCGCGGAGCTCTATCCCCTCCTGCGTGACGCCGAGCCCAACCGGGCGCACCGTGTGCTCGCGGCCATCGAGAGGCGCGGCGGGCTGCGGCGCATCGTCACCCAGAACATCGACGGTCTGCACCAGCGCGCCGGGAGCTCGCCGGAGAAGGTGATCGAGATCCACGGCACCGCGCTCGCGGTGGCGTGTCTCGGCTGCGGCGAGCGCAGCGAGCGCGACCGCGTCCAGGCGCGGTTCGCCGCGGGCGAGACCGACCTGCGCTGCGCGTGCGGCGGCCTGCTCAAGCCCGCGACCATCTCCTTCGGCCAGCCGATGCCCGAGCACGAGACCGAGCAGGCGTTCGCCGACGCCGCTGCCGCCGACGTCTTCCTGGTCGTCGGGTCGTCGCTGGTGGTCTTTCCAGCCGCGAACCTGCCCGCGGTCGCGCTCGAGAACGGGGCCCGCCTGGTGATCGTCAATCGCGAGCCGACGCCCTACGACCCGCATGCGGATGTGACGCTGCAGTGGAGCGCCGGCGAGGCACTGGGAGCGATCGGCCGGGAGCTCGGATTGCGGCTCGAGTGAGCCATGAGCCCGGAGGCTTCTCGCGACGAACGCATTACTCGGACGGGCTCCTAGAAGACGAGCGGCTGGCGGCGCGAGGATCCGATTCGACGCGCCAGCGCACCGACGACAGCCCCCACCCGGAGAGCCCGGGGCGGGTCGACGAGCCGCGCCCCGGCGGCGAGCGGACTGGCCGCGGCGAGCGCTCGCGCGCTCTCACTTCCCGGAGGGTGGACCCATTCGAGCAGGAACGGCATCGCGGCAAGCAGGCGCTCGCCGGCGAGCATGGGCGCCAGCACGTCGAGCGGCGCGGCGAGCGCTCTCGTCGGCAGGTTCCATCCGAGCGCAATCTGCCACAGGGCTCGCCGGTGGGGGTGCCGCTCGACGGCGACGCGCGCATCGGGCGCGAGGCCGAGGCGCCGCCGGACCTCGTCGAGGGACTCCTCGACCCCTCCCACCGCGTCGACGAGACCGCGCTCGCTCGCCTGACGGCCGGTCCACACTCGCCCCTCCGCGACCGCCTCGACTGCCTGCAGGCTGAGGCGGCGCCCCGCCGCCACCTTGGCAACGAAGTCCCTGTAGAATGCCTCCGCCTCCTCGCGCAGGCGCGCGAGGCCACCCTCGTCGAGGCGGACGTAGTCGGAGTGGCGCGCGGCAGCGCCGCGCGCGACGATCTCCTTGGTGAGACCGAGGCGCTCGTAGAGACCACGCAGGACCGGCTTGCCCGCGAGCACGCCAATCGAGCCGGTGAGCGTCCCCGCCTCCGCCGTGACGTGATCCGCGCCGGCTGCGAGGTAGTAGCCCCCGGACGCCGCCAGGTCCCCCATGGAGACCAGGACGGGCTTGAGCTGGCGCGCCTGGACGATCGCGCGCCACATGAGGTCCGACGCGAGACCCGAGCCCCCCGGGCTGTCGATGCGCAGCACGATGGCGGCGAGCCGTGGATCGTGCGCCATCGCGGCGAGCTCACGCTGGAACGTCGGCCAGCTCGCGGGCCGGCCCGCCGTGGCCCCCGCGATCCCGTCGCCGAGCGTGAGCGGGCCGCTCACCGCGAGGAGTCCCACCCGGGCGGCACGGAGCGCCGCACGGCGCATCGCGACGGCGCGCCGGCGCTGATAGCGCTCGACCTCGATCGTCCGCGGATCGCCGAAGCGGTCCGCCAGCTCCTCGTCCAGCTGATCGGGGTAGGCGAGTGCGTCGACGAGCCCGCGCTCCAGCGCCGCCCGGGCGAGGAGAGGCCCGCTCTCGAACGCCACGCGCACGGCGTGCTCGGAGAGCCCGCGCGCCCGCGCGATGTCGGCCACGACCTGGGCGTAGAGGTCGTCGACGAGGGCGTTCACCATGGCGCGGTGGTCGTCCGACATGTCCGTGCGCGTGAAGGGCTCCGCCGCCGTCTTGAAGCGACCGGCGCGGGCGAGCTGCGCCTCGATGCCGAGCTTGTCGAGCGCCCCCTTGAGGAACACGACCTCGCTCGCGAGACCGACGGCGTCGAAGAGCGCCGCCGGAGCGAGCAGGATCCGTTCCGCCGCGGTCGCGAGGTAGTACTCGCGCGTGTCCGGCTCCGGGAGAAACGCCCAGACGCGCTTCCCGGCGCCGCGCAGCGCGAGCAGGGCCCGGCGCACGGTCTGGATGCGGCTCCATCCTGCCGTCAGGCGCCGCACGTCGACGAGCACGAGCCCGAGGTCGGGATCCTCGCGCGCGGATCGCAGGACGGCGAGCAGGGCCATGAGACCGACGGGCCGCGGTCGCGCCCCGAGGCCGCTCAGGCGGAGGATCTCGGTCTCCGCCTCGGCAAGACCGCCGACGAGCTCGACGCGCAGCACGTTGTACCGCCGCCCGAGAGGGAGCCATCGGGAGAGCCCTGCACGCGCGGCGAGAAACGCCTCCTCCAGGGCGCAGCGGATGCCGCCAGAAAAAAAAGCGGCAGGGCCTGCGCCCTGCCGCCTGTCGCCGCCGTCCTCGGCCATCAGCTCACGCCCTGCTCGCCTTCGGGAGGCTTTCCGGGCCGCCCTCGGCCTCCGGGGTCGAAGCCGGCGGGCCCTTCCGCAGCTGCTCGTCCCTCCACTTGAGCAATCCCTGGCGGATGTAGTCGGCATCGAGATCGAGCGTGTCGCAGACGTTCTCGAAGGAGAAGAACCAGGACCGGTTGCTCTCGGTGATCCACGCCTCCGCGTCGAGGTAGAGCTGGCGCGCTTTCTGGTCGCGCGCGAACAAGTTCTTGCGGAAGCAGTTCACCCCGTCCTCGAGGACGGCGACCATGAGGCGCCGCTCGCCGTCGGGCTGCGCCTTCTGCCTGAGCGCGCCGAAGAACTGCGCGGGCAAGATCGTGTCCGGCTCGAGTGGCCCCAGGAAGCGGTCTTCGAATGTCACGGTTTCGGTCATCTTGGATCACCCCTCCGCACCGCGCGACGGGGCGCGATCGCGACGGAGGCCCCCTTGGTCAATCGTGCGAATGATAAGCACTCTTTCAACCCGCCGCCGCCCCCATGAGCGCCGCCTGCCCGTCCAGCCGGCGCCGCCGCATGTCGGCGAGGGTGGTCTTGGCGAAGAGCTCGATCACCCTGCTCTGGGCCTCCCGCCAGACTCCCAGCATCGCGCAGCGGCTGTAGACCGAGCAGTCGCTCGCGTCGCCGCTGGCGCCGACGCAGACGTTCAGCGCCACCGGCCCCTCGATGGCCTCGATCACGTCCTTGAAGGTGACGCTCTCGGGCTCCCGCGCCAGCATGTAGCCGCCCTGCGCGCCGCGCATCGAGCGGACGAGCCCGCTGTGGATCAGGTCCTGGATGATCTTCTCCAAGAACTTCCTCGGAATCCCCTCCCGACTCGCGATCTCCGCCACCGAGCACGGCCGGCGCTCGCTCTGAAGCGAGAGGTAGATCACGGCCCGGAGCGCGTAATCGATCTTCCTACTGACCTGCATGAGGGCCATTGCCGCCTCCTGCCGCCCTCACTCCTGGCGGTCCCGGTACTCCTCCAGCCAGGCCATCTGGATCGCCTCCAGCTTGGCCTCGCTGGAGGCCTTCGGATCGTCGTCGAAGTCGGGAAGCTGCGTGACGAAGCGGTGCAGGTCCGTGAAGCGCACGGTCAGTGGGTCGAGGCCCTCGTGGGCATCGGCGAGCCCGATCGCCAGATCCTCCGCATCGTCCCATTTGAAGCTCATGGCTGCACGTCCCCTTCCGCGCTCACGGCGCCAGCTCGGAAGCCGCCTTGCGCTCGAGCGCCCGCTTGATCGATGCCGACATGATGCGCTGGGCAAGCGGCGCCGTGCCCGCGTTCAGCCGCTCGATCAGGTCGCGGATGCGATCGTGGTCGCGGCCCGCCGTGGCGCGCCGGAGCTCGGCGATCGCCGCGTCGATCGCCTCCCGCTCCCCGGACTGCAGGAACTCCGGCGCCTCCGCGAGCGTGCGCTCGATCTGGCGAAGGAACGTGTCGGCGTCGGTCCTGGCCTCCGCCAGGAGACGGGCCGCGACGTCCTCCTCGGCATGATCGATCGACTCCTCGAGCATGCGCTCGACCTCCTCGTCGGTGAGGCCGTAGGACGGTTTCACGTCCACCGAGTGCTCCTTGCCGGTGCGCACGTCACGCGCGGTGACGCTCAGGATCCCGTTCGCGTCGATCATGAACGTCACCTCGATGCGCGGGAAGCCCGCCGCCGCGAGCTCGATCGGGATCGAGAAGCGCGCCAGGCTCCGGCAGTCCCCCGAAAGCTCGCGCTCGCCCTGGAGCACGTGGATGTCGACGGCGGTCTGATTGTCGACCGCGGTCGTGAAGGTCTCGCGCACGCCGGTGGGGATGGTCGTGTTGCGCTCGACGAGCCGCGTCATGACGCCCCCCATGGTCTCGATGCCGAGCGACAGCGGCACGACGTCGAGCAGGAGCATGTCCTTGCGGCGGCCGGAGAGGATGCCCGCCTGGACGCCGGCGCCGAGCGCCACCACCTCGTCCGGGTCGAGATCGCACAGCGGCTCGCGGCGAAACAGCGCCCGCACCCGCTCGCGGACCAGCGGGATGCGCGTGCTGCCCCCGACCAGCACCACCGCGTCCACGTCCTCGGAGCGCATCGCCGCGTCCTTGAGGGCCTGCCGGCACGGCCCCAGCGTCCGCTCGACGATGGGCGCGATCAGCTCCTCGAGCTCGCTGCGCCCGATCCGCCGGGCCACGCGGGTGCCGTCCGGGAGCGTGACCGCCATCTCGGTCTCGTCGCGGCTCGAGAGCCGGCACTTCGCCTCCTCGGCGGCGCGCCGCACGAGCGCGCGCACCTCCCGGCTCTGCGCGGTCTCCGCGGGAAGATCCGCCGCCGCGAGAAACCAGAGCCCCAGGCGCTCGTCGATGTCGTCGCCCCCGAGGCGGGTGTCGCCGTTCGTCGCCTTGACCTCGAAGATGCCGCGCTCGAGCTTGAGGATGGAGATGTCGAAGGTGCCGCCGCCGAGATCGTACACCGCGACCGAGCCCTCGTTCCTGCGATCGAGACCGTAGGCGAGCGCCGCCGCCGTCGGCTCGTTCACGAGACGCAGCACCTCCAGACCAGCGAGCCGGCCGGCGTCCTTGGTGGCCTGTCGCTGGCTGTCGTTGAAGTAGGCCGGCACGGTGATCACGGCCTTGCGTACCTCCGCCCCGAGCGCCGCCTCCGCCCGGCGCTTGAGCTCTCTGAGGATCAGCGCGGAGACCTCGGGGGGCGTGTAGGTACGCGCGCCGATCCGGAAGCGCACGACGGCGGCCTCGCCCTCGACGAACGTGTACCGCAGTCGATCGGAGGCGCTCAGGTGCTCGGGGCCGAGCCCCATGAAGCGCTTGACCGATTGGATCGTCGTGACCGGCGCCGTGGCCGCCAGAGCCTTCGCCCGCTCGCCGACGATCGCGTCGCCCCCGGCCGGAAAGCTGACCACCGACGGTACGAGGACGCTGCCCGTCTCCGGATCGGCGAAGACCCGCGGCGCGTCCTGGTCGAGGAAGGCCACGAGGCTGTTCGTCGTCCCGAGATCGATGCCTACGATGCGCTCCACTCTGGCTCCAGCTCCTGCTCGACGTCGCGGATGAGCGTCCGCAGGTAGTGCAGCTCGGACAGCAACGCCTTCGTCTCGGCGAGGCTCGCCGCCTGCTCCTCGGACCGGTCGGCGCGCGCGAACGTCTCCTGCAGGCGCTCCTCGAGGGCGCGCATCTGCCGACGCAGCAGGGCGTGGCTCTCGCGCACCTCGCCCTCGACCGCCTCGGCCGCTCCGGTCTGCCTGCGCTCGCGCAGCTCCTCGAGCTTCTCCTGCACCGCGAAGACCTGCGTGGCGAGCTCGGCCGGAACCCGATCGTTGTTGCGGCCGAGCGCCTCGCCGTGGATCGTCAGCCAGTACAGGGCACGGCGGACCGGATCCCGGAGGGTCCGGTAGGCGCGGTTCACGAGCGCCGCCGCGCGCAGGCTCGCCACCTGCTCCGCGGGGGAGCGGGTCTGGAACAGATCCGGATGCAGCTCCCGGGAGAGCGCGTAGTAGCGCGCCTCGAGATCGGCGAGATCGATCGAGAGCCGGCGCGGCAGCGCGAAGAGCGCGAAGAAGTCCGGCTCCTCGGTGGCTCCGTGCTGCACGACGCCACAGCCCGAGCAGACGAGCTGTCCCGCGGCAGGCTTGCCGCACTCGAAGCAGAGCGTGCTGTCCGTGTCCATCGCCATCAGCGCTCACGCCCCGCCAACGCGCGAGGTGCCTGCCGGCCGCTCCGACCGTCGAGAGCACCCCGCACCCGCACGCGCGCTCTCCCGCCGTGCCTCACGTCCTTCTCTCGCACGTGCGCCCTCAGACCGTGAACGACGCCCCGCAGCCACACGAGCGCTTGATGTTCGGGTTGCGCAACTTGAAACCCGACTCCATGAGGCTCTCCTCGTAGTGCACCTCCGTCCCGTTCAGGTAGAGGAAGCTCTTGCGGTCGACGAGGACCTTCGCGCCCGCCTGCTCGAAGATCTTGTCGCCGTCGCGGGGCAGATCGAGGTCGATCTTGTACTGCAGGCCCGAGCAGCCCCCGCCGACGACCTTGAGACGCAGGCCGTGCCCGGGCCGGTTCATGGACTCGACCAGGCCGTTGATCCGCTTCGCGGCCTCCTCACTCACGCTGATGGCTGCCACTGCTGCGCTCGCTCCTCCGTGACCGTGCCCCGATCCCTCAGACGGCCTTCTTCTCGACCTCGGACGTGGTCCCCTTGCGGGCCTTCCAGTCCGAGATCGCGGCCTTGATGGCGTCCTCCGCGAGCACCGAGCAATGAATCTTCACCGGCGGGAGATGCAGCTCCGCGACGATCTGGGTGTTCCTGATGCCGTAGGCGTCGTCGATCGTCTTCCCCTTCACCAGCTCGGTCACGTAGCTCGAGCTCGCGATCGCGCTGCCGCAGCCGAAGGTCTTGAAGCGGGCGTCCTCGATCACGCCCTGCTCGGAGATCTTGAGCTGCAGCTTCATCACGTCGCCGCACTCCGGCGCCCCGACGATGCCGGTCCCCACGTTGGGCTCGTCCTTGGTGAAGCTGCCGACGTTGCGGGGGTTCTCGTAGTGGTCGATGACCTTCTCGCTGTATGCCATCGCGTTTTCCTCCCTGGTGCGCCCGACCTCAGTCGCGTGCCCAGTTGTAGGACTTGAGATCGATGCCTTCCTTCGCCATCTCGTACAGGGGCGACATCTCGCGGAGGCGGGTCACCTCCTGCACCACGCGCTCGGCGACGTGCGCGACCTCCTCCTCGGTGTTGAAGCGGCCGAGACCGAAGCGGATCGAGGTGTGCGCGAGCTCGTCGCCCACGCCGAGCGCCTTCAGCACGTACGAGGGCTCGAGGGTCGCCGAGGTGCAGGCCGATCCCGACGAGACCGCGATGTCCTTGAGCCCCATGAGGAGGGACTCGCCCTCGACGAAGGCGAAGCTCAGGTTGAGATTGCCGGGGAGCCGCTGCAGCGGGTGCCCGTTCAGGTACACCTCGTCGAGGCGGCTCATGATGCCGTGACGGAGCTTCTCGCGCAGGCGCAGGATCTGCTCGCCCTCGCTCTCCAGGAGCTCGCCGGCGAGCTCGCACGCCCTGCCGAGGCCGACGATGCCCGGGACGTTGAGCGTCCCCGAGCGCATGCCGCGCTCCTGCCCGCCGCCGTCGATCATCGGGGAGAGACGGACGCGCGGGTTGCGCGCGCGCACGTAGAGAGCGCCGGCCCCCTTCGGCCCGTAGATCTTGTGCGCCGTGAAGGACATGAGGTCGATGCCCATCGCCTCGACGTCGACGGGGAGCTTGCCCACGCCCTGGGTGGCGTCGGTGTGGAAGAGGACGCCCCTCTCCCTGGTGATCCTCGCGATCTCGTGGATCGGCTGGATCGTGCCGATCTCGTTGTTGGCGTACATGAGAGAGACGAGGATCGTCTTGTCGGTGATCGCGCGGCGCACGTCGTCGGGATCGACGAGCCCGAACCTGTCGACCGGAAGGTACGTCACCCTCGCGCTCCCCTTGCGCTCGAGCGCCTTGCAGGTGTCGAGGATGGCCTTGTGCTCGGTCGGGGCCGTGACGATGTGATCCCCCTTCTCCTTGTAGAACTCGACGACGCCCTTGAGGGCGAGATTGTCGGACTCGGTGGCGCCGCTGGTGAAGATGATCTCCTTCGCCTTGGCGTTGATGAGCGTCGCGATCTGCTCGCGCGCCTGGTCGACCGCGGCCTCGGCCTCCCAGCCGAAGGCGTGATTGCGGCTGCCCGGATTCCCGAACTTCTCCGTGAAGTACGGGAGCATGGCATCCAGCACGCGCCGGTCCATGGGCGTGGTCGCGTGGTTGTCCATGTAGATCCGTCTCGTCATCGCTGCTCGCCCTCCACGGCTCGCCAATCCGGACTGGCGTTCTCTGATATAGATTTCATCGGCTCGGCGCGTCAAGACGGCGGGCCGAGTCTTTTCAGGTGCTTCGCTCTCGAGATCAATTCAGACCGATTAGGTCTTTATAGTTCCGCCCGGGGGGTGTCAACCCCCTCCCGAACGCTTCTGGACGCTTCCGGAGCGTTCCGTCGAGACCGAGCAGGGCCGGATCCAGCTATCGGCCCGGACTCCGCAGGTGGCTCCCTCTTGCGGGTCTTGGGTCGAGTCAGGAACCCAGCTTGCTGCCGTCACGAGTGAGGCGCGTGAGCTGCGAGGCGAGGCGCGCCGGCTTCCGGATTCCCGAACACCCCTTCCAGGTACGGCTTCGTCATCGCCGCTTGCGCTGTTTGCGGCTGCTTGGGGCCCGACCGCCCGGTTCGTCCGGGGTTTCCTCAGAGCCTCTGGGCCGCCGCGGCGCCACTCAGGGCCTCGCGGAGGTACGCCCCGGTATGGGAGCCGGGGGTCGCGGCAACCTCCTCGGGCGTGCCGGCGGCCACGACCCTGCCGCCGCGCGCGCCGCCCTCGGGGCCGAGGTCGATCACGCGATCGGCCGACTTGATGACATCGAGGTTGTGCTCGATCACGACCACGGTGTTCCCCTGGTCTGCGAGCCGCTCGAGGACGGCGACGAGGCGGCGCACGTCCTCGAAGTGGAGCCCGGTGGTGGGCTCGTCCAGGATGTAGAGGGTCTTCCCCGTGGCGCGGCGGGCGAGCTCCCGGGCGAGCTTGATCCGCTGTGCCTCCCCTCCCGAGAGCGTGGTCGCCGACTGGCCGAGGCGCACGTACTCGAGGCCGACGTCCCGGAGGGCGACGAGGCGCGTCACGATGGGCGGAAGGCTTCCGAAGAGCTCGAGGCCCTCCCCGACCGCGAGATCGAGGACGTCGGCGATGCTCTTGCCGCGATAGCGCACCTCGAGGGTCTCGCGCGCGTAGCGCCTCCCGCCGCACACCTCGCAGGTGACGTAGACGTCGGGAAGGAAGTGCATCTCGATGCGGATGACGCCGTCGCCCGCGCAGGCCTCGCAGCGACCGCCCTTGACGTTGAAGGAGAAGCGGCCGGGGTCGTAGCCGCGGGCCCGCGCCTCCGGGAGCTGGGCGAAGAGCTCGCGGATCGGCGTGAAGAGACCGGTGTAGGTGGCCGGATTGGAGCGCGGCGTGCGTCCGATCGGCGTCTGATCGATGGCGATCACCTTGTCGAGGAGCTGCCAGCCGGTGAGCTCGGCGTGCGCGCCCGCCCGCTCTCGACTCCCTGCCAGGCGTTGCGCCAGAGCCTTGTGCAGCACGTCGATGACGAGCGAGCTCTTCCCCGAGCCCGAGACGCCCGTCACACACGTGATCGTGCCGAGCGGAATCTCGACGGTGACGTTCTTGAGGTTGTGCTCGCGGACGCCCCGCACGACGAGGGACCAGCCCGAGCCGGCGCGCCGGCTCGGCGGGGTGGCAATCGCGAGCTCGCCGGCGAGGTAGCGCCCCGTGAGCGAGCGCGGGTTCGCCATGACGGCCGCCGGGGAACCTTCCGCGACGATCTCGCCGCCGTGCACCCCGGCCCCGGGTCCCATGTCGATCAGGTGATCGGCCGCGAGCATGGTGTCGCGATCGTGCTCGACCACGATCACGGTGTTGCCGAGGTCGCGCAGGCGACGAAGCGTGGCGAGGAGGCGGGCGTTGTCCCGCTGGTGCAGGCCGATCGACGGCTCGTCGAGGATGTAGAGCACGCCGCTCAGGCCGGATCCGATCTGCGTCGCGAGCCGGATGCGTTGTCCTTCGCCCCCCGAGAGCGTGGCGCTCGCACGATCGAGCGTCAGGTAGTCGAGCCCGACCTGGACGAGGAAGCCGAGGCGGGCACGGATCTCCTTGAGCACGAGACGCGCGATCTCCGCCTCCTGTACCCCGAGCTCGACGGCCGCGAAGAAGCGTTCCGCCTCGACCACGGACAGCGCCGC
>Ga0209253_10003970_pt1 | contig 12932 bp, 13 predicted proteins | sample FrelakmetBRP12BR_FD_187145 | JGI IMG/M metagenome (GOLD analysis project Ga0209253, IMG submission 187145) | Freshwater lake sediment microbial communities from the University of Notre Dame, USA, for methane emissions studies - BRP12 BR (SPAdes)... | ecosystem: Environmental > Aquatic >...
CCTGCCGACGCGCCTGTTCCACTGGTCGTTAGCCGCGCTGGTCGCGTTCTCGTTCGTCACCGCCAAGGTCGGCGGCGCGTGGACGCAGTGGCACTTCTATTCAGGCTACTCGATCCTGACCCTGCTGCTGTTCCGGCTGCTGTGGGGCTTTGCCGGCAGCCTCTACGCGCGCTTTGCCACATTCGTGCGCGGCCCGCGCGCGATCACCGCGCAGTTGCGCAGCGATCCCTATGCCGCCGGGCACAGCCCGCTGGCGGGGCTGTCGGTTCTGGCGATGCTGCTGGCGCTCCTGGTGCAGGCCGGCACCGGCCTGTTCGCCAGCGATGACATCGCCAGCGAAGGACCGCTGCTCAGACTGGTATCGCAGGCGACCGGCGCGCTGCTGACGCGCATCCACCGTTGGAACGAAATGGTCCTGATCGCGCTGGTCACCCTGCACTTCGCCGCGGCGCTTTACTACCTCCTGATCAGGCGGCGCAACCTGATCGTGCCGATGTTCACCGGCGACCAGCCGGTTCACGGCCGACCAGCCGAAGACGACCGCGCCACCCGGATCCGCGCCGCGCTGCTGCTGGCCGTGGCCGCCGCGCTGGTGGCCTATATCGTCAACCTCTAGATGAACAAAGGGCGCCCCGCGGCGCCCTTGTTCCGTGCATCCTGAGCGGTTCTCGATCAGTCGCGACGGAAGTCGTCGTGGCAGGCCTTGCAGACCTGCGCCGTAGCCTGAAACGAGGTGCGTGTGGCCGCGAGGTCGCCGGCTTTCGACGAAGCCAGCAGCTTGGCCACCTCGCCGTTCAGGCGCTCGTCGTGCTGCTTGAACTTGGCGGGTTCCTTCCAGATCTCGGGCTTGGCGCGCGAATTCGACACCGTGTCCGAGCCCTCGGGAAACGAGGTGAAGAACAGCTTGTTGACGGTGTCGAGGACGGCGGCGTTCTCGGCGACCAGCGCAAGGTTCGGCTTCTCGGAGCGCAGCTGCGCGTTGATGCGGCCCATGTGCTGCGACTGCAGGAACATCACCGACGCCCGGTACTTGTAGGCGTCCTCGGGCTTGGCGAACTGCGCCTGCACGGGCATGGCAACTGCCGCGAGCGCGGCGATGGATAACGACAGCAACATCTTGGTCATCATGGTCCTCAGGGCTGGTGGGTGAGCATCCGGACCGCTCGGACCGGACGGTACAAGAACGACGACTGCAACCGGTTTATTCCGGGCTTGCCACAAATCCGCTAACAGCGCCGCGCCAGTTCGGCGGCCTTGCCGACGTAACCGGCCGGGGTCAGCGCCAGCAGCGCCTCGCGGGCCTCGTCCGGAATCGGCAGACCGCGAACGAACGCCTGCAGCGCGTCGCGTTCGACGCCCTTGCCGCGAGTCAGTTCCTTCAGCTTCTCGTAGGCGCCGGGCACGCCATAGCGGCGCATCACCGTCTGCACCGGCTCGGCGAGCACCTCCCACGCTTCGTCCAGATCGGCGGCCAGGCGCTCGCTGTTCAGTTCCAGCTTGCCCAGTCCACGCCGGCAGGCGTCGTAGGCGACCACGCTGTAGCCGAAGGCCATGCCGAGATTGCGCAGCACGGTCGAATCGGTGAGGTCGCGCTGCCAGCGCGACACCGGCAGCTTCTCAGCCAGATGACGCAGCAGCGCGTTGGCCAGGCCGAGGTTGCCCTCGGAGTTCTCGAAGTCGATCGGGTTGACCTTGTGCGGCATGGTCGAGGAGCCGATCTCGCCGGCCTTCAGCTTCTGCCGGAAGTAGCCGAGCGCGATGTAGCCCCACAGGTCGCGGTCCAGGTCGAGCAGCACCGTGTTGGCGCGCGCCATGGCGTCAAAGAGCACGGCCATCGCATCGTGCGGCTCGATCTGGATGGTGTGCGTGTTGAAGGCGAGGCCGAGCGACTCGACCACGCCACGCGCGACACCTTCCCAGTCGATGCGTGGATAGGCAGCGAGATGCGCGTTGTAGTTGCCGACGGCGCCGTTCATCTTGGCCTCGAGCACCACCGCCTCGACGGCCGCGATCGCCCGCGCCAGCCGCACGGCAACGTTGGCGAACTCCTTGCCGACGGTGGTCGGCGAGGCCGCCTGGCCGTGCGTGCGCGACAGCATCGGCACCTCGGCATGCTGGTGCGCCAATGCGCGCAGCATCTCGTGGATCGTTCGCAGGCGCTCGAGCAGCAGCACCCGGCCATCGGCCAGCATCAGCGCGTGGGCGACGTTGTTGATGTCCTCCGACGTGCAGGCAAAGTGAATGAACTCGGCCGCCGTGGCCAGTGCCGGCACGTCGGCAATGCGGCGCCGGATCCAGTACTCGACCGCCTTGACGTCGTGATTGGTGACGCGCTCGGTCTCCTTGATCTCGGCGCAGTCGCCGGTCGTGAACCCGCCGGCCAGCGACTGCAGCCGCTCGACCGCTTCCGCGGGCAGCAGCGGCAGTTCGGCGAGGCCGAGCCGCGACAGGGCGAGCAGCCATTGGACCTCGACGCGCACCCGCGCGCGCATGAACGCGAACTCGGAGAAGACATCGCGCAGCGGCGCGGTCGAGGCGCCATAGCGGCCGTCGAGCGGCGACAGCGCGGTCAGCGCGGACAGTTCCAGCGGGGTGGGCATGGGGGAATCGCGTGACGGCGCAGCATCGAGCCGAGGTTGAGGCCGTCGAACTCAACCGATAGGAGGAAAAAAGTCTAGCATCGCCGCTGCTGTAATCGCGCGAGCAATGCGTGTCGGCTCGCTGCTGCGGTTCATCCCGAGTGCGTTGATATACTGACTGCGGACTTCAGAATGCGAAAAGACAAGACCTCGTCCCATCGGCTGCGACTCATCGGCTCCCTGACCAGCCCATACGTGCGCAAGGTGCGCATCGTGATGGCCGAGAAGCGGATCGAGTGCCAGTTCGAACTCGAGGATGTCTGGTCGCCGGATTCGAATATCCAGCTGTCCAATCCGCTCGGCAAGGTGCCGTGCCTGATCATGGAAGACGGGGGCGCGGTGTTCGACTCGCGGGTCATCGTCGAGTACCTCGACACGATGACGCCGGTGGCGAAGCTGATTCCCGCCACGGGCCGCGAGCGCGTCGAGGTGCGCACCTGGGAGGCACTGGCCGACGGCGTGCTCGACGCCGCCATCGCCGTGCGCCTGGAGCAGACGCAGCGTCCGCCGGAGCAGCAGTCGCAGAAGTGGATCGACCGCCAGATGGGCAAGGTCAATGCCTCGCTTGAAGCGATGGCCAATGGGCTGGACGGCAAGAACTGGTGCCATAACAACGTGTATTCGCTCGCCGACATCGCCGTCGGCTGCGCGCTGGGCTACCTCGATTTCCGCTTCCCGCAGATCGACTGGCGCGGCAAGCATCCGAGTCTCGACAAGCTCTACAGCAAGCTCGCCACGCGGCCGAGTTTCATCGACACGGCGCCGCCCAAGGCGTGATCGGTGATCGGTGATCCGCTGGCGGGTCAGCCCTTGCGGACCACCAGCGAGGCGGCGCACAGATCTTCCAGCGCGGTGCCAACCGACTTGAACAGTGTGATCTCGTCTGCATTCGTGCGGCCGCGCTGAACGCCGCGCACCAGTTCCGCCAGTTCGGCGACGATATCTGCACGGCTGATCGCGCCGCTGGCCAGCGGCGCCAGCAGATCGCCGGCTTCGGCGAGCGCACCGGCGTAGGTGTCGACGACGATGCGCGAGCGTGCAACCGCAGCATCGTCGACCTCGCGCATCGACGGCCTGAAGCTGCCGACCAGATCCAGATGCGTGCCCGGCTCGATCCAGGCGCCGTGCACGATCGGCACGGTCGCGGTGGTCGCGCAACTGATGATCTGCGCCTCGCGCACCGCCGGCTCGAGGTGCTCGGTCGCCTGCGCCGGCAGGCCCTGGTCGCGCAACCACTGCGCCGTGGTCTGCGCCCGCGCCGCATCGCGCGCCCATACCAGCACGCGGCGCAGTCCGGGCCGCAGCGCGAAATGCGCGCACGCCAGGTGCGGCGCCAGGCGGCCGGCGCCGACCAGCAGCAGGTTCTGTGCATCCTCGCGCGCCAGGTAGCGCGCCGCCAGCGCCGAGGCCGACGCCGTGCGACGCAGGGTCAAGGCCTCGCCATCAAGCAGCGCCAACGGCTCGCCGGTACCACGGTCGAGCAGCACGTAGATTGCCTGCACCGTGCCGAGCTCGCGCGCACTATTGCCTGGCATCACGGTAACCAGCTTCACGCCGAGCGCCGTATCGCTCCACGCCGGCATCAGCAGCAGCATGTCGGCATCGCTGAGCCTGTGCACGTGGCGCACGGGAACCTGCGCGCCGGTGGCAAAGGCCTGCGCCAGTGCAGCGGCCAGCCGCGCATAGTCGAGCGCAGCATGCACTTCTTCGGCTGCATAGAATCGGAGCATGGGTCGCATTCTAGGAGGCTGCACTTGAGCGCTCGCGTGCTGGTGGTCGGCGGCGGCGTCATCGGGGCGGCCAGCGCGTACTTCCTCGCAGCGCGCCACGGCGTGCGCGCGGTCGTGTTCGAGCGCGATCCGACCTATCGCCACGCCTCCAGCGCGCTGTCCGCCAGTTCGATCCGCCAGCAGTTCTCCACCGAGGTCAACATCCGTCTGTCGCAGGCGAGCCTCTCCTTCTACCGCCGCATCGGCGATGACCTGGCCGTGGACGGCGAACGGCCCGACATCGCGCTGACCGAGCGCGGCTACCTGTTCCTCGCCTCCCCTGCCGGCCTCGACGCGCTGCGCGCCAACCACGCGGTGCAACGGACCTGCGGCGTGAACGTGAGCCTGCTCGAGCCGGCGGCGCTGCAGGCGCGCCTGCCCTGGCTGAACGTCGAAGGTGTCGCCGCCGGCTCGCTCGGCGAAGGCGGCGAAGGCTGGTTCGACGGCTACAGCGTGCTGCAGGCCTTCCGGCGCAAGGCGACTGCACTCGGTGCCACCTTCGAGTCCGCCGCGGTCGAGCGCATCGCGTGCGACGCCAATCGCAGCGCGCATGTGTACTGCGCCGATGGCCGCCGTTTCGAAGGCGACGCCCTGCTGATCGCCGCCGGCGCCTGGTCTGCGCCGCTGGCGGCGCAGCTGGGCTTCGCCCTGCCGGTGCGTGCCCGCAAGCGCGACGTCTTCGTGCTCGCCTCGCCGGCCGAACTGCCCGGCTGCCCACTGGTCATCGATCCGGGCGGGGTCTGGTTCCGGCCCGAGGGCCGCGGGTTCATCGCCGGATGCCCGCCACGCGGCGACGACATCGATGACGCGCCGCTGGAGGCGATCGACCACGGGCTGTTCGAAGACGTCATCTGGCCGGCGCTGGCCCGACGCGTGCCGGCCTTCGACGCCCTGCGTGTGACCGGCGCCTGGGCCGGCTACTACGAGTACAACACCTTCGACCAGAACGGCATCGTCGGCCGCGTGCCGGGCTGCGCCAACGCATTCATCGGTTGCGGGTTCTCCGGCCATGGCATCCAGCAGGCGCCGGCCGTCGGGCAGGCGCTCGCCGAACTGATCGCGCTCGGCCGCTACGACACGCTCGATCTCGTGCCGCTCGCGCCGCAGCGGATCATCGAGGCGCGAGCGCTGCGCGAGCGCAACGTGATCTGAGCTTCCGGATCAGGACGCTTCGGCGACGAAGCTGCCGCTCTTGCCGCCGTGCTTCTCGAGCAGGCGCACGTCCTCGATCACCATGGCGCGGTCGGCGCTCTTGACCATGTCGTAGATGGTCAGCAGGCCGACCTGCACTGCGGTCAGCGCCTCCATCTCGACCCCGGTCTGGCCGCGCGTCTCCACCCGCGCGGTGCACTGGACGCTGCTTGTCTCGCCGTCGAGCGAAAAATCGACAGCAATGCGCGTGACCGGCAGGGGGTGGCAAAGGGGAATCAGCTCGCTGGTCTTCTTCGCGCCCTGGATGGCCGCAATGCGCGCCACGCCAAGGACGTCGCCCTTCCTGGTCGTGCCGGCGCGGATCAGGTCCAGGGTCAGCGGCGACATGCGGATGCGGCCGGTGGCCACCGCCACGCGATGCGTGACCGGCTTGTCGCCGACATCGACCATGTGTGCCTCGCCGGCGGTGTCGAAATGCGTCAGTGGGTTCATGCAATCGGTTACAAAGCGCAACGATGAGGACGCGAGAGCGGTCCTAGGGAGCGTCTATCATACAAACGCATGGCGTCGCGCCCCGCCGCGCGTTCCTTCCCCCGCTCCCGACACGTGCCCGGTCTTGCCCGTCGCCTGATCGTTGCTGTCCTGTCCCTCGCGCTCGCGGCGCCCACGGGCGTCGCGCCGGCGCGAGCGCAGGCACCGAACCTGCCCTCGCTCGGCGATGTCGCCGCCGATGACCTGTCGCCCGCCAACGAGCGCCGCATTGGCGAGGCGATCATGCGCCAGGCGCGCAGCGACCCGGCCTACCTGGCCGATCCCGACACGTTCGAATATCTGAACACGCTCGGCTTCAAGCTGGTCGCGGCGAGCCCGGCCCGCCACACGGACTTCGAGTTCTTCCCCGTGCGCGATCCGATGCTCAATGCCTTCGCGCTGCCGGGCGGATTCATCGGCGTGCACAGCGGACTGGTGCTCGGCGCGGCCGACGAGTCCGAACTGGCCGCGGTGCTGGCGCACGAGATCGGTCACGTCGAGCAACGTCACATCGCCCGCATGCTGGCCAAGCAGCGCGACGGCAGCTTCATCGCGCTCGGCGCGCTGCTGCTGGCCCTGCTTGCCGCGCGCAGCGGCTCGTCCTCGAGCGGCGACGCGACGCAGGCGGCGATCGCCGTCGGCCAGGCCGCAGCGGTGCAGCAGCAGCTGAACTTCTCGCGCGAGGCCGAGCGCGAAGCCGACCGGGTCGGCTTCCAGACCCTGGTCAGCGCCGGCTTCGATCCCGCGGGCATGGCGAGCTTCTTCACGCGGCTGCAGCAGGGCACGCGCATCTACGAAAGCGCGGCCCCCGAGTACCTGCGCACCCACCCGCTGACCGTCGAGCGGCTGAGCGACATCCAGAACCGGGCGCGCGAGGCACGCGTGCGGCAGCGCCCCGACTCGCTCGACTTCCAGCTGGTGCGCGCGCGCCTGCGCGTGCTGCAGGACGAAAGCGCACAGAGCCTGCACGACTCGGCGCTGCATTTCCGCAGCCAGCTCGACAGCCGCAGCGCAGCGTCCGTGAGCGCCGCCTACTACGGTCTGGCGCTCGCTTCGATGAAATTGAATGAGCACGCCGCCGCCGTCGAGGCCGCACGCAATGCGCGCCGTTCGAGCCAGGCGCCGTCGCCGATGCTCGACAAGCTCGTGTCGGAGACGCTCTTTGCCGCAGCCCGCACGGAGGCCGAGCGCGCCGAAGGCGTGCGGCTGGCACGGGAGGCCACGGCCCGCTACCCGGTGTCGCGGCTGACGGCGATGCATTACGCCGACCTGCTGCAGAAGACCGAGCAGCACGAAACGGCGGTCGCCTACCTGCGTGAACAACTGGCGCTTTCGCGCAGCGATCCGCGCCTGCACGAACTGCTCGCGCGCAGCTATGAGCGGCTCGGCCGCCGCACGCTGCAGCACCAGGCGACCGCAGAGCTGTACTTTCTGCTCGGCGCGACGCCGGCGGCGATCGACCAGCTGCAACGCGCGCGCCGCGCCAACGACGCCGACTTCTACACGATGTCCGAGGTCGACGCGCGGATGCGCCAGCTCACCGAGCAGATTCGCGAATACCGCGCGCAGCTGGCCCGCGAGGGTCGCGCGCCGCCGGACGAGGAAAGGCGCCCACCGCGCTGAATGCCAGCAGGCGCCCGGCGGAGCAGGCCGCCAAAATCGGCGAAAATCGCGCCTGCTCGCCTGCCCGGCACTCTCATCTTTCAATGGATACCCACGCTCATCACGGCACCGACGCGCCACACGGCGCGGGCAAGCCGGCGCCGATCGAAACCGACGCGGTGATCGTTGGCGCCGGCCCCGTCGGGCTGTTCCAGGCCTTCGAACTCGGCCTGCTCGAGATCAGGGCGCATGTCATCGACTCGCTCGGCTACGTGGGCGGCCAGTGCGTCGAGCTGTATCCGGACAAGCCGATCTACGACATCCCGGCGGTTCCGGTATGCACCGGGCAGGAACTGACCGACGCGCTGATGAAGCAGATCGAACCCTTCGGCGCGACGTTCCATCTCGGCCAGGAAGTCACGCTGCTGAAGAAGATGGGCGACGGCCGTTTCTACGTGCAGACCTCGGCCGGCACGCGCTTCCTGACGAAGACGGTGTTCATCGCCGCCGGCGTCGGCAGCTTCCAGCCGCGTCTGCTGAAGGTCGACGGCATCGACAGGTTCAACGGCTCGCAGCTCTTCTACCGCGTCAAGGATCCGACCCGGTTCCACGGCAGGAACCTGGTGATCTGCGGCGGCGGCGACTCGGCACTGGACTGGACGCTCGCCCTCGCAAAGAAGGCCGAGAGCGTCATCCTGCTGCATCGGCGCGACGGCTTCCGCGCGGCGCCGGCATCGGTGGCGAAGATGCGCGAACTGGTCGATGCGCACGAGATGCAGTTCATGATCGGCCAGGTCTCCGGCTTCGAGGAGCGCGACGGTCGGCTCGCCGAAATCCGTGCCACCTCGCCCGACGGCGTCACCCGCCGCGTGCCGCTGGACGTGCTGCTGGTGTTCTTCGGGCTGTCACCGAAACTGGGGCCGATCGCGCACTGGGGCGTGGCGCTGGAGCGCAAGCAGATCGTCGTCGACACCGCGAAGTTCGAGACCGACGTGCCCGGCATCTTCGCCGTCGGCGACATCAACACCTATCCGGGAAAGAAGAAGCTGATCCTGTCGGGCTTCCACGAGGCGGCGCTGGCCGCCTTCGGCGCGGCGAACTACGTCTTCCCGGACAGGAAGATCCACCTGCAGTACACGACCACCAGCCCCAAGCTGCACAAGGTCCTGGGCGTCGAGAGCCCGGTCTTCGACTGACGCGCTTCAGTCGGGCGCGGGCGCGCGCACGAAGCCGAAACAATCGCCGAGACCGGCGGCATCCATCCGCTGCACGTGCACGGCGCCTCCCGCGAGGCCGAGATGTCCAGCCCACAGCCACGCCTCGCCGCTGCCGCCGATCCATTCTTCGACCGCGTCCTCGGCCAGCGGCCCGCCGTCGCGATCGGCCAGCGCCTGCAGCAGCCGTGGCAGATCGCGGTCGTCGATGCCACCGGCACCCAGGTCGGTCTGCAGGGCCAGGAAACCGTTGTCGAGCAACGCGGCCGCGCGCAGTTCGCGCGGCATCCGGCCGGCATGCGTGCGCAGCGTGCCGTCGCCCTGCACGCGGTACGCCCAGGGCGCGAGTTCGAGCGTCACGTACACCCGCTGCGGGCCGTTCTGGAAGTACCAGCGGCCCCGCGCATCGGCCGCGTAGTTGCGGCCGATGAACTCGCGGATCGCCTCGTTGGCGATGGGCTCGCCGCGGATGCGCCACTGGCCGCGCGCGGTGAGCGACAGCCAGCCGAAAACCGCCGGCACGTCGGGCCACCTTGCGATTGCCGCGAGCACGCTTGCATCCATGCGCGCGAGCTTAGCGATGGATCACGCTGCATTGGCACGCCGCAGCCGATAAGCTCGCGGCTGGCCCCATCAGGACGAGGAGACGAACGATGAGTGACACAGCACGCAAGGTCGCCGTGGTGACCGGCGCCGGTACGGGCATCGGCCGTGCCGTATCGCTGGCGCTCACCGGCGCCGGCTACGCCGTGGCCCTGGCTGGCCGCAGGCCCGCGGCACTGGAGGCGACCGCCGCTGCGGCCGCCGGCGCGGAGACCCTGGTCGTGCCGTGCGACGTCGCCGACCCCGCCGCGGTCGAGCGGCTGTTCGAGACCACGGTGCAGCGCTTCGGCCGCGTCGACCTGCTGTTCAACAATGCCGGCAGTGGCGCACCTGCCGTGCCGATCGACGAACTGACGGTCGAGCAGTGGAGGACGGTGGTCGATGCCAATCTGACCGGTTCGTTCCTGTGCGCGCGGCAGGCGGTGCGCTTCATGAAGCAGCAGCAGCCGCAGGGCGGCCGCATCATCAACAACGGTTCGATCTCGGCGCACGCGCCGCGGCCGAATTCGACCGCCTACACGGCGACCAAGCACGGCATCACCGGGCTGACCAAGTGCCTGTCGCTCGACGGCCGGCCGTTCAACATCGCCTGCGGCCAGATCGACATCGGCAACGCGGCCACCGAGATGACCGAGCGCATGACCAAGGGCGTTGCGCAGGCCGACGGCCGCATCGCGGTCGAGCCGCGCATGGACGTCGAGCAGGTGGCGCAGGCCGTGGTGTTCATGGCCGGCCTACCGCTGGAGTCGAACGTGCAGTTCATGACCATCATGGCCACCAAGATGCCGTTCGTGGGTCGCGGTTGAAGGGCTGCGACAGCCCTTCCTCGAAGAAGCGGAACAGACGCTCGGGCAGGTAGCCGAGGTCGCCGGGAAGCCGGCCGCGGGCGAAGCCGATGTGGCCGCCCTCGTCCGGCTGCTCCAGGCGAACGAAACGCGAGACCTCGTGCGGCCGCGGCAGGCTCGCCGCGGGCACGAACGGATCGTTGAGCGCATTCAGTACCAGGTGCGGTACCTCGACCGCGGCCAGATGCGGCTTGCCGGAGGCTCGCGACCAGTAGTCCTCGGTGTCGCGGAAGCCGTGCACCGGCGCCGTGAACGCGTTGTCGAAGTCGTACAGGTTGCGGCTGGCGCGAATCGCCTCGGCAGAGGCAACCTTCGGGAAACGCGCGATCTTCTTCAGTGCCTTGCCCTTGAGCGTGGCGAGGAACATCTTCGTATAGAGAAGATTGAAGCCGCGGGCCAGCGCCGCGCCGCCAGCGGCCAGATCGAGCGGCGAGCCGATCGAGGCGGCGGCCGAGACAAAGCCCGCGTCGGTGCCGCGCTCGCCCAGCCACTTGGCGAGCATGTTGCCGCCCAGGGAGATTCCCACCGCGTACAGGCGCGCGCCGGGAAAACGCCGCGCTACGGCCCGCAGGATCCAGTCGCCCTCGGTCGAATCGCCCGAGTGATAGGCGCGCGGCAGATGGTTCGGCTCGCCGGAGCAGCCGCGGAAGTGCGGCACCAGGCCGCGCCAGCGGCGATCGGCCGCCGCACGCATGACCGCCCGCGCATAGTGCGACTGCGAGCAGCCTTCAAGCCCGTGGAACAGCACCAGCACCGGCGCATCTACCGCAGCCGGTTCGGGCAGTGCGAAGTCGACATCGACGAAGTCGCCGTCCGGCGCGTCCCACCGCTCGCGCCGGTATTCGACGCGCGGCAGCGGCACCAGTCGCGCCGCCGCGATCGTCTGCAGATGCGCCCCCGGCAGCCACAGCGGCGCGCGGTAAGTCGATTCGATAAGAGGCATGAGCGAAGCGAGGGACCCCACGGAGGAAGCGGCGCGCCCTGTGCGCCGCTCGTGTCGGTTGCAATGCGCGCCGGCGCCGAGCCGCCTCAAGCCTGCCCCCGACTCCGATCGGGGGGCGGCGCGCCTGACTCTAACCGCCGCGGGTGCACGTGCGATCGCGCAGCGATCGCGTACAGCCGCGGCGCCCTCAATGCAGCGGCCCGCTCGGCGACTCGACTTCGGTAGCCTGGCCTTCCGGCGCCGCGGACGCATGGTGCAGCACCATCTTCCAGCCGGCCGGTGTCTTCACGTAGGCATTGGTGGCGATCACGTGCACGATCTTCTGCGCGCGGCCCTGCTCGACCATGATCTCCTCGACCACGTTATGCAGCGCGATCGACGGTGTCTCGAGCGCCTTCTTCGACGCCGCGCGGATGCGCAGCGGGCCGTTGGCCAGGATCGCGCGCCACGAACCGGTCACCGCACCATGGCCAAGGAGGCGCGGGCCATTCGGATGCACGCAGCAGATATCGGCATCCTCGAGCCACAGGTCGACCGCGGCATCGGCGTCGGCGTTCTCGAGCGCCTCGTAGAAGGCCTGCTCGCACTCGTCGCTGGAGGCGAACAGCAGCGGCTTGGCGAGCCTCGACACGCTTGGCTCCGCCCTCAGTGACCGGCGACCTTCTCGCCGGCCTTCAGCCGGTAGCGCGTGCCGCAGTACGGGCACATCGCCTCGCCCCTGGTGGCGACATCGAGGAACACGCGCGGATGGTGGTTCCACACCGGCATCTGCGGGTTCGGGCAGAACGCCGGCAGGTCCTTGGCCGCGAGTTCGACCACCGGCAGGTCGGCTGTCATCGACGTCATACCGTGGTCAGCCAGCGGCGGTACTTCTCGGCGCGGCCGTTGACCACGTCGAAGAACAGGCCCTGCAGCTTCTCGGTGAGCGGGCCGCGGCGGCCGGCGCCGATCGCGCGCCCGTCGACTTCGCGGATCGGCGTCACTTCGGCCGCGGTGCCGGTGAAGAAGGCCTCGTCGGCGAGATACACGTCGTCGCGCGTCATCGGCTTGGCTGTGACCGTGTAGCCGAGGTCACGGGCGAGTTCGATGATCGTCGCGCGTGTGATGCCGGTCAGCCCGGAGACCATCTGCGGCTCGAAGATCTGGCCGTCGCGAACCACGAACAGGTTCTCGCCGGCGCCCTCGGCGACGAAACCCTGCGTGTCGAGCAGCAGCGCCTCGTCGTAGCCGTCGTTGGTGGCCTCGAGGTTGGCGAGGATCGAGTTGACGTAGTGGCCCGCCGTCTTCGAACGGACCATCGACACGTTGATGTGGTGGCGGGCAAAGGACGAGGTCTTGACGCGGATTCCCTTTTCCAGCCCCTCCTCGCCCAGATAGGCGCCCCACGGCCAGGCGGCGATCGCCACGTGCACCCGGGCGCCCTTCGGCGACACCCCCATCTTCTCCGAGCCGTAGAAGGCCAGCGGGCGCAGGTAGCAGGACTCCAGCTTGTTGGCGCGCACGACCTCGCGCTGCGCTTCGCTGATGGTCTCGCGTGAAAACGGCACGTCCATCATGAAGATCTTGGCCGAGTTGAAGAGGCGCTCGGTGTGCTCGTGCAGGCGGAAGATCGCGGTGCCGATCTCGGTCTTGTA
>Ga0209253_10003972_pt1 | contig 12930 bp, 16 predicted proteins | sample FrelakmetBRP12BR_FD_187145 | JGI IMG/M metagenome (GOLD analysis project Ga0209253, IMG submission 187145) | Freshwater lake sediment microbial communities from the University of Notre Dame, USA, for methane emissions studies - BRP12 BR (SPAdes)... | ecosystem: Environmental > Aquatic >...
CGAGTGTGATGCGCTCGGTCATGCGCCGGCCCTTACAGTTCCTTCACCACGCCGTCGAGCAGCCTGGCGTGTGCCTTGGCATCGATCTCCTTTTCGAGGATCTTTGCGGCACCGGCCACCGCCAGCTCGGCCACAGCCTGACGCAACCGCTCACGTGCTGCATTTCGCTCGTGCTCGGCCTCGACGCGCATGGCGGCAATCAACCGGCCGCCCTCTTCCTTCGCCTGTGTCTTGGCTTCGTCCAGGATTTGGGCGGCACGTTTAGCGGCCTCGGCAAGCATGTCTGCCGCGTGCTCGCGCGCCTCGCGCAGGGCCTCGGTGGCCTTCTGCTGGGCCAGGTCGAATTCGTGATGCCCACGTTCGCCGGCGGCGAGGCCATCGGCGATGAGCTTCTGGCGCTCTTCCATGGCGCGCATGAGCGGCGGCCACACGAACTTCATCGTGAACCAGACGAGCAGCGCAAAGCTGATCATCTGGCCAATCAGCGTGATGATATTGATATTCATGTCGCATACTCCCCTTGGAGACAGCGGGCCCGCGGCATTTCGCAGTCGGCCCGGTTACTGGCCGGCGGCGGCCTTGAGCGCCGCGACGAATGGATTGGCGGTGGTGAACCACAGCGCCAGGCCTACGCCAATCATGGTCACCGCATCGAGCAGGCCGGCGACAATAAACATCTTCACCTGCAGCATTGGGACCATTTCCGGCTGACGCGCGGCGCCCTCCAGGAACTTACCGCCGAGGATGCCGAAGCCGATCGCGGTGCCGAGCGCGCCCATGCCGAGGATGATGCCCACCGCGATCGCGGTCATGCCGTACAGAGTTTCCATCGTTGTTCCTCCGAAAGGATTAAGAAGTTGAAAGTCGAAACCGGGTCAGTGACTGTTCTCGCTGGCCATGCTGAGGTACACGATCGTCAGCACCATGAAAATGAACGCCTGCAACGTGATGATGAGCAGGTGGAAGATCGCCCAGCCGAGCTGCAACACACCGGCGAGTGGGCCGAGCAGCCAGCCCCCGCCATACATGAGCGCGATCAGAATGAAGATCATTTCGCCGGCGTACATGTTGCCAAACAGCCGCAGCGCCAGCGAGATCGGCTTGGCGATGAGCTCCACCAGATTGAGGAGCAGGTTGGCCGGAAACAGGTACGGGCCAAACGGGTGTGTGAGGAACTCCTTTGCAAAGCCGATCGGACCCTTGATCTTAAAGTTGTAAAAAATGATGAGCAGCAGCACCGACAGCGACAACCCGAACGTGGCGTTGAGATCGGTCGAGGGCACGACGCGCAGATAGTGGACACCTATCGCACCGGCCCCGAGTGGCAGCAGGTCGACCGGGACGATGTCCATGGCGTTCCACAGAAACACCCAGCAGAAAATCGTGAGCGCGAGCGGCGCGATCAGGACGCTGCGGCCATGGAAGGTGTCCTTGACCTGCTTGTCGACGAATGCGACGAGTATCTCCACGAAGTTCTGCAAACCACCGGGCACACCGGCGGTGGCGCGGCGTGCCGCGATCCCGAACAGAACCACGATCACCAGACCCAGCAGCAGCGAGAAGAATAACGTGTCCACGTGCAAGACCCACACACCCGCCCCGGTCTTGAGGTTGGTGAGATGGTGGACAATGTAGTCCGTTGAGGACGATGGGCCTTCAGGCGCGCTCATGACAGAAAATCACTTAAATTCCAGCTTTGCCCGCACCGGAAGCAGTGCCAGCCAGTACACCATAAGGGTCAGACTATAGCCGACAATCAAAGGAAGAAACGCCACCTTGAATGCACCGATGGCCAAAGCAAACAACCCAACCGTCAGTGCAATCTTCTCAGCTTCGGCCGAGTAAAACCGCTGCAACGCCTGCTCTGCGGGTCGCACCGCATCACTCCCGAATATCCGCACCGCCATATAAAGATTGGTCACAACGCCAATCGCCGCACCAGTGAGCGCCGCACCCGCTGTAGACCATCCCCATACGGCCATGCATACCACGGCAAGGGCGAGCGCCATTCCCGCTTGCGCCAGCACTATTTTATAAGCTGTTGATTTATATCCCATCTCGTGGGCAAAGCAAGGTGGCCAGGCAATATGACCGGCAAATACGGCGTTGCGACGGTGCCTTCAGTGCCATTTAGACATCACCTCTGTAAGAGGTTTGCTAGCAGTTACTAACAATCTTGAAGGGCAGTCGATGCTTAAACTGCCTTCTGACGGCCTTAGCTGCCAAGAATTCAGGGCGCGCAGTATAAAAGACCCTAGCCGACGGGGTCAATGATATAAGAGAATAATGAAAAACTTATATTCAGTTATGCAGACATGATTTAAGCAGGGAGTGTCAGATTCTTGCGGAACATGGCCTTATGCACGTCACCGATACTGATTATCCCGAGCAGTCGTCCGCCCTGTGAAACCGGAATACGACGGATCCGGTTGCGAAACATGATCGAGGCCGCCTTGAGAACCGGCATGTCCGGTTCAGCCATGTAGACGATAGCGGTCATGAGATCAGCAACCCGCAGATTGACCACATCCCGGTACTCGCGTTCGAGCTGTTCGAAATCGGGTGTGGACGGATTCGCAATGAAATCCTGCAGCTTGGGAAACATGGCGTGCAGAATATCCTTTTCGGAGATCATCCCGACCAGCTTCCCCTCGCCATCCACGACCGGTAAGCCGCTGATCTTGTTAAAACACATGATCGTGGCGATATCCCGGACGGGGTCCGTCGCGCTCGCTGTTTTCACGGCCGTGGTCATGATGTCTTTTACAAGCATTTTTCTCCCCCTGCCGGAACTCCGGCCCGATTAACTATAATTGTTTTGATGTCTGGTGATTATGGGGGTGCCGGGAACATGAGCCGCAACCGCGTCTTGGCACCATGGCCACTATGTTACCGAGTCCTGCCAAGCTGTCCACAACTACTCCACGGCCGCTATGGGCGGGTGGCGGAAATGAGTGTGGTCGATCAGGTTGGGCGCGAAACGGGTAGCTCGTCCAGGTACCGGTCGAGAAACTCGCGCACATAATCGGGTGGACGGGCGCCGCTGAACTGATCGACCGGTGCGCCATTCACAAACAGGATCGCGGTCGGGAAGCCGCGCAGTTTGTAACGCCCGGCAAGCTTCATGTTCTCGTCGGCTTCGACCTTGGCCAGCACAAAGCGACCGGCGTACTCATCCACGAGGCGTTCAAGCACCGGTGTCAATACCCGGCAGGGCGGGCACCAGTCGGCCCAGAAATCCACCAGCACCGGCGTGCTCGAGGAGGAGGCGATCACGCGCTCGGCAAAATCGTCTTCGTTGACGTCGATGCTATTCGGGCCGGCGGCCATAGTCTGTGCTCCGGGGATTGCGGCTGCGCATCTTAGCTTGTCGCTACCCTGGCGGAAACTACTCTAGACTTCAGACACACTGCTTCTGGGCAAGCATGGCAGTCTCCCGGTCCGCGGACCTTATATATTTTATTGTCGGCGGCGGCATCAGCGGTACGGCCCAGTTGTTTGCTGCGCTGCGTCGCCCAACACCCTCGGCGCGGCCTTCGATGAAACCCGTTTTCGTGCCGAACCGGAAGATCGCTGACGGATCTCCGGTCGGAATGCATTCTTTACCGAGCGGCAAGAGGTAAGACATGGCTACGAATCCCGGCAGGGTGCTCGAGCTTTCCGCACTGCACAATCGGTTGAGCGTGTTCCGCGACCGCACGCACGCCGGTGAAGTGCTGGCCGACATGCTCAGCGCCTATCGTGGCAGCAACGCGCTGGTGCTCGGCGTCCCCGCCGGTGGCGCGCCGGTGGCGGCGGTGATCGCGCGCGCCCTTTCGCTGCCGTTGGACGTGGCGGTGGTGAGCAAGTTGACCCTGCCGTGGAACACCGAGGCCGGCTACGGCGCGCTCGCCTTCGATGGCACATTGCGCCTGAATGAGGCGCTCATGGTGCGTGCTGGCCTGAGCGAAGCAGACGTCGAGGCCGGCAAGGCGCACGCCCGGGAGAAAGTAGCGCGGCGCGTACAGCTGCTGCGCGGCGACCGGCCATTTCCAGATCTGTCGCAACGCAGCGCGATCCTGGTGGACGACGGCCTGGCTTCAGGCTTTACCCTGATGGTCGCGATCGAGGCTTTGCGGCACCGGAAGGCGGGGGACATCGTGGTGGCTGTGCCGACCGCACAGGCCGAATCGGCCGCGCGTATCGCGCCGCTTGTCGAAGCGCTTTACTGCCCGAATCTGCGCGAGGGCACGAGCTTCGCTGTGGCCGATGCCTACCAGGAATGGAGCGACGTTGCGGAAGAGAGCGTGGTCGCGCTGCTGAATGCCACGCGGTGTCCTTGAGCGGCGCGGAAAACTATTGCGCGGCCGGCGGGACTGGCAACGGCTCGATGTCGGCCGGCTTGGCTTCGGATTCCGGCGGCGGTGAGAACTCAACCGGCGCTTCCGCTGCGGGCTCGGTAACAGGGGCAACCGAGGTGGGCGTGGCAGCCGGCTTGCCGCTGGGCTTGTACTGCGCGACCTGTTCCATCGCCTCCTGCACTTCCTTCTCGGTCATTTTCGCCTTCAGCGTATCGCGCAGCTTCACCGCCTTGGCGTTGCCCTGGTTGGCGGACAGCATGTACCAGGTGAGCGCCGGCACCTCGTTGTCCTTATAGTTGAATCCGTACTGAAACAGGATGCCGAGTTCGAGCTGCGCCCCGCTATCGCCGGCCTCGGCGGTGCGGCGAATGTCGTCGAGATCGGCGTGTGCGGCGCTCGACCACAGGAGTGCGGTGAGCAGAGCGGCGATGAGCCCAAGGATGGGTGAGGTAGGCCGCGCCGGGAGCTGGCGGTCGAGAGTACGTGCAAAGGTCGTCATGATGGTCTCCTTGTTCGGCGGCAAACGGCGCCTTTCTTTCTTCCAGCTTAGTCCGTTATTTAATGCGCGCGAGAATACCGTCCAGCTCATCCATACTGTTGTATTCGATCACGAGCTTGCCCTTGGCGCCGCTCGTCTGTAAAAGATGAACGCGCGCGCCGAGTTTGTCGGAAAGCTTTTCCTCCAGGGCGCGGACATCCGGGTCCTTGGCGTGCACCGCCTTGGGTGCATGCGGGCGTTCGAGCAGGCGGCGCACCAGATGCTCGGTTTCACGCACCGACAGGCCCTTGTCCACCACCTGGCAGGCGGCCTCGCTCTGAGCCTTGCCGGTAAGCGCGAGCAGTGCGCGCGCATGGCCCATGTCCATCTTGCCCAGTTCCAGCATCTCGCGCACGTCGGCATTGAGCGTGAGCAGGCGCAGCAGGTTGGTGACCGCGGCGCGTGAACGGCCGACGCTCTCGGCGGTCTGCTGATGGGTCATGCCAAATTCGTCGATCAGGCGCTGCAGCGCGGTCGCTTCCTCGACCGGGTTCAGATTCTCGCGCTGGATATTTTCGATGAGCGCGATGGCGATCGCCGCTTCGTCGGGAATATCGCGCACCACCGCCGGCACGCTGTGCAGGCCGGCCATCTGCGCGGCGCGCCAGCGGCGCTCGCCGGCGATGATCTCGTAACGGCCGGCGCCGATCGGGCGCACCACGATTGGCTGCACCACGCCCTGCGCCCGGATCGAGTCGGAAAGCTCCTGCAACGCGGCCTCGCCCATGTGCGTGCGCGGCTGATACTTGCCGCGCTGCAGCAGGTCGACCGGCACGTGCTTCAACTCATCCTTGGCGGATGCGGCGCTCTCGATCGCGCTGCCGAGCAGTGCATCCAGACCGCGGCCGAGTTTGGGCTTCTTGGTGCTCATGGTCATATAGCGTAATTTTTGTGCAAGTTTGTTTGCCTTAAATCTCGTGGTTCAGGCAGCCTCGTCGCGGCGCAACAACTCGCCGGCCAGCGCCAGATAGGCCTGTGCACCCTTGGACTGCATATCATACGTGATCACCGCCTGACCGTGGCTTGGCGCCTCGGCCAGACGGATATTGCGCGGGATAATGGTGTTGTAGAGCTTGCTGCCGAAGTGCTGGAGCAGCTGTGCCGAGACTTCGGTGGCCAGGCTGTTGCGTGGGTCGTACATGGTGCGCAGCAGACCGCCGATTTCGAGTTGCGGGTTGAGCGATTCGCGCACTCGCTGGATGGTGGCGACCAGCGACGACAGGCCCTCGAGCGCAAAATATTCGCACTGCATCGGAATCAGCACCGCGTCCGTGGCGACCAGCGCGTTCAGGGTGAGCAGGTTGAGCGACGGCGGGCAGTCAATGAGGATGTAGTCGTAGTTGCCCTGGACGCTTTCGAGCGCACCGCGCAGGCGGCGCTCGCGCCGGTCGAGGTTGATCAACTCGATTTCGGCGCCGGCCAGGTCGCTGTTCGCCGGGACCAGATCGTAGCCGCCTTCGGTCTTGTGCAACGCCTTCTCGATCGGCTCAATGCCGAGCAGCACCTGGTAGATAGTGGTGTCGAGCTCGTCCTTGGACACACCGCTGCCCATGGTGGCGTTGCCCTGCGGATCGATGTCGACAAGCAGCACGCGCCGGCGCGTCTTCACGAGCGATGCCGCAAGGTTGATGCTGGTCGTGGTCTTGCCGACCCCGCCCTTTTGATTGGTAACTGCGATGACCTTCGCCATAGACAGCATTTCGATAACCCGTAATCCGTCACGACCGCAGTGTGATAATGGCCAGATGGCGCGCGGCATCGAGGCCCGGCACCTTAAGCGCCACTACCTCGCTGACGGCAAAGTCTGACGGGATCGCCGCCAACTCCCCTTCCGGATACACGCCCTTCATGGCCAGAAACCGGCCGCCCGGGGCGCACAAATGGCGCGCGTTCGTCAGCATACCAGCAATACTGGAAAACGCGCGCGCCACAAGGGTATCGAATTTTTGCTCCGGGCGGTAATTTTCCACCCGGGCCTGCACCACTTCGACGTTTTTCAGGCCCAGCTCACCCACTGCCTGGGTGACGAACCGGGTTTTCTTGGCATTGGCGTCGAGCAGCGTGAACGAACAATCCGGCCGGGCGATGGCCAGCGGTATACCCGGCAGGCCCGGTCCGGTGCCGATGTCGAGCACGCGTGGACCTTGCACATAGGGCAGCAACACCAGGCTGTCGAGCAGGTGGCGCGTGATCATCTCTTGCGGATCGCGCACCGCGGTCAGGTTGTAGGCCGCGTTCCATTTGACGAGCAGGCGCACAAACGCCAGCAGCCGCTGTCGATCAACTAACGACAGCGGCACGCCGAGTTGCCGAAGGCCTTGATCGAGACGGTTGTGGAGTGGGTCAGCGTTCAGTGTTTGGTGGCCTGGGTAGTGAGCGCGTCCAGAACCCCGGTCATTTTCTGCACCACGTCGGCGCGATCGCCAATCTGGTAGCGTGCCACGAGGTCCGCCGGTGCAGTGTATCCCACCCAGACCACACCCGCCGCATCTTCCCAGGCCAGCACCTTGAGTGGCAGGTCGAGGCCGCTCTTGGGGTTACTCTGCATGAGCGGTGTGCCGAGCTTCGGATTGCCGAAGATGAGCACCTGCTTGGGCTTAAGTGCCATGTCGGCCTTTTTCGCCGCCGCGGCGTGGTCGACGCGCGCCACCACACCGATCTCCTTTTCTTTGAGCGCCGCCTCGAGCCGGTCCGTGGTGACGGCAACTCTGTGGCTGCTCTGCTTCGTGATCATTTTGCTCTCCGCACATACGGCGTTGCTCAATACCAAACAAATAACAGCAGCATCAGCGCGCGCATGGCTCTACTCCTTGAGTTAATGGGGTGGTCCGGTGACCGCCGGTCGCGGCCACCGGGTAGTTCGTCCAGCCGGGACTGGACGCGCCGGCGGGCGTGAGTAGTCTGACACGGCAGTCAGGAACCCTTACAAATCAACATGGAGAACACAATGAAGAAACTGCTTGCCCTGCTGTCGACACTCGCCGTTCTGCCGGCCTATGCCGCCGATGAATACTCGGCCCCGGCCCTGCCCGCTGCCGCTGCTCAACCGGCCGCGGCGGCACAACCTGTCGCCCAACCCAAGTCCACCGGGACCGTGGCGCGCGCCCAGTTCACCAGCGCCGTGCAGGACCGCGAGCCGGTGGACAAGGTGAGCAACCTGCCGAATGACCAGAACCGCGTGTACTTCTTCAGCGAGATCAAAGACGCACCGAACCAGAAGGTTACGCACCGCTGGGAATACAACGGCAAGGTGGTGTCGGAAACAAGTTTTAATGTCGGCGGCAGCCGCTGGCGCGTGTTCTCGAACAAGACCCTCGACCCGAGCCAGACCGGCGAGTGGAAAGTATCGGTGGTTGACGAAACCGGCAGCACACTTGGCACCAGCACCTTTACATATGAAGCGGCCAAGTCGCCGAGTCAGCCTGCTGTCGCGCCTGCCGCCGGCCAACCGGCTACCCCGGCTGCCGCCGCCCCGCCGAAACCCTGAATCACACGCCGCTACTATTCAGTCAGCCCGGCACCGCGCGCACCGCCTTCACGCGCCACGGCGTTTGAGATGCACGAGCAACAACGAAATGGCCGCTGGGGTAATGCCGGAGATGCGCGCCGCTTGGCCGAGGGTCGCGGGGCGATGGCGCGCGAGTTTCTGGCGCGCTTCGATCGACAGGCCACGCACCACGGCGTAGTCCAGCGCTTCTGGCAGATGCGTGTCTTCGTGGCGCTGGTGTTTATCGATCTCGTCCTGCTGGCGATCGATGTAGCCGGCATACTTGGCCTGGATTTCGATTTGTTCTGTGACCTGCACAAAGTCCACTGCGCCAATAACGGCGCCTGAATCGTCGACCGCCGACCCGGCGCCGGACAGCGCCGTGAGTGCTGTGTAACTTACCTCCGGCCGGCGCAACAGCTCCAGCAGGTTGTACTCGTGGGCCAGCGGCGCACCGAGCACACGCTGTTCCTCACTCTCAGCCACCATACCCGGTTTGAGCCAGATGCCGCGCAGACGCTGCTGCTCACGCGCGATCGCTTCGCGCTTGGCCGCGAAGCGCTGCCAGCGCGCTTCATCCACGACGCCGAGCGTACGCCCGGTTTCGGTGAGGCGCAGATCGGCGTTGTCCTCGCGCAGGCTCAGGCGATACTCGGCGCGCGAGGTAAACATGCGATACGGCTCGGTGACGCCGCGGGTAATGAGGTCGTCGATCAACACGCCGAGATAGGCCTCGCTGCGCTTCGGCCACCAGCCTTCTTTTTCCTGCGCGGCGCGCGCGGCGTTGATGCCGGCCACCAGGCCCTGCGCGGCCGCCTCTTCGTAGCCGGTGGTGCCGTTGATCTGGCCGGCGAAGTACAGGCCGGCGATCGCTTTGGTTTCAAGCGTCGGCTTGAGATCGCGCGGGTCGAAGTAATCATACTCAATCGCATAGCCCGGGCGTGTGATGTGCGCCTGCTCAAAGCCCGCGATCGAGCGCACCGCGTTCAGCTGCACATCGTAGGGCAGACTGGTGGAGATGCCGTTCGGATAAATCTCATCACTATCCAGCCCTTCCGGTTCGACAAACACCTGATGCCGGCTCTTGTCGGCGAAGCGCACAATCTTGTCCTCGATCGACGGGCAGTAACGCGGGCCCACGCCTTCGATCACGCCGGTGTACATCGGCGAGCGGTCGAGGCCGGCGCGGATAATGTCGTGGGTACGTTCATTCGTATAGGTGATGAAGCACGACATCTGCTGTGGGTGTTCGGACGCCGTGCCGAGGAACGAGAACACCGGCGTGGGTATATCGCTGGCTTGCTCCTCCATGGCCGAGACATCGATGCTGCGCTTGTCGAGGCGCGGCGGCGTGCCGGTCTTGAGACGACCAACGTTCAGCATGAGCTCACGCAGGCGCGCGGCCAGCGCATTTGCCGGCGGGTCGCCGGCGCGCCCGCCCTGGTAATTAGTGAGGCCAACGTGTATGCGTCCACCGAGAAAGGTGCCGGTGGTCAGCACCACGGCACGCGCCATGAACCGCAGACCCATCTGCGTCACGACGCCAGTGACGCGCGTGCCGTCGACAATCAGGTCGTCCACCGCCTGCTGGAAAATGCTGAGGTTCGGCAACTCGCCGAGCAGCGTGCGCACCGCCTGCTTGTACAACACCCGGTCGGCCTGCGCGCGGGTGGCACGTACCGCCGGGCCCTTGCGGGCATTGAGAATGCGGAACTGGATGCCGGCGCGGTCGGCGGCGCGCGCCATGAGGCCGCCGAGCGCATCGACCTCTTTCACCAAGTGGCCCTTGCCGATACCGCCGATTGCCGGGTTGCAGGACATGGCGCCGACGGTCTCGAGATTATGCGTCAGCAGCAGGGTCTTGACGCCCATGCGCGCGCAGGCCGCGGCCGCTTCGGTGCCGGCATGGCCGCCGCCAATTACGATTACGTCATAAGTTTCGGGGTGTAACATGATGCTACCCGTAGGGTGCGCGCACAGATGCCAATGATAGCAGGCCGCGGGCCTTCGACTATTCTTATAGCTGCACCAACCGGCTCGGGCGCGAGCCGATAACCCCGCATAAACTCTGGAAATCGTCACGTGAAACCAATGCCCCACGAATCGTCGCGCGAAGTCAGCTATGACTTCAAGGCCATGACCGCGGCGGTCATCGGCCAGACCGAAAGCCTGATCCTCGGCAAGGCGCAGCAGGTGAAGCTCGCCTTTGCCTGCCTGCTGGCGCGCGGCCATCTGCTGATCGAAGACCTGCCGGGCATGGGTAAGACCACTCTCGCCCACGGCTTGGCGCGCACTCTCGGCCTGTCTTTCCGGCGCATCCAGTTCACCAGCGATCTGTTGCCGGCTGACCTGCTCGGGGTTTCCATCTATCAGCCGGACTCGCGCGATTTCCGCTTTCATTCCGGGCCGGTGTTCACGCAACTATTGCTTGCCGATGAATTGAATCGCGCCACGCCCAAGACCCAGGGCGCGCTGCTCGAAGCCATGGAGGAGCGCCAGGTCACCAGCGACGGAATCACCCACTCGCTGCCCATACCGTTTTTCGTAATCGCTACCCAGAATCCGCGCCATCAAGTTGGCACCTATCCCCTGCCCGAGTCGCAGCTCGATCGCTTCCTGATGCGCATCGACATGGGTTATCCGGATCGGGTCGCAGAACGCGAATTGCTGAAAGGCCGCGACCGGCGCGAGCTGCTCACCGAGCTCCAGCCGGTGCTCGATCCAGCGCGCCTGGTGGCGTTGCAGCGCAAGGTCAGCGAGATACACGCCGCCGATGCGCTGCTCGATTACATCCAGGACCTGATCGCTGCCAGCCGCCGCTCGCCGCGCTTCACCCATGGTTTGAGCCCGCGTGCCGGTCTCGCGCTGTTGTCGGCGGCGCGCGCCTGGGCCTTTCTTGCAGGCCGTAACATGGTGCTACCGGAAGACGTGCAGACCGTGGCACCGGGTGTCATGGCGCATCGCTTGCCGGCCGCTGAGGGTCGGACGAGCAGTGGCGTGCTGGTCGCCGAACTGATCCAGTCCGTACCGATTCCCTGATGCCTAAAGATGAGGTGGTGCTCGGCACGCGGCAGATCTATATCCTGCCGACCCGGCACGGTCTGCTGTTCGCGCTGGTGTTGGTGGCGCTGGCACTCGCCGCGGTCAACTACAGCAACGCCCTCGCCTACCTGCTCACCTTTCTGCTCGCCAGCATGGCGGTCGTGTCGTTGCTGCATGCGCAGCGCAACCTGCTCAAGCTGCGCATTACTGCGGCCGGTGGCGATCCAGTGTTTGCCGGTGAGCCGGCGCTGTTTCGGATTTGCTCGGACAATGACAGTGGTGCGCGCTACGCGCTGCGGATCGAGTCGGCACGCGGCGTACTGCCACCGTTCGATATCCCGGCGCGTGACACACGCTGCGTCGCTCTATCTGTACCGACTGTGAAGCGTGGCTGGCTCGACTGTCCACCGCTCACGCTCGCCAGTGTTTTTCCGCTCGGTATCACGCGCGCCTGGTCGCGGCGCCTGACACTGCCGGCGCGCTGCCTGGTCTATCCAAAACCGGCCGATGAAGCGCCGCGGCAGACAGCGGCCGGCACTGAGGGCGAGAGCCGGCCGGGAGCCATACAGGACGGCGAAGACTTCACCGGCCTGCGCGCCTACCAGCCGGGCGATGCACTGGCGCGCATCAGCTGGAAAACCCTGGCGCGTGGCCAGGGCCTGTACACCAAGGAATTCCGCGCGCCGCTCGCCGAGAGCGTGTGGCTCGACTGGGATGCATTGGTGCCACATGACGCCGAGACACGTCTTAGCCTGATTTGTCGCGCCGTGCTGGATGCGGAAGACTGCGGTCTGGCCTACGGGCTGCGTCTACCGGGTGTCGTACTCGAACCAGACAGTGGTGCGGCACATCGTCACCATTGCCTCGAGGCCCTGGCCCTGCATGAAATCAGCGACTGAGGCCTTACAGCAGGAGAACGCGCTCGCCGAGCGCGCCGCCGGCTACTGGTTGCTGGGCGCGGCAGTCGTGGTGCTGGTCCCACATGTAGCGCGCTTGCCGGTGTGGCTGAGTACGGTGCTCGCGGCATTATTCGCCTGGCGATTCTTTATCGTCCAGCGCGCCTGGCCGGCGCCCAACCGCTGGTTGCGCTGGTTGCTCACCTCGGTGCTCGTTTTCCTGCTCTACCGTCAGTACGGCACGCTGCTCGGGCGCGATGCCGGTAGCGCCCTGCTCGCCGCCATGTTGGCGCTCAAGTTTATGGAGTTGCAACGGCTGCGCGATTACGTGCTGTGCGTGATGCTGATCTATTTTCTGATTGTCATCGGCTTTCTCTACTCGCAGGCGATGTGGCTGGTGGTTTATCTGCTGGCGGTGTTCGTGCTGACCACTGCCACGCTGATTCGCCTCGCCGTACCCGGTGCGCGCACGCGCTTCGCGTTGCGCCTGGCCGCAGTGCTGTTGTTGCAGGCGCTGCCGCTCATGCTCGCCATGCATCTATTGTTCCCGCGCCTGCAAGGAGCGCTTTGGGTGCTTCCGCAGGATGCCTATGCCGGCCTCACCGGCTTGTCCGATGAGATGCATCC
>Ga0209253_10003973_pt1 | contig 12928 bp, 13 predicted proteins | sample FrelakmetBRP12BR_FD_187145 | JGI IMG/M metagenome (GOLD analysis project Ga0209253, IMG submission 187145) | Freshwater lake sediment microbial communities from the University of Notre Dame, USA, for methane emissions studies - BRP12 BR (SPAdes)... | ecosystem: Environmental > Aquatic >...
AGCCTGTGCCGATGAAGCCAAGGAGCACGATCAGCCAACCCCAGTAAATCGGACTTCCCTTCAGTGCTTTGTCCAGCATAATGACCTCATATCATGTAATAAACATTGGGCCCGGTGCCCAGTTCAGGTTTCCGTCGGATCGAGTATCGGGAACGAAGTGCCTTTCGGATGTCGGAGTCGGGGACATCCAGGTCGCCGAAGACCATGGCATTCGGCTTGATCTTGTTCGCCGCTTCGACGCAGGCGGGCATCTGCCCCTTGGCCAGCCGCTCCGCACAGAACTGGCATTTTTCCACAACGCCCTTGGATCGCGTGGGAATCTCAGGGTTCGCGGGGAAGTTCGGGTTCAGCGCCTTGGACGCGAGCCGCGGGTCTCCCCAGTTGAAGCTTCTTGCGCCGTAGGGGCAGGCGGCCATGCAGAACCGGCACCCGATGCACCGGTGCATGTCCATCATGACGATGCCGTCTTCCCTCTTCCACGTGGCTTTGGTGGGGCAAGCCCTGCAGCAGGGAGGATTGGTGCAGTGATTGCAGAGGAGCAGAAAGTTCTTCCTTTTGAATTTATCCCCGAGGTACTCGTTCTCCTGGCCGGGAAAAGAATGGTCATAGGTTTCTTTCCAGAGCCACTTGAGTTCCTCCTTGGCGTTTCCGATGTTGGGCACATTGTAGTAGGTGTGACAGGCCTGGATGCACTTGCTCATGATCTCCTCATCCAGAAGGGTCACATCCAGCGCCATGCCCCATTTCTTCCCCGCTATCTTGGTGGCTTGCTGGATCGCCGCTTCGGCCTGTCCCGGCGCGAGCAGTTGAAAAGCGGTCTTCCCGCCAAGCCCCAGGAGGGCTGACAATCCGGTGATCTTGAGAAACTGTCTTCTGTCCATGGCCATCATCCGTTCTCCTTGGGCGCAATATGGCAATCCCAGCAATAGGGGGCGACCGCCATATAGTTATGGCACTGATCACAGAACTTGCTCTTGTTGGAATGGCAGTCCATGCAGGTGTTCTGAAGGCTCTTGTTGTACATCTTCCCGCTGGTGCTCTTGTAGGTGCGTGAATCGTCGCGCACCACTTCCTGCCGCCATTCGTCCAGCATTTTCATGTGCTCGGTTTTCATGAAGGCTTTGGGCTCGACGCACTCCTTGGCCTGCTTCGCCTTGTCCGTGAGCACAGGATCCGGCTCCTTTGCAGCCCGTCCCACGTTGTAGAACACCGGGAACAAAAACAACAAAAGGCCGATCACAATGCCCGTGACGATTTTCCCTCGATCATACATCCTCTTCTTCCTCCATTCCCGGGAGAGGATCTCCTCTCAGGTTCGTTTCCCGCTCCTTCTCCCCTTCCAGAATTAAGGCATTTCCTACGAGTTCATGGACTCCGGTGACCCCCATACCGGGAACCCAGTAGTCCAGCGCGGTCGGCAGAGCCGCCCGATCAATTGCGCAGACGCACGCGACCATGTTCACCCCGTGTTTCTCATGCACATACTTGACGGCGTTGGCCCTGGGCAAGCCTCCCCGGAGCCTCAATTCCATATTCTCACCCGCGTTCAACCCTGAACCGCTTCCGCAGCAGAAGGTCTGCTCGCGGATCGTGTTTTCCGGCATCTCGTAGAAGGAGTTGCAGGTGTTCTTGATCACGTACCTCGGTTCCTCAAAAAGGCCCATTCCTCTCGCGGTATTGCACGAATCATGGAAAGTGACCTTCAGGTTGTCATTCCGGCTCGGGTCCAGTTTCAGCTTGTTGTGTTTAATCAAATCCGCCGTAAACTCCGCGATGTGCACCATTTTGGTGGTCTTTGAATTCTCGAATTTCGTTCCCGTGATAGGGGAGACCGGCTCTTCCAGAAAGTCCGCAGGCCCGTTGAAGGTGTCCATGTACTGGTTGAGCACGCGCCACATGTGGCCGCACTCTCCACCGAGGATCCACTTCACTCCCAGGCGCTTGGCTTCCGCGTACATCTTGGCATTGAGCCGCTTGGCCATTTCGTGGGAGGTGAAATACCCGAAGTTGCCTCCCTCCGATGAAAAGGTGCTCCAGGTGAGGTCCAGGCCGAGATTCTTCAGGTAGTGGAAAAGGATCAGATACCCCATGCAGGTGTACGTGCCGGGGTCGGCAAAGACATCGCCCGATGGGGTGATGAAAAGCACCTCCGCCCCTTTTCTGTTAAAGGAGGGTTCAGGCCGTATCCCGGTGATTCCCTCGATGTCGTCCAGAAAAAAGTCCATCATGTCTTTGTAGGCGTGGGGTTGAATGCCCAGATGGTTTCCTGTTCTGTAGCAGTTCGCGGCAGGCGCGGAGATCCAGTCGGTGTTCAGGCCCAGGAGATTGAGGAGTTCCCTGGCGATAATCGTGATCTCCGCAGTGTCGATGCCATAGGGGCAGAAAAGGGAGCAGCGCCGGCACTCGGTGCACTGGAAAAAGTAGCACCACCACTCCTTAAGCACCCGGTAATCCAGGTCTCTTGCTCCGGCGAACTTTCCCAGAATTTTGCCTGCTTTGGTGAATTCTCTGCGGTAAACCGATCTCAAAAGCTCTGCCCTGAGAACCGGCATGTTCCTCGGGTCCCCTCCCCCGATGAAGAAATGGCATTTGTCCGCGCAGGCACCGCACCGCACGCAAATATCCATAAAGATCTTCAAAGACCGGAACCGCTCCAGTCTTTCTCTGAGGCCCTCCAGGACGATCTCTTTCCAGTTTGAAGGGAGCTTCCAGTCTTCATCGGCGGGCGACCACTCTCTTGGATTCGGGAGATCGAGGTATTTGAGATTCTGAGGCTTTCCTGCATAACAGAAAATCCCGGATTTTATTTCCACAGGAGAATCCATCCACCCTTTGAACAGAGGGGGTTGATGGTTGATCTGCGCCATTTGCTCTGGTTTTACCTTTTCAGCCATAGGGACTCCTTTTCTCCTTCTTTACTTGGACTCCTCTTATCCAGCAGACTCCTCCTTCTCCACGGGAAGCCCTGCCTCGATCATCTTGTCTCTGAACTCCTCTTCATATTCGTCATAGGTATGCACTTTCACCGGATAGTTCCATGGGTTGAGGTGCCTCACAAAACGGCTGTTGTTGGAGAGATTTCGCGTGGGGCTGAGGAAAATTCCGGCCATGTGGAGAATTTTGCTGAAGGGGATATAGGCCAGGAGAACACAGACAAGAAAGAGATGGATATAAAAGAGAACGCCGATGCCGTCCGGGACTTTGGGGCTGAACGTGACCAGCCCAAGAGTCAGGTTCTTGACGCTCACAATGTCCACTTTCAGCACATACCTCATGAGAATCCCGGTGATGGCGACCGCGCTGATCAGGAAAAGAGGGAAATAATCCGCCGGAAGAGAGATATAACTCACCTGGGGGATGAAGATTCTTCTGAGAAAGAGAAAGGTTACTGCAGCCAGCAGAACAAAGCCGCTGATCAATACACTGGGTAACATGAACCCTGGGATCGGCGCAATGCCGGCTTGAATGAATCCGTCCAGGCGCTCAATCATCTGGACAAAAAAAGGAATCGGTTCCGTGAAAAACCGTAGGTGCCTGATGACCACGGTCAGGAACGCGTAGTGGAAAGCAAGAGCCGCGAGCCACAACCATTTTTCCCATTCGTAGCCGATCTTGGGACCGGACCTGAACTGCATCTTGGTGTTCCTGAACAAAGACCGAAAAGCGAGTACTTCGAACGCCATCCTGATCAGCACACCCATCGTGCCTTTGGGGTTGTCGATTCGGCTGGGCTTGATCCAGGGCAGGCTCCACTGCTGGCCTGCGGTCGTGGGAATCCGGAAAGGGGTGGGGGAACAGGCCCAGTCAAAGACCCGATAAACCAGTCCCACGAAAAAAACGATCAGCGCCACGTAGGGAAGAAAAACACCAAAAAAGCCACTCAGGTTAAGCGCCCCCACCCCCACCCACGGGATCAAAACGAGGATGAGGACCGCAATGGAGGAAAGCACAATGCTGAGAATGAAGTTCATAGACTGCTACCTCGCGCTAATGATGGAGTCATCCGGTGTTCACACAACGATATCATCTTTTTTCTTCTCAGAATCCCAGCTTGGGATCTCACAGAGCAATCCGGCTCTTTGTAGAAGCCTTGAGACCTGGTTCTTCGCTTCCTTTGCTCTGATCTCGTAGATCTTCTCCCTGCACTTCACATACAGGTCAAACCCCCGAAGGGCCATCTCATCCAGCCTGGATTCTAGGGTGAGAATTTCTTGGAAAGCGGCCGGGCTCTCTTTAATTTCCTGATTCAACTCCTCTCTCAGGACTTTTTTCATGAGAAAAATGAAAGCCATGGCCTTGGCAGGCGTGAAATCCTGAATAGCCCTGATTCTGACGATTGCGTCAAGAGAGGCGTCGAGCCTTTCAGCATTCATCCCATGAAGCATTTCGTGATATAGGCTCTCCACTTCCCTGGATAAAGTACTTCCCACAGGGTTGGCGAACGGATCCTTCTGCTCTCTGAAAAATCTTTGCGAATCCGTCGGGTAAGTTTCGATAATGAGGTTGAGCCATCTCTTTCGGATGTGTGGGGCCTTCTGCTGCAGAAGATCTTCCAGTTTCATAGCGTTAACAGGCGGTATCACTTGGGCGTTGATTTATAGAAAAATTGCCCTGAGGTGTCAAGAAAAAATCATTTCTTTTTTGCAAAGGAATCAGCGATATGATAGACGTGAAAAGTGATTTCTTGATCTACCGGCACAGAGATCACGCATCGTGTCAATGGGAAAAACGAACAGGTGGGAGGATCATTATACCCGTCGAGCCAGAGAGGAACAGTGGCTTGCGCGATCGGTTTACAAGCTTGAGGAAATCGACAGGAGACATCATCTCATTCGCGCCGGCGACCGCGTTCTTGACCTGGGATGTTATCCTGGATCATGGTCTCAATACACCGTTGTGAAGGTCGGACCAAAAGGGGAAGTGGTCGGGGTGGATTTGCAAAAACCCGATCGATTCTCCTCTCCCAGATTCAAGTTCATACAGGCGGACGTGCTTTCGCTGGATGTGGAGTGGCTGAGGAAACAAGTCGGTCCGAGAGAACTCGTGATCAGCGATTTAGCCCCTGCAACAAGCGGAATTCGTGTCACCGACACAAGCCGCTCCATGGGATTGGCCCTGAGAGCATTAGACGTTGCCCTGGCCGTGCTGAAAAAGGGAGGGCATTTCCTGTGCAAGGTCTTTGAGGGCCCTGACGTGAAAGCCTTCCGGACCGAACTGGCCAGGCATTTTGCTAGGGTGCAGACGCTCAGGCCATCTGCCGTGCGCAAAGCAAGCAAGGAAGTCTATGTGCTTGCACTGAACCGGAGTCCCAAGGCCGCTTCGTCCCGCACACCGTGAGAATACCCGTTCTCCGCCGGTGTGCCTGTTTTAAACTTTTTTGACATGGCTTGACCAAGCAGATTGAGGAGGTAGTCTTATGTCCGGTCATTCGAAATGGGCTTCCATCAAGCACAAGAAAGGGGCCATCGATGCCAAAAGGGGCAAGATTTTCACAAAACTGATCAAAGAGCTCACCGTTGCTGCCCGCATCGGCGGCGGCGATCCCAATGGCAATGCCCGCCTGAGATCAGCGATCGCATCGGCAAAATCAGAGAACATGCCCAGGGACAATATCGATAGGGCGATCAAGAAGGGGACGGGCGAGCTTGAAGGGGTCAACTACGAAGAGGTGAGTTACGAAGCCTATGGGCCTGGAGGCGTGGCGATTCTGATCAGTTGTCTCACGGACAACAAGAACAGAACCGTCGCAGACCTCAAGCACATCTTCGACCGTCACGGCGGAAACCTCGGAGAACCTGGATCCGTTTCCTGGATCTTTGTCAAGAAAGGCTTGATCGTCTTTGATCAGGACAAGGCTGAGGAAGAAAAGATTATGGAGATCGCCCTCGATGCCGGAGCTGAGGACGTGAAGCAAAGCGGATCCCAGTTCGAGGTCGTTATGGGGACGGCCGATTTCGAGAAAGTGAAGAAAGCCTTTGACGCCGCGAAGCTTCCTTACAGCCTCTCAGAGGTCACCATGATCCCCCAGAACACGATAAAGCTTGCAGGGAAAAAAGCCGAGCAGATGCTGAACCTCATGGAAGCTCTGGAAGACAACGACGATATCAACAACGTGTACGCCAATTTCGATATCCCGGATGAGGTCATCGAGGCTGTGCACTGATGATTGTTCTGGGCGTTGATCCTGGCTCCAGAGTGACCGGATATGGACTGGTGGAGAAAAACGCCCTTCAGATGACCTGTCTCCATGCCGGCACCTTCGGAACCTCGCTGAACCGTCCGTTCTTTGAAAGAATCTACGAGATCTTCCAGTCCATGACCGAGATCATGAGCCGCTTCCGGCCCGAGGAGATGGCCATCGAAGATCTTTTTTTCCACAAAAACCTTCAAAGCGCCATGAAGATCGGACACGCGAGAGGCGCGGTCCTCATTGCAGCCGTTCAGAACAGGGTCAAGATTTTTGAGTATTCCCCGCTGGAGATCAAGAAATCCGTGGTGGGTTACGGGCGTGCATCAAAGGAGCAGGTGAGATCGATGACCCAGGTCATCTTGAAAATGAAAAGCCTGCCGCCCCTCGATGCTTCCGACGCTCTTGCAGCTGCGATCTGTCATCTGAACTGGACGCGATTTCATCGCCCGTTAACCAAAGGGCTTTAACCGTTTTTTCTTGGCCTTTGAGCTTTGACATTGGGCATTACTTTGTCACTCGTTACTCGTCCCTCGTTCTTCGCAACGCGTTCGAGGGAGTTTTTTTAACTTTAGACACTTTAGCTCACTTTAGGCATTTTAGACGTAGTCCCTGAGCACGTCGAAGGGGCACTTGTCCTATGATCGCACATCTGAGCGGCACCTTGCTCGCAAAAGCTCCTCAATCCGTGATTATTGATATTGGGGGCATTGGGTATGAAGTGACCGTCCCTCTTTCGACCTTTTACACCTTGCCTGAGAAAGACGGCAAAGTGAGTCTTCACATTTACACCCACGTGAGAGAAGACGCCCTGATGCTCTTCGGGTTTTACACGCCCCTGGAAAAAGAGATCTTCACAATGCTGATCTCTGTTTCCGGCATCGGCCCGAAGCTCGCGACCAACATTCTCTCAGGGATTGGGCCTGAGGAACTTCTGGCGGCCATGGCCCGGGGAGACACGGCTCGAATGCAATCCATCCCAGGGATAGGAAAAAAGATGTCAGAGAGAATCGCCCTTGAACTGCGAGACAAGGCCATGAAACTGAAGGGGACGCTTGAACCCTTGGCCTCTCAGGTGCTTCTCCCGGAAGAGAAGGGCCTGCTTGACGATGCGGCTTCCGCGCTGGTGAACCTCGGATATTCAGCCAAATCGGCGAGGGACGCCGTGGAAAAGGCCCGGACCCGCCTGGAAACCTTTAACCTTCAATCTTTGATCAAAGAGGCGCTGAGAGTCCTGGCCTAGTGTTGACATGAAAAACACCATTATCGATCCAGAACCGAATATCGACGAACTTCCATCCGAAGTCAGCCTGAGGCCGAAGACCCTGGAGGAATATGTGGGGCAGGACGAACTCAAACGAAATCTCCGGGTCTTCATTGAGGCGGCCAAGGCTCGTTCTGAGGCGCTGGACCACGTGCTCTTCCATGGAAGCCCGGGCCTCGGGAAAACATCGCTCGCTCATATCCTCGCCAATGAACTCAAGGTGAACATCAACAGCACCTCCGGCCCCGTGATCGACCGACCCGGGGATCTTGCCGCCATCCTCACAAGCCTGCAGCCGAGAGACGTCCTTTTCATTGATGAGGTGCATCGACTGAACCACGTTGTCGAAGAAATCCTTTATCCGGCCATGGAAGATTTCCAGCTCGACATTATCATCGGCCAGGGGCCTTCAGCCAGAACCATGAAAATTCCCTTGCCCCCTTTCACTCTGGTCGGTGCGACAACCCGTGTCGGGCTTCTCACCCCTCCCCTGAGGGAGCGCTTCGGTGTGGTCCTCCGGGTCGAATTCTACAGCCCGGAAGATCTCAGGAAGATCGTTCAACGATCCGCAAAACTGCTGGACATCCCCATCAGCGACGACGGCGCTTTCGAGCTCTCGGGAAGATCCAGAGGGACCCCCAGAGTGGCCAACCGACTTCTCCGGAGAGTCCGGGATTACGCCCAGGTCGAGGCTCAGGGGGTGATTACGCAGGAAGTGGCTAAAGAAGCACTGGATATGCTCGGCGTGGACGGCCGGGGCCTGGACAAAATGGACCGCCACATCATGCTCACCATCATCCAGAAATTCAACGGAGGCCCTATCGGCCTGGATACCTTGTCCGCTGCGGTGAGCGAAGAGAAAGACACACTGGAAGATGTTTATGAACCTTTCCTGATCCAGATGGGGTACATCAACAGAACTCCCCGGGGAAGAGTGGCCACGAAACTCGCCTACAGTCACTTTGGAATTCCCATGGATGACAGGGATCAACCTCAGAAAAAGCTGTTCTAGGCGAAGGCTGAGAAGCATGTTTGAAGCGGAAGTTAATCCTTCAGGAATCGACAAGGCTGAGCTGGTAGCCTGCATCCCTTCCTATAACGAGGCGGACACCATTGCCTATGCCGCTCTTCAGGCGAGTGAAGGACTGATCCGTTACTTTCCTGACCGCAGGCCCGTTCTCATCAACTGTGACAATAATTCTCCTGACCACACCAAAGAAGCTTTTCTCGATACTCCTGCGAAAGTGCCGAAGATCTATATCTCCACCTCTCCGGGAATCCGAGGGAGAGGGAACAACCTGAGAAACCTGTTTCGCAAGGCGGTTGAGCTCCAAGCAAAAGCAGTCGTCGTCGTCGATGCGGATGTCCAGGCTCTCACGCCGGAATGGATTAAGCACCTCGGGGAACCGGTTTTCAAGGGTTTTTCCTACGTGGCGCCGCTCTATGTTCAGCACAAGTATGACAACCCGGTGAACAACGCCGTCGCCTATCCCCTGTCACGGGCCCTTTTCGGGAGAAGGGTTCGCCAGCCCATCGGAGGGGATTTCGGAATGAGCGGAGAACTCGCCCGGTTCTATCTGGAAAGCGATTTATGGGATGACGCGGTCGCTGGTTTCGGCATCGGGATCTGGATGACCACTCTGGCTCTGAATCGCGGGGCTCAGGTCTGCCAGTCCTTTGTGGGAAAGCCCAAAATTCACAGGCCTAGGGATCCGGCAGGTCCCGTGTTCCGCCAGGTCGTGGGCACACTCCTTTCCCTGGTCCCGCAGCTGAATGCCTCATGGCTCCGAGTAAAACACTCCAGACCCACGCCCGTGTTCGGCTTTCAACCCGGGGAACCAGAGGCGCCTCCCAATGTCACGGTGGACGGGGAAAGGCTCTTCTCCAGGTTTCGCGAAGGCCTGCCATCCTATGGCGAGGTTTGGGAACAAGTTTTCAGCCGGGACGTCTTCAGCAACCTCCTCGAGATCTTTGGAATGGAAAAACCTGTTTTTGATTTCCCCACGGATCTCTGGGCACGAATCCTTTTTGACTCAGCGGTCAGTCACAGGGACAGGGTCTGCGATTTGGACCTGATGATCGACTCTCTTCTCCCTCTTTACTTCGGCAAGACCTTTGCCTTTATCAAGAAGGCGAACCGAATGTCTGCACGCCAAGCTGAAGAAGCCATCGAAGAGGATTGCACTGTTTTCGAAATGACCAAACCTTACTTGGTCGAGAGATGGCTGGGTAAACCCAGTGATCAGTAGGCAGTATGCAGTAAGCAGTCTTTGAGGTCGTCCGCAACCTATTTCTTTTCCCCGGCAGGAGGGTTAAAGCCTTAGGAATCGTAGGATCCACCCCTGCTTCCCACTGTTTACTGTTCACTGATTACTGGTCACTGGTTTAGCGAACGAGGACAATCCTCACATCCATCACGTTGGTTTTCGTCGGCCCGGTGACAAGAAGTTCTCCCGTCTTTTCGAAAAAGCGGTAGGAATCATTGTTGCGAAGATATTCAGCCGCTTTCATCCCTGCCTGAATCCCGCGCTGAACGGTTTGTTTATCAACGATCGCCCCGGCCGCCGCTGTCGGCCCATCGTTCCCGTCAGTTCCTCCACTGAGTACGACCACCCTAGGCGACAGATCCATGAGATCAAGCGCTGCCGCTAAGCAGAACTCCTGATTTCTTCCGCCGAGGCCATTGCCCCGTATGGTGACGGTCGTTTCTCCACCTGAAATAACGCACGCAGGCGCTCGAATGGGTTGCCCCGATGCGAGAATCTCCCTTGCAATTGCGGTATGCACTCTCGCGACCTCTTTGGTTTCCCCTTCGACCATCGAGGAAAGGATCAGGGTCCTATAGCCCATGCGCTCAGCCTCCTCTTTTGCAGCTTCAAGAGCAAGGAGGTTGCTCCCAATGATGCGATTGCGGACACGGCTGAAAACGACGTCCCCTGCCTTGGGTGTTTCCGGTATCTTGCCTTCCAGACCTTTCTGGAGATGGACCCTTATGGATTCAGGGATGTCCGTGAGTTCATATTTCTCGATGATCGCCCAGGCTTCTTTGAAAGTACTCTGATCCGGAACAAAGGGACCCGATGCGATGACGTCCATTTTGTCTCCCACCACATCGGAAAGCATCAGGTTCACGGTGGTTGCGGGAAAAGCAGCCCTTGCCAGCTGTCCTCCCTTGGAAAGGGAGATGTGCTTTCGAATCGCGTTGATTTCCTCTATGCCGGCTCCGCACTCAAGGAGCTTCTTGGTTAAAGCCTGCTTCTCGGCCAGCGTAATGGTTCCAGCCGGCAGGGGAAGCAGGGCAGAGCCGCCTCCCGAGATGAGAGAAAAAATCAGATCCCCTTCCCCTGCAGACTGCAAGAGATCCACGATCTTCCTGGCCCCCTCCACCCCTTTCTGATCAGGAAGGGGATGACCCGCCTCAATGAGCTCCGTACGGAGCAGCTCCTCCGCAAAACCATACTTCACATTGATGATGCCTTTCCTGATTCGTTCGCCGAGAATGTCTTCCACGGCTCGCGCCATGGGTGCCGTGGCCTTGCCGCCACCTACCACGAAAACACGAGCAAAGGCCTGAAGGTCCAGCACGGTTTCCGACTCACCTTCCTGATCGAGGAGAAGGTTTTTTCCTTCGAGCCGGACAAAGCGCCCTACCGCTTCATAGGGATCGACCCTTCTCAAAGAAGCGCGAAAGAGCTCCTGAGCTTGGGATCGCATCTTGCTCAGGAGATCCATTGACTCAGCTTCCATTTTCAATTCCTCTTGTATGAAATTCTGCAGCGCGGCGAGAGGCCGATGGCCTCAATCAAAGACTGCTTGAGCCCGGACCGGGGGGTGTGGTCTCTTTAGAGCCGCTAAGTTTCAGTAAGGAGTAGGCAGTTATTCTTTCTGCTTACTGTCTACTGCATACTGCTTACTCATTATCGGGTTTCTCGGCATCTTCATCCTCCTGCTTCATTCGCTTTTTTCCAAAAATCTTCGCGCCGATGATGCTCACCTCATAAAGAACAATGAGAGGGCCTGCCATCAAAAGCTGATTCACCACGTCCGGTGTCGGCGTGACGATAGCTGCAACCACGAAGCTCAGCAGGAAGGCATATTTCCGGTTCTTACTGAGAAAGCGCGGGGTCACGATCCCGAACCGGGAGAGCATGGTCATGACTAGAGGAAGCTGAAAGATAAAGCCAAAGGCAATGAGAAGCGTGGTGGCAAGACTCAAGTACTCTCTCATGGAGGGGAGAGCCTGGACAAGATCCGACTCAAAGCCCAGCAGATACTTGAACGCATAGGGAAAGACGAGCGAGTATCCGAAAAGAACTCCTCCCGCGAAAAAGAAACAGGACAGAACGAGCAGAGGGAAAAGGAACCGCCTTTCATTTTTGTAAAGCCCCGGGGCAATGAACAGCCACATCTCGAAGAGAATGAGCGGCGCTGCGAGAAGGATTCCTCCGAAAAAAGAGACTTCAATGTAAACGAAAAAGGCTTCAGGAAGCCCCGTGAAAATAAGCTTCTGGCCCGGAGACATGGCGCCCTTCAAGGGCTGCATCAGCAGGAAAAAAAGGCTCTCCCTGAAAGAGTAAGCAATCGCAAAGCCCGCACCTACGCCGACAAAGCAAATAATCAACCGCTTCCGCAACTCGCCCAGATGCTCTGTAAAGGGCATCTTTCCGTTTTCATCCATAGAGCTTACCCGTTGGCCCTAACCTTTTATCGTGCCGACCATACTATGAAATCCTTCTGAATAAATCATCTGGGATTTTTGCGTTTGGACTTCCTCTCTTATCTTCTTGCCGCTTAATTGAGAAAAAAGCACTACATGTTGTATTTTTTCTTGACATGAACCCCAATTGGTTGTAGGCAGAGTTCAACTTAATTTTACTCAGGATCACAATCTATGACTCAAGTCAGTGAAAGGAAATGGATAGAAGAACATTCCTGGTTACTAGCTCCTCATTTGTTTTAGGAAACCTCCTCGGGCTTAATTCTCTTTCAAAAGCCTTTGCCTTCGATCATCTTGACCAAAATCCACGAACAAAGCCTCGTCTTGCCCTAATTATTGATGATATTGGTGCGAGCCTTTCCCATTTAAAACCCTTCCTCGAACTCAACGTTCCCATGACTTTCGCTGTTCTTCCCCGGCTCGCAAAGTCGGAGGAGTCTGCATCCATAATTCACAGCGAAGGTCATGAAATCATGCTCCACCAACCCATGGAGCCGCGCGATCGCGGCCTGAGCCCAGGTCCTGGCGCACTCTACGTCGGAGATGAACCGACCAAGATTTCACACACCATGGAAGAGAACATCTCCTCCGTCCCTTTTGCCATAGGGATGAACAACCACATGGGTTCGCGTTTCACCGCATCCCCCAAAGAAATGTTGGAAACCCTCCAGGTTGTCAAAGACAGAGGGCTTTTTTTCGTGGACAGCCTCACGGCCGGCGACTCAAAGGGTTACAAGACCGCGAAGACCCTCCACCTGCC
>Ga0209253_10003974_pt1 | contig 12928 bp, 12 predicted proteins | sample FrelakmetBRP12BR_FD_187145 | JGI IMG/M metagenome (GOLD analysis project Ga0209253, IMG submission 187145) | Freshwater lake sediment microbial communities from the University of Notre Dame, USA, for methane emissions studies - BRP12 BR (SPAdes)... | ecosystem: Environmental > Aquatic >...
TGTTCTTCGATTTTGGCCAGAACTACAAGCGCATGAGCGAGTACTACACCGACTTCCTCAAGCCCCGTTCAGCCAGGGGCGTCCACGACTTCTTCCAGATGGGGCTAATTCCAGACATCCCCCAGATCCGCCTGGACGCGATGAGCGAGGACGTCGACCACAGCCATCAGGCTCAGCTCAGGGTCGATGCCCTCTTCATATCCCATGCCCACATGGACCATATCGGTCATGCAGGGTTCTTGGACTTCAACCTACCCTTCGTCGCCTCGCCCATGACCGCGGCCATAATGAAGGCCATGAAGGACTGTGGGCAGAAGGGGTGCGAGACGGATTGCGTATATGGCCAGCTAAGGGGCAGGGACCCCGAGGATGGGAGGATCGTTCGAACCATCAGGATGAGGAAGGGTGACAGGTACAAGGGCAGGGACTTCCTGCTCACCTCGCCGCCTCCCGAAGAGCTTCGGACATTCTGGGAGGAGAGCGTCTACAACTATGGGATCGAAGCGGGCGAATTCTTGGACGAGGGCTATCTGGACTTCGAGTTCCAGTCCTTCGACGTGGACCATTCCATCTATGGCGCCTCGGCCTACGCGGTCCAGACCAGCGATGGTTGCGTGGTGTACACTGGGGACCTGCGGCGCCACGGGCGCTACCGCAAGAAAACGGATGAGTTCGTGGAAAAGGCGGCTGCCCTGGAGCCATCGGCGTTGATAATCGAGGGCACCCGGACCACCAGGAGCGAGGCGGCGGCCTACGTGGACGAGATGGTGGTCAAGGAGACCTGCCTCCAAGCGGTCGAGGAGGAGAGCTCCTTGGTCATCGCCGATTTCTCGCCTCGCAACTTCGAGCGCCTCGATACCTTCATGGAGATCGCGCAGGAGACGGAGAGGAGGTTGGTGGTCACCAAGAAGGATGCTTACTACCTGCAAGCGATCCAGAAGGTTGATGGCAAGGACCGGATGCAGGGGGTCAAGGTCTACGGAGCGTTGAAGGCGCAGGAGAGCGGGGTGGAGGAAGCGGCCTGCCGTTGCCTGGACGAGGTGCTGGACCCCAGGGCCATTGCCGAAGAGCCGGAGCGATACATCCTTTGCTTCTCTTATTTCGACATGGGGAACCTGCTGGACATCAAGCATAAGGGAGGGACCTACGTGTACTCCAACAGCGAGGCGTTCAACGAGGAACAGGTCGTGGACTTCCGAAGGTTGAACAACTGGCTGCAGCTGTTCCGCCTGAAGGTGAGGGGTTTCACCTTGTCGGGCCAAAAGGGAAGGGAGGAACCGAGCTTCGACAAGCGCTTCCATGCCTCCGGCCACGTGTCCTTGGAAGACCTAATAGATATCATCCACGAGATCGGAGCCAAGAAGGTGATCCCGGTGCACACCGAGGACCCTGCCCCGCTCCGCAGGGCGGGCATCGAGGGCTTAGAGCCTGTCACGCCAGGGAAGGGCATCGAGATCTGATGGCTAGGACCACTTCGCTATGTAAGATTCGACATCGAACTTCGATTTAGCCCCCCCAAAGCTCATGAAGCGAACCTTGCCATAGACCTTGCGCGAGGGCCAGGCCCGATCGTGGACCCCTCCTATGGACCAGGCGATCCCTGCATACCCGTTAGGGTCTCGGCCATCGAGCTCGTATCGGTCGTTGAGAAGGACCGCCGTGCGCATCGCTTCCTCGGGAGTCTCGGACCACTCCAATATCTTCTTGGCCCAGTACATTCGCATGTAACCATGCATCTTCCCTCGCTTGACCATCTCCATCTGGGCGGCGTTCCACAATCGGTCATGCGTCCTCCCCTCCTCGAACTCCCGTGACGAATAGACATACTCCCGCTCATCGTAGCGATGTTGGTCCAAGGAAGCCTGTGACCATTCCGGGAATCCGGAAAATGAATCGTAATCCGGGACGTGGAGGCAGAAGTTGTCAGAAAGCTCCCTTCGAACGATCAATTCCTCTAGGAACGCCTGCTTCGAGGCCTCAGATGCCTCGGTTCTAGATACCTCCCAGGCGACCCTGTGCGGAGAGAGCTGACCGAAATGGAGATAGGGCGAGAGATCTGACTGGCCCTCATAGTTGGGGTCGTTGCGGCGGTCAGGGTAGCTAGATAGGCCTTGAGCGATGAAGCCCTCTAGCTTCCTAAGCGCGGCCTTCGCCCCTGGTCTCATCCAAGTTATGGGATTGCCAAAATCGCTAGCCTGGATGGAGGAACCGGCCTTCTTCCAATCGATGAGGTAGGCTTCCTTCCAGGGAATCTTGGGTTTCTTGATAGTGGGCGGCTGGTTTAGGAAGGAGGGAATTAAAATCGCTAGCTTTCGACGTAGGGTCGCGGCACTCCATTCCCTCTTGTTGGATGCGAGCCAGCAAGGCACAACGTTATGTGCGTCCACCTCGTAGACGGTCATATCAATCTCCTTGCAGGCTCCCTCTCTCCATGCGCGCTTGGGCTTCAATGGATCGAAATCGGTCACTAAAAGCGCGGGGCTTACCTCGCCGAGCAGATCTGGGACGGTCCTTTGCGGCTCACCCATGACCAGCCGGAAACCGATGTCCTTCTTGGTCAGCTCCTTCTCGACCTCCATAAGTCCGTGAAACATGAATTCATAATGCCTCCTGGCCGCACCGATGAAACCCGGAGACAAGGAGAAGAAGACGAGCACTGGAAGCCCGAGCCGGCCCGCCGTTTCCGAAGCGAAGGCCAAGGCGTGGTTGTCCGCGCACCGCTGCTCTCGGCTCATCCAATAGCAGACGCATTCACCATCGACTCGCCCTTTACGCACCAGCCTCGCCCTGGCCTCTAGGTCGTTGATGCTCATTGTCTCTGCATTCGAGGAGATTGGACTAAATGCTTCCGCTCTGTGCTCGCAAGGGAATGAACCATTCCGCCTCTTTCCTAAGCATCCGACGCTTTGTGTCCAGCATAATGACCATGGCAGCTAAGGGCATCGATGATAAGACCAGGATGGGCTGACCGAGCCAGAGGCCGACCGCGGACGCAATTCCAGCAGTCCCGATGGCCAGGGGGAGGAAGACGTGCCAATGCCTCCTCTCGCTCAGCTCGATCTCCAGAGCCAATCTCCTGCTTGGAACCGGATCTGACAGCACGGCAAAGGCCAGGGCCGAGGACAGCATGCAGGCCTGATGCATGGCCGAGCTCGTCCTTCTCCTCGGAGAGAGGGTACGAAGGCACAGATCAACGAAGAGGGGGGAGGGCACTGCAGCCCTTTCACCGAGCAGGATTGCGTCGGGGAAGACGTGCCTACGGCCCATCTCCGCTTCCCGTTCGTCATGGAACCAGCCGAAGAGCCCGACCGCCACGCTTCGGTCCTGGACGTAATGCAAGGCACGACCTAGGCACCACAGAGCATCCTCCTCCCGGCCTTCCAGGTGGGCACTTCGTGCCTTCCAGAGCAACCTCCTGATGGAGCGTTTTGCCGCTCGATGATGTCTCACCCAGCGGCGTCGCAGGAGAGAACGGCTGTCGATTTCGACGGCCTTGTCACCCTCTCGGTCGGGCTGGATCGAGCCTTGGCGGAGGATCTCCGTCAATTCTGGAGGTAGGTCCAGCTGGTCACCAACAGCATTGGCGATTTCCAAATGGTTTTTCCACTTCATCCCGTCCCCTACAAGTATATATTATTAAGTCTATAAAAATGCATGAGGGAGCCATCGCTCAATCCATGGCCTCGTCCCGAATCGGGGTGGTGCTCCCATCCATGGGCGAGGGCCTCTGCTTGGGCGCACGGACCTTGCGCCAGCCAATGTAGATCAGTATGGCCGCAATTATCATGAGGATGATGCCGAGGGCCATCATCTCGGGGCTTATCCCATTGCCCAGGAACATCCTGTCCGCCCCTCCTGCCGGGTCCCCACTGTTCACCTGCGACTCCCCGAACCTGTAGGCCGAAGTGGAAATGCTGATCAATATCGCGGCGATCGCGCCCACCACCATCATCAGGGTGACGGAGAAGACGATGATTATCTTGGTATTCTCTCCTGGTGAGATCACGTCCCGGGCCTTCCAGGAGAGCCCGTAGTAAACGAAGCCGTGTTCCTCGTAGCGAGTCACCAGCTCCCCTTCCTCAAGCTTCTTCAGGTGCCTATGCACCCCGGCCTTGTCTAATCCCAATTGATCGGCGAGCTGGGCCACCGTCCTCCTTTGAGGATGCAGCGCTTTCAGTATCTCCATGCGGCTATCGGAGGCCAGAGCGAATAGCGCCTTCTTGTCCAGCTCGACCTTCATCTTGTTTTCCCTATCATATGGAAAGGAGGATGGGGTGTTTAACCCCTTGTCCGCTCCTGCATCCATCATCTTAAAGCTCCAATCGTCGCCACGTCCCCCTCGGCGATGAGCATCGGGAGGTAGCCATAGTCCCGTTCCCGGTAGACCAGCTTCCCCTGCTCGCTCAGGTCGATAAGGGAGTTGACGTAGATCGTGGTGTCGGAGATGGTGTAGAGCCAGTCACCTATGAATTGGGCGCGCATCACATATTCGCCCGGGCCGGGAGGGATCGTTCCCTTCAGTTCCACCTTAGTATCGTTGATGGTGAATACGTACGCGCCCGAGGTGCAGTTCCACGTGTCCTTATCCCAGGAAGACACCGGGATGACCAGGCTCCCCGTCACCGGGTCATAGGTTACCGCCTTATGGTCCCAGAGGGCATCGGAGTATGACCAGCCAGGAACGACCAGGCTGTCGAGCTCCTCGGGGTCATATGGATCGGAGACGTCGAAGAGCGAGACCTTCAGCGAGCCGTTCTGCATGCCTATGCCCACCAGCTTGCCGTCTCCGACGGGGTGCAGATAGGAGGAGAAGCCCGGAACCTTGAGCTCGCCCTGCGTCCTAGGGAAGGTGGGGTCGCTGAGGTCGATCACGAAGAGGGGGTCCACTTGCCTGAAGGTCACCAGGTATAGGGTTTCCCCAGAGAAGCGGCATGAGTAGATGCGCTCCCCAGGAGCCAGGTCCTCGAGCGCACCGATAATGATCAAATCGGCATCAAGGACATAAACTGCGCTCCGCTGGTTCTCCCAGCTGAAGGTGGTGGCCACCCTGAGGAGACCGCCATCCTCGTCCATGGAGAATTGGTTGAGTAGATAGCCGGGCACCTCCCCGCGCGCCGTGGCCTCCATATGCAGGCCCTCCAGGGAGATCTTGTAGATCGTGGTCGTGGTGGTGTCCGAGCTTACCACGATCCCGTTGGCTGTAAATGCCTCTTTGACGGAGTTCATGATGCCGTCGGTGGCGCTGCCCGTCCATTTCTGAAAGGTCAGGTACATCGCCTCCGTGGAGACGTATACAGTAGATGCGTATCCAGTCAGTATGGATGTCAGGTTGCTCTCCATGCTTCCCACATCAAGCGCCATGATGTTGATGAAGGAGGCGGGGTCCTTGCAACCCGGGTCGTAATGGACGTCAGTGATCGGGATGGCCCCGGAATCGTTCCCCTGCCACTCCTCAGGTAGGGTCACGACTGAATCGTAGGACCACAGGTAATGTTGCGTGACCACGTAGACAGTGCCACCGCTCAAGCGGCTGGTCACGCCATAGCCAGATACCCCCGCGGTCCCGATCAAAGAGGGCTCGCCGCCCTCATCCAAGGAGAAGACGGCGAGGACGGTCCTCTCCTCCGGCATTCGCCAGATGGCCGGTGCGTAGACCTTGTAGGAATCACCAGTGGAGTTGAATGGGAGATAAGGTCCGCTCACCGAGACCACCGCCACCAACCTATCTTGGTGAAGGTAGATCCCCTGTATCCAAGCGGAATAGTTCTCCCCTAGATCCAAAGACTCGCGCATATCGATGACCGTCGCGTTAGAAAGCTGCTCAGGAGGATAGGCCTTGATGATGGAGATGACCTCGCCAGAAGCGATGTAGAGGAACTCGCCGTCCGTCTTGACGCAATCGGCCTCGTCGACCCCTTCCACCTGGACGTTGGTAGTCGAATGGCGGACCGAATCCGTTCCGGCGCTATTTCCGCCCATTGCTTCCGATCCGTAGTCCTTCCAGATGTCGTTGCGCTGGGATTGGTGCACGAAATCCTGAAGCTGATGCTGGGTCCTGAACGTGGGCAGGAGGCCCGTGGCGTCCACATCATCAGTGTGGGAAAGAAGCACGAATCCACCGGATAGCAACAGACCAAAGGCGATCAAGATCGCGATGATGGCCGAGTCTCGTCTTTCGCTCATGCTCTATCGAACATTGATTCAGAGAGGGAGTATACTTACCCCCGCTTACTGTTGACTTTTTCGTCAACGCTTCTCCCAAACGATAATGAGGGTGAGCTGCGTATCAATAATCCGAGTGGGGACATGCCTGAGGAAGGTAGGGGCAGTTACCGCGCCGGGCTGGCCTTTGGTTATCTGATTCTATGCGCCGCTGTGGCAATTTTGGTCTCCTGGTACCTGGACGTGTGGTGGTACTTCTTCCCTGTCATGATGATCGCTGGCGGTGCATATCTTCTGGTGATAGCTTTCATGGCGTCCAGGATCTCCACTTCCAAAGCTGGCTCCTATTTCGTATATCTGCTGCTTTGGGGTGGCCTATTGCTCATCCTGGGCGTGGAATGGATTGTGAACGACCTGTATCCAGACAACCTTGTCTTCCTGGTGGTCCTTTTCCTGGTGTTCATCGGGGTCGTATCGCTACTAGGTTATATCATGCGAAGGCGTAGATGAGCCCCCTGTTTCCAAAGTGAGGGCCGTTTTTCCCAACTTCTAAATAATGGGAAATGGAACGTCGGGACCAAGAATTCGGAGGAATCCAATGCACGCAATGACCGAGCAATTCATGCACAACGCCTTCGCTGGAGAGTCCATGGCCCACATGCGGTACATGGTCTATGCGGAGGCGGCAGAGAAAGAGGGATTCAAGAACGTGGCCAGGCTGTTCCGGGCCGTGGCCTTCGCCGAGGAGGTCCACGCCACGGGGCACATGAGGCGCGCCCCGAGCAAGGTGGGGAGCGTGGCTGCCGAAGCCCCGTTCGGAGTCGGCAGGACGGCAAATAACTTGGCCAATGCGGTGGCGGGGGAGACCTACGAGATAGAGGAGATGTACCCGGTCTTCATGGAGACGGCGAAGTTCCAGGGTGAGAAGCTTGCCCTCACCTCCTTTGATTGGGCCTTCAAGGCGGAGAAGGTGCACCAGAAGATGTACCTGGAGGCAAAAGGCATGGTGGACCAGGGCAAGGACTGGCGCGACGCCAAGGTTCACATCTGCTCCACTTGTGGTTGGACGGTGGAAGGGGACGCCCCGGACGTGTGCCCGGTCTGCGGCGCCAAGAAGACTGCTTTCAGACAGTACTAGTGGCTAGGTAGATCCAAACACCTTCCCGCAACCATTTCTCTCTTTTTTTCATATCCATATACTTTAGCCCCCATTGATGGAAGCAAGCATGCGAACCCTTATCTGCGGAATCCATTGATACGATGAGCGATTGTGATGAGAGACGGACGAGAGCTAAGGAAGCTGGTCGAGAGCAAGCGTTTCCTCTTCTTCGGTGGCAAGGGCGGCGTGGGCAAGACCACCATGGCCGCGGCCACGGCGCTTTGGCTAGCGGACAAAGGATACAATACCCTGATAATCGCCACCGACCCAACGATATCGCTTTCCGCCACCTTCGAGCAGCCGATAAGCGAGACGGAGGTCACGCCCATAAGGAGCTCCTGCAACCTCAGTGGGCTGAACATCAACCCCAAGAAGGCCATGGGAGTGTTCCAGAGCAGGATGACGGGAATGCTGGAAGGCTTCTCGACGCTATTCGGCAGCGAGCTTCTGTCGACACCGTGCACCGAGGAGATCGCCGCGTTCGACCAATTCGTTTCCTATATGCAGGACACGGAGCACGACAAACTGGTGTTCGACACCGCTCCGACGGGTCAATCCCTTAGGGAGCTGAGCATGCCCTTCGACTGGTCTGGCTACGTCTCCAATCAGATCAAGCACCGCCGTGAGCTCTCAGAGGCGCTGGGGTTCGTCTATGACGAGGGGATGATCGAGGACCTCAAGCAGGAGAAGGCCCGCTATGACAACGCGGTAAAAGGTCTGGCAGACGACACGGTATCGGCCTTCACCATGGTCACCTTGCCGGAGAAGCTGCCGATAGAGGAATCGGCACGCGCGGTCGAGGACCTGGCCAAGTTCGGGATCAAGGTCCCCTCGATGATCGTGAACGAGGTAATACCGCGAAAGGTCCTCGAGGGCAATTGGTTCTTGGAGAGAAGAAGGGCCACCCAGGAGAGGTACCTGAAGGAGATAGAGGACCGATTCAAGGGGCTAATCCTCAGGGAGGTGCCGCTCCTGGAGACCGACGTGTACGGGGTCGACAGCCTGCGCAAAATCGGGGGCCATCTCTATGGCTGAGAAGCTTAGGCTGACGCTGTTGTCCTTCGCCTGTTGCAATCCGAAGCTCGGGGTTCACGACAAGACCTACCTCGAAAGGATAAAGGAGGCCCTGACCCGGGTGGGGGCCGAGGCGAACATCGACCTGGTGCATGCCACGGACGCAATGATGTCAAAGAGATATGGCTTCATGTCGGAAATCATCCCCTTGTTCGACAAGTACGGCCAGGCGGTGACCCCTGCCCTGTTCGTGAACCAGAAACTGGAGCTCTATGGCGGCGTCCCGACCGTTGACAAGCTGGCAGAGGTCCTGGGGAAATATCTAAAGGATCCTTCGAAGGCCTGATTCGATCTTAGAAGAAGATCTCAGGTAGGAGCTTGAACTACGAGACATGCCCCTGAAGGACCATTTAACCCCCAATCGATGAAGAGGGCGAGCCTTCCGGCCCTCGGGTCGTTTCTTGACAACCCATTTATCGACCTAGAGCTCTAATCGGTCGGATGAGCGATCGGTTGAAGGAGGAGCTCAGGGCAAGATGCAAGGAGCTAGGCATAGGCCTGATGGGCGTGGCTCCAGTGGAAAGTTGGGACGCCTCTCCGTTCGAACCCTGGATACCAGAGGAGTTCTGGCCCAAGGCCATCTTCCCCGAGGCCAGGTCCGTGGTTGTCATAGGCTTGCCTGTGACCCTTCCCATATTGGAGACCTCCCCGTCCATACATTATCACCAGCTGTACAAGACCCTCAACGAGATACTGGACCAGTCGACCTATTGGATATCGAACTTCCTCAATGAGAGGGGGCATGCGTCGCTCTTCATTCCCAGGGACGGATACGGCCACATCCAGTTGATGAAGGAGAGCCCTTTGGCATTTTTCTCCCATCGTCACGCGGCTTACTTGGCTGGACTTGGCACATTCGGCCTGAACAACATGGTACTGACCAAGGAGTATGGCCCTAGGGTCCGTTTCGGAAGCGTGTTCACCAGCGCCGTTCTTCCAGGCGATCCGGTGATGTCGGAGCAGCTATGCACGAGATGCCTCCGCTGCATGGAGATCTGTCCGGTGAAGGCATTGGGGGATGAAGACTATCCAAGAAGCATCACCAATAAGTCCGCATGCGCCAGTAGAGCGTTAGAGCTGGCAAGCAAGTTCGCCTCGCCATGTGGGTTCTGCATCAAGGTGTGCCCGGTCGGTGAGGACCGCAAGCTTTACCATCGAGAGAACCTGGACATCTATGATGAGGATGACCCCAGGTTCAAGGAGTATCACCAGGCTTGGAAGCACACCAGGTCGTACGGCTCAAGGAAGTAGGTTTAAAGCGCAGAATTGAAGCGCGATTTTGAGCGGCTGCAGCGAGTACGACCAGGCCTAGGGCAGCTCCGTCTTGGCCAGGAAGTAGGAGACCGCCATGTTCTTCCTCTTGACCTTGACCACTCCCTTCTTCTCCAGCTCTTGCAATGCGTTCATGCATTGGGCCTTCGGCAACTTCGAGAGGGCGGTGACCTTCTCGGCGCTGAGCGCCTTTTCCTCGCCCACTACAGCGGCCAGCTTCATCGCGTTGAACAATTTCTCAGCTTGAGGTGTAACGTTAGCCATATTACTCGGAGACAGTTAGCCAGTGCATATAACTATCGGTCGGGGAACACTCAATTAGGCCCTGGGAATCGGGTAAGTAATGGAAATATGGCGGGCCCGTGGGGATTTGAACCCCAGTCTTTGGCTTCGAAGGCCAAAAGGATAATCCAGACTACCCTACGGGCCCGAATAATCCTGGTTATGCGCCTTTTCCAGATAAGCCTTTGTCCCAACGAAGGGATGGCCTTGTGACAATTCCACCAGAAGGACCTTAGATAAGGATTAAAGAGCGCGATGCGCAATCGCCGGGTCATGAAGCGGGTCACGATGGGCCACGGTGCCGGTGGGGAGATGATGCAGGAGCTCATCCACACCCACATCATTCCGTTCCTACCCCAGGTGATGGGCGAGGTGCCGCTGCACTCCTTCGATGACTCGGCGGTGGTGGATGGGATCGTTTTCACCACCGATGGCCACACCGTCAAACCTCTCTTCTTCCCTGGGGGCGACATTGGATCCCTGAGCGTGTGCGGCACGGTCAATGACATCTCCGTCATGGGTGGTCAGCCCCTAGCCATATCATGCTCGATGATCCTCGAGGAAGGCCTGGAGATCGAGGTGCTCGAGAATGTGGCGAGGAGCATAGGGGAAACATCGAAGCTATGTGGGGTTCCAGTGGTCGCCGGGGACACCAAGGTCATGGAGTCGGGAAAGATTGAGAGGATGGTTATCTCTACCGCAGGCATCGGAAGGAGGAGCCCGTTCCTGGACCACGACCTGGAGGTCGCCTCTTCCTATCGGAAGGTAGACTCTAGATGGATGACGGATGACAACCTGAGGGATGGGGATATCGTCATCGTGACGGGGACGGTCGGCGACCACGGAATCGCGCTGCTCTCCTTCCGCGAGGGATACGGATTTGAGAGCCAGGTCCGAAGCGACATCGCACCGATGAACGATTTGGTCGATAGCATCCTAAAAGTCGGTGGGGCAGTGTGCATGAAGGACCCGACAAGAGGCGGATTGGCCAACGCGGTCAACGAATGGGCCTCTAAGTCCAAGGTGGGCATCGAGGTCGAGGAGATATCCATCCCCATCTCTGACCCGGTTCACAGCGCCTGCGAGCTGCTTGGTCTTGACCCATTGGCCATTGGCAACGAGGGCAAGATGATCATCGGCGTCGTTCCAGACATGGCCGAGGAAGTCCTCAAAGCCATTCGGCGCGATCGATATGGTAAGGGCGCGGCCATCATCGGAAGGGCAACGAGAAGCGTGAAGGGCGTTATCCTTCGCACTGAGGTCGGCGGCAGGAGAATACTTGAGCCTCCGGTAGGAGACCCTGTTCCTCGCATTTGCTGATCAAACCAGCTTCTCGATATAGAAGCAAATGACGAAGGCGATCGCCCCGATGAATGCCATCCTTGCCCCTTGTACCCAGGGGTTGCGACCGCCGGACCGGCCCATGAGGACCCCGGTTGTGAAAAGGACTCCGATGGCCAATGCGATCGCAATCCAAGCAGCAGTCACGATCTCCTCGTTGAGCAATAAGAATGGACTCAGTATGACCAACCCCACCAAAAGAGGGGCGAGGAATATGACGAAGGATATGAGGAGCATGCTGGACCTTGCGGACCTACCGATGTGCGTATCGTCGAGGGGACGAAGCATCGCTCTCTCGATCTCATCAATGCGTTTGTTCTGCTCCAGATTCTCAGCCTCATAAGTACTTACGCCCGTCGATATACCTAAAGCGACCGAGCTCGTCAGTATAGTAACGATGGTCAACCTGATGTTGGGGTCGCTTGAGAAGGCAGACCCTATTATGATGCCAAGCATGACGAAGGTCGAGTCGAAAATAGTATTCACTAGATATCTTCGGATGGTCGGCCAAGTGCCAGGTAGGCTCATGGCCGCCTTGATGCCATCGGAGATCCGATTGCGAACCATCGTTTCCTGCGGGTTAGCACACACGCGATGCAGGTATTCTATCGTTTCGGTCGCGAACATACTCGCGAATGGCCGTCAACGGCTGGGATGACAGGCCATCAGAGCTCGCCCCTTTGCTGCATGCAAAATAGGCTAATTTTTCTTCAATCCAGTAAAGCCAGAAATCTGCACAATTTATAAATAGTCAGCGACTGAATAATTGCCCTTACGAGTGTGGACGTCACTAGAGGTTAATATCTAGTTAGCCCAGGTGGCGGAATCGAAAGGAGGGGCAAGATGCTTAGAAGTACAGCTAAAATTCTCAGCATAGTGATTGTGCTAGCAATGGTGCTGGGTGCGTTCGCCGTCGTAGCGCCGGCATTGAGCGCGCCAGTAGCACCGGCGGCGTCGGATGAGGCGAAATTCGTCGATCCTGAGCCGATGTATGCAGGAGATGAATATAGGAACCAGAACTTGGACTACGAGGCCATGGCCCAGGACCTAGATGCGGTCAACGGCGATGCCCTGGCAGCTCCTGGCAATATCTACCAAAATGGTTCGATTGCCAGGTACTATGTGGGCAGCTATGGAAAATGGGCGTTTAATGCGACTGGTGCCACTGGTTACATGCATTTCCAGAAGATGGCGGAGACCACGCATTGCGAGCTTTGGGTCGGGACCGATTTGACGTTCCCTGCGGGTGATTCTCGTAACGCTTACACCAGTAGGATAACAGTCAACAGCTCGCAAGCTAAATACATGGCCACGCACTTCGAGAAGGTGATTTATCCGAACATGACCGACTTCTTTGGAGCGGCACCGCAGATTGACGGTGAGAACTCATGGTTCAAGGCACAGGGCAGGCCCTATTTCGGTACTAACGTCACCGGCAGGGTCATGATTATGGCCTTCAACATCGTCGATGAATCGTTCTGGGACTCTAACTATCCGAGCTACATCGTCGGTTACTTCTCGCCTGACATGGGTGTCCTGTACGACAGGAACATCATCCATATGGACATCTGGGACTGGCAGAACCGGACGACCGCGTCATCTGCAAGGCCTTGGGTATACGAGTCGACCATAGCTCAC